>ENA-UOWG01001210-UOWG01001210.1-activated-sludge-metagenome-genome-assembly--contig:-NODE-1210-length-27053-cov-26.964812_pt1 | contig 27053 bp, 25 predicted proteins | sample MGYA00238147_ERZ761563 | MGnify/ENA primary metagenome ERZ761563 (study PRJEB28884, sample SAMN05720216) | anaerobic digester metagenome | isolation source: active sludge of municipal... | reverse complement strand
GCCGCAGAGGCAGCAAACCGTGGATTTCCCCGACGCCCGGTTTGGGCCATCGGAACAAGATATTGATCTTGATCCGATGTTTCGCATGTTTTCTCATAACTTCCACCATGAACATAAACCTGATTAAGGGCGTCATCGTAACCACCGGCGCACTGATGCTCCGCTCACTCCCTGCCTGACAACCCCTCCTTGATCACGCACCGGGCTAATGGCTCCTTCGTTGGCCATTCTGGCACCTGAAGTTGGTCCACCCGCCTCGGCAATCAGATACAGCATGAGCAGTGGCAACACCACATAGAACACCAGGGTGGTAAAGCCCAGCAGGATGCGCTCGATGGTGGAATGATCGGTCATGAGTTCTTTGGCGATCCCTACCCCGCTCAGGGCGGGCGCATTGGGATACAGCGCCATAAAGAGTTGATCGTCCACGTAATCGGCGAATCCCCACAGGCCGGGCAGGATACTCAGGACGAAGATCAGCATGAGGCCCTTGACCAGCATCATCCCCCGCATTTCGCCGAAGACCAGGAAGACGCCCCACAGCATGAACACGGTCATCAGCAGGAAGGGGTGCAGGAGGGCGGCGCCAACTTTCATGATGTACAGCAGCGCCCAATACCCCGCCGCTTGCTGGGCGATGCTTTCCGCCACGTCGCTAAACAAAAAGAGGCCGCCGGCGACGAGGCCGGTTCCCCAGCCGATGTCCGGTGTCTGGGCGCTCAGGTGGCGCTGGCCGGCCAATAACATCTGTTCCACCACCACGTCCTCGCCCTCCTCGATCGCGTTGACCAGGCTCCCCAGCCAGGTACAGAGCGCACTGGGGAGGAAGGCTTGACCGGGACAGGTGCTGAGGCTGAGGGCGGCGGCTTTATTCTTGAGGGCTTCGCCGCCGGCCTTGACTAATTGGGCGCGCAGGCCATGGGCGCCGTCATTCCACCATTCGTCGCAGGTGGGAAATCCTTCGCCGCGCGCCGCTTGAACGCGACTGGCATCGCTATCCCGCGCGGCGTCGTAAGGAAAGCCGGGCACCGGCTGGAGCGCGCGCAAGGGCCGCAGGGTGCAGAGCAGGCCCGCCGGCGTGGTTTGATCCCCCCCTTGACAGGGTTTGTAGAACACCTCGCGCAGGAAGGGCGATCCCACATAGACCAGTTGTTTTTTGCGCTCGTCGGGCGTCCTGGCGTATCGCTCCAGGAGGTCTTCCATGTATTCGCGCCCCTGGCCGCCCAAATACTTGCCCTCCAAAAAACCCACGGCGATGGCGCGCGCGCGCCGTCCGCATTCCCGCTCGAAGCGATTCACGGCGGTGCGGAGCGCGTTGGGGTCCTCCGCGGCGCTGAAGTCCAGCACGTTGAGCGCCATGCTCAGATGGGTCAGATCGGCCAGGCAGGGCGTCGCGTTGTTGAGCACGGCGTTGAAGCCGGACGCCAGGAGCATGGCGAGAAAGGGCAGCAGCGGGACGTGGCTGTCGGTGATGGCCCCCAGGCGGCCTTCGCGGCGGTTCTGCAAGAAGGGGTAGTGTTGGCCCAGGCTGACCAGGGCCTCGCGCCCGCATTGGTTCTGGACGTTCACCGCGTTTACGGACAGCGGCACGAGCGGAATCACGCCCAAGACCAGGACCAGGAGGTAAATCGCCAAACGGACGATCAGCCCGCGCGCGCCGAGCGCCGGGCTCTGGCCTGATTCCGTGAACGCCAGCGTCGCATCGAAGATGAGGCGCGCCACCGGATACAGCACGGCCCCGACCGCGATCAGCAGCAGGAACAGCGAGCTGTAGACCTGCCAGCCATACACGGTGAGATACCCTTCCAGAATGCCACTGACGGACAGGCTCATCGTCGCTCTCGCGCAGGATCAGGGTTGGGTCAAGAAGTAGGGAAGCTGGGCGAGCACGACATCGCTGGCCACCAAGGCCAGAAAAACCCAACGCTTCCGCGGGCGCGCTCGGTCGAGGATGTGGAGGCGCGTTTCCAGCCGGGCGCGGCGGCTTGCGGTCTCCGGAGCCTGCTCCGCCGCCGGTAAGGCATCGCGCTCCCCGATCACCGCCGAACGCTGGCGGTCGATCCAGGCGGGATACACCCCCCAAGCCAGCAGGACAGCGATCCCCCACCGCAGGGCGGTGGCGGGCCACCAGAGCGTATCCGTCAACGTGTGCATCGCCTGCAGGTGCGTGACGCTGACGGACTGGAGCAGACGGGGCGCCCCGAAGGCGACCCCGGCCAACAGGAGCAACACACCCAGACCCATCCCGATTTTGCGTCCCATGGCCCTCGCCTCACCGCAGGAATTGCGCGGTATGGATGTGCTGGAGGTCGTCCAGCAGGGCGTAGCGCAGCTTGATCCCCTCGCGCAGCACCACGTCATAGGCTTCGCTTTGGGCCAGGTTGGGCTCCTGCAAGCCCGTCTGGAGGGCCTGCAAGGCGTAGTCGTACTTGAGCTTCAGTTGGTCCAGGGTAAAGGTGCGCGCCTGATCATCGATGGCGATGCTCTGTTCGTAGGGGGGCAGCGCGCGGATTTCCTCGATGGCGGCCGGCGGAATCAGCATGCGGGTTTTTTCTTCAAATGCCTTACGCTCGATCTGACGCCGGACGTATTTCTGGAGGTCCTCGATGGCGTTGTCGCGGGCCTCGATGTATTTCTTCAGATAGCCCGTACCGGGTTTCGAGTGCGTCGGGCCGGTCTTGGTCAGCGTAAAGGCTTGACTGCCGTAAATATCCGTAACAAACGTGACCAGTTCTTCGGGCGATTTGAAGAGGACGGTGATCGGATGCTGGGCATGGGCCTCCGGCCCCAGTCCCGCCGTGTCCCCCACGCGGCGATCCACCAGCAGGTTATAACCCGCGTGCAGCACGTTTTTGGTCGGTTCCACCGGCGGCTGCCCTTCGCCGCCATAGCGTTTGCCATCCGCCATCACCACGCCATTTTTGGCGCTTTCGGTGCGCACCGTGCGCATCCGGTCATCGATCGTGCCGGAACCGAAGCCGAGTTCGATCCGCATCCGGTCGCCGACGCCGGCTTGCACCAGGTTGTGATAGGGATTCTGGCCCAGGGCGATTTCGCGCTCGATCTGCTGGCAGTCCTTGAAATTGATGTCGAACAAGCGGAAGGCTTCATCCAACTGTTTGGTGACGACGTTGTACAGCGACGGATTGAGCTTATTGAGGATGTACGCGGGCATTCCGGCGACCGCCGCTTGCGCGGCCTGGACGAATTTCTGCGGCAATTGCTTGAACTTCTCAATGGCCGAATTGATCATCTGCTCGACGTTGTCGAACGGATCGAACGACCCGCAGGTGTAGCCGAAGCCGGCGCTGAAATTCGCGGAGAGGTCGAACTTCTGACTGTAGGTCGGCGGGATCAGGTGGTCGGTGTCCGCGCCGCTGCCCAGGCGAAACGCCCAGCCGCTCTCGCCGGTGGGGATGTCATCCGAACGCACGCCCGTTCCCTTCGCGCCTTTTAACTCGTCGATGCGACTTTGGGCCTGTGCCACCCCCAAGGGATCGAGCGCCGGGCGCCAGACGGGTCCCAGGGCCAAGGCCAGGGCCAGTAGCCACGGCAGCGCCGGTGAGGTCACGGCAGTGGTGGCTTGCTGAAACGCGCGCGCGTTCACGGGGCCTCCCGGGATTCCAACAACGCGTACCGGCGCCGGCGGGCGCCAATTTCATCCGCCACGACGAGGGCGGCCTCTAATTCGGTCAGATGGCGCTCCCGCATCACGTGCAGACGGTGGTTTTTCTCTTCCCCCTCGGTTTGCGCCAGCGCCAGCGCCAGCGGCGGCAGGACAAACCGCAACAAGGCGGGCGGGCCTTGTTCCGAGAGCAACACGCCTTCGACGTAGCGGCCCGGTTCCTTGAGGGCCAGGGTGAGCAGGCGGGCTTCCTCAGCGGAAAGATCGCGAAAATGAGCGATCTTGCGGCTTTCGTCCGCCCCCATGGAGAGCAGCACCCAGAACTCCGCTTGCGAGAGAATCTGCCGCGCCAGATCGCTGGTGTCGGAAAAGTCCTGGGTGACGAAGGTGAGCCAGGTGTGGAGCTTGCGCCAGACCTTGGTGCCGACGATGAAGCCCTGGACCGTGAGCTCGGTTTTGCTGATGTAGTGGGCTTCGTCGAACCACACCTCGGTGTGGCGACCCGACGCTTGATGGCGTTCGCTCCAGGCGGTGATCGTGGCGAGCAGCGACAGCACCGCCACCGCCAACATGTCCTCGTTACCGCTACCGGTGAGCATCCCTAAATCGATATGGATCACATCCTCGGCGGGATCGAAGCCCTGGCCGAACCGATTAAAGAAGTGGCCCCGGGGCCCTTGGGTCCACAACGCCAGGGCATCGGCCATGCGGCGCAGGGAAAGGCGAATTTCCGGGAGGGTTTCCTCGCGCGCCAGGGCCAACAGTGCCTGGCCAACCTCCTGGGGCCGCGCGTGGGGCTGGCCCGCGGCTTCGCTGGCTTCGAGCGCGCGGATCAGCGCTTTCTGGAGCGCGGCGCGATCCGAGACGGTCAGCGCCTCGATCGCCCGCGCCCGGCCGCCGGTGATCATCAATTCCGTCATGGACAGCATTTCGGCCAGGTACGACCGCCGGTCGTCCTCGTCCCCGCCGTCCGCGCCGAAGGCGTACTCTTGGCGGTGTTCCGCCAGCGCCTTTTGCGTTTCCACGTAAGGGGGGTAACAGACGTCGCCCCGACCCGGATGGAACAGAATCTCGCGCACCCGCACGCCGTGGGCTTGATAGTACGCACACAGCAAGCCGAAGGAATTCCCCTTTTCAATGATGATTTGCCGCGGGCGGTTGACCGCCATCGAGGAGAGCGCCATCGCGATGGCGGTGGCGGACTTGCCCGAACCGGTGGGGCCGAATAACACGGTGTGCGCGACCCGCCGCCGGTCGCGGGGATCGTAAAAATTGATGTGAAAGGTTTGCCCGTCGCGGCGGTGCCAGCCGACGAAACACGGATGCCCGGTGCCGGTCCCGCGGCCGAACAGCGGCAGGACGGCGGCGATATGCGCGGTGTAGGCCAGGCGCGAACGCAGTCCGTGGGTCCGGTCGAAACGGGCGTCGTACACGAAGGGCAGGTTGCGCACGAAACTGTCGTCCGCCACCAAATCGTAACGGGGCGGAATCGGCAGCAGGCCCGCCGGTCCCAGGACGTTTCCGGCCAGCTGGGTGCGGTCGTCCAGTTCCGCGAGGCTTGCCGCGCGCAAATACAACCCCATCTGCAGGTTGAAGATGCGTTGCTCCTGCCGTAAGGCGGCGCGGGCTTCCCGGAGTTGCTCGGCCGCCGCGCCGGCGCTGTCGGAGCGGGTGTTGTCTACTTTCGCCTGGAGCGCATCCAGGTCGCGTTCCACGACGACCGGGGCGCGCGGAATCAGGGTCCAGGTCAGGATGGCCTCGGCCGGGAGCCGATCCCAGGGACACGCCGTGACGGTGCGGTCCACCTGGCGGTCCAGGGTGAGCGCGCCATCGGGCGGCACCCACGTAAGGCCTTGAAAGGTGAGATAACGGGTATAGCACGGCCCAAACTTCCACACGCCGCGATCCCGCTCCTCGTCCCGCTGCGGGATGGGTTCCGGGGGAATCTGCACCAGATGCTGGGCCAGGTCCCAGCCCGGCCCGCGCTGGTCCGGGGGTGGCAGGGGCTGGTCTTGCAGGTACGCCTGAGGAGAAGGGTAACCCGCGACCTGCGGGGTCAGCCAGGGCAACAGCCAGTCCCGCACCCCCGCTTCATCGAGTCGCTTGACCCGGACCCCGAGGCTTTCCAGTCCGCCGAGCCAGGGCGCGAGGGCCTGGTTGAATTGGTGCGCCGGGGTATAGCGCCGGTGTTTCCACGCCCGGGCGGGCGCTTTGCGAAACACGCAGGCGTGGATGTGCGGGTCGATGGCGCGCCAGCCTTTCGGCGGCTCGCCCGCGGGGCTGATGCGCCCGTCCTCGAAAATGCCGCGTGGGGCGCCCATGAGCGCGAAGTGCGTGCGCGTTTCGTCCAGCCAGGCCTGTGAGAACGGCGTCTCGCGCACCGCCGGCGCCATGGCGGCGGCCAAAGCGTCCGCCAGGTTCGCCGGCGCGCGGTTTTCCAGATACAGTTGGACGATATAAGGAAACTCATCATCGTCCATGGGCAGCAGGCGCAGGACGTGATCGAGTTCCGCGCGGAAGGCGGCCTGGCGCTCGGGCGAACGGGCCTCCAGGTCCGCCGCGTGCAGACGAAACGCCGCCCCGACCGAGACGCCATCATCGAGACGAAACACGCCCTCCTCGACCTCGTATCCCGCCAGCGGGAGAAAATCCGAAAACGCCGGATGGACCCGAAACAGATCACGAAAGGTTTCCTGGTCCAGCGGCACGGTCCGGCCGACCAGGGGCCAGTCGCCGATCAGGCGTTTGAACGCCTGCTGCCACCAGGGGACGGGGACCGACGGGGCGGCGGCGGGATTGACGTTCATGGTAAAGGACCTTCGTCGTATTGCCCCTCCCCCAATTCAGCGTAGTGATCGCGGGCGCGCAACCGAAAGACGGTGTAATAACCCGGTACCGGCAGGTCGCCGCTCAAATGCGGATAGACATAACCGAGAATTTCCGGGTTGGGGACCGGTTGAAAGTCCTGGAGGTCGGCCAGCGCCGCCGCGCTGCTGCGGGTGGCTGCATCCACCTGGGCCGCCACCCCGGGCGGTTCCCCCGTCGGCGGGGGTTCCGCCGCTGTGGGATGGGGTGCATGGGGTGGGGTTTGACAGGCGGTCAGGCCGATGGCCAGAACCAGGGCGACCGGTGGCAGGAAGGCGGATCGGCGGCCGATCATCACTGTAGCTCCCGAACGTTCAAGAGGGCGGGCGGGGTCGCGGGCGGAACCGGAACGCCAAACGGCGCGATCCAGCCGCTCAGGTGTCGGTCATACACCTCGCGCGTGGTGGGTCCGGTATCCGGCAAGAGGTCTTGTTCACCCGGCGTGGTGGAACACGCCACCAGGGCCGCGCCGAACAGGATCGCGACCGATTTAATCGAGCGGAACATGGGAATCTCCTTCGCCGCCGTAGGCGTACTGCAACTGGCGGCCCGCCGTGTCGTAGTCGATGGGAATTTCGGCCTCCACGAAAATCTGCACGCCCTGGCCGGGGGGGACATACACGACATCGAAGGCGTCGCTGGCGCGTTCGCGCACGTAGTCGGCGATCTCGCCGGCGGTCCCGCTCAGGCCCTGGGCGGCGGCGTATTCGTAGGTGTTGCCGGAGACATAGCTGTTGAGGCCATACGCCGAGCGATCCACGGTGACTTGGGAATTGGCGTAGGCGTTGGCCAATCCGTCGAGCAAGGCGGCGATCCCGCGATCTTTCAAGTAGCGGCCGGCGTTGTCGAAAAATTGGCCCCGGATGCAGGGTTTGCCCCAGGGGTCGGTGAGATAGCCCAGATGCTGGTTGACCGAGACGGCGCCGGCGCCGGCGCCGACGGCGCCCTGGCCTTTCCCCCGGTGGACGGTATGGATGCGCCCGTCTTGAAACACGAAGGTGACGGTGTCCAGATAGGCGCGCACGCAGGATTGCTCGCGCACCCCGACGGCATAGCCGGTCCAGACCGCATTGGCCACGCCGGGAATCCGCAACCCGTTGGCGGCGAGATTGTCGGCGCCGGTGATGAGCTTGAAGCGAAACGGATCGGTTAAGCGGCCCAGGAAGGGGACGCGGCCGACCAGCGGCGTCATCATCGAATTGTGGACCAGGGTCGCGGCATCCGGGATCGTGTAGACGGGGATCACGGCCGAGGCGCCATCCCGCTCCGCCTTGACCGTGAAGGGATAGCGCTTGGGTTGGTAGGAGACGCTCGTCACGGGCGCGCGGTGGGCGGACGCCAGGGCGCGCGCCGTCCCCCCGCCCGCGCTATAGGGCGTGACGGTGAGGTAATCGCCGCGCAGGCCCGGCATCCAGCGCCCTGACGACGCCGGTCGCGGCGGCGCGCGGTCGGCCTCGGCGCTGCCGACCAGCCGATCGGCCAGCCCTTCCCACCCGGCGACGCCGCGCCACGGATCCAGGATTCCGGGCGCGAGCGGCGGTGTACCCGGTGCGGGGCCATCGGTCCTGGGCCTCCCCGCCTCGCCCGACGGCGCGAGGACACGATTGGCTTCGGAATGCCCCGCGCCCGTCCGGTTTTCCGGGCCCGATGCGCCGTCCTTCCCCTCCGCGCGCGCGGGCGGGTGGGCGCGCAGCGCGTTCACCTCGTCCGTCAACCGGTCGATCTCCTGCTTCAGGCCGGGGTCCGGACGACGGGCGGCGAGTTCACTGATTTTTTGATCGGCGGCCTCGCGCGCTTCGCGCAGGGCTTGGTTGAGCCGATCCGCCTCCTGCCGGGATTGCTGGGCGGCTTCTTGCGTCGCTTCGCGCACGGCGCGTTCGGCGCGCTCCCGGTCCACGATCCGCTGGTTTTCCGTCTGCTCGAACCGATAGCGCATGTCCTGCAAGAGCGCGGTCATCGCGCGCAGTTCGTCGGCATAGGTGGGGTCGTCGCCCCGGCGCACGGACGGCGCTTCCGCCCGGGTCTTCGCCGTCGAAACCGGCGACGAGTCCAGGCGAAACAGGGCGTACAGGCCGCCGAGACTCGCTACGGCGAGGCCGATGACGGCCAGCCTACTGGCCGAGGACGAGAGGAGCGCCATGAGGGATGACCGCCTGGTTGAAGGGTTGCTCGGTCACGACCGCCCAAACCGTACCGTGATGGCCGCTCCCGGCGGGTTCGAGGGTGGGATGGAGCGCGGCGACAAACAACAGGCGGCCGCGCAGCGCCTTCGGTTCAAAGGGCACGGAACGGGACCCGGGGTTGTCAACGCCGAGCGCGGTCACATGCAACGTCCCCGCCTGCCATTGCCGCAAGGGGCGGATTTGCAAACTGGCCGCCGGCCACCGCACCCACGCGCGCACGGCGATGGGCCGCACCGCGACCGGCGTCGCGTCGAGTTTCGGAATCAGGCGGGCCGGGCCGCTGTAGTGGGCCAGCGCGAAGCGGGCCAGGGCGGCGTAGCGGGCGCGGGGGTTGCGCCCGCTCGCGCCAGGCAACCCCGGGCGGAGAAAATCGGGAATCAGGGCCGCCGCCGCTGCTTCCAGTCGCGCCGGGTCGGTCGGCGCGTTCGTCTGGGCCTGGATGGACGCTTCCAGCGCGGGGTCGCGCACGACGAGACGTTCCGGCGTCGCCCCCTCCGTCCGCGCGCGGACATCGAGTTGATAGAGCGCGCCACTGACGGCAGTCGCGAGGACGCGCGCGGACGGAAACGGGGCGTGCGCGAGCCAGTGCAATTGCCCGGTGGGGGAGAGCACCACGCGCGACATGGCGCTGACCGGTTGCGGAAGATCGAGATCCGCGATGGGTTCGGGAAAATCAATCCGTCGTTCCACACCCACTTTCAGGACGACCGGCAGCGGATCGCCCTGCCAAATCGTTTGGACCGCGGCGGCGCTTTCCGGGGACGCCGCGGGCGGGCCGGCGTCGGTTGGCGGGCCGGCGTCTGCCGTGGACGCGGGGGAGGCCGCGGGTGCGACATCCGCGGCGATCATGGCGGTATCCGCCCCGGGGTATGGGGGGATCACCGAGGTGCGGGTGGTTTCTCCCCCGCGTGGCGCGGTGGAGGCGGGCGGCGCCAGGGGCGGCTGCGCGTGCGCGGGCGCCAGCGCCAGCGCCAGCCCCAGCGCGTATCCTCTCCACCCGAACGGCAGGTCACAGCCAGTCATCGGGTTGCCTCCTGGGGTTGGCCGCTTTCTTCCACGGGTTGTGGCCCGGGCGGCAGATAACAATCAAAGGCCAGTTGATAGGGATTTTTTTCGAGTGGGACGGCGTAATGCACGATGCGCAAGGGATAGGCATAGCGCCGGTGGCGCGTCTCGATGCCCTTGACGTGTTCTTCCAGCACAAACTCCAAATGCACTTCCCAAGCGCCTTGGCCCAGGCGAGTCACCTGGCGGGGGTCGAACAGCGTGTCGGTCGCCGGCAAGAGCCGCCGGGTGCGGCTGGTGTACAGGCTCTGGTTACGTTGCTGGTGCAATTTGAGATCGGCGTAACACCGTTCCGTGATGAAATCTCGCCCCTCCGCCAGATTGCGCGGGTAGTCCTGGGCGCAATCCTCGCGGCAGTAGTTGAGTTGGGTGATGAGGTGTTCCGCGAACGCATACACGTTCGCGGGCCAGATTTCGTTGGGCTTGATGATTTGCGGACGGCTCAAGTCCGGCGGCACGTGCACGTTCAGGAGCGTCGGCATCCGGATCCAGCCGATGGCGAACAGCGCCAGCAGCGCGAGCTGCAGGCCGACGATGCGGTTGCGATACCGCAGTTGTTGCTGGAGCTGGCTCACCGGGGTGTGGGCGTCCGTCATGGCGGTAGGCTCGGCGTTAGCGCGGCGCCCGGACAACGGGCGGGTTGGACCGGGGGAGACGGCGTCCGTATTGATAGCGACGGCCGGGCTTGATCAAGGCGGGTCCTTGGGCGATCTTGCGGTGCCGCTCGAAATACAAGGGCTTGCCGGCCCGGAACCGATGAATGCGATGCAACAGGCCATACGCCAGAGCCAGCCACCCTACGAGCACGAGACCGAGAACCCCCGGCGAGCGCAACAGCAGGACGAGTCCCACCAGGGTGAGCAACGCGACCGCGCCGGATTGATACAAAGCGGCTTTGATTTCGGTCCAGGTGCAGCCGAAGTACACCAAGGGTTCGCGATCCAATTGATGGAGGGTCTGCTCTGGCTTCATCGGACGCCCTCAGCCGATCGTGACGTTGGGGTTGATGGTCAGGTTGTTCATCCAGTCGATGACCAGGGCGATCAGCACGGCGGCCACCACCAGCACGGCGATGATGAACGCCACGTTTTTGATGAAGACGCCCCATTCGCCGTGGCGCCGGGCGTCGCTGACGGCGGTAAAGACATCGCCGACTCCGCCCATCACGCCGAAGCCGATCATGACGACACCGCCGGCGATGGCCATCATGATCAGCACCGTGACGACCTTGACCAGGAACGGTTTGTCGATCAGCGAGCTCGGCAGGATTTTGTCGAGCGCGAAGTTGCCGGTGGATTGGGCCTGGGCCCACTCCGGCGCCGCCAGCACACCGATCAGGACGATGAGGCACAGACCGGTTGCGGGACTGATCGCCGGCCACGCGCGGCGGAGGGTTGCACGCCACCCGCCCGGCGCCAGGAACGAGGTCGGCGGGGTCGCGCCCACGCCCGCGTATGGAGACAGAGACATCATTGGTAGAAGACTCCTAAAACAGCAACCAAAGCAACGAACGCCGCCACGACCAGCAGCAGCACCTGCGGCGCGCGGGCCGAATCGCCCCCGCGCGCCACCTCCGAACCGACGTGGAGCAGCCAGCCCAGAACCAGGACCGTCCCCACCGCCACGCACACCGCGATCAAGCTGCCCGCGAGGGTCGGCGCGCGCAGGTGGGTGGCGGCGGCAAAGACGCGCAACACCTCGCTCATGGCAGGGGCCTGGGTCGCCAGGCCGGCCGCCCACCCTGCACTGAAATCCATGGCCCGCCCGCCAGGGTCAACGCCGCCGCGTCAGGGACGCGCCCGCCGGCGCGGGCGGCGCGGCGTGGACGACGCGATGGCGCTCGTTGAGATAGTCCGCGCTGCGCGCCCGCGTTACCCGTAACTGCTCCAGCAAGGCGGCATAGTTGAAGGTGACGGGCGCGCGATCCGCCCGGTAGCGGTCGGCCAACCGCTCGGTCTGATCGATCAGGTAATCCAGTTCCTGGATCAGGGCGGCGATGTCCGCCTGCTGGCGCGCGGCGTCCACGGAGGCCGCGTGGCTCAGGCCCGCCGCGCCGAGACCTCCGGTCAAGACCATCCCACCGATGAACGCCCATGCAGAATGACGAGAGATACGGATCATGAGGCCGGTCCTCCGGCTGAGCGCGCGAGGTGATGGATGACCCGGCGCACGTACTGTTGGGTTTCCCGGTAGGGCGGCACCTGGTTACCGTACTTTTGCACCGCCCCTTCGCCGGCGTTGTAGCCCGCCAGGGCCAGTTCCAGGTCGCCGTGGAAGGTGTTCAGCAGCCAGCCGAGGTAGCGCGCGCCGGCCCGCAGATTGCGGGCCGGGTCGGTGCGCGCCGCGCGCGGCACGCCAAAGCGTTCCGCCGTGGCCGGCATCAGCTGCATCAGGCCGACGGCGCCTTTGGGCGAAACCGCCTGGGGGTCGTAGCCGGACTCGGTGGCGACCACGGCATGCACCAGCGCCGCGGGGAGGTTTTCCTCCGCCGCTACCTGGGCGATCAACGCCCCCCAGGGGGCACGGGCGCTCGCCCCCGGCCGCCGGGCCGCCGCGATGGCGGGGGTGGGGGAACCGCGGGGCGGGGCCCGGAGCGCCCCGGCGAGTTGACGCGCGGCTTCCTGGAGGGTGACGCGCGGTTGCGTTGCCGTGTGCAGGGGCAACCGGTCCGGGTCCCAGCGCAACGCCAGGGGGCCGACATACAGGGTCAGCCCCGCGCGCTGCCCGGCGGCCAGGACCGTGGCCATGGCTTCGCGGGTTTCGGGATAGACGCGCTCACAGCGCGCGCCCGCACAGGCGCGCACGGTCCAGGGCCAGGGCGTCGGGACGGGCGCGTAGGGCGATTGCCGGCCCGAGGCGCGCAGCGCCAGGGCGTACAAGCCGTCGGCCGACAGCCCGTGCCGGGCGGCGACGAGCCGGTACACCGGCGGCACTTCAGCGCCAACCGGCCCGGCGGCCAGTCCGGTGCTGGCGAGTACCATCGCGAGAAGCGCAGGGTGCGGGCGCGGGCTCACTGGACCCCCCAATCGGAAAAATCGCGCCGGCGATCGCGCGGCTCGGCCGCCGGATGGCCGCGGGCGCGTTCGAGGCGATACGCGTTCGCGCGCGGTTCCAGCGCGAGCGCCTGCCGACGCCGCCGGTAGCCCGCGTAGTTCGCCAGGACGAGGCGCACGTACTGTTGGGTTTCCCGATAGGGCGGCACCTGGTGGCCGTACTTTTGCACCGCCCCTTCGCCGGCGTTGTAGCCCGCCAGGGCGAGCGGCAGCGCCCCATGGAAGCGCCGGATCAGCCATTTCAGATACCGGACGCCGGCGCGAACGTTCTGGGCCGGGTCGGCACGCGCCGCGCGGGCGACGCCAAACCGCACCCCCGTGGCCGGCATCAACTGCATCAGGCCCACCGCGCCGGCGGGCGAGCGGGCGTGGGGGTGATAGCCGGATTCCTGGGTAATCACCGCATGGACCAGCGCCGGATCCACGCCCTCGCTCAGGGCGATGGCGTCGATGAGGGGCGTGAGCGCGCTCCGGCGCGCCGCGAGCGTCCGATTCAACCCGGGGCCGGCGCCAGGGTGGGCGGCCGCGCGCGGGTCGCCGGGCGGCCGTGGGATCGCCGGCGTCCGGGGAACGCGGCCCGTGATCGCCCTGCCTTCGTCCGTCAGCGGCGAGGCGGAGCGGGGATGAAACCATTCGCGCAACGCCCGCTCGTCGGCGTCCGGCGCGGTCTGCCCGGACGGCGGCGCGGGCTTGCCGGAGCACGCGGCGATCAGCACGACGCACAGGCCCACGAGCGCGCGACCCATCTTAAAGCGGGGAGAGCAAGGCGCCTTGGCGGCGCCAGAGCGCCACGGGGGCCTTCAGGGTGCTGACGCCGCGAAACAGCAGCGGATCAAAGCGGCGCGGCTCCAGGCGCTTCGCGTCCGCCGCGCGCGTGGCGGCCGCGCCGGGCCGCTGTTCCAACCAGGCGATAAAAGCCGGCGTATCCTTGAAATGGCGCCCGTACACCCGGATGCGGACCTCCGGGATTTTCAGCAGCTCCGCCAGCTTCTGATAACACGCCACCCCGCAGTCCGGTTCCACCAGCACATCGACGGTGTCGCCCGCGTGCGGTTGGACCGGCGCGCGGGGCGGCGATGCGGCGCGGGCGCCCGGGGCGGTCGGACGGGCCGCGAGGAGGCGGGTTACGTCCGGCGCCGGCGCGACCGGCGAAAAGGCGTTGTTCCCTCCCGCGTCGGGCCGTGCGCGGGTAGCGAGATCGCCGGAACGGGCCCGAGCGCCGCGCAGGGTGGCGAAATCCACCCACTTTTCCAACCCGAAGCGCTGGAATTGCACGGTGGCCGCCAGGGTGGCGAAACTGACCTGGGCCTCGATCCGGCGGCGCTCCGTGGCTAAATATTTTTCAGCGTAGCGGGTGCGTTGCGCCGGATCGGTTTCAATCAGGCCAAGCACCAGCACCGGATCGAGGTGCCGGTAGAAATACTGGCCCTCGACGGCCATATAGTCGTGGTAGCGCTTGACCTCCTCGGGCGTAAGACCCCAGTGCGCGGCGAACGCCGCATCCGGCGCCGGCCCCCACGTCGAGTAATGCACGGGGGTGTCGGTCAACGTGGTCTGCGCGTGGCCTACGCCCAGTCCACACGCCAGGAGCCCCGCCAGCCAACCGCCATGGGCGCGCATGTTCAGCACCCTCGCGGCGCGCAGGCCGTGCGCGAAGCCGGCCTCAGCCGCGCCCGCGGCGCGGGTTGGAGGGGCTGGGCGGCGGGTTGGACGTCCGGCGGCGCTGGGGCGGGGAGAGCGTCCGGCGCCCGCCCGGCATTCTCCGCCGCCGCCGTGGGCGGGGCGGGGAAACTGCTGGGCGGGACCGGCCAATAGTGGCGCTCTGGCCAGGGTGCGGTCAAATCGCGCTGCGGATACCGCGCGCCCGCCGCCTGCGGCGCCGGCCCCTGACAGCCGGCCAGCGCGACCGCACCCGCGATCAGAAGAATCGGAAGAAGTCGCTGGTTCATCGATCCCTCCGGTCCCCGTCTGCCGTCAGCGCCAGCGGTTGACGGGCGGCGGGCGGTGAACGGTAGGCCGCTTTCACTTCAAAACTCACCCGCCGGTTCACCGGGTCCTCGACCACCTGCCAGGCCGGACCGGCCAGCCGTTCCAGCGCCGCGCCCAACGCCCGTGGCCCGATCTCCCGCTGACCGTCCGGATAGGGCTGGTCGTACAGCCGCCCGATCGCGGGATCGGCCGCCGCCGGCTCCGCCAGCCGGTAGCCGGTGCCGTGGAGGATTTCCCGCAGGCCCTCCAGCACGCTCCGGCCCCGGACCCGCCGATAGACCGTCTGGTCGAGGTCCGGAGCGATGGAGGGCTCGGTGAGGACAGCGTAGCCGCCATACAGCGGCTCCGCGGCGTGGCTGGCGGGCAGCACCAGCCCGGCGGCAAGTCCCAAAAGCCCGGCAACCGCTGGATTGAGCCGGCGCGGAGGCTGTACGCGAACGGTCGGATTCTGGACTATTCTTTCCGTTCGAACGGTCATCGCGTGCGGGTGCTCGCCACCGACCGAGCCGCCGGGGCGCCGATGGGTTGCACCGCCTGGCGCGCCCGTGCTTCGGCGGCCTGGCGTTCCCGAGGGCCGAACCGGTTGCGCGTGTTTTCCTGGCGGCGGGGCTGTTGGTCGGTGGCTCGGTGCTTTCGCTCGGCCTTCCGTGGTGTCTAGCCCGCCCGCCGCTTCCCCTGCCGTGCGGGAGAAGCAGGCCGTCGCTGCAGTCACCAGCGCCGCGATGGGGGGTGAAGTAGCCCTCGCCCGGAATGCTGGCGAGCGCCCTCCCCGAACCTCATCCCCGGCGTTCGCCGGCGGTGGGAACGAGGCCAGGCGCCCGATTAGCCGATGCGGTCGTTTCATGGTTTCCCGAATCCTGCGATCCTGTGAGTGATTCGGGGCGGATAATCCGAAGAAGGACCGCTCTGTTGCAATAGAAAATTCTCCCTGGATCAGGAAGAATTATTTGATTGATCGCTCAATGACCTATGGGCGAAATTTGGCGCACAGAGCCCAAAAACCACGGTCGTTTTGCACCGTTGGTTCTCGCTGGATTTGCCAGGCGGGTTCGATTCTTCAATAGTGTGATCGAACGACGGAATGCGGCGTACCGACCGCGTCCAGGAGGGTCCTCAAGTTTTGGAGCCACCGGTGGAGGGTCACCCCGATGCAAGCGACAGCCTTCTTCAACCGCCGACACGCCTTGGCGCTGCTGGCGACAACGGCGCCCCTGTGGGGTACGCCTCCGGTAGCGGCGCAGCCCGAGGGGGAATTCGAACGAACTTTCGGCGATATCGAGACGGTGTCCATCGCCACCGGCCGTTCCCAATCCCTCCAGGCCGCGCCCGCCGTCGCCTCGGTGATCACCGCCGAGCAGATTCGCGATACCGGCGCGCGCGACCTGAGCGATATTTTGCGGCGGGTACCGGGGTTTTACCTGGGTCGGACCGCGAATCTGTTCGAGCCGGTGGTGGCGGTGCGGGGGTTTTCCTCGTCGTTCAATCAGACCGTGCTGTTCCTGCTGGATGGCGTGCCGCAGACGGAATTAGTGTTCGGCGACCGACGCACGACCCTGGGTAAAATTCCGCTGGATCTCATCGATCGGGTCGAGGTCATGCGCGGTCCCGGTTCGGCCCTGTACGGCGCCGACGCCTATTCCGCCGTGGTCAACATCATCACCCGGCGGGAGGTTCCCGAGCAGTCGCAAGTGGTGCTCAGCGGCGGCACGCACGCCACCCGCGATGGGCGGGCGCTGGGCGGCGGGCGCTGGGGCGACGTCACGGTGGTCGGGGCTTTGGAGTATCACGAGACCGAGGGCGACGCGCCGTTCATCGCGGCCGATCAGCAAACCCGTCTCGATGCCCTGTTCGGCACCCACGCCTCGCTGGCGCCGGGAACCGCCGCGCTCGGTCGCCAGGAGTTCGGCGCGCAGATCAACTTCACCGGCCCCAAGACCTCCCTGGGGCTGCGGGTCTCGGATCGGCGCAATCTGGGGCTGGGCACCGGCGTCTCCGGCGTGCTCGATCCGTTCGGCCGCGTCGACAGCACCGTTGGGGAAGGGACCTTCAAATACCGGGAACAGACGGGCGACTGGGCGGTCAACGGCTTCCTGGACGGCGTGTGGCAGCATTATCGGATGGACGATTGGCACTTCTTTCCGCCCGGCGCGTTCGGGGTGTTTCCGGACGGCGTGATTTACCACACCGCGTTCGAGCAACGCGCCCTCCGCGCCCAGAACGTGTTCGGCTACACCGGGTTCCGCGCGCACGACCTGACCCTGGGTCTGGGCGCCGAACTGGGGCGGATCGAACTCCAGTCGGAACGCCGCAATTACCGGCTGAGCGAGGGCCTGATCCTGCCGATCGGCCCGGTGCAAGACACGACCGGCGATCCCGCCCTGGGGGATCCGACCTTTTCCCGCGATCTGTTCTATGCCTATGTCCAGGACGAATGGACCCTCCAGCCGGACTGGACCCTGACCTGGGGGGCGCGTTACGACCACTATTCCGACGTCGGCGCGACCGTCAATCCCCGGCTGGCCCTGGTCTGGAACGCCCGGCACGATCTGACCGCCAAACTGCTGTACGGCCGTGGTTTCCGCGCACCCTCGCGGCTGGAAACCCAGGCGCGCCAGATTCCGGCCCTGTGGGGCAACCCGGACCTGCACCCGGAGCAGGTGGACGCCCTCGAACTGGCCCTGGATTACCGTCCCCGCCTGGACCTGCGCACCCGGGTCAACCTGTTCTACCACGAGACCGACGATCAAATCCGGCTGCAGAACACCGGTGGCCCTGAATTCCGACCCGAAAACGTGGGCCGACAACAAGGGCACGGCCTGGAAGTCGAACTGGGGTGGGAGCTCAGCCGCGCCATCCAGTTCTCCGGCTACTACGCCTATCAGGACAATACCGACGAGACGACGGGGGCGGATGCCGGTTACACGCCGCACCATCAAGCCCTGGCGCGGCTGCAAACCCGGCAGCAACCCTGGCTGTTCGCGCTGCAGGCGCGGTACGTCGGCACCCGCGACCGGGTGGCCGAAGATCCCCGGCCCCGCCCTGAGACCTATACCCTGGTGGATGCCCTCGCGCGCTACACCTTGTCCCCCCACCTGGAAGCCAGCCTGGACGTTCGCAACCTGTTCGACGCGGACGTCCAGGACGCCGGCTTTGGCACCGCCTTTCCCGGCGACATCCCACTGCCGGGCCGGACCGTCTATTTCAGCCTGATCGGCCGGTTTTAGGATCGGCTACGGCGCGACGCCCTCCCGTTCGACCGGCTCCCGGCGGGCAGGCGCCCCCGTCGTCGCCGGCGGCGCGATCGCCGGGGGAACCGCGACCGGCTGGGTCGCGGCCCGCACGCGCAGGAGGCCCCGCGTCCGGCCGGTTTCGGGGTCCACCGTGTTCATGGCGGCGTACAAGCGGTCGGCGGGGACCAGGAACGGTTTATACTGATCCAGCACGTCGAGCACGAAGACCAGGTCCGGTTCGGGAAGATAGCCCCCCAGGGGGGAATGATGGCCGATCGCCACGCCAAACAGCGGCTGGCGGTTGAAATTGATCACATAACGATAAGCGGGATCGTTCGCGCGATGCAGATGCGTCCGGAAGTCCTCCAGAGTCAGATCGCGCAGCACCGTCACCTCGAGGTCGGCGTTGGCCCGAATCACCTGGGCCAGTTCATCCAGGGTGAGGCCCAGGATACGCGCCTTCCAGTAGCCGACCGGCGCCCGGTCGAACACGGTGTCCTGGGTAGAGCGGTCGATGCCCAGGGAGCGCAACAGATTGACCACCGTCGCCGGTCCGCAGAACGCGCCGTTGCTTTGATACTCGAAGCGCGGTTGATAGGTGGCGGCCACGGGCTGCCGCCAGGCCTGCGCCAGCAGCGTCGGATCCTGGTAGGACGCCGCCGTCGCGATCGACGCGACGGGTGCGGGTTCCGGCCCGCAGGCGATCAAAACCAGGCCGAGCAGCAGGGCCAGCCCGGGGCGCGCCCAAGGAGGGGAGCGGTGCGTTGGGAACGATCTCACGGGCATTGACCTCCGGGTGGCGGATCATTCGATGGACGTTAGCAGCCGCTGATGAAGTTTGCACCATGGCGCGCGTGGCTCCAGCAATTCTCATTTTGGTTTGGTGAAGTGAGTGGATTCCCCCAAACCCACCCAAAGCGAGTCCATGGTTTGGACTCGTGCGCGGTTAGCACCCGGTTGTGGGGGTTCTCGTTCCCACGCTCCAGCGTGGGCGCCAGTGCGGTTGCAAAATGAGAATTCCTGGCGTGGTCCTCCTCCCGCTGCTGGGGCTGCTGGTCGGCGTTCGGGTGGCGTGCGGCACGGTGCTGGTTCTCTATCCGGACGCCCCCGCGCCCTACCAGCAGGCCTTCGCGCAGATCGTGGCGGGGATCGCGCGCACGGCGCCGGGTCCGCTGCAGACCCTGGCACTGACCGCCGAGTGGGAGCCGACCCACGTCCGCCGCTGGCTGGACGCCCGGCGCGGCCCGGCAACCGCCCTGGTGTTGCTCGGCCAGCGCGCGCTGCAGGCCTACCCGGCGGACTGGGCCGATGGTCCGGTGCTGGTCGGCGGCATCAATGCTTTGCCCGGCCAAACCCCCTGGCCGGGGATCAGTCTGATCGTCGATCCCGAGCGGTTCGTGCACACCCTGCGGGAAGGACTCCCCGCCATCACCACCGTCGTCGTGATCCATCACGCGGAAGACCAGGTCTGGCTCCAGCGGGTCGAACAGGCCGCGGCGAGCCGGGGGTTGCGGGTCGAACCGCTGGCCGTCGCCGACGCGGAATCCGCCGTCCGGCAGATCACCCGAACCCTCGCGCGGATCGATCCGCGCACCACCGCGCTGTGGTTTTCCCGCCAGACCCTCAGCCTGAATACCGAACTGATTTTTCCCTTCGTGCTGGAGGAAACCTGGAACCGCCAGATTGTGGCGTTTTCGGACACCGTAGCCCATACCCAGCGCGGGTTGCTGTTTGCGCTCTATCCGGACTACGGCGGCGTGGGCGAAGAACTCGGCGAGCGCCTGCGGGACGCCGCCCGCCCCGCCGCCGGGCTGCGCTATACCCGCGCCGCCCGGTTGGCGCTGAACATCCGCACCGCCCGCCATCTGGGCCTGACCCTGCCGCCGGCCCTGCTCGAACGGGCCGGGCCGGTGTTTCCCGCGCCGTAATCGGAGCCCGGCGATGCGCGCGTGGTCCTCGCTCTTCCCCCTGACGCTGCGCCAAGTGCTGGGGATCGTGTACCTGCTCGGCATCGCGCTGCTGGCGGTGGGCATTGCCGGCGGGCTGCGGGACCATCTGAACGGCCAATTCCGGGAACAACTGCTGCACCATGGGCGCACCCTGGCTGAGCGGCTGGCCGAAGACAGTCGCCTCGCCCTGATCCAGCACGCGCCGGAGAATATCCGGATTCGCGCGGACGCGACCCGCGATTTTCCCAACGTCGCGGGAGTCGCCATCCTGACTCGCCTGGGCGAGCCGCTGGTCGCGATCGGCACCCTGCCATTCTCGCCGGCGGCGCGGCCGCCGCTCGCGGGGGCCGCACCGGGAGCGCGCCTGATCCACGAAGACGACCGCTCCCTGGTGCTCGTCGCGCCGGTGTGGATCGCCGCCGATCCGGCCCGCCCGGATCCGTTTACCCTGGCCGAACCGGCGCCGCCCGCCGGAGCGCCAGACCCGCCGGCTCCGGCGGAGTGGCTGGGGACGGTCGCGCTGACCCTGAGCAAATCCGCTTTGGATGCGGCGGTGCGCGCCACCGACCGCCAGCTGCTGGCGGCCATCGCCGCGGGCGCGACCCTGGTGGGGGTGGGCCTGCTGGCCCTGTTGGGATGGATCGCCCGGCCGCTCCAGCAGTTGGCCGCGCACATGGCCGATCCCGAAACCCCGCGGCGCTACGCCCCGGCGCCGGAGCAGGGCGTCCGCGAGGCGCGCGCCATGGCGGCCGCCTTCAACGCCCTGATCGCTGCGTTCGCCCGGGTCAATCAGGACCTGGTGGCCACCAACACCGCCCTGGAACGCTCCCGCCACGACCTGACCGGTCGAGTGCGGAAGTCGACTGCGGATCTGGTGGCCGCGCTGGAACAACTGGAACGCCAAAACACCGAGTTGGCGCACGCCCGCGAACAGGCCCTGGCCGCCAGCCAGGTCAAGTCGGCGTTCCTGGCCCACATGAGCCACGAAATCCGCACCCCGCTGCACGGCATGGTGGGGTTCATTTCGGTGTTGGCCCGCGCCGACCTGCCGCCGGCCCAGGCCGAACCGGTGCGGATGTTGATGACGTCGGCCGAGCATCTGGTGAAAGTCATCGACAGCATCCTCGATTTCTCCAAGCTGGAAGCGGGCAAAGTCACCCTGGCGCGGGCGCCCTTCGCGCTCCGCGACACCCTGCACATCGCCGTGCGGCTGTTCGCCCCCGCCGCGCGGGCCAAGGGTCTGGGGTTGGGGCTGGACGTCGATCCCGCCCTGCCGGCGCGGGTGCTCGGCGACGACCAGCGGTTGATCCAAGTCCTCGCCAACCTGGTCGACAACGCCATCAAGTTCACCGTGCACGGCGCTATCCAGGTGCGGGCCGAGCGCGTCGCGCGCGGGAATCACGGCGTCACTCTGCGGGTGACCGTGCGCGATACGGGCCTCGGCATCCCGCTGGAACAACAGACCCGGATTTTCACCGCCTTCGACCAGGTCGAAGCCGCCACGACCCGGTCCCAAGGCGGAACCGGCCTGGGCCTGGCCATCTGCCAGCAGTTGGTCGCGCTGATGGGCGGCCGGCTCACCGTCGACAGCCAGGCGGGGGTCGGCTCCACCTTCCAGATCGAACTGGACCTCGCGGAGGCGGAAGCGGAGGCAGAGGCCGAGGCCGAGGCCGAGGCAGAGGCCGAGCGCCTCGAACCGGAGCCGCCGCCCGCGCGGTTACCGCCCCCCTGGCCGCCGGCCGAACGCCCCGACGCCGAACTCCCTGCCGGCCTCGAGGCGGCGGGCGACCGGGCGCCGATCCGGATTCTGGTGGTGGACGATAACGCCGCCAATCGCGCCCTGGCTCGCCTCGTGTTCGCCGAGCGCGCCGCCGAGGTCGACCAGGCGACCGATGGCCAAACCGCCCTGGACGCTTGCCAATGCACCCGCTACGACCTCATTCTCATGGACTTGCGCATGCCCGGGATGGACGGGCTGGAAGCCACCCGCCGGATTCGCCAGTGGGCGGATAATCCCAACCACGCCGTCCCCATCGTCGGCCTGACGGCGGCCGTATGGCAGGAGGAGCGCGATCGGCTGTGGCACGCCGGGCTTTCCGACTGCCTGTACAAACCCCTCAAGGCCGAGGTGCTGGCCGCCGTGCTCGATCACTGGGGCCTGAGCGGGCGCCGGAACGCGCGCCACCCGAGGTTTCAACCCGAGCGAGGTGACCCCTGATGCCCCTGCCCGACGCCGCCGCGGACGCCGCCCGCGACCCGAACGCACCGCCCGCCCTGGAGACCGTCCTCGACCTCCCCTATCTGCACACCCTCACCGGCCAGCCGCAGCAGCTCCGGGGCGTGGTGCAGGCGTTCGTCGCCAGCAGCGAACCGGTCCCCCGCCGGCTGGCCCAGGCCCTCGCCGCCCGCGACGACCGGCACGCCCGCGACCTCCTGCACGAGCTGTACGGCGCCGCCGAAACCGTGGGCGCCCGGGCGCTCCGCGCCACTTGCCAGCAGCTCCTCGACCGCGCGCCGGGCGCGGCCGGCCGCGCCGGCGCGAGCGCCGCCGAGACCGTCGCCGCCGCGCTCCACCAGACCCGCGCCGCCCTGGCCCGCGTGGTCGCAGGGCTACCGTCCGCCCCCGAACCGGCCAGCCGGCGGCCGGCCGCCGCGCCCACCCTGCTGATCCTGGACGACAGCCCGACGCTCCGGGAACGGCTCCGGCAGGTGCTGGCCGACGACTATCGCCTGGTCGAGGCCGACAGCGGGCGGGCGGCCCTGGCGGCTTGCGCGGGCGACAACCCCCCGGACCTGCTGCTGGTCGATCTCAATCTGGGCGCCGCTCCAGGCCCGGACCACGAAGTCTCGGGGCTGGACGTCATCCGCCAGCTCCACGGCGCCCTCCCGTGCGTCGTCCTGACCGTCGACCGCTCGCCCGCCACCCGCCGCACCGCGCTCCAGGCCGGGGCCTGGGCCTATCTGCTCAAACCGCCGGAACCGGAGACCCTGCGCGCCACGCTCGAGGCCACGCTGGCCCGCGCCCGGGACATCGCGCGCGCGGCCAGCCAGCCGGTGATCGATCTGGCCACCGGCATCCTCATGGCCAACCACCACCTGAGCGAAGACGACGCCCGCCGCCTGCTGAAAACCCTCGCCTCGGCCGAGCGGCGGGCCGTCCGGGACGTCGCCGAGCGCGTCGTCAGCGCCCAGCGGTTCCAGAGCCAGCTCGCCCAACTGGCTGGCCGCAAGCCCCCGACCCCCTCCTCCGACGGCGCATGAGCCGCAATTCTCGATTTTGGCGCTTGCACCGGTTTTGGGCTACGAGGGAGCGTACTGGAAGGGGTCCGGCTGGGTGTTCTTTCCTCGACGCAGGTCAGTGAACTGCGCCAAGGTGCGGCGAAGTGGGGGCGTGATATTGCCTAAGGCCAAGGCACAAGGGCCAAACGGTACGCTCGTCGAAGCACTTCCGGTCAATGGGGGAAGCGACTTTCGTGCGTCATCGCCAAAATGAGCCTTGCTAATCAGCAAGGCTCATTTTGCAATCGCACTGGCTCCCACGTTCCAGCGTGGGAATGAGAACCCCCACAACCGGGTGCTGACCGCGCATGAGTCCAAACCATGGACTCGCTTTGGGTGGGTTTGGGGGAATCTACTCGCTTCACCAAACCAAAATGAGAATTGCTGATGGCTGGGCTTGACGAACACATTACTCTCGATTATTTTTAATTTGCCGAGGCGCTCTGCTCCAGTCGGAGCGCCCGCCCCCATCGCCTGATCCCAAAGCCGATGGGTACTCTTTCAGGCTAGATGTCGTCTGGGCGCTGACCGACGGACGGCTGATGCCGGGCCTCACCATAAAGCGGTGACGCTCTCGCGGTGCGAAGTTTCACGGGTTGTGCCCGTGGAAGGTCGTGTATGCGTGCGTGCGCTTTCTGGAGGTGAGGCCTCATGACCGTCTCTAACGCATATCCCCCAGCCGGCCCCTTTGGGGCGACGCCTGGACGTCCGGGTTCAGACTCGTTTCCCAACCCCCGAACCTTGGCCCGATCGGGGCCAACTCCAAACGTCGCACCTCGGCCTCTGCACCCGAATCTCCCTGCAGTCGTTCCGGGGATGAATGCAGACGCCCGGCCCGGCGCCATCCCGCCGGCCCGCCCGCGATCCCCAGCCGGTCCAGACCTCGAGCCGGTGCTCCTGATCGGGGGGCGGGCGAGCGCTACTCCGATCCGGTCACGCGCACGGGGCCAGCCCGAACCCGGGCTTTCCCCCACGGCGCTCGCCGCCGGGCGGCGCCAAGCGTGGACGCTGGCCACCCGGATCGCCTTCCGCCACGGGTTCCCGCGCCTGGTGCGCCGCTGCCCTGTCGGGTATGGGTTTCTGCTGATCGACCTGCCGGCGCCCGCCGCCCCGCCGCCGGACCCGGGCGCGCTCCGCATCGCCCTCTGGTGGCAGTTGGCGAGCAGTTCGGGGCTGTTCACTACCCCTCGCGAAACCATGATTCCGCTCCTGCCCGACGCGTCTGCCCTGAGCCACTGGTTGCGCGACCCCGACCGGCCGTTCGCCGCGCTGCGGGCTGCCCTCGCCCCGCCGGAGCCCGAAATCGCCCTGGCCCTCCTCGGCCACCACGCCGAGGCCGAGGACTGGCGGGATGTCCTGCGCCTGCTCGCGGTGTGCCGGCGGTTGCAATACGGCGCCCGGTCCGGCGGCGGCGATCTGTGGAGGCGCGATGCACGGCAAAGAGGCTGAGTTGCTGCTGGCGGGGTTCATCTACGTGGCGCGGTGCCTGGCGGAAGGCGATACGGCCACCGTGCGGCGGATGGGCCTGGGATGGCCGGACCTTCGGGCGCTGAACCGGCTGGGTCTGGGCGACGTCCTGCGCCTGGTCCGCCAGGCCGCGACCGCGCCCTTTTTGGAAATCCGCTTCGATCGGGCCGCCTTCCAACGGCAACTGGAGCGGCTCGAGGCCCAGCGCCAGGCCGAGGACCAACGGCTGGCGCTGCTCCAGGGCGATGCGCCCCAGGCGCTGCTCCACGCCCTGTTCGGCACGACCCTCAAGGAGTACTACGGCTATCGCCGGCTGCTCGGCCTGGGACCCTGCACCGAGCGGCGGCCCCGCGCCCCCGACGACGCAACCCTGCGCACCGTGTGGCAGGCCTGGCAGGCGCACGGGCTGGACCGGTTACCGGACGGTCCGCAGCCGGAACACTATCTGGCGCTCCACCGGGCCACCGGGCTGTCCCTGCGCACGATCTGGCCCCTGGCGCGCGAGTGGGTAAACGCTGGCCTGCGAACCCGGGCCGGTAACTAGCCTTGTACTCCGTATCGGGCTATGATTTGACATTAAAATACCATGAATCATCACTACGACAATTCAGGAGGCGGCGTCGAACCGGCCTTATCCGCCAGACGCTGAACCACCATGGTGTAATCACTCGCCAGCGGAAATCCTACAAAAGCCAAAAACCCCCTAAACAGGGGGTTCGAGAGTAGAGGGTTGAACGCCGTCCGTCGATCCGCTCAGGACAACGATCAGAAGCAGAAAGGACTGTTTCTGATTATAGCGGTTCGCAACGTGCTTTCAAGACCTCTCAGGGTAGTTGTTTGCCTGAGAAAGGGGATCGTCATGCCGTTGCCCGCCCATCGCCCGCATTTTGTCCCACCCGCAGACCGACTCGTTTGGCGCTACCGGCGCGGGTCACCGCCCCGACTCGGGCGCACGTAAGGTCCGTTCCCACCACCGGTTAGGGTCGTTGACTGGCTCGCTGCCCCCGTCTCACGGGGACGACGGGTCACTCCGCCCGTGCCTTGACTATGTCACTCGGACCCCCAGATCCTGGTTCGTCCGGCGCCCGCGCGCGGTACCGGCGGACTGCGGCTGTTGTCGCCCGGGGTAACCCCTGCGGGTACGGTTCGTATGCACATCGCCTCAAGAGCGTCACCTCGCCCGTGAGGGTCTATCCAGCCGTGCCGGTGGTTATTCCTTCCGCCCAAGAAAAATCTCATCTATGCGGAGTCCGTTGGGATACCTGCGCTCCTGACCCGTGCTCTTCACTCAATCAGAAACGTATCCAGCCATGCACCGGAGACATGCGCATCATCAACCAGCTATCTTTCGGGGGCGGTCATGAGCATGCTTGAGGAAGCTTTGACTGCTCTGGAGCGGGTGACCGGCTACCGCCCGGTCAAAGCCGGCGACGGCTACAAAGCCCGTTGCCCCTGCCATGAGGACCGCAATCCCTCCCTGTCGGTCAAGATGAACGGCCGGCTGTTGCTGCACTGCTTCGCCGGCTGCAGCTACGACCGTATCGTGGCCGCCCTCGGACTGACCCCAGAACGGCCTGCGCAGCGGCGGGAACTCGTAGCGACCTACCGCTACCGCGACGCCGCCGGGGTCGAGGTTCGCCAGAAGGTTCGTTACGCCCCCAAGGACTTTCGCATCCGCCATCAGGACGAAACCGGCCAGTGGGTCTATAAAGCCGGTCCCGGCCCGGCCGTGCTCTATCGCCTGCCGGAACTGCGCCAGGCCATCGCCGTGGGGGCGACGGTGTTCGTGGTGGAAGGCGAGAAGGACTGCGACCGGCTGGCGGCGGGCGGCCTGGCCGCCACCACCAACATCGAAGGGGCCGCACAGTCCGACCAGAAACCGAAATGGCGGGCGGCGTACACCGCTCAGCTCGCCGGAGCGGCCCGCGTCATCCTGCTGCCCGATCACGACGCGCCCGGACAGGCGCACATGCAGGCCATCGCTCAGGCGCTGCAGGGCCAGGTCGGCGAAGTGCGGCTGCTGGAACTGCCCGGGCTGCCAGCCAAGGGCGATGTGTCCGACTGGCTGAACCAGGGTCACACCGTGGCCGAACTGCTGGCGCTGGTGGCCGCCGCGCCGGTGTTCGTGTTCCCCACCCCGCCCGATTCCGCCCCGGCACCCGCCGTCTGGAACGAACCGACCGGCCCGGTCGGAGCCGTTTACTGTCCCCCGACCGTCAGTCCCTGCACCCATCTGGCGAACTCGTATCGGATTCGCCACTACTACCAGGGCCATATCTGGTATGCGCTGGGACTCGGCTGGATCCTGTGGACCGGCCGGTTCTGGCGGCCCGATCCCACCGGCGAAG
>ENA-UOWG01001206-UOWG01001206.1-activated-sludge-metagenome-genome-assembly--contig:-NODE-1206-length-27156-cov-11.059481_pt1 | contig 27156 bp, 23 predicted proteins | sample MGYA00238147_ERZ761563 | MGnify/ENA primary metagenome ERZ761563 (study PRJEB28884, sample SAMN05720216) | anaerobic digester metagenome | isolation source: active sludge of municipal... | reverse complement strand
ACGCCGCAGCGGGCGGCCACGGCGGAGCGGATCCTCTCCTCCAACCGCTGCAGATCGGCAAAACTGCCGCCCCCGCGGTTGACCAGGAAGTTGGCGTGCTCCTCGGCGACGGCCAGCGCGCCCGAGGCGGCGCCCTTCAGCCCGCACTCCTCGATCATCCGGCCGGCCGAGGCCTTGCCGACCCCCAGGGTCGGATTCTTGAAGAAGCAGCCGGCCGAGGCCACGCGGTAGGAGGGGTGGCGGCGGGCCCGGTATTCCAGATGCTCGCGGATCCTGGCGGCGATGGCTTCCGCTGCCCCGGGATCGCGGCGCAGGCGCAGCGTCAGCAGGGCGGCGCCGCCCAGCTTGAAGCGCGAGTCCCGGTAGCGGAAGGCGAAATCGCCGGCATCCACCCGGCCGGTCTCGCCGCGCTCGTCGACGATCTCGGCCCCCAGCAGCACGTCGGCCATGGAGCGGCCGAAAGCGCCGGCATTAACCGCCGCCGCCCCGCCCAGGGTGCCGGGGATGCCCGAGAGGAACTCGAGCCCGGCGACGCCGTTGGCGGCGCACCAGGCGAGGAAAGGCTGGTTGCGCGCACCGGCGTCGACGCCGACGGCCTCGCCGCCGGGCAGCAAGACCGGCGCGGCTTCCTCGCCGGCGGCCAGGACGACGACGGCGCGGACCCGGCCGTCGGGAAAGGCGATATTGGAGCCGCCGCCGATGATCAGGCCCGGCAGCCCCTCGGCGGCGAGCCGGGCCAGGACGCGACGCCGCTGTTCGACCGACGACGGCGCGACGAGCAGGCTGACCGAGCCGCCGATGCGGAAATAGAGGTGCGGGGCGATGGCCGCGTCCTCCTGAAAGGGAACGCCCGCGCTCCGCAGCCAGGCGGCGAAGGGAGCGAACATCCTACTCGAGGTGCGTGCGCATGCGCACGATGCGATCGCCCTGGCGGATGCGTTCCAGCACCTCCTCGCCGGTGACGACCTGGGCGAACAGCGTGTAGCGGCCGTCGAGGTGCGGCTGGTCGCTGAGGCAGATGAAGAACTGGCTGTCGTTGGAATGGATGTCCTCGTCGCGGGCCATGCCAACCGCGCCGCGGATGAAGTGCAGGTGGGAGAACTCGGCGGGTATGGTCTTCCCCGACCCGCCCTCGCCGCTGCCGGTCGGATCGCCGGCCTGCACGACGAAGTCGGCCACCACGCGGTGAAAGACGATACCGTCGTAAAAGCCGGCGTCCGCGAGCTCGGCGATGCGCGCCGCCGTGAGCGGGGCCACCTGGGGATAGAAGCGGAAAGCGAGCGTGCCCCGCTCGGTCTCCATGACGCAGAGCCGGGCGGCGGGAGCCGCCCAGGCGGCGAGGGCCAGCGCCAGCAGGAGGGCGCCAACCGGGAACAGGCGAGCCGTTCTCATCGTCGTACCTCCCGGTGCTCAGAAGTGCAGGTAGAAACGGGGGGCGACCAGCAGCGGGTCGAGCACCTGGACCCGGGCTTCGTTGCGGGCGTCGCGGTTGCGGCCGGACGCCTCCACGCGGATGAGGAACGTCCCCGGCTGCTGCGGCACCCAGGCCAGGGAGACCCGCTCCTCCCCCCGGAACTCGCGGCTGAGCACGGCGCGCCCCTGGGCGTCAAGGACCTGGCAGCTCCAGGCGGGTTCGAGCAGGTTGCGCGTCTGCACGGTGAAGCGCAGCGATCTCCCCAGCCAGTGCGCCAGCGCCGGCTCGATCTCGATGTCGACCCCGTAGCGGTTGCCCAGGCGCAGCAGGCGGCAGGCGCCGTCCTGGCAATCGATGCTGTACAGGTAGCCGCCGAAGGCCAGCGGCATGCCCCGGGAGTGGGCGGCGCCGGTGAAGGAGACCACGCTGCGGCGCCTGGGGTCGATGAACTTGACCTCGCGGTTCAGCAGCACGGCGGCCAGGTTCTCGCCCATGGGCTGCAGGTCGCAGCTCAGGCCCGAGCCCAGCGACTGCCACCAGAGGAGGCTGCCGCGGCGGTTCACCCGCAGCAGGTTGTGGTCGTCGGTGGCGGCGGTGACGGCGCCGGCGAACAGCAGCGGCCGGCGCCGCAGGTCGTGCCCCAGCTTCAGCTCCCATTCCGGGCGGCCGCGGGACAGGGAATAGCGGACCAGCCGCCGGCCGGCGCCGTAATAGAGGCTGTCGCCGTCAAGGCAGAACGGCGACGTGGCCGCTGACGGCAGCGCCGCGTCCTGGAACGCGCCGGCAGCGCGGCGCAGCGTGTACAGCCGCCCGCGCCCCAGCACCAGGATGCGCTCGGAAGAGACCAGGCAGTCGAGGAAGCCGCTGTCGCCGCGGGAGGCAGTCAGCGCCTCCTGGGGCCTGTCCCAGAAGCGGACGGCTGGGCGATCGCCTTCGAGATAGACCACGACGCCCGTCCCCGCTCCCAGGACCTGTCCCAGTCCCAGCCCCAGGGAAGCGAATTTCACCTCCGGCACGGCCAGGTCGATGACGAGCAGCCGGTCGGAGGGCTTGTCCTGCAGGAGCAGCAGGCCGTTCTGCAGCAGGGGCGGAGCGGACGGCAGGAAGGGCAGGCTGAGCACCGCGGCTGCCTTACGCGTCCCAGGATCCCAGGCGACGATGCGGCCGTCGGCGGCGAGCCAACCGACGCCGCCGGCGCAGGGGAACAGCAGCGGGCTCGCCGGCGCCCCCTTCCAGGCATGGACCTCCTCCTGGACCAGGGGCGGGCTGATCTCGGGGACCAGCTTGGGGTGCGCCGGCCGGCAGGCGGCCGCTAGCGCCAGGACGGCCAGCAGGAGGATGGCATGGGCTTTCATGGAGCCACGATTATAGGGGAAACTCCGGCGGCGGTCAAATGGCGCGGGCGTTGACTTGGCGCGGCGGCTCCCCTATGATGCATCCTTGCGCATGAGGTGGCCATGAAACGACGAACATGCCTGTCGCTCGCGATCCTCCTGCCAGCCCTACTGGCCGTCGCCCCGTTCCCTACTCAGGGCTGCACCACGGCCGTGGTCGGCGCCGGCGCCGGATCCGGTGGCCGGCCGCTGCTGTGGAAGAACCGCGACACCGATTTTCTGAACAACAAGGTGCTCTTTGTCAGCGAGACGCCCTACTCCTACCTGGCGCTGGTGAACGCCCAGGACCGCTCCGGCCGCTGGGCCTACGCCGGGCTGAACGCGGCCGGTTTCGCCATTTTCAACTCGGTGGCCTACAACCTGCCCGAGGCCGGGGGGGAGATGAAGGACCTGGAAGGGACGATCATGGCCGACGCCCTGCGCCGCTGCGCCAGCGTCGACGACTTCGAGTCCTACCTGCGGGAGGGCCTGGGGCCGAGCCTGGGCAGCCTGGCCAATTTCGGGGTGATCGACGCCCGCGGCGGGGCGGCGATCTTCGAGGTCTCCAATCGCGCCTTCCGCAAGTTCGCCGTCGCGGACGCGGCCGAAGGCTATCTCGTCAACACCAATTACGCCCGCAGCGGCGAGCCGGGAACCGGCGCCGGCTACCTGCGCTTCGAGCGGGCCAGCGAACTGCTCCGCGCGCTGCCACCGGCGGGGATCAGCGTCGAGGCGCTGCTGGGCCGCGTCAGCCGCGACACCGGGCATGTGCTGCTGGACCAGCCCTCGTTCCCGGAGTTCCGCGGCCAAACGGCGAAGAAACCGCTCTGGCTCTGCACCCGCGACACCATCGACCGCGAGAGCACGTCAGCCGCCGTCGCCGTGGCCGGCCGCCGGCCCGATGGCGGCGGCGCGCCGGCCACGCTGTGGGTGCAACTGGGCGAGCCTCTCTGCTCCGTCGCCGTGCCGCTGTGGGTCGAGGCCGGTACCGTGCCCGCCGCCCTGCGCGAGGGCGACACGGCGCCGCTGCTGCGGGAGGCGCTGCGGCTGAAGAAGCTGGCCCGCCCCTATGCCGAGAGCGACCGCCGCGAATACCTGCTGGCCTCCCGGCTCGACAACCGCGAAAGGACCGGGTTTCTCCCGGGGCTGCTGGCCGCCGAGCGCGAGATCTTCTCCCGCACGGAGGCCTTCCTGAGAACGACCCCGTCAGCGGCCGCCATGGCCGCGTTCCAGGAGGAGATGGCGCTCAAGGCGCTGGCCGCCCTGCAGGCGGCTCACTGAGCGGGAGGAGCCCCGCTTGGACGGCGCCGGCGTCGCCGGCGCCGCGGCCCGCCGCCCTCCAACGGACGGCCCGGGAAAGCCTCGCGGAAGAGGCTCTCGAACGATTCGCCCTCCAGCGGCGCCCGCCCGCTGGCGATGACGAAGCACAGCCGCGAGGCCGAGGCATAGCCGGGCCGCTGGCGGAGCGACCCGCGCATGGCGCCGCCGGCCAGCGCGCGCTTCATGCGCGCGACCAGGGCCAGCAGGTCGATCACCCGGGCGCGCATCCCCTTGGGCAGCGAGACGATCATGCCCGCGCCCAGGAACGCCTTCTTCAGCAGCGGGAAGGGATCGACGCCGCCGTTGCCCAGCTGCGGTTCGGCCCAGGGCCAGAGCAGCAGGACCATCATCTCCGCCAGGTCCGGGGGGCGTTCCGCCTCCTTCTCGCCGTCGGCGACCGCCAGCAGCAAGCCGGTGGCGGCGAACATCTCCACGTCGTCCTCGAGGGCCGCCCCGATCCCGCCCAGCAGCAGGCGCAGCACGCCGAATTCGCGGTGCCGGGCGAAGACGGCCTGCGCGCGCGGCCCCAGCAGGTCCTTGGAGAACTCCTCGTACAGGCGCGCCTCGGAGCAGCTGCGCAGCCGCTCGCGTTCGGCGGCGATGGCCGCGGCGATCTCCCCCTCGATGGCGAAGCCGAGCCGCGCGGCGTAACGGATCACCCGCCAGATGCGCACCGGGTCCTCGCGGAAGCGCAGGCGCGCATCGCCGATGACGCGGATGCGCCCCTGGCGCAGGTCGGCCACGCCGCCGACATAGTCGATGACCGAGGCCGTGGCCGGGTCATAGAACAGGGCGTTGAGGGTGATGTCGCGCCGCCAGGCATCCTCCGCCGGCGTGCCGAAGGCGTAGCCGTGGGCGGCCTCGCGCAGCGGCTCGGACGGCAGGGCCGGCGCGGTGGCCTCCTCCCCGGCGGGCGGCGGCCCCGGATCGCGGCGGAAGGTCGCCACCTCGATGACCTTGCCGCCGCGGAAGCGGATGTGGGCCAGGCGGAAGCGGCGGCCGATGATGAAGGCGTTGGCGAAATACTTGCGGATCTGGTTGGGCCGGGCGTCGGTGGCGATGTCGAAATCCTTGGGCTTCCTGCCCAGCAGCATGTCGCGCACGGCGCCGCCGGTGAGGTAGGCGGTGAAGCCCAGGCGCTGCAGGCGGAACAGGATCTTCAGGGCGTCGGGATCGATGTCGCGGCGCGAGATGGAATGCTGCTCCCGCGGCAGCAGCAGCGGCTCGCCGCCCGGGGCGGGAACGGGGCCGATTGCGCTCGCGTCCGCGGCGGCCATGCTCAGTAGACGATCAGGCTGGCGTAGCCGACGACCTCCTGGTGGTCGCCGCTGACTTCGCCCGAGTGGGTGTAGCATACCAGCTCGGCGCCGGAGGCGCCGGCCTGGCGCGCCGCCTGCAGCATGATCACCGCCGGCGCCACGCCGCACATGGAGATGCGGCGGTCGCGGACGACGCGGTAGAGCCCCTCGGCGTCGAGCTGCAGCATGCGCTCGAGGGCCAGCATGTCCAGCTCGCGGGCGCGCTCGGCCGGGATGTAGTGGCTCATGTCGCTGGAGGCGACCATCATCGCGCCAACATCGCCGGCAACCAGCGTCGCCAGCTCCTCGCCGGCCGCCAGCAGCTCGTCCAGGCGCTGGGCGGCGACGGTGACGGGGAGGATGCGCGCCGCCGGCGCAGCATGCTGGATGAACGGCACCTGCACTTCGAGGGAGTGTTCCAGGCGGCCGGCCTCGCTGTCCTCGCGGAAACTCCGCGAGGAGGCGAGCAGGCGCGCGCGCAAGCCGGCATCCACCTCGACGGAGCCCAGGGGGGTCTCCCAGGCATCGTGCCCGTCAACGGCCAGCTGGGCGCCCAGGCCGCGGTGGTTCACCCCCAGCAGGATGACCGCGGGGGTGATCTCCACCCGGGCGTAACCCTGGCCGGCGCAGCCGCCGGAGTAGACGTATCCGGCGTGGGGCGCCATCAGCCCCAGCACGCGGCGGCGCTTGGCATCAGGACGCACCAGGCGCCGCAACTCCTTCTCCAGGGCCGCGGCGCCCGCCGGGTAGAAGTGCCCGGCCACCGCCGGATGCCGCATCTTGTTCCCTCCCGCGGTCATCATTCCTCCGCGCGCCGCCGGTCGCGGACCACGACCCGCCCGGCCTTCAGCACCAGGCGCAGGGGATCGATGCCCGGATGGTAGGCCAGGTACGGGTAGTCGGGGACGTCGAGCAGCAGCAGGTCCAGGTCCTTGCCCTTGGCCAGCGAGCCGACGTGGTCCTGGCGCCCCACGGCGTAAGCGGCGTTGATGGTGAGCGCGTTTAGGGCCTGCTCGATGGTCAAGCCCAGCTGGAACACCGCCAGGTGGAAGACGAACAGCATCGAGGAGATCATCGAGCTGCCGGGGTTGAAGTCGCTGCCCAGCGCCACGATGCCGCCGGCGTCCAGGATCTTGCGCGCCGGAGCGTAGCGGCCCAGGCGTAGGAAGAAGGAGACGCCGGGCAGCAGCACGCAGGCGGTGGCGGAGGCGGCCAGGGCGGCAATCTCGTCGTCGCGGACGGCGATCAGGTGCTCGGCCGACTGGGCGCCGAGCCGGGCGGCGAGCTCGCCGGCGCCGTTGCTGGTGAACTCGTCGGCGTGCACCTTCAGGCGGAAGCCCATGGTGGCGGCCGCCGCCAAATAGGCCTCGGCTTCGTCATAGGAGAAGTAGCCGTCCTCGCAGAAGATGTCCACGAACTCGGCCAGGCCCTCGCGCCGCACCTGCGGCAGCACCTCGCGCAGCAGGTGGTCCAGGTAATCGCGGTTGCGGCCGCGGAACTCGTCGGGGATCTCGTGGGCGCCCATGAAGGTGGGGACGACCTCGAGCGGATGGCGGCCGGCGAGCCCGCGCAGCGCCCGCAGCTGCTTCAGCTCCGTTTCCGCGTCCAGGCCGTAGCCGCTCTTGGCCTCGGCCGTGGTGGTGCCGGACAGCAGCATGCGCTCCAGGCGCAGGCGGCAGGCCTCCAGCAGTTCCCCGGCGCCGATCTCGCGCGTGCGGCGCACGGTGCTGCGGATGCCGCCGCCGCCGGCGGCGATCTCCTGGTAGCTGGCTCCCTGCAGCTTCCGGCGGAACTCGTCCTGACGCGTGCCGGCGAAGGGCAGGTGGGTGTGCGCATCGACGAATCCCGGCAGGGCGACGGCGCCGCCGGCGTCGATCTCGCGGGCGCCAGGCGCGGGACGGCAGGCGGAGCCCAGGCCATCATCCGGGCCGACGTAGCAGATGCGCCCATCGCGGGCGGCGATGCAGGCGTTGTGCTCGACCCGCAGCCGGTCAGCCTCGCGGCCGCGGGCCACGTGGTCGGAGGCCGGGTTGACCAGCTGGCCGATGTGGCGGACGATCAGGTCGGCGCCGCTCATTGCCGCCCGTTTGCGGACGATTCGCCAGTGTTCATGGCCGCATTGTAAGGGAAATCACCGGAGAATTCAAACTTTCATCGGCTGCTTCGGCTCCCCGAGCCCATATTATAATGAATAAATAATGTGGGAAAAAAGTGAACAAAGTTGTTGACAAAACCGTATCGCTGTATTATTAATATGATACAGTGAAAAACATGCTGTTGAATGAACTGGTTATCGACTTTGCCTCGCCGACGCCGGTCTATGAACAGATCAAGAAAAGCATCAAACAGGCGATCGCCCGAAGCATCCTCGTCGAAAGCCAGCCCCTGCCCTCCATCCGCGACCTGGCCTCCTTCCTGAAGATCAATCCCAACACGGTGGCCCGCGCCTACCGCGAGCTCACCCAGGAAAAGATCATCGACGGCCGGGCCGGGGTGGGCTTCTGGGTCGAGAAAAACGAGCAGCTGGACCTGAGGAAATCCGACATCCTGCGCGAGGAGTTCCTCAAGTTCATGGAGCGGGCGGTCGAGATGGGATTTTCGCGCCAGCAGGTCCGCGCCCTGCTCGAGGACATGCTGCCCCAGGGAGGAAAGGAATGATGAACGTCCAGCCCATGCAGTATCCAGCCCTGCCCTTCACCGCCGCACCGTGCCCGCCGGCGGCACAGCGGCGCTCCCGCGCCGAGGTCGCCGAGGCCCTGCGCTCGCTGCCCTCCTACCAGGACCGGGTGTTCCGCCTCTGCCTGGGATACCTGGGCAACGCCGCCGACGCCCGCGACCTGACGCAGGAGACCTTCGCCCGCGCCATCGCCCACCTTGAGCGCGACGACCCCGAAAGCATGCAGGCCTGGCTGCTGCGCATCGCCCGCAACGGCTGCCTGGACCAGCTGCGGCGCACCCGGGTGCGCGGCCCCGCGCTGCCGCTCCAGGAGCACAGCCTGGTAAGCTGGCGCACCCCCGAGGACCTGGCCGGGGAGGCCGAGCAGATCCGCATCGTGCGTCGGGCCGTCGCCGCCCTGCCGCGCCGCCTGCGCGACGTGCTGGTCATGCGCGAGTACGGCGAGCTCCGCCATGGCGAGATCGGCCAGGCCCTGGGCATCAGCCAGGCGGCGGTGCGCTCGCGCCTGCACCGCGCCCGCCTGGCCGTGCTGCGCCGCTTCCATGAGGCGGAGCGGGCCGCCGATCCGTCCGGGAGGGTCGCATGATCGAGATCCGCGACCTCCACGTGCGCTTCGGCGCCATACGGGCCATCGATGGCCTGACCCTGGACGTGGCCGCGGGCGAGAGTATCCTGCTGGCCGGGGCCAACGGCGCCGGCAAGACCACGTTGCTGCGGGCCCTGGCCGGAGTGCTGCGCACGCCTTCCGGAAGCGTGCGCATCGACGGCGGCTCTGTCTCGGCGCCTGCCCGGCGGCGCATCGCCTATCTGCCGGCGTCGATCAGCCTCTACGACGGCCTGACCGTCGGGCAGGCGGTCCGGCTGCACGGCCGCTTTTTCGGCCGCCGGCCTGAATTCGAGATCGGCGGCCTGCGCCTGATGCCGCGCCAGCGCGTCGGCGCCCTCTCCAAGGGCGAGAAGACCCTGCTCAGCCTCTCCATGGCCATGGCCGCCGCCCCCGAGTACCTGTTCATCGACGACGTGATCCATTTCCTCGACCCGCACCTGCGCGACGTGTTCGTCGACGCCATCCTGCGCCTCATCGGCGAGAAGAAGCTGACACTCATCATCGCCTCGCAGTCGGCCTCGGAGATCGAGGGCCTGCCCGAGCGCGTACTGGTCATGGAGCGGGGACGGATCGTCCTCGATGAACCGGTGGAGGAGCTGAAGCGCCGCTTCGTCCGCGTCTTTGCCCGCCAGGCGCCGCCGGGGCTGCCGGTGGTGTACGCCAAGGAATGGCCCGAGGGGCGCGAGATGTACGTCTACCCCTATCGGCCCGAGGTCCAGCCCCTGGACGGGGTCGAGCACCTGAGCCTGCGGGAGATTCTGCGCGCCATGATCGGAGGCGAATATGACCGCCATTGAGCTGAAGCGCGTCCTCAAGGACAGCGCGCTGATCCTGGCCGTCCTCGCCGTCCTGCTGGCGGCCATCGCCACCGGCGACCAGGACGCCTACCTGGCGCCGGCGCTGGAGGTGTTCCTGCTGCTGCAGGCCTCCTTCCTCGGCTGGTCGCTGTTCGAGCGCGAGCGCCAGGAGAACGCCGGGGAATACATGCTCACCCTGCCGGTCCCGCGCCTGGGGCTGCTGGCGCGCAAGACCCTGCCGCGCCTGGCCTGCGCCGCCGTCCTGCTCCTGGCCTACCTGGCCCTGTACCGGCTCATGGGCCTGCCCGCCTTTCTCGCCCCCCTGCCCTTCGCCGTCCTCTATGGGGCGTTCTTCTTCGTCTCGGCCGCGCTCGCGCTCAGCCTGCGCAATTTCCTGAGCGCCTTCTTTCTCGCCTGCCTGCTGCTGATCGGCCAGGTGCTGCTGATCCTGGCGGCGGACAACTCCCGCCACCTGTCCGGGGCCATCCTGCAGGCCGGCCTGACGTCGGCGGTCTTCCCGCTGCTGTTCTCCGTGATGTTCCGCGGCTACGATATCCGCCCAGTCTCCTGCTTCAACCGCCGCTTCCTGCCCGGCGTCCTGCTGCTGGCCGGCGCCATCGCCGGCGCCGTCTGGCTGTTCCGCCCCGCCAACTGGGTCAACTATTACCTCGCCGGCGACGGGACGCTGCTGCGCAACTCCTGCCGGCTCAGCGAGCTCCTGCCCGGCCAGGTCCGCGTCCCGGCCTGCCTGGTCGCCCTGCGCGAGGCGCCGCAGGGCGGGAGCCTGCTGGCGGTCGTGCACCGGCCGCGTCCGGGCAAACCCTGCGTCCAGGAGCGCATCGTCTCCCTCGACCTGAAGAGCGGCGCCCTGCGCACGCTCTACGCCATCCCCGAGGGCTGGAGCATCGCCGGCGGCTATCCCGGCGAGATCGGGAACTTCGCGGGCGGCGCCTTCCTGGTGCTGTTGCGCCGCCCCGGCGACGGCCGGGCCATGGCCGTGGCGATCGACGGGCGGGGCGCAACGGAGACGCCGCTCCCCGGCGCCGCCCTGGAGAAGGAGATCGCCTACGCCGGCCTCCTGTCGCGCTCGCCCCTGCGGCTGCTGGTCATCGGCGCCGAGCGCGCCGTCCTGCTGTCGGCCGCCGGCGCCCGCGACATCGGCGCGGCCGAGACGGCGTGCATCTGGAACGACCGCCTGCTGCTGTTCGACGGCTCGGGCATGAGCCTGTTCCGGCTCGGCGCCGAGCCGGCCCGGCTCTGGCGGCGCGAGGGCCTCTTCCGCAAGGTACGGCGCCACGTCGCGGGCTACGAGTCACGCTTCGTCCTGTTCCGGGCGACAAACCGCTTTGTGCTGCTGGATATGGCCGCCGGCGATGAAACGACCCTCGACCTGCCCTCCATTCCCTTCACCTACCAGGAGCGCGCCGGCGGGCTGCACATCGTGTTCGCCGCCGGGCCCAGGATGGATCTATGGCACTGGCGCCGCGGGCGCCTGGCGCGGCACAGCTGGGAACCCGGCTTCGCGCCGGCGGGAATCCGCGTCTCGCCGGCCGGCGTGCTGGCGTTTGACCGCCAGCGCTTCGGAGTGTACCCATTCGCTGACTGAATAGGCCTTACGCAGGACCCACGCCTCGCATCCCTCAGGGAGGAGTGCGCATAAAAACGGCCCGCGCGGGCGGACCGAGGAGGATGACATGAAGACGATCAAGGTGATCCTGTTCACGCTGCTGCTGCTGCTGGCCGCCTGGGGCCGCTGCGCCGAGATCCACGACGCCGCGCTCGCCGGCGGACAGGCAGCGGGGTTGGCCTATGCACTCGGTTTTTCCACTTATCTCTTCCACACCGACCAGTATGCCGCCAATTACGACATCTGCACCGATGGCCAGGGGTTCATTTACATCTCCGGGAACACCCGGGACCGAAATTTCCCCGCTACGGCAGGGGCATTTCAAAGGGAGCTCCATGGCGAGGCGGACGCTTTTGTGGTGAAGCTGGCCCCGGACGGCAAGATCGTTTTCGCCACCTTGATCGGCGGCAGCAAGAGGGAACACCATACGCGCATCACGGTCGATGGCGACGGATCCATCTACCTGGCGGGAGGCACTCACTCCCCCGACTTTCCGGTGACCCCCGGAAGCTACGATACCCGCTTCAACGGGGAAGGAGAGTGGGCCGGCGACGTGTACGTCGTCAAGATGGATCCAGCCGGAAGCGGCATCGTCTGGTCGACCTTCCTGGGTGGAAAAGTGGAGGAGACGGCAGGGGGCATCCGCATCGACTCCAGGGGGAACGTCGTGGTCGCCGGGGTCACGTGTTCGCATGACTTCCCCACCACGAAAGGGGCCATCGGCAGCACGTTCGCGAAGCAGGTCTCCTTCCTGTCCAAGTTTAGCCCCCATGGCGATGCGCTCCTGTTCTCCACTTTCCTGGGAAATGGGACCGGCGACATGATCACGGGACTGGCCGTCGACAGGCAGGACAATATTTATGCGACCGGCTACACGGCGACCCCGGATCTTCCGGTGACCGCGAATGCCATGCGCCGGGATCTCGGGCCCGGCAACGATCACTTCCTGGCCAAGGTCGATGGCACGGGCACCCGGCTCCTGTACCTGAGCTATCTGGCCGCCCGAGGGGACGTGAGCGCCGTCCTTTCCTGGGCGGATCCGGACCGGCTGGCGGTGTGCGGCAGCACGGCCGAGGACGGGTTCCCGATCACCGCCAGGGCGCTGCGCACCGTCCGCAGGGGAGAGAGGGACTGCTTTGTAGCAGTCTTCCATTCCAGCGACATGAAGCTGGAGTATTCCTCTCTGCTCGGGGGAAGCGAAGCGGACGCAATCGAAAGCGTGTCCTTTCTCGATCCCGATACGGTCATGGTCGGCGGCATTACGACATCAGCGAATTTCCCGCTCACGGAAAACGCCCTGTTTTCCGAGTTCCCTTCCTGGGAAAAGACCTTCAACAACACCTTCTGGGGACGCAGGAAATCCTTCGTCTCCGTGATCGACATCCGCAACGGCAGGCTCCTGTACTCCAGTTACCTGGGCGCCTGCTTTCACATCAGAACGGCTGCGGACAAAGGCGGGAGCATCGCTTTCATCGCCGAAGCAGGGCAGCGCGAAGCCGCCGGGACGACGGGTTTTCCCGTCAGCGAGAATGCCCTCCAGGAACCGCCGACCTATCTCATGCTGGGACGATTGATTCTGAATCCCCTTCCTGTCGAGAGCAATCAAAAAACCGGCCGGAACAAATAGTGGCGGCTGAGCCATGACCGGGAAAGCAAGATGATGAATACCTTTTGCCTTTTACCGGTCGCGTTCATTCGCCAGGATAGGCCCGCATGGCAACAATCAGCGCACAGGAGACCCGGCCCGACGGGCCGCCGGTCACCGGTCAGGGCCCTCCGCTTTTCCCTTTTTCCTTTTGCCTTTTACCTTTTTTGAAAATGGAAGAATGGCTTCCTGGCTGAGCCGGGCTTTCATTTCGGGATCAATGGTTGACGGAACGGCTGCAGGCGCACGTACCCTGAAGACGGCCATCGCATGTCAGGGACCGCGCAGATTCTTCAGGAGCGCATTCACCGCAATCGTTTCCGTTCTTCGAGGGAAAGCGCGCCCACACCTCGGCCCCGACGGAGGAGGTGCCGCCGGGGCCCAGCGACAAGTGTCCCGCGCGAACTATTTCTTCTTGATCGGGTTCAGCCGCTGGAAGGTCGGCACGTCCAGCGGGTCCTCGAAGGCCTCCGGGCCGTGGGTCATGTTGGGCATGGTGCCGTCGTTGACGTAGCCGCGCAGGTCGACCCCGGTGGCGGCGGCCGGCCGGCCCTGGCCGAGGAACAGCTGCCCCTGGGGCGTCGGCTGCCGGTAGGCCGGTTCGCCGGCGGCGAAGGCCGGAGTCGGCGTTTTGACGCGCGCCGGGGTTTCGGCCCGGCCCTCCTTGAAGCCGGTGGCGATGACCGTCACCCGCAGCGTGTCGCCGGCGTCGGCGTCCTCGATCACGCCGAACTTGATGGTGGCGTCGGGGGCGGCGTTCTGCGTGATCAGCGAGGAGATCTTCTCGATCTCGGCCATGGTCAGCGTGGCGGCGGCGGTGATGTTGTACAGGATGCCGGTGGCGCCGTGGATCGACTGGTTGTCCAGCAGTGGCGAGTTCAGGGCGCGCTGCGTGGCCTCCTCGGCGCGGTTCTCGCCCTTGGCTTCGCCGGTGCCCATCAGGGTGACGCCGCGGACGGCCATGGTGGTCTTGACGTCGGCGAAGTCGACGTTCTGCACGCCGGTGGAGGAGATGATGTCGGCGATGCCGCGCACGGCCTGCAGCAGCACCTCGTCGGCCTTCTTGTAGGCCTGCTTGTAGGTCAGGGTGGCGTCGTTGAGCTCGAGCAGTTTCTGGTTGGGGATGACGATGATGGCGTCGACGTTCTCCTTCAGCTTGCGGATGCCCTCCTCGGCCACGCGCATGCGCTTCTCCTTCTCGAAGTGGAAGGGCTTGCTGACCACGGCCACGGTGAGGATGCCCATGGTGGAGGCGTGGTTGGCGATCACCGGCGAGGCGCCGGTGCCGGTGCCGCCGCCCATGCCGGCGGTGATGAAGACCATGTGCGCGCCCTCCAGCACCTCCATGAGCGGCCCGGTGTCCTCCAGGGCCGCCTGCTCGCCGATCTCGGGGTTCGAGCCGGCGCCCAGGCCCTTGGTGATCTTGTCCCCGATCTGCAGGCGCAGGGCGGGAGGGGCGATGGTCGACAGCACCTGCAGGTCGGTGTTCACGGCGACGAACTCCACCCCCTTCAGCTCCTCCTCGATCATGCGGTTGACCGCGTTGCCGCCGGCGCCGCCGACGCCGATGACCTTGAGCACCGCGCCGCGCTTCTTCTCGCGTCCGAACGTGATCTTGATGTCGTCGTCCATGCTCCCTCCTAGATGCCGAAGTAGTCCTTGAACTTTTGCACGACGTTCTTCGGCTTGTTGCGGATGTATCCCTTGTCCTTCATGTCGGCGAAGCCGTACTTGATCAGCCCGACCGCCGTGGCGAAGTCCGGCGTGTTCACCTTGTCGATCAGGCCGCCGACGCCGTGGGGGTAGCCGATGCGCACCGGGATCGAGAAGATGCCGTCGGCCACGTCCAGAATGCCGTCCAGCAGCGCCGTGCCGCCGCTGATCACCACGCCGGCGTTGATCGAGTTCTGCAGCCCCTCTTTCTCGATCTCGGCCTTGACCATCTCGAAGATCTCGTAGGCCCGCGGCTTGAGGATGTTCATCAGGATCGAGGTGGAGATCTGCCGCGGCTTCTTGCTGCTGATCGCCGGCACCTCGATGGTCTCGTCCTTCAGGTTGGGGTCCATGGCGCAGCCGTAGCGGCGCTTGATCTTCTCGGCGCGGTCGATGGCCGTGCGGATGCCGATGGACAGGTCGGTGGTGAAGTTGTCGCCGCCCAGCGGGATGGTGCCCGAGTAGCTGATCGACCCCTTCTCGAAGACGGCGATGTCGGTGGTGCCGCCGCCGATGTCGATGGAGAGCACGCCGAGCTCCCTTTCGTCGGCGGTCAGCACCGCCTCGGCGGTGGCGATGTGCGACAGCACCGTGCCCAGCACGTTGACCTTGGCCTTCTTCAGGCACAGCAGCAGGTTCTTGGTGGCGGTCAGCGAGCCGGTGATGATGTGGATGTAGACGTCGAGGTTGCTGCCGACCATGCCCACCGGGTTCTTGATGCCGTCCTGCGAATCGACGATGTACTCCTGGGGCAGGACGTGCAGCACGGCGCGGTCGGCGGGCAGCATGATGGCGCTGGCATGGGTGATGGCCCGCTCCAGGTCCTCGCGGGTGATTTCCTTGCTGCGGCCGGTGATGTTGATGCTGCCCTTGGCGTTGATGCTCTGCACGTGCTTGCCGGAGATGTTGACGTAGGCCGACTCGATCATCACCCCGGCGGTCAGCTCGGCGTCCTTGATCGACTTCTTGATGTCCTCGACCGTCCCCTCCATGTTGACGATGTTGCCCTTGCGCAGGCCGCGCGACTCGGCCACGCCGTAGCCGATGATCTCCACGTCCTCCTTGTCCCCGTCCGCCTTGATCTGCGCGATCAGCGTGCAGATCTTCTTGGTGCCGATGTCAATGCCGACCAGGTAGTTGCTCTTCATGGCTCCCCCTGCTGTGCCTCGTCCCCTTCGATGTAGATGCGCCCGGGTATGCGCAGGTCGACGCGGCGCACGGAGCCCAGCGTCGCCAGGCGGCCGCGGATGCGCAGGTAGCGGCCGATGCGTCCGGCGAAGTCCTCCTCGCCGGGGTGGAAGACCTCGGGTGCCTCGCGCAGCTTCAGCTCGACGCCGCGCGGCTCGCTCCAGGTCACGTACTCGATGCGCCCGGCCAGCGGCCGCAGCTCGCGCGAGCAGGCGGTGACGGCGGCGCGGGCGGCCGCGTCGCCGCGCAGCTCCACCAGGCCGGGCGCCGGCTGCGTCTGCCCTCCCAGCTCCCGGCCCGTTTCGTCGAACAGGCGGTAGCCGGCGCCGTCCCGGAACTGGTACAGGGGCCGGCGCAGGGTGAACTCCACGTCCAGCGTGTCGGGCAGGACGCGGCGGATGGAGACGCCGGCCACTTCCGGCACGCGCAGCAGCTCCGCCTGCAGCCCCTTCAGGTCCATGGCCAGGATGTTGCCGCCGTGGCGGCGCAGGATGGCCGCCACCTGCTCGCCGGCATAAGCCGGCCGCTGCTGCAGGCGGAAGCGGCGCACCTGCAGGGCCGGGCAGGTGAGGGCGTAGCCCGCCGCCCGGCTGACGGCCAGGGCCGTTGCCAGCCCCGCGGCCAGCAGCAGCAGCAGGTGCACGCCGCGCACCTGGATGAGGCGGATCTTCTTCTCGCGGGTGACCGTGAGGTTGTTGCTCTTGCGGAAGAACTCGGCCTCGAACTTCAGCGAGCCGCCCATGCCGTCCTTCATGGCCTGCCGCCCTCCAGCTCGGCGGCGAACTCGTGCGCCAGACGGGTGAGGTTGCCCGCCGACAGGAATACCAGGCCGTCGCCCGGCCGCAGCTCCGCGCGCAGGAACTCGCGGATGCCCGCGAAGGAATCCAGCAGCTGCACGTTCTCCTGGCCGGAGGCGCGCACGGCGTCGGCCAGCGCCCGGCTGCTGACGCCGGCGATCTCCGCCTGGTTGGCGGTATAGAGCGGGGCGATGACCAGCACGTCGGCCAGGCGGAAGGCGGTGGCGAACGCGCCCATCAGCCGCTGCAGGCGGGTGAAGCGATGCGGCTGGAACACGGCCAGCAGCCGCCGGCGGCGCGCGCCGCGCAGCATGCGCAGCGTGGCCTTGATCTCGCTGGGATGGTGGGCGTAATCGTCGACGACCAGCAGATCGGCGCCGGCGTGCAGCACCTGAAAGCGCCGCTCGGGCAGGGTGAAGCGCTCCAGGCTGGCGCGCACGGTCTCCAGGCCGACGCCCACCTCCAGGGCGGCGGCGATGGCCGCCAGCGAGTTGGCCACGTTGTGGCGGCCGCCGACGCCCAGGCGCACGCGGCCGGCCGGGAGGCCGCGCAGCTCAAGATCGTAGGCGGCGGCGAAGGCGTCGGCGCGCGGCCGCACGGCGCGCACGTCGCAGCCGGCGGCGAAGCCGTAGGGAATGACCTTCTTGCGCAGCTGCGGCAGGATGCGGCGCAGGCGGGCGTCGTCGCGGTTGAGCACCACCGCGCCGTAGAACGGCACCTTGTCGGCGAACTGGCGGAAGGCCTGCACCAGCCGCTTCATGCTGCCGTAGAACTCCAGGTGGTCGTTCTCGACGTTGGTCAGCACGGCGATGGTGGGGAACAGGGTGAGGAAGCTGCCGTCCGACTCGTCGGCCTCGGCCACCAGGTAGCGCGAAGAGCCCAGCTTGGCGCCGCTGCCCTCGACCTTGAGCCGGCCGCCGACCACGTAGGTCGGATCGAGCCCGGCCTGGGTGAGGATGGCGGCCAGCATCGAGGTGGTGGTGGTCTTGCCGTGGGTGCCGGCCACCGCCAGGGAGAACTTCATGCGCATCAGCTCGGCCAGCATCTCCGCGCGCGGGATGACCGGCAGCTTGCGCTGCAGCGCCTCCAGCACCTCGACGTTGTCCTCGCGGACGGCGCTGGAGTAGACCAGCGCCTCGGCCCCGCCGACGTTGGCCGCCGCATGGCCGATGGCGATGCGCATGCCCAGCGCGCGCAGGCGGCGCACGGTGTCGTTCTCGGCGAGGTCCGAGCCGCTGACCTGGAAGCCCATGTTGTGCAGCACCTCGGCGATGCCCGACATGCCCGAGCCGCCGATGCCGGCGAAGTGGATCTTTTTGATGGGGCTGCTCTCGATCATGGCGTGAACACCACTTTGCGCTGGCGCGAGACGTTGAGCACGATGCCGGTCACGATCAGGCTGCCGAGCAGCGAGGTCCCGCCCGAGGAGATGAAGGGCAGGGGGATGCCCTTGGTGGGGAACAGGCCGACGGCCACCGAGATGTTCATCAGCGACTGGAAGACGATCAGCGCCACCAGGCCGGTGACCAGCAGGTAGGTGTGCGGGTTGTCGGAGTGGCGGGCGATGACCATGCCGCGCAGGAAGTACAGGACGAAGAGGGCGATGACCGCCAGAGCGCCGAAGAACCCCAGCTCCTCGGCGATGATGGCGAAGATGAAGTCGGAGTAGGCGTAGGGCAGGAAGAAGAGCTTCTGGGTGGAGTTGCCGATGCCCTGGCCGAACAGGCCGCCGGAGCCGATGGCGTAGGTCGACTGCGTGGCCTGGAAGCCCTGGGTGCTGGCGTAGAGCTCCGGGTTGAGGAAGCTGCGGATGCGCTCCTGGCGCATGGGGTCGCCGCGCACCAGCAGCACCAGCAGCGGCGCCAGCAGCAGCAGGGACATGGCGAAGTACCTGAGGCGCAGGCCGGCGACGAACAGCATGACCATGGTGACGGCGCCGATGAGCACGAAGCTGCCGAAGTCGGGCTCCTTGAGGATCAGCCCCTCCATGAAGGCCACGGGCAGCAGCAGCAGCCCCAGGCCCTTCAGGTTGTGGATGTCGGTCTCGCGGCGGCTCAGCATCATGGCCAGGTAGAGCACCAGGGCGATCTTGGCGAACTCCGAGGGCTGCAGCGACAGGCCGGCGACGCGGATCCAGCGGCTGGTGCCGTTGACCTTGCGGAAGAAGAACACCAGCGACAGGCCGGTGAAGGCCAGGGCCATGGCGGCCATGACCAGCCGCGGATTCAGGTAGAACGGCGAACGGTAGAAGATCAGCGCCGCGAAGACCAGCAGGCCCAGCGCCAGGTACGCCAGCTGCTTGTTGAGGAAGTGCAGGCTGTCGCCGTACTTTTCGCGGGCGATGACCGGCGTAGTGCTGAAAATCATCAGGAAGCCGACGGCGATCAGCAGCAGCGAGACGGCGAGCAGCGCGCGGTCGATGCCGCTGGGCTTAACCATGCTCCCCCTCCCGCCGCCCCAGCCGCCGCACCTCCTCCTTGAAGACCTCGCCGCGCTGCTCGAAGTTGGCGAACATGTCGAAGCTGGCGCAGGCCGGCGCCAGCAGCACCGTGCCGCCGGCGGAGCGCAGCTCGTCGTAGCCGCTGGCCACCGCCTCGGCCAGGTCGCGGACGAATGCCAGCCGCCCGCCCAGTCCCGGCAGCTGGGCGGCGATGACCGGCGCCGCCTGGCCCAGCAGCAGCACGCGCCGCGCCCGCTGCCGCAGCGGCTCCAGCAGGGCGCGGAAGTCGCCGCCCTTGTCCTTGCCGCCCAGGATGACCACCAGCCCGCCGGCGATGCCGGCGATGGACTTCAGCGCCGCGTCGACGTTGGTGGCCTTGGAATCGTTGATGAACTCGACGCCGCCCACGCGTCCCGCCGCTTCCATGCGGTGCGGCAGGCCGCGGAAGGAGGGCAGCCCGGCCTCGATGGCGCCGGCGTCCAGCCCGGCGGCGCGGCAGGCCAGGGCGGCGGCCATGATGTTCTCCAGGTTGTGCGGGCCGCGCAGCGGGTTGCCCTCCAGGGAGACGCGCTCGCGTCCCCGGCCCAGGTCCAGCGCCACGCCGCCCGCCTCGAGCCAGGCGCCGGGACGGGCGCCGCCCAGCGGCCGCGACGAGGAGAACCACAGCGGCCGGCCGCGTCCCAGGCGGCCGGCGTCGGCCAGGCGCGGGTCGTCGGCGTTGAGCACCATCCAGTCGTCGCCCTCCTGGTTGCGGAAGAGGCTCCGCTTGGCCTCGGCGTAGGCCTCCAGCGAGGGGTAGCGGTCGAGGTGGTCGGGGGTGATGTTGAGCAGCGCCGCCACCTCGGGGCGGAAGCGGACGATCTCCTCCAGCTGGAAGCTCGACAGCTCCAGCACCACCCAGGAGCCCTCGGCGACGGCGTCGACCTCGGCGATCAGCGGCACGCCGATATTGCCGGCCAGGCGGCTGGGGACGCCGGCGTGCGCCAGCAGGTGCTGCACCAGGCTGACGGTGGTGGACTTGCCGTTGCTGCCGGTGACGGCGATGACCCGCGCCCGCAGCTGGCGGAAGGCGAACTCAATCTCGGAGACGACCTCGGCGCCGCCCGCGCGCAGGGCGGCGAAGCGCGGCGCCCGGCCGTCGAAGCCCGGGCTCAGGATGACCTGGCCGCCGCCGGCGAGCGTAGCGAGCTCGGCGAAGCGCTCGCCGCCGGTGAGGAAGCGGACGCCCCGGCGCTCGAAGCCGGCCCGGCGCTCGTCGCCGGCGGCGATGGCGTCGTCGTTGAACAGCAGCAGCGGCTGGCCCGGCTCGCGGCGCAGCAGGAACTCCAGCACCGCCTGGCCGGTGCGGCCGAATCCCAGCACGGCGATACGGCGCTTATCCACGGGTGAGCTCCGCGATGGCCTTTTCCAGGGCCACGCCCCGCGATCCTTTGAACAGCAGCACCGCCTCGCGCCGCGGGTCCAGCTGCGTGCGCAGCCAGGTGCCGGCGGAGGCCGCGTCGGCGAAGCAGGCGATGCGCCGCGCCGGGAAACCGGCCCGGCGGGCGGCGGCGGCCAAGGCCTCGGCGCGGCGGCCGACGGCCAGCAGCCTTTCGAAGCGCAGCCCGGCGAAGAAGCGGCCGGCCTGGCGGTGGAAGGCCGCTTCCCCGGCGCCGAGTTCCAGCATGTCACCGAGCACGGCCGTCTTGCGGCGGGGGAACTCGCGGTCCACCCAGGCCAGGGTGCGCTTCAGCGCCTCGGGGTTGGAGTTGTAGGTCTCGTCGACGATCGTCCAGCGGCCGTGGCGGCGGAACTGGCCGCGGCCGGCCACGGCGGCCAGACCGGGCAGCGCCTGGCGAATCTCGTCGTGCTTCATGCCCAGCTGGCGCGCGGCCAGGATGGCGGCGAAGAGGTTCTCCGCCTGAGTGCGGCTGACCAGCGGCGCCGTGAACTCCTCGGCGATGCCGAAAAAGGAGATGCGCAGGCGGCTGCCGTCCCCCTCGCGCGTCACCCGCTCCAGCACCACGTCGTTGCCCCGCGGCCGCTGGCCGAAGAAAATGATCTGCCCGCGCCGGCCGCGCACGGCCCGGCGCAGGACCGGCAGGTCGCCGTTGACCAGGGCGCAGCCGTCGGCGCCGAGGTGGTTGAGGATCTCGGCCTTGGCCCGGGCGGCGTTGGCCACCGTCTTGAGGAACTGCAGGTGCACCGGGAAGACGTTGAGCAGCACGGCGACGTCGGGGCGCAGGATGGCGGCCAGGCGGTCGATCTCGCCGATGCCCGGGTCGCTCATGGCCAGCTCGAACACCGCCGCCTGCTCGCGGCCGTTGAGGCGCAGCAGCGAGAAGGGCAGCCCGATCCAGTTGTTCCAGTTCTGCGGCGAGCGGAAGCTGCGCCAGCGGGCCGCCAGGATGCGGTGCAGGAACTCCTTGGTGGTGGTCTTGCCGGCGCTGCCGGTGACGCCGACGAAGCGGACCCCGCGCAGGCGGTCGCGCACGCGGGCGGCCAGGTCCTGGGCGGCGCGCAGCGGGTCCTCGACGCGCAGCAGCGGCAGCGTCCGCCCGGCGGCGGCGAAGTCGCGGCGCAACGCGGCGGCGGCGAAATTGCGGCGCACCACGGCGGCGGCGCCGGGGAAGGCGCGCAGGTCGCGCAGGTGGTCGTGCCCGTCGCCGCCGGCGCCGGGGGCGCGCAGGGCGAAGAACAGCGAGCCCGGCTTCATGGCGCGGGTGTCGAACTGGAAGTCGGCGAACGCCGGCGCGGCGCCGCGGCGCGGCTCCCAGGAGCCGCCGACGGCGGCGGCGATCTCGTCGCGGCTCAGCTCAGGCATGGCCCTGCCCCATTTTTTCGCGCACCACCTCGAAGTCGTCGAAATGGACGGTGCGGTCGCGGAAGATCTGGTAGTCCTCGTGCCCCTTGCCGGCGATGAGCACCACGTCCCCGGAGCCGGCCGTCTCCAGGGCCAGGTGGATGGCCGCCCGGCGGTCGGGCTCGGTGCGGTAGGCCGTGAAGCCGGGGTCGAAGCCGGCGGTGATGTCGGCGATGATCGCCAGCGGGTCCTCCTGGCGCGGATTGTCGCTGGTCACCACCACCTGGTCGGCGTAGCGGCTGGCGACGCGGGCCATGCGCGGCCGCTTGGTCTTGTCGCGCGAGCCGCCGGCGCCGAAGACCAGGATCAGCCGGCCGCGGGCGATCTCGCGGAAGGCCTTCAGCAGGTTCTCCAGGGCGTCGTCGGTATGGGCGTAGTCCACCACCACCAGGAAGTCGCCGGCATGGGCGATGCTGGCCCGGCCGCGCACCGGCTGGAAGGAGGCCAGGGCGGCGGCGATGGCGTCGGCGCCGGCGCCCCGCACCAGGGCGGCGCTGGCCGCGGCCATGATGTTCATCAGGTTGAAGCGCCCCAGCAGCCGGGTCTGGAACTCGATCTTGCCGCGCGGCGTCTGCAGCACGCCGCGCGTCCCCTCGGGGCCGAAGGCGTGCTTGAGCGGCCGGATGTCGGCCTGCTCCGAGAAGCCGAAGGTGAGGTAGCGGCAGTTCAGCTCGCGGACGATGCGCGGCCCCATGGCGTCGTCGCCGTTGATGATCGCCCAGTGGTCGCTGCCCAGGCGGCGGAAAAGCGAGAGCTTGGCCTCGAAATAGCTCTCCATGGTGCCGTGGAAATCGAGGTGGTCCCCGGAGAAGGAGGTGAACACCGCCTGGGCGAAGGCGACGTCGTCGACGCGGTGCAGGCTGAGCGAGGCCGACGAGACCTCCATGGCCAGGCTGGTGCAGCCGGCGCGCAGGGCGGCGGCCATGAAGGCGAAGAGCTCGGGCGCCTCGGGCGTGGTGAGCTTCACCGGCCATGCCGTGCCGGCGAAGTTCATGCCCAGGGTGCCGGCGGCGGCCACCGCGGCCGGGCCGCCCAGCAGCTCCTGGATCAGGGCGACGACGGTCGTCTTGCCGTTGGTGCCGGTGACGCCGATCACCTGCAGGCGGCGCGAGGGATCGTCGTGGAAGCGGCTGGCGATGGCGCTCAGCGCCCGGCGGTCGTTCTTCACCTGCACCCAGGTGACGGGCGCGAACTCGGCCGCGGGCGGGTGCACCGAAACGACGGCCACGGCGCCGCGGGAGACGGCGTCGGCGACGAAGTCCGCGCCGTCGCGCTGGAAGCCCTTGATGGCCACGTAGCAGTCGCCGGGGACGACCTGGCGCGAGTCGTAGGCGACGCCGTGGACGGGCACGTGCAGGTCGCCGCGCCAGGCCAGGGATTCCTGCTTGCCGAGGAGCTCGTCCAGGCGCTTCACAGGCGGACGCCTCCCTCCGCCGGCCCGGCGGGAACAATGCCCAGGTGCAGCATGGCCTTCTCGGCGATGGCGCGGAACAGCGGCGCGGCCACGTCGCCGCCGAAGTGCAGCCCCTCCGGCTCGTCGATGATCACGAACAGGGTCAGCCGCGGGTCGGCGGCCGGGAAAAAGCCGCCGAAGGAGGACACGTAGCTCCCGGCGTAGCGGCCGGTCTTGACCTTGTGGGCGGTGCCGGTCTTGCCGGCGATCTCCAGTCCCTCGATGGCCGCCTTGGTGCCGGTGCCGCGACGCACGACCGCGGACATGATCTCGGCCAGCTGCTCGCTGCAGCCGGCGGCCAGGGCGCGCTCCTCCGGCGGCCGGGCTTCGTCGCGCAGGATGAGCGGGCGCAGGCGCAGCCCCCCCGACGCCGGCACGTTGAAGGCCACCGCCATCTGCAGCGGCGTCACGGCGATCTCGTAGCCGAAGGAGAGGAAGGCCAGCGAGACGCCGCTCCAGTCGGCGGGCGGGTGCAGGATGCCGTTCTCCTCGGCCGGCAGGAGGATGCCCGTGCGCCGGCCGAAGCCGAAGCGGCGGATGGTGTCGTAGTAGCGCTCGCCGCCCAGGCGCAGGCCGACCTGCGCGGCGCCGATGTTGCTCGACTGCACGATGATGTCGTCGAAGGAGAGGCGGGCATAGGGATGGACGTCGGTGATGCGGAGGTTGCGCACGGCAAAGACGCCGCCGTGGCAGTCGAACGTCTCCTGGCGGCCGCAGGCGCGGTGCTCCAGCGCCGAGGCTGCCAGCACCACCTTGAAGGTCGAGCCGGGGTCGTAGAGGAAGGAGATGGCCTTGTTGCGCAGCACCGCCGGCGCGGTGTTCCAGATCGCCTCCGGGTCGTAGCTCGGGCAGGAGGCCATGGCCAGCACCTCGCCGCTGCGGCTGTCCAGCATGATCACGGCGCCGCCGGCGGCGCCGTGGGCGGCGACGGCGGCGGCCAGCTCGCGCTCGACGATGAACTGCAGGGGCGCCGAGAGGCTCAGGTGCACGTCGCGCCCCGGCACCGGCTGCTGCAGGTACCGGAACTGGAAGATGCGCTTGCGGGCGTCAACGAGCACCTTCAGCCGGCCGCCGCGCCCCTTGATCTCGGGATCGAGGCTGGTCTCGACGCCGCCCAGCGCCTGTTCGTCGATGCCCACGCCGCCGAGCACGTGCGCCGCCAGCGTGCCCTGCGGGTAGACGCGGCGGTATTCGTCGAGGAAGTCGACCGCCCCGGCCGTAGCGGCGTCCTCGGCCAGCGGTCGGACCCGCAGGTACTCCTCGTCGGTCAGCTTGCGCTTCAGCCAGACGAATTTGTCGCCGCGGCGGATACGCCGGGCGATGGCCGCGCGCTGCACCCCCGGCAGCGGCAGCCGCTGACAGAAGCGCTGCAGCACGTTCAGCGACTGGGCGGCATCCTTGTTGCTGATGAAGGCCGACTTGGACTGCAGCGAGATGGCCAGGATCTCGCCATGGCGGTCGGTGATGGTGCCGCGCTTGGAGTGCAGCTCCTCCACGCGGTTCGTCTGCGCCCTGATCTTGGCCATGTAGGTGGTGTAGCCGAGCACCTGCAGCCCGAACAGGCGCAGGACGATGGCCAGCACCCAGGCCAACAGGACGAGGGAGAGGGCGAGGAAACGCTTTTTGCTCTGGCGGCTAGCGACCATCGTCCGCCTCCGCGATGCGCACGATCTGGCCCGGCTGCGGGTACTGGTAGCCCAGCTCCTCGCGGGCGACGCGCTCGATGCGTTCCAGGCTGAGCAGCTCGGCGCGCTGCGCCCGCAGCGCGTCGATCTCCAGTCGCAGGCGCGCCTCCTGGCGCAGCTGCTCGTGCTGGCGGTAGCCCAGGTCGACGTTCATCAGGTTCAGGCCGGAGTAGGTGAACAGCACCAGGAAGATGAAGAAGGCCAGCACGGCCAGGCGCAGGACGGAACGGCCGCGGCGGCGCATCATGCCACCTCCAGGGCGCGCAGCTTGGCCGAGCGCGAGGCCAGGTTCGCGGCGATCTCGTCGGCTCCGGGGCGGCCGGGGAAGGGGCGCAGCAGCACGGCGCGCTCCCGGCGCTTCAGTTCCTGGAAGGCGCGCTTGACCAGCCGGTCCTCCAGCGAATGGTAGGTGAGGAAGGCCACGCGGCTGCCCGCCGGCAGCTGCTCGGGGATGCGCTCCAGCCAGGACGCCAGGCCGTCGAGCTCGCGGTTGACCGCGATGCGCAGGGCCTGGAAGACCTGGGCGGCGGGATGGACGCTGCCGGCCCGAGGCCGCCAGTGCGTCAGGCCCTCGATCAGCCGCCGCAGCTCGCCGGTCGTGCGCCAGGGGGCGAAAAGGCGCTTCTCGACGACAGCCTTGGCCAGCCGCCGCGAATAGGGCACCTCGCCGTAGCGCGCGAACAGGTCGGCCAGCCGCTCCTCGCCCCAGCCGTTGAGCATGTCGGCGGCGGTCTCGCCGCCGGCGGCGGGGTCCTTGCGCATGTCCAGCGGCCCCTCCAGGCTGTGGGCGAAGCCGCGCCGGCCGTCCTTCAGCTGGGCCATGGAGATGCCGGGATCGACCAGGACCCCGGAAACGCCCAACTTCCGGCAGTCGAGCTCGTCGAACAGCGAAAGGTAGCTGCCGTGGCGGAACTCCACGCGCGCGGCGAAGCCGGCCAGCGTGCCGCGGGCCAGGGCCAGGCTCTCCTCGTCCTGGTCCAGCGCGATCAGGCGGGCCTGGGGAAAGGCGCTGAGGATGCGGTGGCTGTGGCCGCCGCCGCCCACGGTGCAATCGACGAACAGCTTCTTGGCGGTCCCGGCCAAGACCTCCAGCACCTCATTACTCATGACGGGGTAGTGCCGGAAGTTCATTGAGCAACCTTGAGACGCGGTGCAGTTTCTCGTCGCTGAACTGCCCCCCCATGTAGCGCGCCTCGAAGACCTCCTTGTTCCAGATCACCATGTGGTCGATCTTGCCCAGGATCAGCAGGGCGCTCTCCAGCTTGCTGGCGGCGCGCAGGTCGGCGGGGATGAGGACGCGGCCCTTGGGATCGATCTCGGTTTCGCTTCCCCAGTAGCTGCTGCGGCTGACATACTCCTCGAGTTCGGGGTCGCGCATGGGGGTGACGGCGATCTTGCGCTCGATCTCCTGCCATACGGGCATGGGATAGAAGAGGACGTGGTCGCCGTTGAGCGAGGTAAGGTAAACCTCGCGGCCGAAGCCGTGCTCCAACACGGCGAGATATTTGGCGGGGATCTTCACCCGGCCGCGATCGTCGATCGTGGCGATGTAGCTGCCCCGGAAACGCTCAATTATCCCATTTTGTCCCATTTTCGCCCACATAATAATATATACAAATATAGCTTGTCAAGAAAAAATAGCCGAAAAAAAATTCCGAAAATCCGTATTGACACGCTATATTTAGCGCCTTATAATCAGCCGGCAACTAGATTTATAGGATGAGGAGCACCGAATGGAGAACTTTCCCGAGAACGCGCTGAAAATCCTGCGCGCCCGCTATTTCAAAAAGGACGAAAACGGCAAGCTGGTGGAAACCAAGCCATCAGAGCTCTTCCGCCGGGTCTGCCGCTTCATCGCCCAGGCCGAGCGCGGCGAGGCCGACCGCCGGCTCTGGGAGGAGAACTTCTTCCAGGCCATGATGCGCAAGGATTTCATGCCCAACTCGCCGACCCTGACCGGCGCCGGTCGCGATATGTGCCTGTCCGCCTGTTTCGTCCTGCCCATCGAGGACTCGCTCGACGGCATCTTCGAGACGGTGAAGAACGCCGCCCTGGTCCACAAGGAAGGGGGCGGCACCGGCTTCGACTTCTCGCGCATCCGTCCGGCGGGCAGCTTCGTGCGCAAGACCCAGGGCATCGCCTCGGGACCCGTCTCCTTCCTCAAGGTGATCGACGCCGGCACCGAGGCGGTCAAGCAGGGCGGCACCCGCCGCGGCGCCAACATGGGCATTCTGCGCGTCGACCACCCGGACATCCGCCACTTCATCACCATGAAGCGCG
>ENA-UOWG01001204-UOWG01001204.1-activated-sludge-metagenome-genome-assembly--contig:-NODE-1204-length-27162-cov-6.002213_pt1 | contig 27162 bp, 21 predicted proteins | sample MGYA00238147_ERZ761563 | MGnify/ENA primary metagenome ERZ761563 (study PRJEB28884, sample SAMN05720216) | anaerobic digester metagenome | isolation source: active sludge of municipal... | reverse complement strand
CCTGGATGGTGGAAAAATGCTTCTCAAGGGGCTTCGCCACGTTTGACGCGATCGTTTCCGGAGACGCGCCCGGGAGGGAAGCCGACACCATGATCGTGGGGAAATCGACCGCGGGCAGGTCGTTGATGGGAAGATTGAGATAACTGTTGATACCGAAAAAGAAAAGGCCGAACATGACCAGAATGGTCATAATGGGCCTCTTGATCCATATGGCGGAGATGTTCACTTTTTATTTCCCGCGGGATCTTCAGTTTTGGGCTGGGCCTGCGTGCCGGTCGATGTGCCGGCGGGTTTCGCCGGGGTACCCGTCCTGGCGCCGTCCGGCTTCTGCTGGGGGCTCACCGCGCTGCCGCCCTGTCCCGACGTGAGTGAGTCCCGTATCGCAACAGGGAAACCGTCCTTAAGCTTGAAGTGCCCGTCGGTGACGACCATCTCACCGGCGCTGACCCCTTTGGTCACCACCGTGAGGCCCCCAACGGTCCTGTCCGTCGTCACGACCCGGTATTCAACGGTGTTGTCGGACTTGACGACAAAGGTATATTTTCCGGTCTGACTGAGCTGAATGGCCCGATCCGGTACGACGACGACGTCCTTTTCGGTGGTCAGCGTAAGGACCACATTCACAAACTGGCCGGGCCAGAGGAACTTGTCCGTATTGGGAAAGGTGGCCTTGAGCAATATCATGCCCGTCTGGGTGTTCACCGTGTTGTCTATGAACGTGAGTTCGCCTTCGGGCGGAGCGCCGGTGTATCCGGGAATGACAGCCGACGCCTTCAGCTTCCCCTGGGCGGAATATTTCCTGATGGCAGGAAGGTCCTTCTCGGGCATCGAGAACGCGGCGTTGACAGGGGCGATCTGGTTGATAGTGGCAAGCTGTGTGTCGACGTCCTTTATCATCCTGCCTTCAAAGACCGCGTAGGCACCCATGCGTCCGTCAAAGGGGGCCGAGATGAAACAGTGTGCCAGGCTGAGACGGGCGTCCTGCAGCGAAGCCCTGTCTGCCAGGACGATTGCGCCCTGGGCATCGGCGATGGACTGCTTGTTCTCGTAATCCGAGAGCGAAACGGCGCCCTTCTCATAGAGGAATTTATATCGTTTCGCCTCGTCCCTGGAAAACTTCATCTGCGCGGTGTCCTGGGCAAGTTTGGCTTCGGACTGGCGCACCTTCTCCTGGTACTGGTTGGGGTCTATGGTAAAAAGCGGCTGGCCTTTCCTGACATCCTGGCCTTCCTTGAAGTGTATCTTGACGAGCTGGCCTGTTACCTGGGCATACAGGGGAACACTGCGGTAGCCTTCTATAGTGCCGATCTCCTTCAATTCCACCGGCATGTCCTTCTTGACCGCCCTGGCGGCTGTGACGGGAATGTGCGGCCTTGGCGGCTCAGGCTTTTTCCTGGTTGCCGCGTACACGATCACGAGGATGATGCACAGCGCGATGATCCCGGCAGATATGATCTTTCTCTTTCCTGACATTGCCTGTATCTTTCCGGTCATTTCCTTAGCTTTTGATAGATCCATTATTTGCTCCCCATCGCCTTTTCCATGTTGGCCTTCGCCACCTTGTAATCGAAAAGGGCGTTGATGTTGGCCAGCTTGGCCTGGCTGTAAGAGACAGTGGCATCGGTCACTTCCAGAGGATCGGCGAGCCCCGCCTCGTACCGGAGATTCGTGATCTCCAGGTTTTCCGAGGCCTGCTTGATCTGCACATTCGTGGTGTCTATCGTTTGCTGTGCCTTTATAAGGCCAAGCCAGGCCTGTTTGACATCAAGCATGATCTGCAGCTTCATGGCGCTTATCTTCGAGTCCACCGACTGCTTGTTCGCCAGGGCTTCGGCAACCTTGTTGGTCGTATATAACCCGTCAAAGAGATTGACCGTCAGTCCCACACCTGCATACCACCCCTGACCGAGCGGGTACCGGCTCCCGGCAAAATTGTACTGGGCATTGCCGTTGATCTGCGGGTAGTATTCCTGCTTTGCCCGGGCGATGGACTTCTCGGCGGAATCTCTCTGGGCCTCGAGCGACTTGAGGTCCGGTCTCGCCTGATAGGCCGTCTTGAGGGCTTCCTCCATGGTTATCTCGTACTTCTGGTATTCAAGGTTGTCATGGATGGCATACTCGGCATCACTGTCTATGCCCATGGCGTTGTTAAGGTTCACCCAGGCGATCTTGCAGTCGTTCTCGGCGTTGATAAGGTTCAGCTTCGCGTTGCTGAGGTCAAGCTCGGCTTTTGTGACATCGTACTTCGGCTTCTTGCCGGCCTCGAAAAAGATCGCCGCGATCCTCAGATGCTTCACGTACTTGCCGACGACCTCCACGCTGACATCGCGCGAGCGTTTCGCCTTGAGCACCCCATAATAGGACGACTTTACAGTGTTCGATGTTTTGTTGACGCTGTCATCAATATCCCGACGTGACGACTCCAGGTTGAGCTTGCTGATGTTGAGGCTCGTCGGCGTCCTCCAGAAATCGAAGATCATCTGCTTGAGGGTCACGTTGGCGACATTCTGGTTATACTGTTCCAAAAGCGAGGTGTAATAGGGATCGTTGGTATTATATACGGAAAAATTCCTGGTGAAGCTTGCGGCGCCGTCAAACCTGGGGAAAAAACCTGACCTCGCCTGGCCGACCTGGGCCTCCTTCGCCTTCATGGCATAATACGAACCTGCTATGGTCGGGTTCATCTTCAGGCCGATCTCGATGGCCTTATCGAGGTCCAGGGGATCGCCCGCCTTGATGGGCGGCTCCTGCGCAAGAACAGGACATGTAAAGAACAACATCAGGATTATAATGAGAAGGGAGTGCCGTTTCATGCTCTTCGGTTTCTCTCGGCGCTGACCAGATTTGGCAAACAATTAAATACTATGAAAATACGTATTCCACATATTAGATAAGTGCGGTTCCATTGTCAATAGGGAGTTTAAAGAGACGGAAGATGTGGTAGAATTAAGGAACAGTTTCAATTTTCAGGTCTTAAGACTTAAAAAAAGCTTTTTTATATTCAACCTGAAACCGGGCACTCAAAACCATACATCAAGGAGGATGAAGATGGACATGCAGCTGAAAGAAAGGTTCATGAAAAGATGGGGGAAGTATTTTCCCGGTGCTTCATTGCCTGTAGCCTTCTTTTATTCCGATGATGAAGCCGGCTCGACGAAGGTAAAAGGGCCGAAAAGCCTGGAAGAGCACCGGTGCGTCCTTGCCGACATCGTCCGGGCGACCCGCGGGCGTTCCCTCGCATTCGATGTAAACTCAATCGGCTGCGGCGGCGGCAGGAAGTACCTGGGTTTCACACAGAACCTTCGCCCGAACTTCGAATACTTCCTCTCTTATGGAATCCCGGGAGAGCTTGAAGGTGAACGGTATAAAAAGTCGCCGGAGATGGTGGGCAAAATAATGAATAAAATGCCGAAATTCGATGCCCCCGCCAAACACATCGTCTTTAAGCGCTGGGACAAGCTTGAGGAGGAGGACGATCCTGACGCGGTCATCTTTTTCGGCACGCCTGACGTTATCTCCGGACTCTTCACTCTCGCCAACTTCGATGAGATCGAACAGAACGGGGTCTTCTCTCCATTCGGTGCGGGTTGTTCCACCATCGTCACCTATCCATACCTGGAGAACAACGCCAGGCGGCCCCGCTGCGTCCTGGGCATGTTCGATGTTTCAGCAAGGCCGTGCGTTCCCGCCGGCACACTCACCTTCGCGGCGCCCTTCAAAAAGTTCATACGCATGGCAGGCAATATGGATGAAAGCTTCCTCATAACGGAAAGCTGGAAGAAGGTGAAGAGGAGAATTGCCAGGAACAACGGGAAAATGTGAGCCGCTCCCCCACCCTCTTCTTTTCTGTACATTATCAGGTAAGAGAGGGGCACAGACCAGGGGCCGCGTTCTTTACCTAACGCCCGGCAGCTGCTCAAAATCAAGCATGCCTTCAGTTTTTTGAGAAACCTTGAAAACAAAGGGCACCGTTGTCACGGGGTCCTTATCGGGCTGGGTTATGTGCACCACGGCCTTGTCAGGGAGCTTCACCACCCCTCCCTTCGCCAGGTTCTGGAATTCGGCGCCAACTGTTTTTGCGCCGCCCGTTGCCCTGTCGAAACCAAAATGTTTCCAGACGGAATCTTCGCCGGTCTGATCGGCGGCAAAGACCCCCCGGCCGATCAACTCCGAACCGCTCGAAGACCATCCTCCACTCTCCCTCTTGACCGCCTGGTTGTCGACGTAGGTGGTCCTTGTCCAGGAAACAGAGATCCACCAATTCGCCCAGAGCTCATAGAGAAAATACTTATCGGGCATCATGATGGAACAGTCATCATCCCTGTGCAGGGTGATGCTGTGGATTGTCGGTTTGCCATCCCCTTTCTCCACCCCTGTTGCGATGAGCACGCCCTTTTCCGTCTGTTTCCCTGCCAGGCAGATGACGGTACCCGTATTGGAATCCGTAAAGGTGTTCATCTTTCTAAAAGGGTTGGTATCGAGAGGGGGCCTGTCTGCCGTTTCACCCATGCCCGAGGAACCGCCGCCGCCACCTCCGCCTCCAAGGATCCCCCCGATCAGGCCGCCCAGAACGCCCTTCGCGACATCCTTGGCTGTATTCGAGGCACCGCTTCCGAATTTCAGCTGTGGTCCGATCTTTATGGGCCCGAATGGAATGACGGGACATGCTTCCTTTCCGGGAACGGGGCACTTTTTGCCGCACTCTTCGATTTCTTTAATCCTCTCGGAAATCTTTCTCATGCCGTCCTCGATCGATAATACCTCAAAGACCTTGTGCTCCCTCGAATCACGCAATTCTTTTATTTCATCAAAAAGTTCAAACCTTCTTCTCTGATACTCTGTCCGCTCTGCCCCGCTCTTAGGTACAAAGTCGCCCCAACCATCCAATTCATCGAGTTCACTTTCTTTCTCCATTGCTTTTTTCGAGAGGGATTCTATGTCAGCCTCCAGCCGCCTCACTTCATCTTTCTTTTTTTCCAGCTCGGCACGTGCCCTGTCCAATTCATCTGCAATGCTCTTGCAGTCAGGGCAGCCGGCCGATGACGGAGGCCCTGTCGGAGGAGATTCTTGGGGCCCCGCCGGAGACCCCCCGGACTGTTCCCGGCACCTCTTCCTGCATTCCCCGAGTTCCTGTCCCAGTTTGCCTTTTCTCGCCTCAAGCTCCCTGATCTCACTTTCCAAGCCTGACTGCCTTTCCCTTTTTCCGGGGAGACTCTCGAGTTTCTTTTTGAGTTCCTCTATTTCCTTGCCGATATTTGGGTCGTCCTTAAGGAATTCCCTGCCTTTTTCCTTTACCGTAAGTTCCCTTTTGTATTCTTCCTCGTTCCTCACGTCACGAAGTATCTCCGCCAATTCCCTTTTCTTCGATTCAAGTTCACCGGAAACGCGCCTCAACTCTGCTGCTTTGGATTGACACTGCGGACATATGACCCGACCGGATGTTCCTGCCGGGTCGCCCTTCGGGGCTTCGCCCGGTCCGTCATCGCCAGCCACGGCATAAAAAGGGGCCGTAGCAATGAGCGCAATGATCAGGACAGGACAAAACCGTTTCACGGAACATGACCGAAACCAATCTCGAGACATGGTTTCCTCGCTTTCCCCGATCAGGTCGGATATAAGAACTATATATCAATAATAGCACAAAACCGAAAAATCGAAAAGCGGCACAAACAGGAGACGAGACATGCTTCCGGGGGATGGGTTTAAGGACTTAGCGTCCAGTCACGGGCATTGCGGTCCGCAATGCCCGGAGTCATATCCGGCCAAGATCATCCAGACGGCAGATGGAAACCGAAAACCTTCCTGGATGACAGCGGTGTTGATGACAGCCGGGTACGCGTGTCCGTCTGAGAAACATTTTCCCGAAAGGAGGATAATGGACGAAAATAACAGAAAGATGGGGAAACACTTCGTGAGATAACGAAAATAGCCCTCTTCACGCATGAAGAGTCCCGTAAGCATATTCATTGCCTTTGCCGCAAGGTAGAGGTAGCGTTAACACTGGCGTTCCCCGGCAAGGCCCTGTGTACCGGCCGGCGTGTTCACCTTCGCGGCGCCCTTCAAAAAGTTCATACGCATGGCAGGCAACATGGATGAGAGCTTCCTCATAACGGAAAGCTGGAAAAAAGTGAAAAGGAGAATAGCAGGGAGCTTTATTTGCGGTCCTGTGCTAAAATATTTTGAAAGGCGTTTTTAACTGCTGGTCCGAAAAGGAACAAATGAAAATGGCAGAATGGATAGACTTTTCGATCTCGTCCGCTTATAAAGCCAGGTACCCGGGCGTGGCCTTCGGGTTTACACTCATTTCAGATTGCCGGCCCTTAAGCGACAGCGCGGGATTCGATCAATACAAGCGCAACCTCCTGCGAAAAATGAGAAAGCGGGAAACGCTTGCCGGAATCTCTCGGCGCATCGATGCCTACGACCGGTTTTTTCAGGGCTTCGGATTCGAGTGCCCTCTTCCCCGGCACCTTAAGAGAACGGTCCAGAGCGGGTTTCCGAGGTACAACCTCATGGTCGATGCCCACTTCATGGCCGAGATGTGTGCCGGCATCCTCGTGGCGGTCACTGATTTTGACCGGGTCGAAGGCGGGCTCATGCTCGATGTGTCCAGGGGAGGGGAAAGGAGTGTCGGAATGGGCGGCCGCCAATTCATAACGACAGAAGGAGAGATCGTGCTCCGGGACGAAAAGGACATTATCTGCGTCCTTTGCCAGGGAGCTGATGAAAAAACAAAAGTGAGGGATGACACGGGCAATGTTCTTTTCTATTCCTACGCTGTTCCGGGTATCGATCGGATCCACCTTGAGGAAGGATTGACCGTCGCCGCACAAACCATGGCCCAATGGGGCGGGGGGAACATCAAGGGCCTGGAGGTGTTCATTGAATAAGGTGCATGAGCGCCTCCTAATGCCTGGCCCCCACAGTCCCCTGCAAGCGTCAGATTTGATAAACTTTTTAAAATAACAACTTTTAACTGGCAATGAACAGTTTTTTTATTGCATATCGGTAAGTAATTGGATAAAAATTAAGGCAACGGGGCGGGGGAATCACACCAAAGAGAATATCATAATATCTTACCCCTTATAAGATATTTCTTTGACAGAAAGGCTTGCTTTTATAAAGCGATCCGGTTTCTATGTGCTGTCAGACAAAAACTGGTCTTGAGGTCAGGACGGCAGATGATGGTGGACGGTTGCAATATTTTCTTATTAAACAGGCGGTTTGGTACCCTGGAATGTTTCAAGTTATCCATTACTTCACACAGTAAGGCCGTATGGAAGATCGATCCATGACAGAGCTGGAACTGGTCAAAGAAAATTCCTTGCTAAAGCAAAAAATCAAAGAGCTGGAACAATCGGAGAGCGAACGCTTGAGAGCTGAAGGACCATTGAGGGCAAGCGAAGCACTGTTAAAAACCTATCTGGAAAATGCCCCGGACGGTATATACATGCTCGACATGAAGGGTAATTTCCTTTACGGCAACCGCAGGAGCGAAGAGATAATCGGTTATAGCAGAAACGAACTGATAGGCAAAAGTTTTCTTGAGTCAAACTTACTGCCAAAAAAAGACCTCAACAGGGCCATCGAGTTATTCCAGGCAAGTATCGAAGGCAGATCCACCGGCCCGGATGAGATCGAACTGATCAACAAGGAGGGGCGCCTCATATCAGTTGAGATCAACACCAGCGTGGTCCAGGGTGCAGACCAAAGGATCGTCCTTGGTTTCGTTCGCGACATCAACGAACGCAAGCAGGAAAAAGCGGCGCTGCAGGAGAGCGAGGAAAGGTACCGTCAACTCGTGGAAGGCATCAACAAAGGTATCTTTGTTGTACAGGATGGTATGCTCAAGTTTGTAAATCCTATGTTCATTAAGATCTTCGGTTATTCGGAGAATGATCTCACAGCATCTCCTTTCGCAAAATTCATTCACCCTGATGACCGTAACATGGTAATGGAACGTCACACGAGGCGGATGAGAGGAGAGGAATTTACTACCAAGTATGAATTCCGGATCATTACTGCCGATGGAAGCGTAAAGTGGGCGGAAATAGATTCTGTAATGATACAGTGGGAAAGCAAGCGGGCAACATTGGGTTTCATTGATGATATCACCGAGCGCAAGGAGTCGGAGGAGGCCTTGAAGCTCTCCGAGGTCACCCACCGCGAGATATTCAATAAAATCAATGACACGATCTGGGTCCACGACATTGAAACCTGGGAGTTTCTCGATGTCAACGACAGCGTTACCGAGATGTTCGGCTACACGGTCAGGGAAGCAATGGATCTGAGTGTGGAAGATGTCAGTTCGGGCATTCCTCCTTTTACACAGGAGACCGCCGTGGAGCTGTTAAAAAAGGCCGCGGCCGGAGAACCCCAGCTCTTCGAGTGGCACAGCAGGCACAAGGACGGCCGTCTCTTCTGGACCGAGGTCAACCTGAAGCGGGGAACCATCGCCGGTAAAGAATGTATACTGGCCATCGAGCGCAATATCGCCGACCGCAAACAGACAGAGGAAGAGATCCTAAAAGAAAGGGAGAAACTGCAAATCCTCTCGGACAACGCCCCCTTCGGAATGGTCCTCATCGATAACAACGGTCATTTCACTTATATCAACACCAAGTTCACGCAGCTGTTCGGATATGACCTCTCTGATATCCCCGATGGCAGGACATGGTTCAGAAAAGCCTATCCTGATGCCGAATACAGGCATATGGTCATCTCGACCTGGTTAGGGGATCTCAGGGGTGTCAAGCCCGGCGAACGCAAACCAAGGGTCTTTACCGCAACGTGCAAGAATGGGGTACAGAGGATCATGGAGTTCATTCCCTCAATGCTTGCCTCCGGTGATTACCTGATGACCTGCGAAGATATTACCGAACTGAGAAAGCTTGAATCGCAGCTCCGCCAGGCCCAGAAGATGGAATCCATTGGCACCCTTGCAGGAGGTGTGGCCCATGATTTCAATAATATCCTCACCGCCCTTATGGGGTATACTTCCCTCATAAAGATGAAGATGGATAAGGACAGTCCGCTGCAGCCATATGTGGACCAGATATTATCGGCCTCCAGGAAAGCAACCGACCTCACCCAGGGTCTTTTGGCCTTCAGCAGGCAGCAGCCCATTACGCTTGTCCCCATGGATATGAACGGGGCGATAAAAAAAACTGAGCAGCTGCTCAAGAGGCTCCTTACCGAGGACATTGAACTGTGCACATCCCTTACGAAGGACACCACGGTCGTCATGGCCGATCGATCGCAGGTGGACCAGGTCCTCTTCAATCTTGCCACCAACGCCAGGGACGCCATGCCGAAAGGGGGGACGCTCACCATAGAAACGGATGCCGCCGATATGGACAGCCGGTTCATCGGGGTACACGGGTTTGGAAAACCGGGAAGGTATGTACTGATAAGCATCTCCGACACGGGAGAGGGTATGGATAAGGCGACACAGGGGAAGATCTTCGATCCCTTCTTCACCACAAAGGAGATCGGCAAGGGTACGGGGCTCGGCCTTGCCACTGTCTACGGCATCATAAAACAGCACAACGGATACATCACTGTGTACAGCGAACCGGGACAAGGTACCACCTTCCGCGTTTACCTCCCCGCAGCGATGACAAAAGCAGGTGAGGAACAGGATGCGGCAACCCCCCCAAAGGGAGGAAGGGAGACGATCCTTATCGCGGAGGACGAAGAGGAAGTACGGCATATTATGCGTGAGGCGCTTCAGGAGTATGGCTATAGGACCATAGAAACGATAGACGGCGAAGACGCGGTAGGCAAGTTCAAATTGCACCGGGACATAGACCTCATTATCCTTGACTCGGTGATGCCGAAAAAGAACGGACGGGAGGCCTACGAGGAGATACGCGGGATAGACCCTCAGATCAAGGTGCTCTTTACCAGCGGATATACAAAGGATGTTGTCCTCAACAAAGGGATCAAGGACAAAGAGTTCGACTTCATTGCCAAACCGCTGATACTGGATGAGTTCCTTCAGAAGGTTCGCGATGTGCTGGACAACATAAATAAATAAGCCCTGTCAATGCCTCTCTTCCAGACCGTAATAAAGACTGTTCATCTGGTTTTTTGCCTCGTTGCAGCCAACCGAAGGAACAAGGGAAACTGAACAAACCGAACAAACTGTTATTGTATTCCCACATGGAGAAGGAGGATCCTGCGGACCTCTTCGATGGTCTGCGGCCGGTCCTGCGTGGAGTGACCGGAATGGACTATGACCTCCGATACGGCGCCGTCAATATGGGCGCTTTCGTACTTCACAACCCCGTCTGTCCATTTCTCTTTCGGCGCGCCCGGGTTTTCCACGGAGATGATCGAATGGACAGGGACCCCCGGCGCCATGGGTACCGAGGAAAACGTCTTGATGAAGGTGCTGCCCGGATCCATGTTCTCGGTGCTCTTCGGGATGTCTTTCAATGATCCCATATCAACGGCCTGCGGATTCCGGGAAACAACCTCTTTCATGGCGTCAAGCATTCGAAAAGGCAGGGACACGAACTTGCCGGCCAGACGGCCTATCCAGCCTCCCGCAACGTAGCTGCCCTTGTGGGGTGTAGAAATGAAAATGACCCGCCTGACAAAGGCAAGGGGAGTGTAAAAGAAACTCCTTTTGATCATCTTTCTTGTATCGGGAGAAACGTCGAGCTTATCAGGGGAAACTCCGGAAACGTTGTCCCAAAAACGCGTCCCGCTGTCGATTACGGCAAGCTTTGCCAGGAGCCCCCCCTGGCTGTGGCCTATGATGACCATTTTTTTAAGCGCCGGGTCCCTGCCCTCCGGATCAAGGCCCCTTACGAGTTCTTTTAAGCCGTCGGCCAGAAGGCCTCCCGTGTAAAGAATGGGGTTTCCCGTATTGTAGGTGAACGACCAGAACTGGTATCGACCCCACAACCGCCGGTCATTCTGCAGCTCGTTGAGCATCTCGATCCATCGGGCGGAGCTTGAGGCCGTCCCGTGGATGAAAACAACAGGGATATGCCCCGGCTTGTAAGGGCTCATGAAAAAGATATTCTCCCGGAAACGCGTCTGGTCCCTGAGAAGCAGGTAGTTGCCGGAAAAAAACCCTTTCGTCTCTGTCGAATAGACCTTCGATCCCTCAAGGGTGTATGCCAGGGCCGAAGAGATATCGAATTCGAGGGGCACTCTGCGGCCTTCAACAGTGACCGTAGTGTCGCCGTCAGTGGTATACAGCTCAAGTTTTCCATGAAGCCGGCCGTTCTTTAAACCATCTCCGGGATCATCGATCCGTATGAAAGCCGTGACAGGGATCTTCACATCCGGAGGTACCTTCGCGGAAACCGGGGCGGCCGAGCCGGGAAGATACATAGTGGACGCGACAAGCGCGGCCCCTATCCCCGGCCATCGATATTCGTTCCTCAGCCCCCTGATGGAAAGCTTCGACGAGTCAACAAACCTCACAAGACGGTACGAGCTCCACCGGAACGAATCGGGATCGACGGTAATGACAAGCTGCCCGAATGGAAGCGGGTATACGCCAGCCTTCAGATCGACCCCGGCGCCGTCAGGCCCGGCGAAACCTTCGGCGATCCCCAGGTTGTAGATATTGACAGCGGTGCGGAATCTGGGATCGAAGGCATCCGGAGAGCGTCCATCCTCTTTGGAAAAAAGCAGTGCGTAGGCATAGACGGCCGAAGCCAGGTAGTACGACCTGTCGCCTCCCTGTGAAGCGTGCAAAAAGGAAAGCTCCGCCAGGGCATAAAGGCGGTCCGATTCTTCCTCGGTGGGAACGCCCCTGTGTATGGTCGCGATCACCTCGGCCGGGTGGCTTTTGAATCTTTCCGCAAGGCCGGTGCGGTTAAGTATCTGCGTTGTAGGCGCGCTGAGCGTCGGGCCCGTGAGGACATTGGCCGTGAGCTTCCGGTGTGATTCCTGCCGGTCCATGTAACCGACACCGACAGGCGTCGCGCACCCGTACAGCGCAAGAAGGGCAAGGACAAGGACGGCACATGCCATTCTTGAAAAAGAAATAAAGGTGCGTGTATGGAATAATATCTTTTTCATAACTTCACCGGGCAATATTATCGTAGCGGACGAGAACAAAGTCAACATAAAGAAGGTCAATTGCCATGACCGTCATCCACGGGGAGCCCCTTCCGTATGAGTCGCGAGAATGCCGGGTTATTGCCGGCCTTTCTGGCTTTTTCATTTATAAGGCTTCTTTTCTTCAACTCTTCAAAAGGAAGGCTTCGGTCCACAACCCCCCGATCGTATACCAACCGGTCGACATACCCGTTGATAATGATACGCCAGTCGAAACGGGCACCAGGGTTGTACGGCGCCGTGTGGCCCCGGATATTGGTCGTGCAGTTGCTGGTAAGCGCATTGTACCACTCGGGTTTTTCCTTCAGGCTGTTCATTGTGCGCAGATAGTCGAGAAAGACCTCGCGTGCCAGGTCCACGGATGCCCGCAGGCGATAAAGATAGACCTCCTCGCCGCGGTAGTTGGTCCTGAGCCTCACCAGGTCACGCTCGTCGCCTGCGATGTATATAAGCTCGTACTGTTTAAAGAAGCCTTTGACGGCGGAGTATTCTTCGCCCACCTCCTTGCGTGTCTCAATGGAAAAACAGACATATTCCCCTCCTTCGAAACCGAAACTGAGCATGGTGTGAGCGATGAAGGGGGAACCCCAGTAGACGACAAAAAGATCGACGCTGCGCATCTTCGCAAGTTCGAACGTCCTGTCATAATAGCGGACGGTGTAGTCGGTCTCGCTGAGGTAATCGATATCACGGATATTGTGGATGGTGACGAGACCGCCATCTGTCTCCGCAAAGGGCAGCAGTGCGACATCGGGCTGCCAGTGCCTCTCGTTCGACGGCGGGGCCAAAAGCCACCAGGCGAGGACGGCAGCAAAGCCCGCGAGAAAGACCAGTTTTGCTGTCAGTCTGCGATATCCCACGGTAAGAGCGGCCAGGCTCCCTGCGGCAAAAAGACCCGTCACGAAATACCGCAACGACCGCGGCACATCCGAGTAGCATATGGCAAGTGTTGCCCAGCCGGCCATGACCAGAAAACAGAGCCAGAGAGAGGTGCGTCCAAAGCCTTTCAACACCCCTGTTACAAAACCATTTTTATTGCCTTTGCCCATTAGAAAAAGGGCCGGCTGCAGTACACTGCAATCGGCCCTTGCTCACTGTCTATGCACCGGGGCCTATTTTCCCTGGCCCTCAACCTTGATCGCCATGGCTTCGGTGATGCGGAGGTAAACGTCGTCACCCTTCTTAATGTTCTTGAAATTCTTCACGGCTTTATCGACGGTGAACGTCCTCACGTTACCCTCGGGCCCTTTTAATGTCACTGTGCGTTTCTTGTAGTTTATGCTCTCAACCTTTGCTACCACCTCTACTGTGTCCACAACAACGGCCCCCGGTTTGGCACCCTTCGGCGCCACCTCCACCGTCTGCACCTCCGAGGCAGAGGGCTTCTCGCTGGATTTTGCCACGAATACCGCCACAGACTGGTAGAATGTCATATTTACCCGGTCTCCTACCTTTATCTGGTCAAAGTTCTTCACTTCCGGTCCCATTTTCGCGGTCTTCGTTGACCCATCCAGCATTTTGACGGTCACCGTCCGTTTTGCGGCGTCCACCGCATCAACAACGGCCGCCGCCTTCACGACATCGACTTCCACTCCGGCCGGCTTAACGGCCTTCTTTGCGGCCGGTTTTTTGTCCTGAGCCGCGGCAAAGCCCGCAAGCAGAACAACCATGAACAACACCATTGCCAGTGACAAAACTTTCTTCATGTACAACCTCCTTGTTTAATATAGTTTCAACCGTTTCAACGGTTTCAACCCATTTCAGCAGTTTTGGACAGACTTGCCCGAATGACCGGATGGCCGCTGTCAGGGCCCCTCATCCGGACCGAGGGCGTTCTTGATTATCCTTTGCGCCTCTGCCAGGATGTCCCGCAGGTGCTCTTCACCAACAAAGCTTTCCGCATACAGCTTGCAGATGTTCTCAGTGCCTGACGGCCGCACCGCAAACCAGCCGTTTTTCGCTACAACCTTCAGCCCGCCGATGGGTGCATTGTTGCCTGGAGCGCTGGTCAACCTTGCGACGATTGGCTCTCCCGCGAGCTCCGTATCCCTGATCGCTTCGGGGGAAAGCCGCCCTATGGCTTCCTTTTCGGCAGGCGTGGCCGGCGAATCGATCCTTGTATACCAGGGCGTCCCAAGCCTACCGGCGATCTCCAGGTATATCTCGCCGGGGTCCTTGCCCGATCTTGCAGTGATCTCGGCCGCCAGCAGGTCCATAATGATGCCGTCCTTGTCGGTTGTCCACACGGTGCCATCGCGCTTGAGGAAGCTTGCCCCGGCGCTTTCCTCTCCTCCGAAACAACACGATCCGTCAAACAACCCGCCCACAAACCACTTGAAACCCACAGGCACCTCGGACAACGTCCGGTCAAGGTCCCTGACGACCCGGTCGATAAGTCCGCTGCTGACGAGGGTCTTGCCCACCGCGGCACCCCTGGGCCATCCAGGCCTGTGGGTCAGAAGGTAATGTATCGCTACGGCCAGGTAGTGGTTGGGGTTCATGAGCCCCGCCGAAGGCGTGACGATGCCGTGACGGTCCGCATCGGTATCATTTGCAAAAGCGATCCTGAAACGGTCTTTCAATTCGACCAGTCGGGCCATGGCATAGGGACTCGAACAATCCATCCTGATCTTTCCGTCATGATCGACGGTCATGAAACCGAAACGCGGGTCCACGGCACTGTTGACCACGGTGATATCCAGGCCGTAGGCTTCCCTGATGGGTTCCCAGTAATGCACCGAAGATCCCCCGAGAGGGTCTGCACCCATGCTGACACCGGCGGACCTGATGCACTCCAGGTCTATCACCGAGGCCAGATCTTCAATATACGGCACCTTGTAGTCATGCAAATGTGTCGTTACGGCCTTCCGGGCCGACTCGTACGGTATCCTTTTTACGCCGCGGTTTTCGCCTCTAAGCAGTTCGTTCGCCCTCTCCTGTATCCACCGGGTCGCCTGAGTGTCGGCCGGGCCGCCGTTTGGCGGATTGTACTTGAAGCCCCCATCTTCCGGCGGGTTATGAGAAGGCGTGACCACGATGCCATCCGCCAGCTCGGTATTTCTCATGCTATTATAGGAGAGAATGGCCCGGGAGATGACCGGAGTGGGTGTGAAACCATCATCAACCTGAATGACCGTCTCCACGCCGTTCGCCGCCAGCACCTCCAGCGCGCTGCGCTCTGCGGGCCCGGAGAGTGCGTGCGTGTCCTTCCCCATATAAAGTGGGCCGGTCGTACCCTGGCTTTGCCGGTAATCGCATATCGCCTGGGTGATAGCCAGGATATGGGTCTCATTGAACGTGCCGGACAGGGGGGATCCCCTGTGCCCGCTTGTCCCGAAGCTCACCAGCTGAGCGGGGTCGCCCACATCCGGCCTGCGTTCATAATATTCCCTTTCGAGCCGGGCAAGGTCCACCAGCATTTCTTCCGGTGCAGGTTTCCCGGCAAAGGGAGAAATTACCCTTTCATCGGCACAAACCCTGTCCGCATCACAGGAAAGGATGATCTCCTTGTCTTTAGAAGATGGGTCCGCCATATCGCACACTCCTTTTTCGACCCTCAATCAACGAGCTTAAGCAGGGCCATATTGACGACCGGGTCGAGATCACGCACCGCCTTTATACCTTCGAGTTCAATGATGACAGCCTCCATGACAAGGAAGGTCCTGGCCTCGTCCCTGAGGCAGCCTGTCATGACACTGTCGAACTTGCCGTAGGTGCCATGAATATGAATACGGGGTTCATCACCATACCAGAAGGCCGTACCGATGGCAAGGGTTTCGTGGCTCTCGACGATCTCCCTCCATGTTGGTTCGGGAGGCCGGACGTCATCCTGCGCGGGCCCGACAACTATCCTCCCGTCGGTTATTCCGCCCAGCAGATAGAAAACGCAGGCCCTTATGTTCTCCTTGCGCACTATGTCCGTAAGACCCCCTATGATCCCGTCCCCGTCCTCGAAATGCGCCAGAATGACCCTGCCCGCCTTTCCGACCTGATATTCCATGAATTCATTCTCCTTGTCCTGAGGACGACTGCGTAACAATTATATTTAGACCACCGGGGGCAGCTGCCCTGTCACGAAAAGCGTTTGATGCGCCCCGAAATCTCCCTGGCCAGATCGTCCGCGCACTGTGATCCGATCAAGAGCGGCTTGCCTTCGTAAAGCTCAAGCTGTACTCCCCGGTTCCCGCTGACATTGTATGCCCTGCCGCTTTTTCCATACCGTATCCCCCAGCCGCCATATTCCCGGATGGGGCTGTAGGTCCTGGCACGGCATGATCTGATGGTATCGAAGGGAATCGTTTTCTTCATAAAAGGGACAAAACGGACCAGGATCTCGCGATCTCTAACCTCGGTTATAAGCCTGGTATAATAAAAAAGGCAGACCATCAAAAAAATAAAAAGGATGGCCCCGCTCCCTACCAGCGCAAGTTCTGTGTCCGACATGGGCTTCGAACCCCAGGGCCGCCCGAGAAGCAGCTGCTGGAACATGCCGTTGCCAAAAAGCGCGGCCAGGAACAGGCTTGGAAAAAGGACCAGTATCCAGAGCCACTTTTGCTGAAAACGCTGCTCTTCGCGAAAGTAAACAGCGCGGCCATGGTCATCCTGATATACCTGCGACGATGACATCTAAAAATGCCTCTCTATTTCAGGGGTCCCTTTATGATCTTTATATCGTCAACCCAGACCGTCCCCTTGCCCTCTATTACGACATTGAGCTTCAAGAGCTCCGGTTTCTGGCCTTTTTTAAGGAAAAAAGGTGTCTCCTGGGTCACCCAGTCCGTGGTGCCCGTAAGAGGCGATTCAAGGGCGCGGGAGAAATACTCGCCGCCGCCGGGAAAAATGCACCACATCTCAAGATAAACCTTTCCTTCAACGTCCTTTGTTTTCAGCTTCGCCCTGTAAGTCACCCTGGCGTCTTCAAGGCCGTCAACTTTCATCTCGTAAAGCCGGACCGTGGCCGGGGAAAAGGTATCAATCCTGACGGACCCCCTGCCGTCGCTGGACACGGCGGGATCGAAAACAACATTGTTCAGCGTCAGCATCCCCTCCATGCTGTCGATGGGATATTTTTTCAATTCCTGTGGGGCGGTTGTTTGCTGGCAACCCGTGTTGAACGCACACAAAAAAAGAATGACGGCAATGACGGCGAATAGTTTCTTCATGCACTGACCTCCTTGAACCGTCTTTTTGAGGCCTATCAAGACCCCACCTGCGGCATACCTTTGTTCACAATAGTATCACATGAAGGGTATCTTTGCAGATGTTTTTTGAAGACAGGGCCGCGCATCAAACGCTTTTCTCATTCAGCCGGTCAGGACCTCCAGAATGCGGGGAAAGATGAATTCCGCGATGTCCGGAAAGCAGCCTCCGCGGGTTATGATGAGGTACCGGACGCTGTGGGTCGGAAAGAGTGCTTCTTCCGGGGCCGGCTCCGATCCAGAACATTCAACACCGGGCAGTGCGAGCTATTTTTCCATAACTTCCGGGAGATTGTGCAGCTTGCCGCCGATAATGGTCCAGTCTTTGTTCCTGAATTCGGGATGAAAGAACACGCCGGCCCTCATACATCTTCTCCCGCTGTTTTATCCTGTTGTCCCTGGGCGGGGACAAACGCTATCAGACCCCTTTCAAAGAACAGGAAGAGCCATGGCAGCACTTCGTGGTATGCTGTATCCTTCGCCAGTTCGTCTATCGATTCACTGACGGGGCGGTCATGGCGCGTAAAGGAATCGAACATGCGTTCTGCCATGCCCGGGTACCGGTACACTTCAATATTGAATGACCTCTCCTCTTTCCTTACAATGCCTTTCATGAAGTATACATGGTCGCTTTCATCCGGTTCGACCCCGGGGGCCGGGGTGCCTTCCGCCAGTGCTTTTTTGAAGGTATCGGACACCATTGGCGGGGTTGTTGCGTACCGTCCGGCAACCACCCTGTCGCCCGGCACAGCCTTCAGGCCTGCAAGGTCCCCCGGCACGGCGGGTCCGTCGGAAACAGTGTCCAGGGTGTATTTCCCGGTAAGGACGCAATCAAAACAGTCCTTTTCATATCTGAAGATATCCAGTATGGGCCGGCAATCAGAGAACCCCTCAAATACCCATCTTTCAAAATACTCCATAAACCTTGCCCTGTCCAGGGACCAGTGCGGCTTCAACTCCATGCAGATATCGACAATACGCCTTGTCCGGGCCGACCAGAATATGATCGCCAGGCAAGTATGGACGAAAGACCGCGTGATGAAGTGCGACAGTGTGGCGAGCCCCTTTATCTCGTCATGCTTCAGTGGAAAGGAGTAGAACACGGAGAATATCTCCGGTGAAAGCCTGAACATGGCGTGTGTTTCGGGAGAAGAGAAGAAGCGTTCATTGTAATCGGTTGTGTCCCTGTCGGGGTCATATACCAGGCCTTCCCTGCATTCATTGAATATGTCCGTTCCGGAATATATCATGAGGGGGTTGATCTGGTAATTCACATTGAAGAGCCTGCTGAAGGCAACGAGCCTCATTGTCTTCTCGACGTCATCGGGCGTTTCTTCCGGGAACTCTATCATGTAGCCAAGATCAAGCTCCAGGCCTTCGCCGCAAAGACGGGGGATGATATCGTATGCCCTGGCCACATTTCTGTATTTCCTGATCTTTTTCTGGACAACCTCGGAACCGCTTTCTATGCCGATAAAGATCTTGTTGCATCCCGAGTCTTTCAAAAGGCCGCCTATGTCCTCATCATTGAGGCCGTCAAGCCTTATAAAGCAATTCCAGTCAAAATCAAGCTTTTTTGTCATAGCGGCCAGCGAGCGGCACAGGTCCCTGGCTTCCCCTGTGCTGCCGAAAAGGTTGTCATGCTGAAAGGACACCGTTCCCAGGGTAGTGAACTTCGCCTTGAGCATCTCGAGCTCTTTTTCGATCCTTCCGGCTGATTTGTACCGGCATTTCCTGCTGAAAAACTTTCCCGTAAAACAAAAAGAACAATTATTGGGACACCCTCGTCCCGCCTCCACGAGCAGTCCCGGAACCGGATAGGGGTAGCAGTCATAATCCGGCAAGGGAAGGGCGTCGAGATCGTCCGGCAAGGGGGCCGCGGCCGTTGACATGACCTTTCCTGTTCCGTCCCGGTAATGCAGGCCTCCGACAGACACCCGGGGGCGCTCCCCTAAAAGGGCCTCAACGAAGAGAGGGAAGGTGAGGTCGGCCTCTCCGCTCAGGACATAATCCACAAAGGGGAACAATTCCATCGTTATGCCGGCGACAGCGGAAGACTGGGGCCCGCCGAAAAGCGTCACACTTTCGGGATAATCTTCCTTGATCCTCCGGGCAAGGTACAGCGCGGCATGGTGGGATGTGCAAAGCGTTTGAAAACCGGCCAGGAACCTGCCGTTGCCGGGGGCCGCCGCGGATATGATCTCCCTGACCTTTCGATACAGTCCGGGAAAAAGCTCTCCGGGAGCATCGTCAAGCAGTGATGCCTCATGATTGAGGTCAATTATCCGGGTCGCGCATCCGCTCATGTGCTTTATGGACCCCGCCAGGCTGAACAATCCGAGGGGGGGCATCACCTGGAAAGGAGGCGCCTCTTCGGGAAAAAGAGTGATAATGTTCAGGGGAAATATATTCAGACTGTTGAAAAGAAAAACTTTCATGTCCCTCTACATAACAACGTTCTTCTGGCTGCCCAGGTGCTCGTGAAAATACAGGTAGTTTTCGTACGGTGACCGCGGGGCGGAAAAATAGCAGGGCTCAAGCCATTGGAAGGTCCTCTTTCCATAGACGTGCGGTGAAAAAGCGCCTAAGTTACCATCGATCATCCTTCCCAGGGGTGTCTGTTCGTAGATCCTTAGCCCAAAAACAAAACTGAACTGCAGAGGGGCCTTTTCATAGGACCTGCAGAAGTCTATCACCTCTTCAATGCTCTCCCTGGTTTCCCCGTACATCCCGACAATGAAATTGATCATAAGGAAGATCCCGTTATCGATGCAGATATCGATATTCTCCCTTATTGTCCGGGCATCGCAGCGCCTTCCGTTCATGCGCAGCACATCGTCGTTCACGCTGTCGATGGTAAAACCGAAGTCTCTCAGATTGGCCTTGTAAAGAAGGCCGGCGAATTGCCGGGTCATCGGGGCCGCCACAAACTGGGAACTGAAAGCAAAACGGTAATCAAATCCCCGGCGGACGATCTCTTTCAATATGACCGTGCTGAACTCGAGATCGGGCATATTGAACTCGGGGTCCGTGAAGTGTATCTTGTTTATCCTCACGTCCTTGGTGTATTCGATGAGCTGTCTGAATATATCGTCCATGTCGCGGTAACGCACGGTGCTCCCCTCAATGCGGGGATCGAGGCAATAGCTGCATCTCCCCGGGCAGCCATATCGGGTCTTCACTCCGACCGTGGTCTGCTCAAGGTTCACTTTCAGGTTTTCAGGAATGGTGTCGAGATGGACGAAATGACAAAATCCATCCGGGTAATAACGCCTGGGGGTTTCCCTGAAACTGTCATCCCCGAGGTACTCTACAAGCCCTGCGATCTCCTGCATCGGTCCGCCATTGAAGCAATGTCCAACGAAACTGTTGAAAGAACCTTCTCCCGGACCCGTAATGCCGTATCTCAGGCCGAGGGACTTGAGCACCGCCGCGGGCGCGGCCTGGAAACCGCCGCCGCCCACAATGACAGGTATATTCCTTCCGTCTGTGGAGGCCTTAACACAGGACACCAGCTTTTCAATCTCCGGCATGAGATAGATTGTCTTGAAGGAGCCATCGGGGGGGGAGAAATTGCCCTTCTTCAATTCTATGCTCGTCTGGGAATCGATATTGCGCAGGCCGATCCCGATGAGGTCAGGGGAATGATCGGCTATCTCCTTCCTGACGCCCGCGGAGGGATCGGCGGGGTATTCCATGAACGCGTCGACGATCCTCACATCGCAATCATGCAAATTCTGGCTCATCCATATCAGCCCGTAAGGGAGGTGTTTCTTCTCCGGGCTGAGCGGGTTCGCATATATGAATAATATCTTTCTGGGTTTCATCTGCCCTGCGGTGTGTTTACGGGACATGCGGGCGCCCGGTGGCGTCCTGTGCGCATGTTCAGTTTTTTATATTAACATATCCTTTCTCGAAAAAGTGCAATACCCACCGGATCGATTCCGTGAGGGGCATTTCATCGCCCCATCCCTTGAGAGCGCTGCCGACGGTCTCCCCGCCCTCCACGAGCCTCACGAAGAGCCTTCCGGCCGCTTCCGGATAACAGGCGGCGCTTGTCTTGTAAAAACCTTTATCCCTTTCAGGCTCCCCCTTGATAACGAAAAATATATTTTCCCCGCCTTTCTTCATCTCCGGTGCCGCCGCCGATCTCAGTGCGTTTATAAAGTCATCTTTCACGTCATGAGGGGTGGTCCTGTAGCTGCCCCATTTTAAATAATCTCCCTGCACTACCTTTATATCTGAAAAAAGCCTCCCCGGCACCGGCGGAGAATATTCAGGGGACTCTACGGCTTCGGCTGCAGCGCTGCCGAAAACCGCATCCCGGCAGTCCCTCTCGAACCGGAAGAACTCAACGATCGGTTCTATATCGCCATAATTGCGACGGACCCACGCGGCGAATTTTTCAATGAAGCCGCGCCTTGAGCCGCCCCAGTACTTCTTCAGCTCCAGGCAGATATCGACGATGGTCGCAGGCCCGGCTGACCAGAACATAATTCCCAGGCATGTATAGACAAAAAAGTTGATGAGGAACTCGGCAAGGTTTGAAATGTCCTTGAGCTGGGGATGTTCCAGGGGGTGGGTATGGAAAACGGAGAAGATCTCCGGGGAGCTTCCCAGCATCCCGCGGACGCTCTCCGAAACAAGAAAACCCTTATCATATTCGCTGTTGCTGCGCTCGGGGTTGAATGTCAGGCCGCCGCCGTACTCCTCATACATCCGCGTTCCCGGCAGGATTATGAGCGGGTTCATCTGGAACATGATGTTCTGGAGTTTGCAGAAGGCGCAAAGGCGGAGTGTCGACTCCAGCTGCTCCGGCGTCTCATCGGGAAATTCGCACATGAAACTGCAAATGATCTCGAAACCTTCATCCCTGAGGTGCTCGATAATGTTGTGCGCGTCTTTCAGGTCCACGTTCTTGTTGATCCTTCGCTGCATCTGTTCCGAGGCTGTTTCGACCCCGATGAAGATCTTCCTGCATCCGGCATCCTTCAGAAGCGCCAGCACCTCCCTGTCACCAAGCACATCAAGGCGGGCGCTGCATCCCCACCCGAGGCCCATCTCACCCTGCACTCCGGGCAGCAGGCGGCACAGTTCCAGGGATGTCTTCCTGGCACCGAAAAAATTATCATGGACGAAATTGACGTTCTCCAGTGTGGCTGTTCTTTCCTTCAATGCCTTCAGCTCCCGCACGATCCTGTCGAAAGATTTGTACCGGCAGATCCGGCTGAAAAAAATGCTTGTCGCGCAGTACGCGCATCTGTACGGGCAGCCCCTGCCGATCTCGACGTAGGACAGCTCCATAGGGTACTGATAGCTGTCGTAGTCGGGAAAAGGCAGGAGGTCAAGGTCAAGGGGTATCTGTGACCCCTTTGCTGCCTTGACCCGGCCTTGTTCATCCCTGCGGCAAAGGCCCTCCACATGCTCCAGGCCGCCGCCGTGAAGAAGGCCCTCGACCAGGGCGGGAAAAGTGATGTCCGCTTCTCCGCAGAGCACCATGTCGATATGTCCGAACATTTCCATGGTGCTTTCAGCCACAATTGAGGCGTGGGCCCCTCCGAAAAGTACTATGCTCTCAGAAAAATCGCTTTTAAGCTGCTGCGCCAGAAGGACCGCAAAGTGGTGTGAGTTGCAAAGAGTCTGAAAACCAGCCAAAAACCGCTCACCCCTGTCCAGATCGGCAAAGAACTTCTCCTTAACTGACCGGTAGAGCATCTCGGGAAATCTTTCCGAAGGGTATGGCACCCGCGATGCCTCGTGGTTAAGATCAATGATCACCGTCTCACATCCCTTGAAACCCTTTACGGAACCGCTCAGAGAAAAAAGGCCGAGCGGGGGCACCTTCATGAAGGGCGCGCGGGCCTGCTCAGGATAGAACCAGTATTTAGAAGGAATGATGTTAAGGCTATTGAACAGGAAGATCTTCATGCGCACACTGCGTGAGGATTCTATCAAAATTCGCCGGATAAATCACCAATCTTCGTGGATGCTTCCGCCGGTATTGCCTTGAAAGACCTGGTGGTCTGCGTGTACAATTGAGTTGCCGGACATGCTGGAAGATATCTTAAAATACCTGGGGGAGCACGAAAAGATCGACGGCTTTTTCAACGAATGTACGGGGAAAGGCGTCACCGTGGCGGTCCTTGACAGCGGTATAGACGCCACCCACCCCGCCCTGGCGGGGAAGGTCATTTCCTCGGTGACATTCTCTCAGAAAGGCCGGGGGATCGCACGTAGCATATTGCCGCCGCGTGACAACGATAAAAGCGGGCACGGCACCGGCGCCGCGGGCATCCTCTCCACGGTCGCCCCGGATGCAAGGATCGTCGATATCAAGGTACTCAACGACCTGGCCATGGGTTCTTTCCGCGTTATGTCGGAAGGCCTGCAATATGCAATAGAGCAAAATATCGGGCTTGTGAACATGGGCCTCGGCGTCAGACAGGAAAAGTTCATCGTTCCCATTCTCAAACTGGTACAGGAGGCAAACCGGCGCAATATCATTATTGTTGCCTCATCGGACAATAAAGGGAGGACCATATACCCGGCCGCCCTGCCCGGCGTCATCTCCGTGGACCTCGGAGAAGCGACAGGGCTGCAGGACGTACGCAGTGGCACAGGGTCCGCCATGTTCGGAGGTTACGGCGCCGGCATCAGCACATGCGGGCTCGGCCACTCATACGTGCGCCAGACAGGCACCAGCTTCGCCGCCGCGCACATATGCGGCGTTGTCGCCCTGCTGCTTGAAAAATGGCCGGGGCTTGCCCTCCATGAGATCGAATTCGTCCTTTCCCGTTATGCAAGACCCAATACAATGAGCCAGGACGACATCAGGAGGCGCGCTTACAGTGAAATGAAAAAGGAAAGGGCGGGCTCAGAGACCGAGGACTAGATCGATATGGCCGACAAGGAACCTCCAGAGCTCTTTGTTGGCGGCACATTGTCCGGAAAACAGTTCTTTGTCGAATTTATGATAAACCGGGCACCCCTGGTCGCATATGATCTTCGCATAACAGTATCCGCATTCATCCCATTCTTTGACCCTGCCGAAATATTCCCTGCCCGCATTGCGCAGCTCCGAAAAACCGGACACGACAGGCAGACCGTCGGTCATGCTCTTTTCTATGCAGAGACAGTACCGCCCGTCAGGGTTCAGGGCAGCCACGTTAAGCCCTGCACCGCAGTCAAAGACATCGCAAAAGTTCTTTTTCACCTTCTGGCCGGTGAACATCTGCTTCAACGCCCCTATTTGCCTGAGCAGGTTGTGTTCCCGCACACCCTCATCTCCGTAACGGGCAATGTGCCTGAAGACTGCCTTTTTCACTTCCAGTATTTCATCCGCGGCAAGGGAATCGGCCTTTCGCGGCGGGAGTACGGCCCCGATATCGTTGATGCGGACCTTCAGGAATGAGTTTTCCCTGTACCATTCAAGGACACCGGTGATATTGCGTGCTATCTCTCCCGTCAGGCAGGTGATGACGGCAAAGGGGACCCGGCCGTCCTGCAGTTTTTTCAGACCCTCAACGGTCCTGTGTCCCCCCTGGCGATGAATGTCATGGATCTCAGGAGGGCCGTCAAGGCTCACCGATGGTTCGATCTCAAGGTCCCTGCAAAGAGAGACAAAGTCATCGTCTATCAGCGTCCCGTTCGTCTGGATACCGATATGAAGGTGTATGGAACCCTTTGAGGCGGCAGACCTCGCCAGATCACAGACGCGACGGATATTCTCAAGGCCCCACATTACCGGTTCCCCTCCGGTGAAAACGAGCGAAAGCCTGTCGATGCCGGATGTTCCGATCCAGTTCACGACGGCATCAGCGGCGATATCCGCATCGAGGGAATCCTCAAACGCGTTGGCGTCGGCACTGCAGTACTCGCAGGAAAGGTTGCACCGTTTGGTCGTTGCAAGAAACAATTCATAAAGGGAATGCTTTTCCTGTTTTTGTTCCATGGGTCCCCCGGGGTCTTAGCCAGCCGTCGTCCCGGTCTTGTTATCCCGGCTTTTCGACGGCGATGATCTCCTCCACCGGCGGAGTGCCGGGCGATGTTCTTGCGCCCCGGCCCGATATCGGTGGCGTCTTTTCCAGCATTACAACCCTGTCGGCATACCCGGCGAAATCCGCCTGATGCGTGATGAGTATGATGGTTATCCTTGCCAGTTCGTTCTTCAATGTACTGATGATGATCTGCTGATCCTCAAAGGGGAGTCCAAAAAAAGGTTCGTCAAGGATGAGGATGGCCGGATCTTTCATCAGGACCCTCGCCAGGCACAGTCTCCTCATCTGACCGCCGGAAAGATTGTGTCCCATGTACTCGATGTTCGTATCAAGCCCTTCGGGCATTTTCATCACTTCGTCATAGAGGCGGACCTTGACGAGAACATCCCGGACCTTCCCGTCTTCGATCTGCTGCCCTTCCCTCGCTCCGTAAAGCAGGTTCTCGAGAACGGTCCCCGAGAACACATAGTTCTCCTGCGGCAGGTAGGAAATGAGGCCCCTGATCTGATCGAGCCCGACCTGCCTTATATCCTTGCCGCAGATGCGTATCTCTCCTTCATAACCGTCGAGCATACCAAAGAGAAGGCGCATGATGGTCGTTTTCCCGTAGCCGCTGGGGCTTAAAAAAGCGATGAACTCACCCCGGTTTACAGCGAGATCGTCAATGCCGATGGTCCTGCGCGAATTTTCATACGCGAAACGCACATTCCTGAAGTTGATAAGCACATCGCCGTATGGTACGCAGTTCACGTCAAGTCCGGCACCTGACGCTCGCCCCTGGCCTTCCTTCTGCATGTTCATGAATCCTGTCATGTTCTCCATTGCCACCCGGATCCTCTGGATGCGCATCGGAATCAGCGTGATGTTGTTGATGGGCATAATCAGGATACCGAGAACGATCGAAAAGATGATAAGTGTCTCGTAGCTCATGGTATGATTGAGGACGAAAAACCCTCCAATAAAAAGGACCAGGATGGGCCCGATGGAGGCAAGGTAGTTCGTGAGTATTTTGTCGAACGTCAGCGCCCTGGAAAGTGAGATGGTTGTCTTTTCGTGCTCCAGGGAAAGGGTGCGGAACTTCTCCGATTCCGCCTTTTCCCTGCAATTCGCCCGTATGCCGACAAGGTTGGTAAAGGCCTCCACTGAATATGACTGTGCCTTTTCGTATGTCCTGTCCATTCTTTTCAATCCTTTACGGGCAAGGGTGGATGTTGCCGTTGACACAAAAAAATAGAGAACGAGAAAGATGAAGGTGATAAAGGACAGACAGACGTGCAAAAATGTCAGATAAATGAACAGCCCTGTTATCAGAATGACGTCGGCGATCCTCAAAAGACCGATCTCCATGACAAGCATCCTTATGTGCGAGGAATCGATAAAGAGCCTTTTCGCCAGCATACCCGGATTATAACGGATGAAGGTGAGGTAGGGCAGGCGGATGACATGGGAAAAGAACCTGTGCCTGAGGAAATGTATAACCTTCTCCGCCACGGTCTCGAAAATGAAGTCTCGGAAATAGATGAAAGAATAGCTGAGCGTGAAGGCGATAAGGGTTATAATCCCGCTTTCAACAAGGGCATTGTCGGAGAACCTGATGCCAAGCCCGTGAACAGTATCCATGACAAAGTTGGGTTCATTCTGCCCCGTTATGAGGATCCTTATATTCTTGAGGATAGCACGGCCTGATTCGATGGCAATGACATACAGGAAGGTGGTCAGGAAAAGAAGGATAACCGAAACGGCGACCCTGGTCCTGATCTCCTTGAGGGGAGGAATGATGTTCGCGGCAACGAACTTCCATAGATTCATAGCTGTTCCCCGGCAGTTAAAGGCTTGAGACAATCATTCCGCCAGTATTCGAGGATCGTCTTGTGGACCCCCGG
>ENA-UOWG01001200-UOWG01001200.1-activated-sludge-metagenome-genome-assembly--contig:-NODE-1200-length-27215-cov-8.916789_pt1 | contig 27215 bp, 27 predicted proteins | sample MGYA00238147_ERZ761563 | MGnify/ENA primary metagenome ERZ761563 (study PRJEB28884, sample SAMN05720216) | anaerobic digester metagenome | isolation source: active sludge of municipal... | reverse complement strand
AAACTTTCGATATTAGTATATACTAATATTTCATCACGGGAAAATTTACAGGACCAAGTTTATCATTGTTGGCAAACACAACATGAATTGGCCGATTATTGATATAGCCAACCCACAGACAACTGGGTAATGGATAGTCCTTCGGATAATCTTCAATAGCTCGTCGATTTGATAGCACAGAATCAACATCAATTTCAGTGAGTCATGCTCAAATACCCACTTAATTGCATGTTGTCTGTATTTGTTGACCATTGCAACAGTTATCCAGTCCGCCGGCCACCGACACTCAACACCCCTACCGCCACGACGCCCAGCGTTACCGCGAACCACAGCGTTGCAATCCGACAGGGCAGGGTCATTCAGTGTCGGTCTTCCTCTACTGCCGCTTGCAACCGCGCCAGCCAAGCACTCTCATCGGTACACAACTCCGCATCGACATACGCACTTTCGTCAATCAGCAGGTAGCGCGCCTGCGGTCGATACGCGGCGAGGCCAGCCGGTCCCGGCTCCATTAGCGTGTCCAGGTCGATTGGGGCGGTCCACTGTCGCCGACCATTATACAAGACGATGGGGAACACTGCGGGTAACCGCCGGGACTTTCCCAGTTGCCGACTGCGAATCAGATTTTGGTAGAGTAAATCAATGCAGGTCAGGACGCGCACCGCCATGAGCCTGCTTTTAGCCCAAGGCAACGCCCTGGGATGGAATTGAGGGAGAGATGCCCGGGGTTAGGGTTTTTGGGGCGTTCTGGTGTATGCTACGTTGCACTGCAACATTGACATTCCAAAGAGGGAACGGCTATGACTACCGCCATTCTTGTCGTCCCCACCGAGCAACGGGTTGGATTAACCACCGTCGCGCTCGGTCTGGTTCACGCGCTCGACCGTCAGGGCATCCCGGTCGGTTTCTGCAAACCTATTAGCCAGCCGCACGCTTCCGATACCGGCCCGGAACGCTCAACCCGCCTGGCGCGTATCGTCACCCGCCTGAATCCACCGGAACCGATCCCGGTGGCCGAGGCGGAAAGCCTGCTGGGCCATGATCAGGAAAACGTGTTGCTGGAGGAAGTCATCACCCGCTATGAACGGGCGGCGCAAAACGCCAGTGTCGTGATTGTCGAGGGTCTGGTCGATACCGAGGAACAACCCTATGGCACGCACCTCAACGCCAAGATGGCGCAGGGGCTGGACGCCAGGGTGATTATCGTCGCCGTTCCCGGCCACGATACCCCGCGCCAGGTCGCCGATACCGTGGAAGTCGTCGCCCAGGCCTACGGTGGCATCCGTCATGAACGAATGCTCGGTGGCATCCTGAACCTGATAGATGCGCCGGTCGACCCCACGGGCCATATCCGCTTCGATTTCAGCCGCGCTGCCGATAACGGTAGCTCCAGTCATGAGGCGGAATTCCGTACCGAGTGCGCCCGCCATTGGCCTGAAACGTTCAAACTGCTGGGCTGCATCCCCTGGCAGCGTGAGTTGAGCGCGCCGCGCGTTCAGGACATCATGCAGATGATCGGTGCTCAGGTCCTCAACGAAGGCCAGATGAACCGGCGCGTCACCCATGTCGCCTTGGGCGCGCCCACCCTGGCCAACAGTTGTCGGGAGTTGCGGACCGGCGCCATGATGATCATCCCCGGCGACCGCGACGACCTGCTGCTGGCGACCTGTATGGCGGCGATGAGCGGCACCCAGGTGGCGGCGGTGCTGTTGACCGGCGGTCTCAAGCCCGACCCGCGCGTCTGGAAACTGTGCGGGCCGGGACTCGACACGGGTTTGCCGGTACTGACTATCGCCGCCAGCGCTCTGCAATCGGTGCTGTATTTGCCCTATATGAATCTGGAAGTCCCGCTCGATGATCGCGACCGAATGTTGCAAGCGGTAGAAGCCGTCGCTTCACACATCAGCCTGGACTGGAAAGAACCGCTACTCACCACCCTCGAAGAACGGCGGCTCAGCCCGCCCGCGTTCCGACACATGCTGGTAGAAAGCGCCCGCCGCGCCCATAAGCGCATTGTCCTGCCCGAGGGCAATGAGCCGCGCACCATCGAGGCCGCCATGATTTGCCACCAGCGCGGCATCGCTCGCTGCGTCCTCATGGGCGACGCCGGGCGGATGCGTCGGCTTTCGGCCCGGCGCGGCATGATTATTCCCCCGGACATTGAGATCATCGATCCGACCCAGATCGACCCGCGCTATATCGACGCCATGGTGGAATTGCGCGGGCATAAGGGACTGAACGCGGGTCTGGCTGAGGAACAACTCCACGACTCCGTGGTGTTGGGCACCATGATGCTGTACCTGGGCGAAGTGGACGGGCTGGTGTCCGGCGCAGTGCATACCACCGCCAACACGATTCGCCCGGCCCTGCAACTGATCAAGACTGCGCCCGGCGTCCATCTGGTTTCGTCCATCTTCTTTATGTGCCTGCCCGAGCAGGTGCTGGTCTACGGCGATTGCGCCATTAACATCGATCCGAACGCCGAAGAACTGGCCGATATCGCTATCCAGAGCGCTGATTCCGCCCAGGCGTTCGGCATCACTCCGCGCGTGGCGATGTTGAGCTACAGCACGGGCGCGTCCGGCAGTGGCAGCGATGTGGAGAAGGTCAAGGCAGCCACCCGCATCGCCCGCGAACGGCGTCCGGATTTACTGATCGACGGTCCATTGCAATACGACGCGGCGACCATCAAAGCGGTTGCGCAGAGCAAGGCGCCGGATAGCCAAGTGGCGGGCCGGGCGACGGTGTTCATCTTCCCGGACTTGAATACCGGCAACACCACGTACAAAGCGGTGCAACGCAGCGCCGATGTGATCAGCATCGGCCCGATGCTGCAAGGGATGCGCAAACCGGTGAATGACCTGTCACGCGGGGCGCTGGTGGAGGACATCGTGTTCACCATTGCCCTGACGGCGATTCAGGCCGAGCAGGCGGCCGCGCGAGAACGCGATCAGCACTGAGTTTGCCCCTCACTCCAACCCTCCCCTCCCCCAAAAGGGAGGAGGGAACAGTACTCGCCTCTTGCCTTGTGGGAGAGGGGGCGGGGATGAGGGGGTCAAATTCGCTCGAACACCTCTACCCGCGCTGGCGGCAGATTACCCCAAACGATCCGGCTGGACAGCCGGCGGAAATAGGGTAGCAGACGGGGTTGAGTGCCGCGTAAATCGTAGGTGTACTGAATCAGCAGTCCGCCCGGTTCCAGCAGAGTTTCAAACTGACAACTGATCGCGCGGGTCACCGTAGGATGCAGAGAACGCAGCGGCAGGCTGGACACGATGCTGCCGACACCGCGCGACCGATCATGGCCCAACAGATGTTCGAGTTGTGCGGCGTCGCCCTGAATAATGCGCAGTTGCGGAAAACGCTGGCGCAAGTGATGGGCCAGGGTGGGTGAGCGTTCGATCACCGCCAGTTTCCACGCTGGTATGCCTCGTTTGAGCAGGGCGGCGGTCACTGCGCCGGTTCCCCCGCCCAGTTCCACCACTAATCCCTCTCGATCCAGGGGCACCCTGGCCGCCATACGACTGGCCAGCGCCGGCGCACTGGGGCAGGCCGCACCCATGGCCCGTGGATTCGCCCATATTTCCCGGGTGAAGAGCGCCAGCGAGGCAGCGGCGCTCGGACTTTCCAGCAGAGCCTTCACAAAACGTTTCATACCCTGTCCAAAGATTGAACCATCCAAAAAGTGCGTTCCCACGCAGAACGTGAGAACGGGAATCGGAAAAGCCGTGCGGCAATCCAATGACTACCGGAAGAGGCTTTAATTCATTGTCAGCGAACACTGACTGTTGAAGCGGGAATGCGCAGTTGTTCCTGTTCAGCTTCAAACAACACTGAGGCGATCTGGTGCAAGCCCTCCTCCTCGGCTAGTTCGGAAATCTCTTCCCATGAGGCGCTGCGGTCGATAGCGGCAGCGGTTTTACCTCCCTCGGGCAGATCCTTGCGGGCTTCCCGGAGGAACATTTCAGTCGCTGTCGTCGCGTTTTCCACCATCGCCGGGTCGACGCGCAGCGCTTCCTGTTCGGCTTCAAACAGCACTGAGGCGAATTTGTGGAAACCTTCGGCCTCAGCCAGTTCGGAAATCTCCTCCAGGCTGGCGCAACGGTCAATCGCTATTGCGGTGTGACTGCCCTCAGGCAGATCCTCCCGGAACGATCGGAGCAGATGTTCGATATTCTTCATCTCCACGAAAGATACTCCTGATGGGGGTTAGCGGAAAAGAAATAGATTTGTAAGTCTATTATGTCAGAAGCAAGAATCGCAAACTTCCATCCAGCCCCGTGCGGGAAAGCGGCTGGATTCACTATCCTCTACTGAGTTCGAATCCTGTATCCTTAAACGACCCATGATGTTGTGTAATGAGACACCTCGATGTCGATCCAGGAATCTCGCGGAGAAGCGCAGCAGAAGTTAAGCCCGCTCGTCGATCTGCACGAGCTGGCGGTATTTCTGAATGCCGAAGAAGACCTTGAATCACGGCTGGATGAGCTGGCCCGGTTAGCGGCGCGGGCGACTTCAGCAGCGGGCTGTTCCATCATGCTGCTGGCGGACGATGAGAGCGGGACGGCTTCCCTGAAACTCTGGGCCTGCACTGAAAAATTGCCCGCTGACGCCTGGAGCGGAAAGTCGGACAACGTGGAGTCCATCGCGGGACGGGTTCTGGAACGGGGCGAACCGATCCTCATCGCCGATATTCAGGAGTCTGCATTCGCCGCGATGGCCCGTCGCCGCGCCAGCATCGGTTTCAGCTTCATCAGCACCCCCATTCGTACAGGTCAACGGACTGTCGGGGTGATGAATCTATCCGGCCGTCCGGAGGCTGCCCCTTTCGGTGATGCTGATTTGACCCTGGCTAATATCGTTGCGGCGTTGATCGGACGGTCGGTACAGGTGGAGTGGCTGCGTAAACTGGTGCGTTCTCGCATCGCTCAGGCTGCGCTGGCCCGAGAAAGCCGAAAGGTCTCCAATCGGCTTACCGATGGCAGTTTGCCGCCGTCCCGATTAGCCAAGATGCTGGCTAAGTCCTTTTACAAGGATCTTGCCGCCGCCGGTTTCAGTTCCGGGCAAATCATCGAGGCGGCATCCGAAATCATCGGGCAGATTTCCGGCGATCTGACCCGCCACAAGAAACGTCTGGAACGGGAAACTGGAGAGGGCTGAGCGCCATGAGTTCGCCACGGGTGATCCCCACTGCTGTTGTTCTGCTGCTGGCCGCCTGCTCGCCAGCCCCTTCAGAAACGCCGCCTGTTGTCCGTCCGGTGAAAACCGTGGTCGCAACGGCTGAATCCCTCGACCGGGTTTCGCAATACGCCGGCGAGGTGCGCGCCCGCCATGAAATTTCGCTGGCTTTTCGCGTCGGCGGCAAGATTACCGAGCGTCAAGCGGAGATCGGGCAGCAGGTGACGACCAATCAGGTGCTGATGCAACTTGACTCCGGCGATCTGGCGCTGAACGAGCAGGCGCTGCGTGCGCAATTGACTGCTGCTCAGTCCGACCGTGACCAGGCTCGTGCCAAATTCAATCGCGCCAAGGTGTTGCTGGCTCGTAATTTGATCAGTCGCAATGACTTTGACACCCTGCAAGGTGCTTACGACACCGCGCAGGCCCGGGTGCAACAGGCCGAATCCCAACTGTCAGGCGGGGCGCGGCAAACCGGCTACGCCCAGTTGCGCACTGATCAAGCCGGCGTGGTCACCGCGCTTCATGCGGAAGTCGGGCAGGTCGTTGCGGCCGGCCAGCCGGTGTTGAGCCTGGCGCTGCCTGGCGAGAAGGAAGTCGCCATCAGCGTCCCGGAAAATCGCCGCGACGAACTACGCATCGGGGAGGAGGTGCAGATCAGTCTGTGGTCGGCACCCGGCCAGACGTATCGCGGCCAAGTGCGGGAAGTCGCCCCGCTGGCCGATCCGCTGACGCGCACTTACGCAGTCAAGATCACGTTCATCGATCCAGACAGCGCAGTGCAGCTCGGTATGACCGCCTCGGTGCGGGCCAGCCGGCGTCTGGCGGCGGCCGCCATTCGTCTACCGCTGACGGCGCTGACCGAACACGAAGGCCAGCCGGCGGTGTGGGTGGTGGACCCCCAGACGCTGAAAGTTACCCGGCGCACGGTTCATCTGGGCGAATTTCACGGCGATCAGGTCATCATCGCCAGCGGCCTTGCGCCTGGCCAGCGGGTGGTGACCGCCGGGGTTCACAAGCTCTACCCGGATCAGCCGGTCCGCGTACTGGATGGCGCGCCATGAAAGGCCCTAACCTTGAACCAGAACGATCCGTGAATGGGTACTCAAGCAGTTGGCGCGACAGTTCTCGATCGGTTGATGCTGTCGGCTCTGTATGCGGCCTGGTTCACGGTGCGGCCGCCGCCTTCCTGAGCTTTGACATCACGCATGACTTGAAAACCAATGGATCGCCACTACCATGAGTATTCCACTGCTGAATAACCATTTCCAGAACTACTTTGACGTGTTCCTTGCCGATAGTCCGGCACTGCGGGAGCAGGTGCATCGCATCCGCTATGACGTGTACTGTCGGGAGTTTCACTATGAGCGGGAAGAGGACTGTCCGGGCGGTCTGGAGCGGGATGAGTATGACCAATACTCCCTGCATACGCTGATCCTGCACAAGGACACCCTTTCGGGGGCGGGTTGTATGCGGTTAGTCGTACCAGCGGTGACTGAGAGCGACTTTTTGCTACCGATGGAGCGCTTTTGCGGCCACAGCCTGACCGATCCGGTCTGGCATCCGGGGCGTTTGCCGCGTTCCCGCATTGCCGAAGTCTCACGGTTGGCAGTGCATACCCGGTTTCGGCGGCGTCTGGGTGAATCCGAATCGCCCATAGGCATTGCGGCGGCCAGTTTCAGCCCGGATGAACGCCGCACCTTTCCTTTGTTGAGTCTGGCGCTGTTTTATGGCGGAGCCGCCTTGATGGTCCTGGCCGGCCGTTCAGACGCCTTTGTCATGGTGGAGCCGCGCCTGGCGCGCCGCCTGCAAATGGTGGGTCTGCCGTTCGTACAGGTCGGGGACATCATGGAATATCACGGGCCACGCGCGGCTTATTATGTGCCGGTGCAGGGGGTACTGGATAATATCCAAGGCGAACTTCAGTATCTTTATGATTTTGTTTACGAGAGTCTTGAAAGGCAAATGCGGGGCCGGACGGATCGGAAGTCGGATGCTCTGGATGGAAATCAGCCTCGATGATCTTCATCCATTGGGATTGCAGCACATCAAAGCGGCGGGGCTGGAACTCGTAAAGAACAGGATTTCAGCGACACAGCTTCTCAATCATTGATGGAATCACCCGATGGTTATCGAATCTGCTTGGAGTACAAGCGCTGCACCTCAAAGTCTGCACCGCCGCATTCTCTTCGTCGGCGAGGCGGTGACGCTGGCCCATGTTGTTAGACCTGTGGTACTGGCGCAGGCGCTGGACCTGGCGTGTTATGAAGTGGTGCTGGCCTGCGATAATCGTTACCTGAAATTGTTCGGTCAACTGCCGTTGGCCTGGCGACCCATCGAGACCATTCCCACTGTAAAATTTCTTGACAACCTTGCACGGGGCTGGCCGGTCTATGACCTTGACACCTTGCGGCGCTATGTCCGGGCGGATTTGGTGCTGCTGGAGGCGGTCAAGCCGGATGTCGTCGTGGGCGATTTCCGGATTTCGCTGGGGGTGAGCGCCCGGGTGGCGGGTGTGCCCTACTTCACGATCACTAATGCCTACTGGAGTCCTTATTCCCGTCTGCCGTTTCCGCTGCCAGAACATCCGATGATCCCGGTGTTCGGGGTGGGGTTATCGCAGGCCCTGTTTAATTTGGCGCGGCCGGCAGTGTTCGCCCTGCATACGCTGCCGCTGAACCGGGTGCGGCGTGAATATGGTCTGCCCAGCTTGGGATATGACTTGCGGACGATTTATACGGATGCTGACCAGACCTTGTATGCGGATATTCCAGACTTCATCCCGACTGCGCCTTTACCGCCACATCATCACTGGTTGGGGCCGGTGCTGTGGTCACCCGCGATGGAGCTGCCGGATTGGTGGGAGACCTTGCCCAGTGATCGTCCGATTATTTATGTCGCTCTGGGCAGTTCCGGGGAAAATGTGCGGGCCTTGCCGGTGATTTTGCGGGGATTGGCGGAATTGCCGGTCACGGTGATCGCGGCGACCGCTGGGCAATCCTTGGGCATTGAACCGCCGAAGAATGCCTATGTGGCGGATTTTCTGCCTGGCGTTGCGGCGGCGGCCCGATCCCATCTAGTGGTCTGCAATGGCGGCAGCCTGGCAACCCAGCAGGCGTTGGCGGCGGGGGTGCCGGTATTGGGAATTGCCGGTAACATGGACCAGCATTTGAACATGCTCTGTCTGGAGCAGGCGGGGGTCGGCGTGCGGTTGCGAGTGGGGCGGTTGATCGCGGGAGAGGTGCGGACGGCGGCGCAACGCTTGCTGGATGATACGGGCTACCGGCAGGAAGCGGGCCGGTTGCGACAGGTTATCAACGCATGGGATACAGGGCGGGTTTTCGTGGAAAAACTCGTCTGGGTCTGAACAGGAGCCGGGGAAGGGGGCGTATAGATAACGAACGAGAAGTGGATGACTACGATAGCCCCTGGAAAGGGTTGTTAGAGCAATATGTTCCGGACTTTCTGGCCTGGTTTTTTTCCCTGAGGCTCACGCGGGAATTGACTGGGCGCGCGGGTATGAATTTCTGGATCAGGAACTGGACCAGGTGACGCGGGATGCCGAGCTGGGTCGGCGGCCTCTAGCGTATCCGCGGCAGATAAAAACCTCGTTGGACTGAAGCGCTGCGAGGGCGGTGCCTATGGGGATTGTAAGCGAACGCTTGCTCGACATCGCGCGTGGCGCCGGGCACCCGCCTGACTTGTTAGGGACCGCTGCTCGACTGGCAACAGATTCTGCACGGTTCGTCAATGTTCACGATGCGATGCCGCCTCGCTGTGGAGCCGCCCGGAAATGCTCCAGTTCCGTCACAGCCACTTGCGCGCCGGATTGCCTCGCCAGGTTTCCCCGGACGGAATCTTGGTGCCCGGCATCACATACGAACCCCCCATCAGGGTGACATTTTCACCCAGCTCCGTACCCGGAAGGAGCACCGAATTGACGCCGACGGTGGCCCCGGCGCCGATCTTTACGGGGCCGCAGGTCAGCTTGCCGCCATGGAGCATGTTTCCCGAGACCAAGGATGCATTGCCAAGCACGGCACCGTCGCCGATCGTTACCATGTAAGGATCGTCGATCGTTCCTCCGAGCGCCACGTTGGCGCCCACCCGAGCGCCGAAAAGCGCCTCGACCACCGGCTTGACGAAAACCGGCGTGAAGGGGAGGAGCGCACCCTGTCCCAGACGGTAGACAATGGTCAGCAGTTTCCAGTAGGTGAAGACCGGAGAATCCATGGCGTATTCGCCGGACTCCATCGGGCGAAACCTCAGGAGCAGGCGCACGAACAGGGCCGAGAGAAGGCCATAGAAAAGAAGCGCCAGCAGGAAATCAATGAGGACATGGTACTCGGCCGTCAAGGCTATCGACAGAGGCAGCAGGAGCATGATCAAACCGAGGGTGCCGGCGAGGATGACGCTGATCGCGCCGCCGCACAGTAAGAAGTCAAGATAGCTCGCTTTCACCAAGTTGCTCCTCAATCCAAGCCGGCCTGACCACATCGTATGGGGAGACCACTGACCACGCCAGGCACAGCCAACGGCGATGCTTTCGTGAAAGTATCACCGGCCCTGGTAGTCGCTGTCAATCCTGAGTCTTTTCCAACCATGGCATGAGTCTGAAGGCCTACCTATCAGTTCCTCATCACGGGGCAGACGCGATAGTAAGGGTGGTAAGGGTCGTGGCATCTGGAGCCACCGCTGGAGCGCGCGCAGACCGCGCTTGAACCAGGAAACGGCACTGTGGGCGAGCTTTTTAAAGGTCCAACCCATTCGGCTGCGCGTGCGGCCACTCGAATCAACATGCTGTGCCTGGAGCGGGGGGGCGTGGGGACGCGGTTGCGGGTGGGACAGTTGACCGTGGAGCAGGTGCGGACGGCAGCGCAACGCTGGCTAGAGGATACCGGCGGTCGGCAGGCGGTGAGTCGGTTGCAGCAGGTCATCCACTCATAGGATACGGAGCGGGTTTTCGTGGAAAAACTCGAAATCGTGTCAGCGTTCATCATCTGATCGCTTGGGAATACTCCCACTGTAAAATTGATCGACACCGCGACCAGGGGCTGGCCGATCTACAACACCGACCCGTTCTGGCGCTTTGCGCCTGGTGTGGTCATTCCCAGCGCAACGGGAACACCGGTTGACTCCAGTGTTTTCGTTTTAACAGCCAATTAACAGCCAACGAAGGTGTCAGGTTTTTTTACAGGCATTCAGAGCATTTTCTGAGGCCTTGAACCACTGGCTGGAGGTGACGTGAGATAGAATTTGGGCTTATCCATTAGAAAAACAACGACATAATATTTTTTAGCCCTCGCGTTTCGCTTTAGTTAAGCACACAAACGGTGTCAGCTTTTTTTACACAACTTGAAGATCCAAAAAACGTTTTTTCTATTAACTTATTGTTTATAAATTAATTTTAATTAATGGCACGGATTTGGCATTGATTCAGGAAACGTAGATGACTTTGTAGCGATTGGTGTTCAACCAAGACTGATCATCAAGAGCATCTGGAAAGCAAACAACCTAAATTTTTAGACTTTTGAGGAGCAGAATCATGAAAACTTCTAAATTGGCGGCAGCCTTGGCATTGTCCCTCGCAGCCGTGACAGCTCAAGCGGGTCAGATTATTACAATCAACCCTGATGGAGCTGGAGTCGATCCTGCGATTCAGGTTGGTTCCCTGGGTTGGAATAACGGCAACGCAATTTCGGTTGCCAGAGAAGGTCAAAGCTTAGGCGTAGGCGTAGATGGTATCTCCGTCGGTCAACAGTTTCAGACTTATGGACACGCTGCGCTGGCTACCTTTATTGATGATCAGGGTGACACGATTGGCGGACTCAATCTTAATGGATTAACTGCTGCTAATTACGAATGGACTTACGTCTTCGGTTTTCAGGAGGAGGTAATTAGCATTGAGGTCCCCGGAGTTGTTACGGGACAGGTTACTTTCAAACCTATCGCAGGTGGAACCAATTTCTTCGAAATTTGGTATGATCCGGATAAGAATTCGAATAATCTGTCAGGGCTTGGATTCAATAACGGGACGCTTATTCTGTCAGGAACAATCCTTCCCGAAGGCGTTAGTAGCTTCACGAATCCACCCCCGCCTGTTGTATTTGCACCTCTGGATGGGTTCGGTAGTAACGACTATCCGACGGTCACTACTGCGACGGGGGCGGGTTCGAGCGATTTGATCGTTAAGGTGAACTTGGCTGATCCGAACTTCTTTGCGCCAGGTTTAAACCTTCTTGCCATGAATTTTGATACGTTCCAGAACCTGCCATTCCAGCAGACGAATCCGTCGGCTTGCTTCTGGACTGGATCGACCTATATCGGTGGGGCAGGAACATGCTCAAACAATAGTGCCAGTTCTACTATCGGCGCTATCAACGGCGTGACAGGACCAAACGTCATGTTCCAAACCCGCGCGACTAACGACTTTATCACTGCTGTCCCCGAACCCGCTACCATCGGCCTCTTCGGCGCTGGTTTGTTGGCCCTCGGCGCCATGGGACGTCGCCGGAAAGAGCAAAGCATGAAGGTGTAATTTCGCTAAGCGCGCTATCCTGCTGAATTACCTCAATGGTTCCATCGAAAGATGGAACCATTTTTTTTGATCTGCAGAAAAGAGTTGCTTGGGAGAAGAGTGGATGAAAATCGACTACAATACTGTGGGCGATTCCATGAGTGCGGCCAGAGTTCAGGAAGCCGGCGGCCGCACCTGGAACCACGCCGCATACATCGCCGGGAGCGCCAATCGATCCAGGATTGTCGCCACCAGCAACCCTCCCATGATGGCCACCGCCAGCGGCGCCCAAAAGGTACTCTGAGTCAGCGGAATCAAGGCCAGAATCGCGGTCAGCGCGGTCAGCATGATCGGCCGAAACCGGCGCACCGTCGAACCGACCACGGCATCCCATGGCGAAATCCCCGCTTGCAAATCCTGGTCGATCTGATCCAGCAAAATCACCGCATTGCGGATGATGATGCCCGACAGGGCAATCACGCCCAGCATCGCCACAAAGCCGAAGGGCTGTTGAAAGACCAGCAAAAACAGCGTCACGCCGATAATGCCCAGTGGCGCGGTCAGCAACACCAGCAGCGTCCGCGAAAAGCTGTGCAACTGGATCATCAGCAAAGTCAGGATCACTGCCATCATCAACGGCATGACGGCAAAGATAGAGCCTTGGGAGTTGGCGCTGGCTTCCTGAGCACCGCCGATTTCGATGCGGTAACCATCGGGCAACCGGGCGCGTAACGGTTCCAGAGCGCGATCAATCTGCGCGGTCACGTCCAGGGGTTGCACGCCATCCGGCAGGTCGGCGACCACGGTGATCGCCGGGAATCGGTCACGCCGCCACACCACGCCGTCCTCGAAGGCTTTTTCGATATAAGCAATCTGGCCCAGCGGTACGAAGCGCTGGCGGTCGGTATAGACCTGGAGGTCCTTGAGACTCTCCAAATTGCCGGGTTTGTCCTGGCGGGTGCGCAGCAGGACATCGATGGTTCGATCGCCTTCCCGGTACTGGGTGATGAGCATGCCGCTCAGGACGGCGTTCAGATTGCGCGACAGCGTTTGCGCATCAATCCCCAGCGCACGCGCCTTGTCCTGATCCACCCGCAGCCGCACGCTCAGAATCCTTTCCCGCCAGTCCGTATGGACATCCCGGGTAGAGGGATGAGCGCGCATGACTTCGATCAATTCGCCGGCGATGGTCCGCAGGCGCTCGGCGTCGGGACCCACCACCCGGAATTGCACCGGATACACCACCGGCGGGCCATTCTCCAGCCGGGACGCTCGGCCGCGCACCGCCGGAAAGTCCTCCTCGAACCCGCGATTCAAGCTTTTCAGCACCGCCTCGCGGGCTTCTTCATCCCGGTTCATGACCACCAACTGCGCGTAGTTGCGATTGTCCAGTTGCTTTTCCATGGACAGATAAAAGTAGGGGGAACCGCTGCCTACATAGCTGACGACATTGACCACGCCCGGCTCCTGCAGGAGCCGGGCTTCCAGCCGCTTGACTTCCGCCTCGGTCGCCGCGAAGGAAGAGCCTTCCGGCAGCCACACATCGACCAGCAATTCAGGCCGGGCGGAGGAGGGAAAGAATTGCTGCGGCACAAAACCGAAACCGATCACCGCCAAAATGAACGCCATTACGGTGAGGGTGATCACCCACCGGTAATGGCGCAGGCACCCCTCCACTAGGCGCAATAAGCCGTCATTGATAGCCTCTTCCCCACGGATGACCCACGATTGATAACGTTGGCGCCAGCGCAGGAATCGGCCGGAGCGCCGACTGAAAGCGCGTTGGGAATCCACCGCCGCATCATCGGCGTGCCGTTGCGGCAGCAGCAGGTAGCCCAGATAAGGGGTGAACAACACTGCCACCAGCCAGGACGAGATCAGAGCAATGCCCACCACTGCGAACAGGCCAAAGGTGTATTCGCCGGCCGAGGATTGCGCCAGACCGATTGGCAGGAAGCCGGCCACGGTCACCAGAGTGCCGGTCAACATCGGAAAGGCGGTGCTGGTATAGGCGAACGTCGCGGCCTTTTGCGGTTCCCAGCCCAATTCCAGTTTCCGGTCGATCATCTCCATGACGATGATCGCGTCATCCACCAACAGACCCAGCGCGATGATCAGCGCCCCCAGCGAAACGCGATGCAAATCAATGCCAAACAGCTTCATGCCGAGAAAGGTCATCGCCAGCACCAGCGGAATGCACAGCGCCACCACCACGCCGGCTCGCCAGCCCAGGCTGAAAAACGTCACGGCCAGCACGATCACCAGCGCTTCGAGGAAGGTCTTCATGAATTCATTAATCGCCGCCCTGACCACCCGGGGCTGATCGGTGACCTGATGAATATCGATGCCGATCGGTAATTCCGCCTGTAATTTCTCGAAAGCCCGACGCAGATCCACGCCCAGTTGCAAAATATCGCCACCCTTGACCATGGACACCGCCAGGCCAATGGCCTCCTGGCCCATGAAGCGCATTTTGAACACGGGCGGATCTTCATAGCCGCGCCAGACCTCCGCAACATCACCTAAACGGAAGGTCCGGTCATTGCCACGGATCCCGATGGCGCGAATACTGTCCAGGGAATTAAAATTCCCCTCCATCCGTAGCGGCACCCGGGTTTCAGGGGTCACCACGACACCAGCGGACTCCATGGAATTCTGCGCCGCCAGCAGCGAGAAGACCGGCAAAGGATTGATACCCAGCGCGGCGAGTTGTTTGTCGGGCATCTCGATATAGATTTTTTCGTCCTGCGCGCCGATGATCTCCACCTTATTGATATTGTCCAGCCGCAGCAATTCCTGACGCGCATAGTCGACATAGCGTTTCAGTTCGGCGTAGCTAAAACCGTCAGCGGTGAAGGCGTAGATTGAACCGAAGATATCGCCGAATTCATCGTCGAAGACCGGACCCTGTATCCCGGATGGCAATTCATGATGCATATCGCCGACTTTCTTACGCACCTGATACCAGATGTTCGGTACTTCCCGGGGAGGCGCAGATTCTTTGACCAGAATAAACAATACAGCCTCGCCGGGTTTGGAGTAGCTGCTGATGTAGTCCAGCCAGGGAGTTTGCTGCAGTTTCTCCTCCAGCTTGTCGGTGACCTGCTGTTCCATTTCACGGGCGGTCGCGCCGGGCCAGTAGACCGTGATCGCCATGCCCCGGAAGGTGAACTCAGGATCCTCCATCTGCCCCAGAGTGAAATAGGCATACGCCCCGCTCAGCAACAGCAGGCCCATCAGGTAGCGGATCAGCGCGGGATGGTGGATCGCCCAGGCCGACAGATTGGGGCCGGTCATGGCGCGCTATTCCAGCAGGCGGGCGGCGGCGGGAGGGCGGCGGCGGGGATCACCAAGAGTGGGTTCATGGGTCGCTGATCGAGTGCGGAGAGGTTGGTTGCCAAGTGTAGCCCGTCCAGCGGAATTCGTCAGCCGGGCGGTTGCAGCCAGCGACGCGCGGGCGCTTTTTTCGCCGGTTCCCACGGGTGATCTATCGCTGGAAGCGGAGGGGGTTGTCAGGATTTTTTACACCTCGGATTTGCGCTGGACGGACGGGATTCAAGGGCTACTTCAGAGTAGAATTATTTTAAAAACAATGACTTCTTAGCGGAATGCAGTCCGGGTCAGCCTTTGGCTGGCGTTCGCGTCCCTCCGCAACGCGGACGACTCGCCGGTTGGCTTGTCAGGATTTTTTACAGTTTCAAGACTCTGATTTGGAGAGGTGAGATCAGTATGAGCTTAGCTATTTGATTTTTATATAAATTATTAAAATGGCACGAAAATCGCTTTACTGTTCTCGAACCATAAGACGGCAAATAATTGCACAACTTCACAGGAGAACCTCAATGAAAGCATCTGCCATGAAGGTTTTGTTAACTGCTATTACCGCTCTCGCTGCCAGCAGTGCCCATGCAGGCTTGGTTACTCAGTGGACGGTGGGTGTCAGTGCGGTGTTCGTTGCCAGCTCCATCGTAGATTCCAATGGCAGTACTGGCCCGTCCCCGTCGAGCGGGGTCGCCATAAGCAATTCCGACAAGAGGCTGCGGTGGGGTGATAGCGCGCAAAGCGGCTTGGACATCACCAATTCGCCAACTTCGGCTACAGTTAACACCGGTATCGGTGTCGTCCTTCCGCCGGTCGCGAACATATCAGTCACCCATGTGAACCAGCCGATCTTCGGAACCACTCTCGATGAGGTAAGCCTGGCATCTACCCTGACGCTGACGCCGTTCACGCCGCCTGGTTCAGCGTTGCCTTCGGATACCCTTGAGTTCTTGATCGATTTTCAGGAGACGCCTAACGACCCACGCCCGAGCCTCTGTGCTGACGGCGGCACTTACGGCGTGGGAGTGAACAGCAATGGCTGCGCTGACATCTTCGTCATCGATCAGGACTCACTGAATTTCCCGTTCTTCTACGACGATCCGGATTACGACCCGGACCTCACCGCAGAACAAAACTTGGAGAATGGCGCGATCCTGAACCGCCAGTACTTCATCAGCTTCCTGGAAGTCACCAGCGGGCTTAACCCGTTACCTACCGCAGCCTGCAACGCCGTGGGTGTAATCAGTCCTTGCCTCGGCTTCAGAACTCCGGAAGGGGCCAATACCACTTTCCAATTCGGGTCAGTGATCACCACCGAGCGAGTCACCATCAATGTCCCCGAACCCGGTAGCCTCGCGCTGTTGGGCCTGGGTCTGGGTGCGCTGGGTCTGCTGCGTCGGCGCAAGACCGCTGTCTGATCTTCTACCTTCGGCGGTGCGCTTATGGCGGGGCGGTCCACTGGAGCCGCCCCGCTGCGTCCCAGCCTTCCGACCGACGCGGGCATGGCGAATTCAGGGAGCTGGCGAAGGTCCCAGGAATACAACCCCGCGGATCAGGCAATGGATCCTTTTCACAACTTGTTGCACCAATGAGGGTTCATTGCAGGGACGAAAATCTTGGTGGGATGGCATCGTCATCAAGGTTCAGTGCTGACCGATAAAATGAGCCGGTCCAACGGCAAGCGCAGCGACCGTGCGGTCGGCGCCGAGCCAAAGCCCACCCGCCCCAGATACACCGCCTGCCGGCAGGCTTCCTCCCCGATCAAACTCTCCAAAGCGTTCGTCAGCCGCCGCGCCTGCTCCAGGGAACGCGGCGTCCGGCTGAACGCGACATTATTGTAGATATAGGAAGCAAAAATCAGCGGGGTCATCTCCGGTTGAAATTGCAGCCCGAGGTGCGTTGCCGTCAGCCAGAACCGCTGCATCGCCCGGCCACCGGCCACGTAGTCATCTACCGTTTGCAACAGCCCTTCAGCCACAATCACGAAATGCGCCGCGCAGTTCAACGCTGGCCACACATCCAGTTGCAGACGAGGCAGCAGCGTACCGCCCAAATACCGGTTCAGAAAATCCACCCGTCCCCAACTCTGCATGGCCCAGCGCATCAGGCGCAACGCTACCGGGTCCAAACCCACCGCCTGGTCGGGAATCCGGTCCTGACTAAACTGGCTATCCCACTCGATAATGACCTTGTGAACCTCATAGGCTTCCGGGGTAGTCAGGCGGATTCCAGCATTCGCGAACAGCAGCCGCGCCATGTGTCGTAGCATCACTTTTCCATCCAGCCACACCACCCGATACCCCGCCCCCACCGACGCCTCCAGCGCGCTCCGCTCCTGAAGACCCAGCGGTCGTCGGCTAAAAGCCCGGCGATTCGTGACCCGGGTGCGAATCACTGCCTCCAGCGGATGTGGTTCAGCCAGAGTGTCAGAAAATTTGACATCGAAGGTCGGCTGAGTCTCGGGCAAATCCTCGCGGCGGCGGATCTCGCACCGCCAGCCCCGCCCTTGCGCCGCAATTTCCAAGGTTTCCAACAACCCGCCCAAAGCCAACTGACTGGCGCGGCCCTGCAGGTCATAGACCACCTGATCGCGGGTATCGAAACCCTGCACCACCAGATGCCGTTCACCCAGAATCTCGAACCGCCACGGCTGCGTGTTATCGCCACTCGGCGCCCAGCGGGCCAAATCCAGAATTTGCTCCATCACACTGCACATCGTCATCACTGTTTCTCCGTCAACCACCTTCCAGATCTAACGCCGTTCGGCGGCATCCCGCAACGTGCGTCTTTTCGCGTCCGTAACCGTTCAGACCCCCCACCCCAGCCCTCCCCCACAAGGGGGAGGGCGTTTTATGAAACAGTCAGTTATCGGACTCCCCGACATGGGAGGGGGTGAACGCATACTCCGAACCGACCACCGCCGGAGGAGAAAGATTGGGGAGGCATCATCACGTTGCCAGCCGGTTTTTCCTGCTTATATAATAACTTATAGGCCAGATACGGCGTGAAGACCACCGCGACAATCCATGACGAAATCAAGGCGATGCCGACCACCGCGAAACTGGCGCACGTAATCCACAGAGTCCTTGAGTTCGGCATGGCTGAAACCGTCGGCGGTAAAAGCGTAGATCGAGCCGAAGACATCGCCGAATTCATCATCAAAAAACGGTCCTTGCACTCCAGCGGGTAATTCGTGGCGAATATCAGCCACTTTTTTGCGAACGTCATACCAGGTTGATGGTCGAGCGCCCAGGCCGACAGGTTCGGGCCTTTCATGGCGCATTATCCAAGGTGGCGGGCAACGCCAGTGATGTAGCGGTCGCCCCCCAATCCATCAACTCTTGCGTTGCAAAGGATTTACCTTTCACTGGCTGTCGCCCGCCCCCCCCACCGCAAAAATCGCCTTCAACCGCGCCAGCCACGCCGCCCCGTCCGCACAATCCAACAGCACCTCACCCAACTCTTCCAACACCACCGGCTGGGCAATCTGCGCTAACAGCGGCGCGCTGTCCGCCGCCACGACTTCTCCAAAACGGCGCCGCACCAGCCGTAACAGCAAATGCCGCTCGGCATCCAAACCCTGTTGCAAACCCTGTTGCAAACCCTGCTGCAAACCCTGCTGCAAACCCTGCTGCAAACCCTGCTGCTTCCACTCCTCGGTCCATTCCACCACCCGTTCCGCTAACATATCCCGCACCTCGCTTAACTCATTCACTTCATCAATCCGCACGCCCGGCAACCGGGCTGGCAAGAACACCCGCCGCAACCAAGTCGCAAACGCCCGCCGTAAACTGGTTTGCTCCGGCGCTTTTAACCACTCCACCAACGCCGCCACGACCCGTTGCACCTCCGCCGGCCCCCGACTGTTTTCCAGCCGAAACAACGCCGCGCTCAGATTGCGCAATGGCCCCAACTCCGCGTCGCGGTACCGGTTCTCCGCTAGCAGCAGATAGCGCAGGCGCGGTTGATAGTGCTCCAAACCGGCCGGCGGCGATTCGATCAGTTCAGTCATCTCGGTTGCGGCGGTCCAGCACGGGCGACCGTTATACAGTACCACCGGCAGCACCGGCGGCAAGCGGCCCTCTGCAGTCAATTGCCCGGCGCGGATCAAGTCCTGATACAGCAATCCAACATAGGTCAGCAGCCGCACCGCCGATTGAAATTCCAACAGCAGATAAACATATAACCATCGGTCGCGCAGGCGCACTCGCCACACCACGTCATCGGCCCGTTCGCGTAGATCGTCGCTGACATAGCTGCCCGGCACTTTCTCCAGCGTAGCGAAATCGATGGCCTGCACCCAGTCCTCGCGTACAAACCCCCGCAGCAGATCCTCCACCATGACCGCATGAGAAAACAATAGCTTGTAGCTGTGGTCGTGCAGTTGCGTCGTCATCAGGATTTAGTCTTGGCCGATAAAATCAGCCGGTCCAACGGCCAGCGCAGCGACCGCGCGGTCGGCGCCGAGCCAAAGCCCACCCGCCCTTGCGCCGCGATCTCCAGCGTTTCCAACAAGTTGCCCAACGCCAACTGGCCCACATTCTCCTCAGTCTGGAGCCTTGCCAGTTCCGGCATGTCCTGAGCGCGAGTCGCACTGCTGAAATCATATTCTTCACGCATACTGTCTCTCCTCTTGCTTTGTGGCCTTGCGCGCCGAAATCAGGGGAGCTTCACCCTGCAACGGATAAACGACCACCAAGACTCGACCGTGGTGGCTCATTCCCAGCGCCACCAGACGTTGTTCATCCAGAGCATCCGGATCTTCCCGAATCCGCGCCAGCGGGTCGAGCAGGACGGCCGCGGCTTCTTTAAAGCTGACACCGTACTTCTTAAGATGAGCGGCAGCTTTCAAAGGATCTGCCTGAAAATGCATCATGCGTCGAAGTTCATTCTGAAAGCGGTCCATCATTCATACCCTGTGCGGACGCAATCACCCTTCAAACCTAACGCCGTTCGGCGGCGTCTCGCAATGTGCGGCCCAACCGCCGCCGCGCCACCCACAACCCCAGCCGCTGCAACGGATGGCGATGACCGCCCGGCCGCCAAGTCAACGCCAGTTGGTTGCGGTACGCATCGAAATGTACCCCCCACGGCGCAGCGGGCGTCTTGCCACGTCCCAGCAGAATTTTTAACGCATGGGTCGCCGCCAAACCCGCACACAGTTCGCAGGCCATCGGCGTCGACGGCCCCCGGTGCTGCGCCAGATCCACCCGCGTGGGGTCGACCAGGTAGCCCATCTGCAACATCGCCGGCGACAGCCCCAGCAGGAAGCGCAACAACTGCTCCTCCATCGGCTGACCCTCCAGGCCAAAATACTCCTCGAACGTCATCTTCCCCGGTAAAAAATTCAGCAACGCCACCCCCATCCCCAGCGGCGCGGCGGTGATGGCGGGAATCCCCTGTTCCGTGCAGGCTCCGAACACCTGCCGTCGCGCATCCACCGCAAAAAAGTCCAGACCATCCACATAAAGATCGACGCCTTCCAGGAACTCGGCAACATTCTCGGCCTTCACCCCTTCCGTAAAAGTTCGAATCTCCAGTTCCGGGTTGATATCCAGGGCCAGTTCCCGCAACACCTCCACCTTCGTCCGACCGATATGGCTCAGACTCGCTCCTGCCTGGCGGTTGAAATTCGCCAGCTCAAACACATCGAGATCGGCGATGTTAAATTTTCCGACACCCAGGCGGGTCAACGTCAGCAAATGACTCCCCCCCACCCCGCCCAATCCGGCAATAGCAATCCGCCGGCTTCGTAGAACCGCCTGTTCCGCCTCAGTCACCCAGCCGAGATTGCGCGAGAACGCGATGTCGTAATCGAAAGATGCAGTCATATTGTGCAAGCTCCCCCAATCTGGCGTGGTCAACGACCGATTCCTCATCGGTCCCCGTGTCTGCTTCCGGGACAAAAAACCCGGTCCAAGATTACCATGGTTCAATTCCCCGATTTTGACCAAGCCGCCTGCATCATTGCATTCAAGGGGTTCAATCCCCCGGTTCCAGTAAACCCGCCAGCGGCGCCAGTTGTACCTCCGCCTGGGCCAGCAACCGATCCTCCTGCCCGGCACACACCAGCGCCAAACTGCTCAGCCGCGCTGCATGCCCGGCCAATCCTCCCCGACCGGCGATCGGTTCGGGTGTGCGCACCAACAGATGAATCGGTTCATTGCTGCGCAGCGCCCGCACCGCCGAACCCTGCACACTGATTCGATGCGCCGCATAAACCAAAGGCGCATTGAAAAAATCATGGCCGCTGGCATGAGCTTGCTCCAGCAATGCACAGGACAACAACGCCGGGGGAAATAAATCCGGGAAATTCACCCGTCCTTCCAACTCATCAAACCAGTCCACCGGGTTAACCAGGGCACTGGCCAAAAAATTCTTGGCATGGCCCGTACTCGCAAATTTGCGCTTTAGAAACCAACCCTTCCGGCTCAAACGATCCGGCGCCTCACGCAATGGACTAGCGAAAGGGGTATCCGCCAGCGTCAGCGCATTCAGCGGATCGGCGGTACGCCGCACGAAGCCGGTGAGTACCGGGCGATCTGCTGTCCGCACCAGAATCCGATGCGCCATCGAAGGTGCAGGCGTTACCTTGCGCCGGCCAGCCCGCGCACTGGCCGCAAACCGCTCGCCGGGTAGCAACGGACTGACAAAGGTGAATTCATAATGAGTCCAAGCCAGTCCTTGTTCCGTGGCAAACGCTTCATCCTCCAGGTGGTTCGGCAGATGAGCGATCAGACTCTCGATCAGCGCCTCGCACTGGAATCCCAGCACTAAAGGCCCGGCAAACGGATTACCCGTGATCTGACGCCATTTGCCCGGATCATGGAACGGATTGAAATCGTCCGTCGAAAATCGGGCGACATTGACATGGATTTGCTCGAAGCAACCCCGCCACACCACCGTATCCCCTTCCCGCACAGAGTCCTCTGCATCGATAGCGGACCCGGTTCCTGCATCACGCTCCCGTAATTCGCAACCGACGCTCATGGCATTTCTCCTAAGAAAATATGTGCTGTAGCCGATCTTTTATGAGAAGATACAAATTGTAATTCAGGAAAACCACAAAAAATCAAAAAAGCAACAAAAAATGTCTGGGTGGTTTACATCAGGGACAACATATTCCTTATTCCTCCAACTGAGTCTCTCCATGTTCGATTCCAACTACGAAGTCATTTTGGCTGACACGGAAGCCGCCCGCGCCACCCACCGGAAGGTTCGCTACCACGTTTATTGTGTGGAGCGCTCGTTTGAATCTCCCAAAGCTTTCCCTTTTGGCGAAGAGCATGACCCTTGGGACATCCACGCTGCACAGTTCATTGTCCGGCAGCGAACTTCAGGAAAATGGGTCGCTGCTATGCGAATTGTTCTTCCACAGGCAGCAAGTTTTCCGCTGGAGACGATGCAATGCCTCATGGAGCCGAACCACTCCAATCACCTGCATCGCCGTGAATTCGGTGAAGTCTCCCGCATCTGCATCATCCACTCACCAAACCCTAACGAGATCAATCAACACCTGGATTGGAGCTTCGGACATGTGGGCAAGAATGGGGAGCCTGAAGTTCTACTCGGTCTCATCCGAGCGGGGATCCTCTATGGCCTTGCACAGGGCATCAAGCACTACTATCTATTGGTCACCGGCGCGTTCGCCCGGTTGTTGAGACGGCTGGGCCTGGTGATGCATCAGACCGGCGTCGCCATCGAACATCGAGGCTGGCGCACTCCATATCTGATGGATCTGCGGGAAAGCGTGGCATCAATAAGCGCCAAATCAGAGGTGATTCGCCACTTGTTCGCTCGCAAGGCGCTGGCCTACCAGCCCTTCTCGGCGCTGGACGACGCCAGGGAGGAGAGGGTTGCACTGATGCCGCACCACCTTTTCCCGCAGCCCGCCGCCGGAACTGCCTGGCGTATGGAAGTCGAGCGTTCCCGGCTTGGCCCTGGCGCTTGGCGCATCGAAACGGAACATCCCAAACCCGGCCCCGGCGTCTGGCGCATCGAAGCGGAATACTCCAAGCCCGGTCCCGGTGTCTGGCGTGGCGCGTCGGTGGGTTAATCCCTTTCTCAAGCGCGATCAGCGGAAAAAGACAAGGCGTGCTCGATGATTGGCACCCTGGTCAATGCCGGAGCGGTCGTAGCAGGCAGCGCCATTGGCTTGGGTGTGGGACCGCGCCTGCCGGAACGGATTAAACTCATTCTGATGCAGGCGCTGGGGCTGTCCGTCGTAGTCATCGGCCTGCGCATGGCGCTGGAGGCGCAACATGCCTTACTGGCCATTGCCTGTCTGCTGCTGGGCGGCTTGACTGGCGAGTTGCTGCACATCGAACGGCGGCTGGAAAATCTGGCTGAAACGCTGCGCCAGTTACTGCGCTCCGATTCCAGCCGCTTCGTGGAGGGCTTCGTCACCGCGACCCTGCTCTACCTGACGGGGGCGATGACCATCGTGGGTTCCATCCAGGATGGCACGGTCGGCGATCCCAGTGTCTTGTTAATCAAATCGCTGCTCGATGGTGTGGCCTCGGTCGCGCTGGCGTCGTCGCTGGGCATTGGCGTGATGTTTTCGGCGCTGCCGATCTTGCTGGTGCAGGGCGGCATCACCCTGCTGGCGGGGCAACTGGCCTTTCTGTCGGAACCGGCAGTGCTGGACGCTATCAATGCTACAGGCGGGCTGTTGATTCTGGGCATCGGCATCAATTTGCTGGACCTCGGTCGGATTCATATCGGCAACCTGCTGCCAGCGCTGCTGTACGCCATTGTCGGCGCGCTGCTGTTCCCTTAACCCTGGGAATTTCCATGCACCACTGGCTGAAACAGGCAGCGTTGAGCGCTGTATTGATTATTTTCATCCCCTCGGTTTTAGGCCAGCCAAAGTCCGCGGAGCCGACGCCGGTCAAAACCGCCACGGTGACCCGCGAAACGCTGAATGTGGAAGTAACGGCAGTGGGTACGCTACGGGCCGACGAAACAGTCGTGATTCGTCCCGAAATCGCCGGGCGGGTGGCAACTATCCATTTTAAAGAAGGCCAGGCGGTGCGCCAGGGCGAGCCGCTGGCGACCCTGGATCAGGCCGAGTATCAGGCGCAACTGGCCAGCAGCGCCGCTCAACTCGCGCTGGAAGAAAGCAGTTTCCGCCGCTTGCAGGATCTGGATCGCAAGAATCTCACCAGCCAGCAAAATCTCGACGAGGCCCGAGCCAAGCTGGACGCCGCCCGCGCGCAACACGAACTCAACCGGGTGCGGCTGGACAAGACGGTGATCCGGGCGGCCTTTGATGGGACGGTGGGATTGCGTCAGGTCAGTCCCGGCGCTTACGTCAAGCCGGGCGACGATATCGCCAATCTGGAAAGCTTGGGGTCGATGAAGCTGGATTTTCGGGTGCCGGAGACCTATTTGGCGCGGTTGGCGTCCGGCCAGACGCTGGCGGTACGGGTCGACGCTTGGCCTGACCAGCCGTTTGAGGGCGCGATCTATGCCATTGAACCGGGCGTGGACGAGGAAACCCGCACCGTGTTGCTGCGGGCGCGGCTGCCAAACAAGGGCAACAAGCTGCGTCCAGGCCTGTTTGCGCGGATTAATCTGGTGCTGGAGCGGCGGGAAAATGCCCTGGTGGCCCCGGAGCAGGCCATCGTGCCGGTCGGGCAGAAGACCTTTGTTTACCGGGTAGTGGACGGCAAGGCGGCCATGACCCCGGTCAAACTGGGACTGCGTCGGCCCGGCCAGGTGGAGATTGTGGAAGGGGTGAACGCCGGCGATGTGGTCGTGACGGATGGACAGTTGAAAATCCGCGATGGCGCGCCAGTGACGGTGTTGCCGCCGGAGGGTCAGCCCGCGAACAAGGGGTAGGTTAGCGATAAGGCGCAGGCCATGTTGGGCAAAGTGATCGGGGTTGATGGCTTCCAGTCCAGGCGGTCGCCGGTGAAATCCGGATAAAGCGCCGCCAAGCACGGTATGTGGTGTTCTTTGGCCTGGATAAAGTAAGTCTCGTCGATTTCCACGCCCATCGCGTCATAACCCACCGCCTGAGCTGCGGCTACGGTCGAACCCGAGCCGAGGAAGGGATCAAGGATAACGCCGCATCCGAGCGGCAAGAGCGCTCGCGCCAGTATCCGCAAAAGATGCTGCGGTTTGAGGCAGGGGTGGTCACTGATGGCGGCTTCATTCTCTGGAGTGCGTCCGCTGGCAATGGCTTCCGGCAGAGGTTTATCGACAGCCAGTCGTCGCAGGCCCCCCGTTCCCCAGCGCCGCAGATTCTCCGCGACCGTTCGTTCGCTCAGTGGCTTGCGAAACAGCATCCAGGGTTCGCAGGCGCTGCGCGGCGTCACGGAAACCTCGGCAAATTCCTGCTCCGCGCCTTTGGGACGATCCCCGCCACGAAAGCTGGTATAGAGTCGCATGATCGCGCCGCGTACTTCAAAACCTGCCTCGGCCATGCCGGTTTGCACCAGGTATTGCAGCATGGGATGGCCAGCAATGAAGACATGCGCGCCCGGAACGAGGACGGGCATGAGCGCCTGACCCCAGTCACGCAGGTACTCGCGCAAGTTGGATTTTTCTCGCTCGGACAGCACGGTAAACCGGGGCAGAGGATCGCGCCGGCAGCCGCCGATGGTGGGTGGAATGCGCCAGACGCCGCCCCCGCGCCCGTTCCTCAGCTTGTCCAGCTCTTTCCGCGAAAACTCAATCAGGCCATAGGGTGGGTCGGTGAGGACGCCGTGAATGGAGTTTTTCGGTTGGTCACTTAACCAATCGAAACAGTCTGCCTGGAAAATTTCGTAGCTCATGAAATTTCAACTATAGTTGAAAGACGGTCTGTTGGTCATTGTATACACTCTTTGCCGATGAAAAAAGCTCAAGAAGTCATCGGCGCTTGCCTGCGCTCCATCCGGGAGCGACAGGGTTTGACGCTGGAATCTCTGGCCGCCCAAGCCAGCGTTACCTATCAATACCTGTCCTCACTAGAGCGAGGTCAGGAAAATTTCAGCATTCAAGTGTTGGAGCGGTTAGCCGTAGCACTCCAGTCTTCTCTTAAAAGTATTGTTATTCGGGCCTTTGAAGATGTGGAACGCTTTGAAGCGCCTAAAGTAAACCCCGCTTATTTTTGCCCGGATGTGCCGCTGCCGGAAGGTTTGACGCTAGCGCAACTTGAGGCGGCGATGAATCAGACCCAATCCATTTTCAACCTGATCAACCGAAATATGTTGCTTGAAGTAAAGCGCCCGCTTCGAGACTTCATCCAAGGCAACAATTTTAGTGGGCTGGTATCCAATATTTTTTCGGACGCCATGGATGCCAACAGCTCCTACAAGCATAACCACGATCAACGCTACCCTGACCTCATCAATAAGATGGCTGATAACAGCAATGGCATGGGGCTTGAAGTCAAGGCAACGATCAGCGTGGGCAAAGGGGGTGAAAGCCACAATGGCCATAGCGGCTGGCATACGGTGGTCTGTTATGAAATCACCGATGCGGGCATACAATTTATCCATGTCATGTTTGCGGTTCTGAACGGTCATAAAGATATAGACCCCGATTGGCAATATCTTGGCAGCCGTGAAAATTCAGAAACCGGGTCGCGTCGCACGGAAACTTACACAACGGTTTTGAAGGGAACTACGAAACTGCGTGATGGGACTGTTTTCCTTGATCCTGCCAAGGTGAATTTCAAGCGATGGCGGCAAGAACGTTATGGGGCGGTTCCACCATGGTCCATTTTTGCTGGCCATTCTGCTTAACAACCTGATTTCCTAATAAATCCCCATGTTCCTCCCCGAACTGTGCATCAAGCGCCCGGTGCTGGCGACGGTCATGAGCCTCGCCATTATTCTGATTGGCGTCATCACCTTCCTGCGCCTGCCGGTGCGCGAATATCCCAACATCGACGCGCCCATCGTGTCGGTGCGCACCGTCTACCCTGGGGCCAGCGCTGAGATCATGGAAAGCCAGGTCACGCAACCGCTGGAGGATTCGCTGGCCGGCATCGAAGGCATCCGCACCATGAAGTCGGTCAGCCGCGAAGAGGTCAGCCAGATTACCGTCGAGTTCCTGTTGGAGCGGGATGTCGATTCTGCCGCCAACGACGTGCGCGACCGGGTATCACGGGTGCGCGGTCAATTGCCTAATGAAACCGAAGATCCGGTCGTGGCCAAGATCGAAGCCGACGCCCAGGCGGTCATGTGGCTGGCGTTCTCCAGCGACC
>ENA-UOWG01001192-UOWG01001192.1-activated-sludge-metagenome-genome-assembly--contig:-NODE-1192-length-27393-cov-17.147670_pt1 | contig 27393 bp, 26 predicted proteins | sample MGYA00238147_ERZ761563 | MGnify/ENA primary metagenome ERZ761563 (study PRJEB28884, sample SAMN05720216) | anaerobic digester metagenome | isolation source: active sludge of municipal... | reverse complement strand
GGCATGCTCGCCTCGACCTCGACCTTGAGCCCTTCCATCCACTTCCAGCGCGGCGCGTCGCAGGCGGCCTGGGGCTGCTGGTGGGCGCACAGCAGGCGGATCAGGGTCTGCACGTGACCCTGCGGCTGCATGTTGCCGCCCATCACCCCGAAGCTCATCTGGGGCATGCCATGGCGGGTGAGGAAGGCCGGGATGATGGTGTGGAAGGGCCGCTTGCCTGGCGCCAGCGCGTTGGGATGCGCGGCGTCGAGCGCGAAGCCGTGGCCGCGGTTTTGCAGCGAGATCCCCCAGCCTGGCACCACCACGCCCGAGCCGAAGCCCATGTAGTTGCTCTGGATGAGCGAGACCATCATGCCGCGCTCGTCGGCGGTCGTGAGGTACACCGTTCCGCCCTGGGCGAGCTTGCCCGGTCCGAACACCTGCGCGCGCTTCATGTCGATGAGCTTGGCGCGCGTGGCGAGGTAGGCGTCGTCGAGCAGTTCCTTCACGCTCAGGCGCATGTGGCGCGCATCGGCCACGTGGGCGTAGACGTCGGCGAAGGCGAGCTTCATGGCCTCGAGGCCCACGTGGTACCAGTCGGCGGTGTCGACCTTGCAGTGTCCGCAGGCGCTGTGCCTGAGGATGCCCAGGGCCATCAGTGCCGCGATCCCCTGGCCGTTGGGCGGGATCTCGTGCAACTCGTGGCCCATGAACTCCTGGTGGATCGTGCCCACCCACTCGGGGCGGTAGGCAGCGAGGTCGGCCTCGGTGATCGCGCCGCCGGTGTCCTGCGCGTGCTTCGCGATCGCCTGGGCGATGTCGCCGCGGTAGAACGACTCGCCCTTGCTCGCGGCGATGCTCTTGAGGGTGCGGGCTGCGCCGCGCAGCACGAAGTGCTCGCCGATCTCGGGCGCACGGCCACGGGGCAGGAAGGCCGCGGCAAAGCCGGGCTGGTCCTGGAGGATGGGCGCCGCGAGCTGCCACTTCTCGGCCACCACCGGGCTCACCGCGAAGCCGCGCTCGGCGTACTCGATGGCGGGGGCGAGCACGTCGGCAAACGCGAGCTTGCCGAGCTTCTCGTGCAGCGCCGCCCAGCCGGCCACTGCGCCAGGAACAGTCACCGTGTCCCAGCCGCGCTGGGGGCGCTGGCCGGCATCGCTGCCGTGCCGGCCGCGAAACCAGTCGAGGGTCCAGGCGGCGGGCGCCGTGCCCGAACTGTTGAGCCCGTGCAGCTTGTGGCCGTCCCAGACGATGGCGAAGTTGTCCGAGCCCAGGCCGTTGGAGCAGGGCTCCACCAAGGTGAGCGTGGCGGCCGCGGCGATCGCGGCATCGACCGCGTTGCCGCCGGCACGCAGCACCGCCAGCCCCGCCTGCGCCGCCAGCGGCTGGCTGGTCGAGACGATGTTGCGCGCGAAGACCGGGGTGCGCGTGCTGGGGTAAGGGTTGTGCCAGTTGAACTTCATTTGTCCTTGCCCTTGTGTCGGCCGCGCACCCAGGCGTGCATGTTGCCGCGCGCGTCCGGGCGCTCCTCGATGTCGAACAGCGCCGTGGCCTCGATCAGGGTGCGCAGACGGTTGAAGCCGTAGTTGCGCGGATCGAAGTCGGGTTCGGTCTGGTTGATGCGGCTGCCGATCACGTGCAAGGCTGCCCAGCCGTTCTCGTCGGCGGCGTCGTCGAGCACCTCGCGCAGCAGGCGGCCCAGGCGGGTGTCGCTCTTGAGGCTCTTGAGCGGCTTGGCCTGCTTGCCGTCCTCGGCCCCGCCGCCGCCCTTGCGCAGCACGTCGGTGAAGATGAAGCGGTCGCAGGCGGCGACGAAGGCGCGCGGCGTCTTGCTCTCGCCGAAGCCGTAGACCGGCAGCCCGTGCTCGCGGATGCGCGAGGCGAGCCGCGTGAAGTCGGAGTCGGACGACACCAGGCAGAAGCCGTCGAGCCGGCCGCCGTGGAGCAGGTCCATGGCGTCGATGATCATCGCGCTGTCCGTGGCGTTCTTTCCGGTGGTGTTGCGAAACTGCTGGATCGGCTGGATCGAGTGCTCGAGCAGCGTCTTCTTCCACGAGCCGAGGTTGGGCGTGGTCCAGTCGCCGTAGATGCGGCGCACGGTGGCGATGCCGTAGCGCGCCACCTCGGCGATCAGCGGCTCCACCACGTTGGCATTGACGTTGTCCGCGTCGATCAGCACCGCCAGGCGGCGCTCGAGTTCGTTGGCCATGAGTTACTCCACGGTGATCTTGCGTTCGCGGATGAGCCGCGCCCACTTGTCCGAGTCCTGCGCCACCACGCGCGCGAAATCCGCCGGACTGCCACCCGCCGACTCGTAGCCCAGCGCCTTGAGGCGGGCCTGGAACTCGGACGAGCGCAACACGGCATTGATCTCGGCGTTGAGCCTCGCGGTGGTCTCGGGCGACATGCCCCTGGGCCCGAACACGCCGAACCAGGTGTTGGATTCGAAGCCCGGGACGGTCTCGGCCACGGTGGGCAGATCCGGCAACAGGGGCGAGCGCCGGGCCGAGGTCACGGCGAGCGGCTTGAGGCGGCCGTCCTTGAGGTGCGGCATGGCGCTGGCGACATTGTCGAACATCAGCTGGATCTGGCCGCTGACCATGTCCGGCACCACCAGGGCCGTGCCGCGGTAGGGGATGTGGACGATGTAGGTGTCGGTGGAGCTCTTGAAGAGCTCGCCCGTCAGATGAACGATGGTGCCGTTGCCGCTCGAGCCGTAGTTGAGCTTGCCGGGCTGGGCACGCGCCAGGGCGATGAGCTCCTTGACGTTGCTCACCGGCAGCTTGGGCGAGACCACCAGCACGTTGGTGGCGTCCGCCACGTGCGCGATGGGCGTGAAGTCCGCCCGCGCGTCGTAGGGCATCTTGGGGTTCAGGTGCGGGCCGATCGAGTGGGTGGAACTCGTGGCCATCAGGATCGTGCTGCCGTCGGGCGCGGCGCGCGCCACCTCGGCCGAGCCGATGGTGCCGCCGGCGCCGGGCCGGTTGTCGACCACCACGGTCTGCTTGGTGCGCTCCTGCAACTGGCGCGCCAGTTCGCGCGAGAGGATGTCGGTGGCGCCGCCGGGCGGGAAGGGCACCACGAGCCGGATCGGCTTGGCGGGCGCTGCCGACGAGGCTGGCGCGGTGGCGGGCGTCTGGGCCTGCGCACTCAGCGCGGCAAGAAGCGCCAGGGCGAGCAGGCTGCGGCGGGTGAATTTCACGGTGGCCCTCGGTCGGTGGGGCGGCCGCACCGGGGTGCGGCCGCTCGTGGGATGGCTTGCCGGATCAGTGGCGGCAGCTCCGGATCCGGCTGCCGGTGCGGCTCAGTCCGCTTCCTGGAAGGCCTCGCCACGCTTTCTCTGGATCGAGGGAGCAAGCACGATCAGCAGCAGCACGGCGGCAATCAGCAATAGCGTCAGCGAGAGCGGTCTCGTGAAGAAGGTGGTCGGGTCGCCGCGCGACAGCAGCATGGCGCGGCGCAGGTTCTCTTCCATCATCGGCCCGAGGATGAAGCCCAGGATCAGCGGCGCGGGCTCGCACTTGAGCTTGTAGAAGACGTAGCCCAGCATCCCGAAGCCCGCGGTGATGTAGATGTCGAAGACGTTGTTGTTGATCGAGTAGACCCCGATGCAGCAGAAGGTGAGGATCGCCGGGTAGAGCCAGCGGTAGGGCACCTTGAGCAACTGGATCCACAGGCCGATCAGCGGCAGGTTGAGGATCACCAGCATCAGGTTGCCGATCCACATCGAGGCGATCAGGCCCCAGAACAGCGAGGGATTGCTGGTCATCACCTGCGGCCCCGGCTGGATGTTGTGGATCGTCATCGCGCCGATCATCAGCGCCATCACGGCGTTGGGCGGAATGCCGAGCGTGAGCATGGGGATGAAGCTGGTCTGCGCGCCGGCGTTGTTGGCGGATTCCGGTCCCGCCACGCCGCGCAGGTTGCCCTGGCCGAAGGGGGGATCAGCCTTGGCGCCGGCGATCTTCTTCTCGAGCGTGTAGGACGCGAACGAGGCCAGCAGCGCCCCGCCGCCGGGCAGGATGCCGAGGATCGAACCGAGCAGCGTGCCGCGCGCAATGGCTGGCGCGGCCTGCTTCATGTCCTTGCCGGTGGGCAGCAGCGGGCCGACCTTGCTCGTGAAGACTTCGCGATGACCGCGCTGGGCGAGGTTGGCGATGATCTCGGCGAAGCCGAACACGCCCATCGCCACGGCCACGAAGCCCAGGCCGTCGGCGAGTTCCGGGATGTCGAACGAAAAGCGCGCCACCCCCGAGTTGACGTCGGTGCCCACCAGCCCCAGCAGCAGGCCCAGCAGGATCATGCCGATGGCCTTGATCAGCGAGCCCGAGGCCAGCACCACCGCGCCGATCAGGCCCAGCACCATGAGGCTGAAGTACTCGGCCGGGCCAAACTTGAACGCGAGTTCGGTCAGCGGCGGCGCGAAGGCCGCCACCAGCACCGTGGCGAAGCTGCCGGCGATGAACGAGCCGATCGCCGCCAGCCCCAGTGCCGCGCCTGCGCGGCCGCGCCGCGCCATCTGGTAGCCGTCGAGGCAGGTCACCACCGAGGACGACTCGCCCGGCAGGTTGACCAGGATGGCGGTGGTCGAGCCCCCGTACTGCGCGCCGTAGTAGATGCCCGCCAGCATGATCAGCGCGCTGGTGGGCTCGAGCGCGTAGGTGGTGGGCAGCAGCATGGCCAGCGTGGCCACCGGGCCGATGCCGGGCAGCACGCCGATCAGGGTGCCGATCAGCACGCCGAAGAACGCGTACATCAGGTTCTGCAGCGACAGCGCCGTGGCAAAGCCCAGCGCGAGGTTGTTGAGCAGTTCCATCGTGTCGCCCTCAGTTGACCAGGAAGGCCGGCCAGACCGGAATGGTCAGCTTCAGGCCGTAGATGAACACTGCCCAGACGATCAGGCCCATCACCGCCGACAGGGCGACGATCTCGATCCAGCGGAACTCGTGGCTGCCCAGGCTGGCGATGGCGATCAGCACCACCATCGCCACCACCAGGCCCATGGGTTTGAGCAGCAGCGCGTAGACGATCACCGCGCCCAGCACGAAGCCCACCGCGCGCCAGTCGAAGCTGCCCACCGTGCCGTCGGTGCCGTCCACGGCGCGCTTGAACCAGCCCTTGAAGGCCACCACCAGGCCCAGCAGCGCGAGCAGGCCGCCCAGCACCGTGGGGAAGAACGCCGGCCCCATGCGCTGCGCCGTGCCCATGTCGTACTCGCGCGCGAACACGACGAAGCCCAGGCCGACCACCGCGAACATGATTCCCGACCAGAAGTCCCGTTGATGCTTGATCACTGTCCTGCCTCCTCGAGTCTTGTTCTGATGCCGGCGCCTAGTCGACCTTGGCGCCGGAGTACTGCACGATCTTCTGGTACTTGGCGAGCTCGTTCTTGACCAGCGCCGCGAACTCGGCCGGCGAGGTGGGCGAGGGCTCGGCACCCATGCGCGCCAGACGCTCGCGCATCTCGGGCGTGCGCAGCGCCGCGACAAAGGCGGCATTGAGCTTGTCCACCGTGGCGGCCGGGGTGCCCGCCGGGGCGAACAAGCCGAACCAGGTCGACACGTCGAAGCCCGGCAGACCCGCCTCGGCCATGGTCGGCACGCCCGGCAGGGCGGCGACGCGCTGGGGCGTGGTCACCGCCAGGGCCTTGAGCTTGCCGGCCTGGATCTGCGGCAGCGCCGAGGCCAGGTTGTCGAACATCAGGTCGGTCTGACCGGCCAGCAGGCCCAGTTGCGCCGGGGCGGCGCCCGCATAGGGAATGTGCACCACCGCCACGCGTGCCTGCGACTTCATCAGTTCGCCCGCCATGTGGCCGGCGCTGCCGTTGCCGCCCGAGGCGTAGTTGAGCTTGCCGGGGTGGGTGCGCGCGTAGGCGATCAGCTCCTGCAGTGAGCGGATGCCCAGCGCCTCGGCGCGCGCGGCGGGCATCACCAGCACGTTGGGCACGTGAGCAATCAGCGTGATGGGCGCGAAGTCCTTGACCGGGTCGTAGGGCAGCTTCGAGAACAGCCAGGGATTCACCGCGTGGGTGGCCACCGCGCCGATCACCAGGGTCTGGCCGTCGGCCGGCTGCTTGGCCACGTAGTCCACCCCGAGGTTGCCGCCGGCTCCCGGCTTGTTCTCGACGATCACCGTCCCGAGCGCGGGGCGGACCGCTTCGGCCAGGGCCCGGGCGGCGGTGTCGAGCGGACCGCCCGGCGGGTAGGGAACGATGATGCGCAGCGGCTTGGCTTGCGCGCGTGCCAGCAGCGGTGCGGCGGCCAGGGCGCAGAGCAGGGCGCGACGCCCGGCGGCAGGCGGCAGTGCTTTCAGGACCATGAACGGGATTTCCCTGAGATGAACACGGATTAAACCGGAAAACCCGGCTGCGCGCAGTCCGGGCGCTCAAACGCTGGGCAGGCGGCGGAAACCGTGCTCGGGTGACTCGGGCCAGTCCGAGCAGCGCTCGGGTCCGGCGGGCGCCGGCCTGGACTCGACTCGCAGCACCTGGGCAAGCGGTGGCCCGAGCTCGCACCAGGCGGCCAGCGCATCGACCGCCGCCGCCGGGCCGCTGGCCAGGGCCTCGACGCTGCCGTCAGATCGGTTGCGCACCCAGCCCGTGACGCCCAGGCGCTCGGCCTCCCGGCACAGCGCTTCGCGGTAGCCCACGCCCTGCACGCGGCCATGGATGCGCAAGTGCAAGCGCTTCATGCGCGCTGTTCGATGGCGCCGGCGACGCGCAGGGCGGCCAGACGCGCGTCGTCCAGCCCCAGCCAGTCGCGCAGCACGGCCTCGGTGTCGGCGCCGAGCAGTGGCGGCGCGCGCTCGTAACAGGGGGGCGAGTCGCTCAGGCGGATCGGCAGTCCCAGCAGCGGGACGGTGCCCGCCAGCGGATGCGGCAGGTCCAGGCGCAAGCCGCGCGCCGCGACCTGGGGGTCGGCCAGGGCCTCGGAGATCGAGCGGATCGGACCGGCCGGCACGCCAGCCTCCTCGAGCTGCGCCAGCCACCAGGCCGCAGGCCGCGCCGCGATCATGGTCGCGAGCTCGGGCACGAGCTCCTCGCGATGGCGCACCCGTTCGGCATTGGTGGCATAGCGCGCATCGCCGGCGAGCTCGGGCCGGCCGCCGATCTCGCACAGGCGCGCGTACTGCGCATCGTTGCCCACGGCGACCACCAGCGGCGCGTCCGCTGCCGCAAAGACCTGGTAGGGGACGATGTTGGCGTGCGCGTTGCCCACCCGCCCCGGCGCGGTGCCGCGCACCAGGCAGTTGGAGGCCATGTTGGCCAGTGCCGCCAGCATGCTGTCGTACAGCGCCATGTCGATGGCCTGGCCGCGTCCGGTGCGGTGGCGTTGCTCGAGCGCGGCAAGGATGGCAACCGTGGAATACAGGCCGGTGAACAGATCCGCGATCGCCACGCCGGCCTTCTGCGGGCCGCCGCCCGGCGCGCCGTCGCGCTCGCCGGTGATCGACATGAAGCCGCTCATGGCCTGGATGATGAAGTCGTAGCCGGCGCGCTCGGCGTTTGGCCCGGTCTGTCCGAAGCCGGTGATCGAGCAGTACACCAGGCGCGGGTTGGCGGCAGCCAGGCTCGCGTAGTCGAGCCCGTAGCGCGCGAGCTGGCCGACGCGGAAGTTTTCGACCAGGACGTCGGCGCGCAGGGCGAGTTCGCGCACCACGGCCTGGCCCTCGGGATGCGCGAGGTCGATCGCCACCGAGCGCTTGCCGCGGTTGGCGCATAGAAAGTAGGCCGACTCGCTGGTCGGCTGCCCGCTCGCGTCGCGCACGAAGGGCGGGCCCCAGGCGCGCGTGTCGTCGCCGCTGCCCGGGCGCTCGATCTTGATGACCTCGGCGCCGAGGTCGGCGAGCGCTTGCGTGGCCCAGGGGCCGGCGAGCACGCGGGTCAGATCGAGGATGCGCAGGCCTTCGAGAGCGGGCATGGCGGGCGGGGTGGGGACGCGATGCGCGAGCTTAGCGGCCGGCTGCGCGGTGCGCAGCGTCCCCGGGCGCGCGGGCGGCGCTGCGCGCGCCATAGAATCGGCGCATGCAGTTCACCGCACCTGCCGCGCTCGTGAAGCTCGGCGTCAACCTCTGGCCGCCCTTCGTGGGCGCGGGCATCAGCGTGCGCCACATCGCGCCGGACTTTCGCGAGGTCTATGTCGAGATGGAGCTCGGCCTGCGCAACCGGGGCTACTTCGGCACGCACTTCGGCGGCTCGCTGTATGCGATGACCGACCCCTTCTTCGCGCTCATGGTCCTGCGCAACCTGGGGTCGGGCTACAGGGTGTGGGACCAGGCCGCGTCGATCGAGTTCGTGGCGCCGGGCCGGGGCACGGTGCACGCGCGCTTCGCGCTCACGGAGCGCGACCTCACCCAGATCCGCCGGGCCACCGAAGACGGAGAGAAACACCTGCACCTGTTCAAGGTCGAAGTGCGCGACGAGCACAAGCTCGTCGTCGCCCGGGTCGAGAAGGTGGTCTACGTGCGCCGCAAGAGGAGCAAGCCCGCATGAGCCTGCAAGCCTGGCCGTGGGCGCGCGTGCTCGCTCACCGTGGCGGCGGCACGCTCGCGCCCGAGAACACCCTGGCCGGCCTGTGCGTGGGGCTGGAACACGGCTTCCACGCCGTCGAGTTCGATGTGATGCTGGCGGGCGACGAAGTGCCGCTGCTGGTGCACGACGAGCGTCTGGGGCGCACGGTCGCAGGCACCGAGCTTGTCAGCGAGCTTGCGGCCGCGACCCTCATGGCCCGCGAAGCCGGCGCCTGGCACTCGCCGCGCTTCGCCGGCGAGCGCGTGCCCGCCTTCGAGGCCGTGCTCGGCTGGTGCCGCGCGAGCGGCGTGTGGCCCAACATCGAGATCAAGCCGGCCACGGGGCACGAGGCGCGCACCGGGGAACTTGTCGCCCGGGCCACGGCGCGTGCCTACGCCGAGTGCGTGCATCCGGGCGGCGACCGGGCCGGGCGCATCGTGCCCGAGGTGCCGCTGCTCTCATCGTTCAGCAAGGCAGCGCTCGTGGCCGCGCGCGCTGCGGCGCCCGACATCCCGCGCGGCTTCCTGATGGACCGTGTGCCGCCGGACTGGCGCGAGCAACTGGCCGAGGTCGGTGCCGTGGCCTTGCACACCAACCACCGGCATCTGGACGCGGCGCTCGCGGCGCGGATCAAGGCGGCGGGCTACTGGCTGTTCTGCTACACGGTCAACGAGCCGGCGCGCGCGCGCGAGGTTCTTGCCTGGGGCGTGGACGCGTTCTGTACCGACCGCATCGACCTGATCGGCCCGCGCTTCGCCGACTGAAGGCTGCAATGCGCACCCGCTGTCCAGCCCGCGCCGCGCTTGATCGCCGTCAAGTGTCGTCTCGGCCCCGTCCGTACATTGCTCAGCGGGTGTTTCTTTCACGCGGCGACGCAAGGGAGGGGCGTGTCGGGGGCGCAAGTTCCCGGTGCGTTTTGCGGTCGCCGCATTTCTTTTTCGGGTCTGCCGCATGACGACTCCCGCGACGCGCAAGGCCAAGGTCGCAGCCGGCCCCGACGACGCGGGGGCGGCGGGCGGAGCGTGCGCGCATTGCGGTGACGCTCTGGCGGGCCTCAAGGTGGTGCGGCGCGAGGTGCGCGGCGCGGCCCGCGTCTACTGCTGCCACGGTTGCGCCTTCATCGCCGAGCAGCTCGACCTGGCCGAGCACGCCAGCGCCGAAGTCGCGCACCTGGCCACCGAACCCACGTCGCCGGGAGCCGCCGAAGCGCGCGCCACGATCCCCGTGCAGGGCATGGTCTGCGCCGCGTGCGCACTGCTGGTCGAGCACCGTTTGCGGCGCGTGCCGGGCGTGGCTGCAGCGCACGTGGACTTTGGCGCTGCGCGCGCCCTGGTGGCCTACGAGCCGCGCCGCGTGACGCTCGCCGCGCTCGAGAGCGAGATCCGCGCCTGCGGCTACCGCACCGAGTCCAGCGCGAGCGGGCTGCGGCGCGCGCGACGCGTGGAACTGCTGCGCGTGCTCATCGCCTGGCTGGCGATGATGCAGGTGATGATGCTGGCCGTCCCGGCCTACCTCGCCGCGCCGGGCGAGATCCCGGCCGACATCGAGCAGTTGCTGCGCATCGCCCAGCTGGTGCTGAGCCTGCCGGTGGTGCTGTTCAGCGCCCAGCCCCTGGTGCGCGCCGCCTGGAGCCAGGTGCGCATGGGCACGGTGGGCATGGACGTACCGGTGGTGTTTGGCATCGGCACCGCCTTTGCCGCCAGCGCCTGGGCCACGCTCACGGCGCATGGCCACGTCTACTACGACTCGGTGACGATGTTCGTGGCTCTCGTGCTCGGCTCGCGCTGGTTGCAGGCCAAGGGCCTGGCGCTGGCGCACGAGCAGGTCGAGTCCCTGCGCGAGAAGCAGACCACGCTGGCACAGCGACTGCTCGCGTTCCCCTCGTCGCTTGCCACGACCATGGTGTCGGCGGCCAAGCTGTCCCCCGGCGACAAGGTGCTGGTGCCGCCCGGCGAGCAGGTGCCCGCCGACGGCGTGGTGCTCGACGGGGCGAGCAGCGTGTCGCAGGCCTGGCTCACGGGTGAGTCGACCCCGGTGGACCGTTCGCCCGGCGAGGCGGTGCTCGCGGGGTCGATCAACCTCGCGCAGCCCCTGGTGGTCGAGGTCACGCGCACGGGCGAGGCGACCTCGCTGGCGGCGCTGCGCCGGCTGGTGGACGACGCCGCGCGCAGCCGGCCGCAGATCGTCGAGACGGCCAACCGGCTGGCCGGCGCGTTCCTCTGGGTGGTGATCGCGGTGACGCTGGCCACCGCGGTGGGCTGGTGGATCGTCGACTCCGAGCGGGCCCTGCCCAACGCGATCGCGGTGCTGGTGGCGACCTGCCCGTGTGCCCTGTCGCTCGCCGCGCCCGCCGCGCTCGCGGCCGTGCAGTCGGCGCTCGCCGGGCGCGGTGTGCTGATCACGCGGCTGGCGGCGATCGAGTCTCTGGCGCGCATCGATGTGCTCGCCTGCGACAAGACCGGCACGCTCACCAGCGGCGAGCCGGCGCTGCTCAAGATCCTCATGCTGCGCGGCGCGGACAGTGCGCGCTGGCTGGCAGTGGCCGCGGCGCTCGAGGACTTGTCAGCCCATCCGTTTGCGCGGGCCATCGTGCGCACGGCGCGCGAGCGCGGCTTGCCGGCGCTGCCCTTGCACGACGGGCGCGTGGTGGCCTCGGCCGGAGTGGAGGGGCGCATCGGCGGTCGGCCATGGCGGCTCGGCAGGCTCGAATTCGCTCTGCCCGATCAGGGTGGCGAGTGCGCCCGGGTGTCGGGGGCGCTGAAGCAGGCCGGCGCGGCCTCGTCCAGTTACATCGTGCTGGCCGACGAGACCGGTGCGGCAGCGGTGTTCGTGTTCGGCGAGGTGCTGCGACCGGGTGCCGAGGGGCTGGTCGAGTCGATGCGCGCGACGGGCGTGCACACCCTGCTCGTCTCGGGCGACCGGCGCGAACCGGTCCAGGCGGTGGGCCGGCGGCTGGGCATCGAGCGTGTCTACGCGCACCAGACGCCGGACTCCAAGCGCGCCCTGGTGCAGGAAGAGCAGGCCGCCGGCCGCCGGGTGGCGATGCTGGGCGACGGCATGAACGACGCTCCGGTGATAGCGCAGGCCGACGCCTCGCTCGCCCTGGCGTCGGGCTCGACGCTCGCCCAGGCGCGTGCCGACTTCCTGCTGATGAACTCGCGGCTCACCGACGTGGCCGCGGCCCATGCGGGCGCGCGCCGGGGCATGCGTATCGTGCGCCAGAACCTCGTCTGGGCGCTGGTCTACAACATCGGCGTGATCCCGGCGGCGGCGCTGGGCTACGTGTCCCCGGCCCTGGCGGCGGTGGGCATGGCCGCCAGCTCCCTGCTGGTGGTGGGCAATGCGCTGCGCGCAAGGCGCCTGCCGGCGCTCGAGGAGGGTTAAGGTGGACTCGCTCTACCTGCTGATCCCGCTGTCGGTCCTGCTGGTGCTGGGCGTCGCGGCGCTGCTGGTGTGGTCGGTGATGAGCGGCCAGTTCGAGGATCTGGAGCGCGAGGGACGCCGCATGCTCGATGCGGACGACGCCGAGGACCGCGCCGGGCGCTAGCGCGGCGCCGCGCCGGCGGCTGTGCGGGCCGTCACACGGTGCGCACGGCGAATGTCAAGGGCCGAGGCGCCGGCGCCACAGTCGTGCTCCTCGACCGGCTCCCCGCCGCTCCGCCTTTTGTTACTTGACCTGTGTCAACGGCGCGAAGGGGGTACTCCCTAGGATCGCATCGACGCGAACCGTGCGTGACGCGATCGCTCATGCGAGCGCACGGACTGACACAGGATCAATTGCAAGACGGGGGTTCAATGAGCCAAGCCATCGCAGCGGGCAGCGTGCGCCCGGCGGCCGCGAGCAGCGAGACCTACAACTACAAGGTCGTCCGACAGTTCTCGGTCATGACGGTCATCTGGGGCATCGTGGGGATGCTGGTCGGGGTCATCATCGCCGCCCAGATGGCGTGGCCGGAACTGAACTTCGGGGTTCCGTGGCTGAGCTTCGGGCGCCTGCGCCCGCTGCACACCAACGCCGTGATCTTTGCCTTCGGCGGCTCGGCGCTGTTTGCCACCAGCTACTACGTGGTGCAGCGGACCAGCCAGGCGCGGCTGTTTTCCGATGGCCTCGCGGCCTTCACCTTCTGGGGCTGGAACCTGATCATCGTTCTGGCCGCCGTGACCCTGCCCCTGGGCCTGACCAGCGGCAAGGAGTACGCCGAGCTCGAGTGGCCGATCGACATCCTGATCACGCTGGTCTGGGTGGCCTACGCGGTGGTGTTCTTCGGCACCATCATGAAGCGCCGCGTGCAGCACATCTATGTGGCCAACTGGTTCTTCGGCGGCTTCATCCTCACTGTGGCGATCCTGCACCTGGTCAACAGCGCAGAGATGCCCACGGCCTTCTTCGGCGGATCCTGGGTCGAGTGGAAGTCGTACTCGGCCTACGCCGGCTCGCAGGACGCGATGGTGCAGTGGTGGTACGGCCACAACGCGGTGGGCTTCTTCCTGACTGCCGGCTTCCTCGGGATGATGTACTACTACATCCCCAAGCAGGCCGAGCGCCCGGTGTACAGCTACCGGCTGAGCATCGTGCACTTCTGGGCGCTGATCTTCACCTACATGTGGGCCGGCCCGCACCACCTGCACTTCACCGCGCTGCCCGACTGGACCCAGTCGCTCGGCATGGTGTTCTCGCTGATCCTGCTGGCGCCCTCTTGGGGCGGCATGATCAACGGCATCATGACCCTCAGCGGTGCCTGGTACAAGCTGCGCGAGGATCCGATCCTCAAGTTCCTGATCGTGTCGCTGTCGTTCTACGGCATGTCGACCTTCGAGGGGCCGATGATGTCGATCAAGACCGTGAACGCGCTGTCGCACTACACGGACTGGACCATCGGTCACGTGCACTCCGGCGCGCTCGGCTGGGTGGGCTTCATCTCGATCGGCGCGATCTACTTCCTGCTGCCGCGCCTGTTCGGCCGCACCCAGATGTACTCGGTGAAGCTCGTGACCACGCACTTCTGGGTCGCCACGATCGGCATCGTCCTGTACATCGCCGCCATGTGGATCGCCGGCGTGATGCAGGGCCTGATGTGGCGCGCGGTCAACGACGACGGCACGCTCACCTACACCTTCATCCAGAGCGTGAAGGACACCTACCCCTTCTACCTGATCCGGTTGCTGGGCGGCGTCCTCTACCTGAGCGGCATGTTCCTGATGCTCTACAACATGATCAAGACCATCCAGGCCGGCAAGCCGGCGGATGCCTCGATCCCCGCCACCGTGGCGCACGCCTGATCCGCGGGGGGAGAACGACATGAGCTTCAATCACGAAACCATCGAGAAGAACATCGGCCTGATGATCGTCCTGGTCATCCTGGTCGTGGCGGTGGGCGGCCTGGTCGAGATCGTTCCGCTGTACTTCCAGCGGCAGACCACGCAGCCCGTCACGGGCATCAAGCCCTACGAGCCGCTGCGCCTGATCGGGCGCGACGTCTACATCCGCGAGGGCTGCTACAACTGCCACTCGCAGATGATCCGGCCCTTCCGCGCCGAGACCCTGCGCTACGGCCACTACTCGGTCGCGGGCGAGTCGGTCTACGACCACCCGTTCCAGTGGGGCAGCAAGCGCACCGGTCCGGATCTGGCCCGCGTGGGCGCGCGCTACTCCGACGAGTGGCACCGCGTGCACTTCAACAATCCGCGCGACGTGGTGCCCGAGTCCAACATGCCGGCCTACCCGTGGTTCGCCCGCAACTCGGTCGAGGGAGTCGACGTGCAGGCGCGCATGAGGGCGCTGCGCGCGGTGGGCGTGCCCTACACGCCCGAGCAGATCGCGCAGGCGCCGGAGCAGCTCAAGGGCAAGACGGAGCTCGACGCGATCATCGCCTACCTCCAGGGGCTGGGCATCGAACTGCGCAACGTCGCACAGTGAGGCACACATGGACCTGAACGACGCACGCTCAATGGTCACGGTGCTGGCCTTTGTCACCTTCATCGGGATCTGCCTCTGGGCCTACAGCCGCGGCGCCAAGCGCGGCTTCGATCAGGCAAAGATGCTGCCGTTCTCCGACGACAACAACGATCGCAAGTAGAGGGCGGAAATGAGCGGTGATTTCCAAGCCAGCAGCTTTTACAGCGTCTTCTGGGACTACTACGTAGCCATCCTCTCGCTCGTGTCGATCGTCGGTTGCGCGGTCTTCCTGTGGCTGCAGAGCCGACGCAGGATCCTCGTCAAGAGCGAGGTCGGTGCCGGGCCTGTCAAGGGCGATCCGGCGACCACCGGCCACGTCTGGGATGGCGATCTGCAGGAGTTCAACAACCCTCTGCCGCGCTGGTGGATCTGGTTGTTCTACATCACGGTGGTCTTCTCCCTCGTGTACCTGGTCCTGTATCCGGGGCTGGGCACCAAGTGGGACGGCGTGCTGCGGTGGAGTTCGTCCGGGCAGTACCAGACCGAGGTCAAGGCCGCCCAGGAGCGGTTCGGTCCGATCTTCGAGGCCTTCGCCCAGCAGCCCTTCGACAAGCTCGCTGCCGACCCCAAGGCCCGGGCCATCGGCCAGCGCATCTTCCTGAACAACTGCGCCCAGTGCCACGGTTCGGACGCGCAGGGCTCGCGCGGGTTCCCGAATCTTGCCGACGGCGACTGGCAGTGGGGCGGCTCGCAAGAGGCCATCCTCACCACCCTCCTCAACGGCCGCAATGGCGTGATGCCGCCCATGGGCGCAGCGGTGGGCGGCAAGGACGGCGTGGAGGACGTGGCCAACTTCGTGCTCTCGCTCTCGGGCTCGGCCCACAACTCGGCCAAGGCCGCCAAGGGCAAGGAGAAGTTCGAGACGGTGTGCGCGGCCTGTCACGGCCCCGAAGGCAAGGGCAACCCCGCGCTCGGTGCGCCCAACCTGACCGACAAGACCTGGCTCTACGGTGGCAGCGTGACGACGATCGCTGAGACGATCAACGCGGGGCGCAACAATGTCATGCCCTCGTTCAAGCAGATCCTCACAGGCCCCGAGATTCACCTGGTGGGCGCCTATGTCTGGTCCTTGAGCCACCCGGCGGGAACCGCACCGGCCGCCGCGGCGTCGAAGTAGTCAGGCGCTCCCCGGGAGGCGCGGTCACCGCGAGCGCGGGCCGCGCCTCTTGCTTTAGACGGAAGTCCGATGGAAGCCAAGGAAGCCCAACGTCCCGCCGCCGTGCCCGCCCCTGCAGGTGGCGTGCAGGAGGTCGAGGTCGTTCTCTACGCCAAGCGCAAGGAGATCTACCCGCGCCAGAAGATCGGTGACTCGCTGGGCATCTTCCAGAAGTGGCGCTGGGCCTTCGTCTGGCTCACGCAGATCGTCTTCTACGGCTTGCCCTGGCTGACCTGGAACGGCCGCCAGGCGGTGCTGTTCGATCTGGCCGAGCGCAAGTTCTACATCCTCGGGCTGGTCCTGTGGCCGCAGGACATCATCTACCTGACCGGCATCCTGATCATCGCCGCCCTGTCGTTGTTCCTGTTCACTGCGGTGGGCGGGCGACTGTGGTGCGGCTACGCCTGCCCGCAGACGGTCTACACCGAAGTCTTCATGTGGATCGAGCGCCTGTTCGAAGGCGACCGCGCCAAGCGCATGGCACTGGACAAGCAGCCGCCCTCGGCGCGCAAGGTGCTGCGCAAGACCGCCAAGCACGCCGCGTGGATCGCGCTGGCGCTGTGGACCGGCTACACCTTCGTCGGTTTCTTCACGCCGATCCGCGAACTGGGCGTCGAGATCCTCACGCTGCAGGTGGGCGGGTGGGCGCTGTTCTGGGTGCTGTTCTACGGATTTGCCACCTACGGCAACGCCGGCTGGATGCGCGAGCAGGTGTGCAAGTACATGTGCCCCTACGCGCGCTTCCAGAGCGCGATGTTCGACCAGGACACGCTGATCGTCACCTACGACACCGAGCGCGGCGAGCCGCGCGGCGCGGGCAGCAAGACCAAGGACCGCAAGGGCGCGGGGCTCGGCGACTGCGTGGACTGCGGCCTGTGCGTGCAGGTCTGCCCCACCGGCATCGACATCCGCAACGGCCTGCAGTACGAGTGCATCGGCTGCGCGGCCTGCATCGACGCCTGCGACTTCGTGATGGAGCGCGCCGGCATGCCCAAGGGCCTGGTGCGCTACGCCACCGAGCATTCGCTGGCGGGCCGCTACGGCCGCAAGGGCATCGTCGAGCACATCTTGCGTCCGCGGGTGTTCGTCTACGCCGGGATCCTGCTGGTGGTGATCGTCGCGCTTGCCACGGCACTGGCCCTGCGCGTGCCGCTCAAGGTCGACGTGATCCGCGACCGCGGCTCGCTCGCCACCGAGGCCGAGGACGGCAGCGTGGTCAACACCTACCGGCTCACGGTGATCAACACCACCGAGCAGCCGCGCGAGTTCACGCTCTCGGCCGAGGGACTGCCCGGCCTGCGCGTCGAGTCGGCCACGCGCTTCACCGTGCCCGCCGCCACGACCGACGCCGTGCCGATGCGCCTGGCCGCACCGGCCGGCAGCGTGCCGCCGGGATCGAACAAGATAGTCGTGGTCGTGACGGCGGTCGATGATCCGGGCGTCAGCGTTCACGAGAAGACCGCGTTTCTCGGCCTGCGCCACTGAAACGCAGCAATGGAGAAAGATCCCATGCATACCGCCCCCGCCCCGCGCCCCTGGTACCGCGAGCCCTGGCCCTGGATCATCATGAGCGGCCCGGCCATCGTCGTCGTCGCAGGCATCGCCACTGCCGTGCTTGCGGTGCGCGGTTACGACGGCCCGGTGGCGTCCGACTACTACAAGCAGGGCCTGACCATCAACGAGGAACTGTCGCGCGTGCAGCGCGCCCGCGACCTCGAGCTGACGGCGGCGCTGCAGCTTGCCGGCATCAACGACGGCGAGGCCGTCGAGGTGATCCTGACGTCCCGCGAGCCTCTGCCGCCCGAGGCCGCGCTGCGCGTGCGCCTGATTCATCCGGGCCGGCGCGAGGCCGACCGCCTTGCGGTGCTGGCGCGGGTCGACGCCGAGCCCAACGGGCGCGGCGCGCGCTACCGGGGCACCTGGCAGGCGCCCGCACCGGTGGCGGCCGGAGCCAACCCGGTGGCGTGGAAGGTGGTGATCGAGACACCCGAGTGGCGCGTGGACGACGGCCTGAGCACCGCTGGGGCAGGGCAGTTCCGCCTCGCCCCGGCGCTGCCCTAAGCTTTGGAAAACGCGGGGCGAACAGGCCTCGTACGCACACCGACGGAGCAGACACGATGAGCAACACGCTGGCGCAGCGCCTGGCCTGGATCTTGTGGCCCTCGTTTCTGGTGGCGTGCGTGGCGGAACTGGCGTTCTTCTCTCTGGTCGATCCGACCGACCTGCACCTGTTCGGCGCGCCGATCACGCTCGACCGCATGAGTGTCTACACCTTGGGTTTCTTCGCCTTCTGGGCGCTGGGCGCGGCTTCGAGCGCTCTGACCTGCCTGCTCGCGCAATCGCCCTTCGAGGTCAACCGCTGCCCGATGCACGCATCGGAGCGGCCGGTGGGCTGTCCCAAGCGCTCGGACGGAGTCGGCGTCGGCTAAGGCGGCGGGTCGCCGCGGCTATCCGCTCTGACCCGACACGATGGTGCGCAGACCATCGGGGTTCATGATGCGCACGTGCTTCTGGTTCACCTCGATCAGGCCCTCGTGCGAGAAGCGCGAGAGCACGCGGCTCACGGTCTCGAGCTTCAGACCCAGGAAGCTGCCGATCTCGGCGCGGGTCATGCGCAGCACGAACTCGGTGCGCGAGTAGCCGCGCGCCTCGAAGCGCTGCGAGAGGTTGAGCAGGAAGGCGGCCAGGCGCTCCTCGGCGTGCATGCTGCCGAGCAGCAGCATCACGCCGTGCTCGCGCACGATCTCGCGGCTCATCACCTTGTGGAAGTGGTTACCGAGCACCGGCATGGCGCCCGCGACCTCCTCGAGCCGCTCGTAGGGGATCACGCAGACCTCGGTGTCCTCGAGGGCCACGGTGTCGCAGGTGTGGGTCTCGCTCGAGATTCCGTCCAGGCCCACGAGCTCGCCCGCCATGTGGAAGCCGGTGACCTGCTCGCGACCGTCGGACGACATGACGGTGCTCTTCAGGAAGCCCAGGCGGATCGCGTAGAGCGACTCGAAGCGATCGCCCGACCGGAACAGCGCATCGCCGCGCTTGACGCGCTTGCGCGTGGCGACGAGTTCCTCGAGGCGCTCGATGTCCTTCAGCGACAAGCCCAGGGGCAGGCATAGCTCGCGCAGGTTGCAGTTCGAGCATGCAACGCGTAGGCCGGAGACGGAAATCGAAGGTGCGTTCATCGGGGCGGTGGCTCCAGGCGGTCTTTCCCCGGACTCATCCCTTGATGCGCCGCATGCGTCACCGCACTGCCGAGCTTTCCGGAGAAACCTCGCGAAGTGCAAGGTAATCGAGTCGCGGCGGAAGAACCGCACTGCTGCGGTTGATGCTGGTCAAGGGAGGGGGGTAGACCAGTCAAAATAATAGCAGCAAAGCCCGCAGTGGGCCCCCGACGAGAAGGAATCCCCATGCTGATGACCGCGCGAAGCGAGGTGGCCATCCCCGACCCTGGCCTGCTCCAGCGCTTCGACGTGCCCGGCCCGCGCTACACCTCGTACCCGACCGCCGACCGCTTCGTGGAAGCGTTCGACGCCGAGGCGTTCGGCAACGCGCTCGCTGCCCGCGGCACGGCCGCCGTGCCTTCGGCGCTGTCGCTGTACGTGCATGTGCCGTTCTGCAACACGGTCTGCTACTACTGCGCCTGCAACAAGGTCATCACCAAGGATCACGGCCGGGCGGCCGAGTACCTGCGCATGATCGAGCGCGAGGCGGATCTGGTGAGTGCGCGCATGACCGGGGGCCGCACGCTCGAGCAGCTGCACTTCGGCGGCGGCACGCCCACCTTCCTGAGCAACGAGGAACTCGGCGAGCTCATGCAGATTCTCACCCGACGCTTCCCGCTGGAAGAGAAGGGCGAGTTCAGCATCGAGGTCGATCCGCGCTCCACGCCACCGGACAAGGTGCGGGCGCTCGCCGCGCTGGGCTTCAACCGCATGAGCTGCGGCGTGCAGGACTTCGACCCCGACGTGCAGAAGGCGGTCAACCGCATCCAGCCCTTCGAGATGACGCGCGAGACCATCGAGGCGGCGCGCGCCTCGGGCTTCAAGTCGGTCAACCTCGACCTGATCTACGGCCTGCCGCGCCAGTCGCGTGAGAGCTTCGCCCGCACGCTCGACAAGGTGCTGGTGCTTTCGCCCGAGCGCATCGCGCTCTACCACTACGCGCACCTGCCCGACCGCTTCAAGCCCCAGCGCCGCATCAACACCGAAGAGGTGCCCGGCTCGGCCGAGAAGATGGGCATCATGATGGACGCCATCCAGCGCCTGGGCGAGGCCGGCTACCACTACGTCGGCATGGACCACTTCGCCAAGGCCAACGACGACCTCGCGCGCGCCCAGATGCAGGGCCGACTGCACCGCAACTTCCAGGGCTACTCGACCAAGCCCGACTGCGACCTGATCGGCCTGGGCGTCTCGGCGATCAGCAAGATCGGCCCGACCTACTCGCAAAACGTGCGCGAGCTCGACGAGTACTACGACCGCCTGGGCAATGAGCGGCTGCCCACGGCGCGCGGGCTGATGCTAGACATGGACGACCTCGTGCGCCGGGCGGTGATCATGGCTCTGATGTGTCACTTCGAAGTGTCGAAGGAGGCCATCGAGACCTCTCACCTGATCAAGTTCGACGAGTACTTCAAGCCCGAGATCGCCGCGCTCAAGCGCTTCCAGGACGAGGGCCTGGTTGACGTCAGCTCGGAGTGGATCACGATCACGCCCAAGGGCAAGCTGCTGGTGCGCGCCGTGGCCATGAGTTTCGACCGCTACCTGCGCAAGGACGAGCGCGTGCGGCGCTACTCGAAGATCGTCTGAGCGCGGCTGCCCGATGTTCGAGTCCTGGCCTGCGGCCCAGGCCTTCGCCGCCTTCACCACGGCCCTGGTTGGCGGCCTGCATTGCGCGGGCATGTGCGGCGGCTTCGTCGGCGCGCTGCAGTTCAACCGTCCAAGCGGGGTGAGTGCCGCCCGCCTCGCACTGGGCTACCACGCAGGGCGCCTGAGCAGCTACATGGCCGCGGGCCTGCTGGCCGGCCTGCTCGGCGGCGCGCTCTACGCGTCGCAGGTGGCGCCGCTGCAGGCGGGCCTGCTGGTGCTCGGCAGCCTCATGCTGCTGCTGATCGGCGTGTCGATGTTCGGCCTCGGTGGCGCATGGATGAAGCGCATCGAGGTCGCGGGCCTGTGGCTGTGGAAGCGCATCGCGCCGCTCGCACGCCGTGTCTATCCCCCCCGCTCTGCAGCCCAGGCATATGTCGCGGGGCTCGCCTGGGGCTGGATCCCGTGCGGCATGGTCTATGGCGTGCTGCCGCTCGCCTTGGTGTCGGGCGGTGCCTGGCAGGGCGGGGCGGTGATGCTGGCCTTCGGGCTGGGCACCTTGCCCAACCTCGCGGCCGTGGACGTGGCCGCGCAGGCTGTGCATCGCGGCGCCACTGCACGCACCGGCGCGATGGCCGCGGTGCGTGCCTGGGTCAAGCCGCTGGCCGGCGCGGTGATCGTGGTGTTCGGTCTTTCTGGGCTGGCGCACGCCGCGCGCATCGCCGGCGCCGATCACCCGGCGCTGGCCGGGCTCGCTTCCATCTGCCACTGAACCTGGGGCGCGCGTGATCCGCCGAGGATCGCGCCGCTGGCTTGCGCGCCGCCCCGTGCGGCGCACGGCCGCGGGGTGCCCGATGCCCACCCCCTGCTAAGATCGCGACCTCCAAAAACGCAAGCCTGGCGCGGGTTTACGCGCGCCGCACGCCTATGGGCCGCCCCATGAAAGCCGCCGAAATCCGTTCCACCTTCCTCAAGTTCTTCGAGTCCAAGGGCCACCAGATCGTGGCCTCGAGCCCGGTGGTGCCGGGCGACGATCCGACCCTGCTGTTCACCAACGCGGGGATGAACCAGTTCAAGGACGTCTTCCTGGGCTTCGACAAGCGTCCCTACTCGCGCGCCACCACGAGCCAGAAGTGCGTGCGTGCCGGGGGCAAGCACAACGACCTCGAGAACGTGGGCTACACCGCGCGGCACCACACTTTCTTCGAGATGCTGGGCAACTTCAGCTTCGGCGACTACTTCAAGCGCGACGCGATCAAGTACGCGTGGGAACTGCTCACCGAGCACTTCAAGCTGCCGCCCGACAAGCTCTGGGTCACGGTCTACGCCGAGGACGACGAGGCGTTCGACATCTGGACCAAGGAGGTCGGCGTGCCGGCGGCGCGCGTGGTGCGCATCGGCGACAACAAGGGCGCGCGCTACGCCTCCGACAACTTCTGGATGATGGGCGACACCGGCCCCTGCGGCCCGTGCAGCGAGATCTTCTACGACCACGGCCCCGCGGTCGCCGGCGGCCCTCCGGGCAGCCCCGACGAGGACGGCGACCGCTACATCGAGATCTGGAACAACGTCTTCATGCAGTTCAACCGCGACGAGGCCGGGGTGATGCATCCCCTGCCCAAGCCCAGCGTGGACACGGGCATGGGCCTCGAGCGCGTCACCGCCGTGCTGCAGCACGTGCACAGCAACTACGAGATCGACCTGTTCGTGAACCTGCTCGCCGCGGCCAAGCGCGCGGTGGACGAGGCGGGCGGTGGCAACTGCGACGCGAATTCGCCCTCGCTCAAGGTGATCGCCGATCACATCCGCGCCTGTGCGTTCATCGTGGCCGACGGCGTGATCCCCGGCAACGAAGGCCGCGGCTACGTGCTGCGCCGCATCGCCCGCCGCGCGATCCGCCACGGCTACAAGCTCGGGGCGCGCAAGCCCTTCTTCTGTTCGCTGGTCGCGCCGCTGGCCGCCGAGATGGGCGAGGCGTATCCGGAACTGCGCAACCCGCGCATCGCCGAGGTGCTGCGCCAGGAAGAGGAGCGCTTCTTCCAGACCATCGCCCATGGCATGGAGATCCTGGAGGCGGCGCTCGGGGCTGGCAGCAAGCAGGTCGATGGCGAAACCGCGTTCAAGCTGCACGACACCTACGGCTTCCCGCTCGACCTCACCGCCGACGTGTGCCGCGAGCGTGGCGTGAGCGTGGACGTGGGTGGCTTCGAGACCGCCATGAACCGCCAGCGCGAGCAGGCGCGCGCCGCGGGCAAGTTCAAGATGGCGCAGGGCCTCGAGTACTCCGGCGAAGCCACCACCTTTCACGGCTACGAGCAGCTCGTGCGCGAAGGCGCGCGCGTCACCGCGGTGTACGTGGACGGCAGTCCGGTGGCCGCGGCCCGCGCCGGCGACGACGCGGTGATCGTGCTCGACCACACGCCGTTCTATGCCGAGAGCGGCGGCCAGGTGGGCGATGCGGGCGAGTTGCGCAACGCCTCCAGCCGCTTCCTGGTCGAGGACACGCTCAAGATCCAGGCCGAGGTCTTCGGCCACCACGGGCGCGTGCTCGAAGGCCAGATCAAGCCCGGCGACGCCATCAACGCCCGGGTCGACCCCGAGCGTCGCCAGGCGACGATGCGCAACCACTCGGCCACGCACCTGATGCACAAGGCCCTGCGCGAGGTGCTGGGCGCTCACGTGCAGCAGAAGGGCTCGCTGGTCAACGCCGAGCGCACGCGCTTTGACTTTGCCCACAACGCGCCCATGAGCGCGGACGAGATCCGCCGCGTCGAGACCCTCGTCAACGCCGAGATCCTCGCCAACGAGCCCACCCGCGCGCGGGTGATGGACATCGATTCGGCCAAGGCCACCGGCGCGATGATGCTGTTCGGCGAGAAGTACGGCGACACCGTGCGCGTGCTCGACATCGGCAGCAGCCGCGAGCTTTGCGGCGGCACGCACGTGGCGCGCAGCGGAGACATCGGCCCGTTCAGGATCGTCGCCGAGGCGGGCGTGGCTGCCGGCATCCGTCGCGTCGAGGCCGTGACCGGCTCCAACGCGCTGGCCGTGTCGCAGGCGCAGGACGGCCTGCTGGCCGAGGCCGCGGCGCAGTTCAAGGCGCCGGTGGCCGAGCTGCCCGCCAAGATCGGCCACGCGCTCGAGACCATCCGATCGCTCGAAAAGGAGATCGCGCGCCTCAAGAGCAAGCTCGCCTCGAACCAGGGCGACGAGCTGCTCGCGCAGGCCGCCGAGGTCAACGGTGCCAAGGTGCTTGCCGCCACGCTCGAGGGCGCCGACGCCAAGGTCCTGCGCGAGACCATGGACAAGCTCAAGGACAAGCTCAAGAGCGCGGTCATCGTGCTGGCCACGGCAGAGGGCAACAAGGTTCAGATCGCCGCCGGCGTCACTGCCGACCTCACCGCGCGCGCCAAGGCTGGCGAGCTCGTCAACTTCGTGGCCCAGCAGGTGGGCGGCAAGGGAGGCGGCAAGCCCGACATGGCCATGGCCGGCGGCACCGATGCCAGCGCGCTGCCCGCGGCGCTCGCCAGCGTGCGCGCCTGGGCCGCAGAGCGGCTCTGAGCACGGCCAGCAACGCCAGCGGATGCCGATCGTGGATGCCGCCTCGCTCGAATACCGCCGCGCCGTGCCGGGCGACGCCGAGGGCTTCGCCGCGCTGATGGGCGACGAACTCGTGCTGCGCGAGTTGCTGCAGACGCCCTATCCGACCGCCGAGGCCTGGCGCAAGCGGCTCGAGGCGCAAGTGGGCGAGTTCGATGGCCTGCACCTGGTGGCGGTGGACGCGGGGCGGGTGGTCGCCAGCGCCGGCCTGCATCCGGTGCGGCCGCAGATGCTGCGCCTGCGCCATGTGGCGGGCCTGGGCATCTGCGTGGCGCGCGACTGGTGGGGTCGGGGCCTGGGCCACGAGATGATGCGCCGCCTGCTCGACTGGGCCGACCGCTGGAGCGGCTACCGCCGCATCGAGCTCACGGTCTACACCGACAACGCCCGCGCCATTGCGCTCTACCGCCGTCACGGCTTCGAGCAGGAGGGCACGCTGCGCGGCTACGGCTTGCGTGACGGTGCCTACGCCGACGTGCACCTGATGGCCCGTCTGCGGCCCCACCCGATCCTGCCGTCCGGCTGAGTTGCACTCCCGTGGCTGCGGGGCACGCAACACCCGCGCGCACGGCTCTGAGGCACACTCTCGCGTGACCGCTCTCTTGACGACCCCATGATGTCCAGTCTGCGCCTGTTGCTCGTCTGCGCCCTCCTGCCCCTGGCCACCAGCGGCTGTGCCGTCGTCGCCGTTGCCGACGCTGCCGTGACGGTGGCGGCGACCACGGTCAGTATCGGAGCCAAGACCGTGGGGCTCGCCGCCGATGCCACCATCGGCACGGCGCGCCTCATCGGACGCGCCATCACCCCGGCGGAGCCCAAGCCCGGGGAGCCCAAGCCCGCCGCGCCCAAGCCCGCCGCTCCCGCGGCGCAGCCCGCCGAGCCTCCTGCCCCGGCGCCCGATCGCGTGCCTGCTCCGGTGGCCGCCGAGGCCCTGCCGGTCACTCAGCCCCAAGCGGTGAGTTCGACGCCGCTCTGAGGGCCGGCGCCGCGAGCGCACCGTGCTGCGGGCCGCATCGCCTGCGCGTGGCTAGAATGCCCGCACCGCCCCGCGCCTTGATCGGCGCGCTTCTCGGGCGGTGCACAAAGGACCCTGCATGGACCCCATCCTGGCGGACAAGGAAATCGACACCCGTGGCCTGAACTGCCCGCTGCCCATCCTGCGGGCCAAGAAGGCGCTGGCCGAGCTCGCCAGCGGCCAGGTGCTCAAGGTCGTGGCCACCGATCCCGGCTCGACCCGCGACTTCCAGGCCTTCGCCAAGCAGACCGGCAACGAACTGCTGGCGCAGGAGACCGAAGGCAAGGAATTCATCCACTACCTGCGCAGGCGCTAGTCACCATGGGCAAGCTCATCACCGCAATCGTCGTCGTGCTGGCCACCCTGGCGCTGTATGTCTACGCCATGATGTCCTGGAGCTACTCGGAGGGAGAGCGCGCCGGCTGGGTGCAGAAGTTCTCGCGCAAGGGCTGGATCTGCAAGACCTGGGAGGGCGAACTGGCGATGGTCTCGCTGCCGGGCTCCACGCCCGAGAAGTTTCACTTCACGGTGTGGGATCCGAAGGTCGCGGCCGAGATCGAAAAGAACGTCGGGCAGCGCGTGCAACTGCACTACGAAGAGAAGGTGGGCTTGCCCGGCTCGTGCTTCGGCGATACGCGCTACTGGGTGAACAGGGTCACGATCATTCCGGAAATTCCGCTCGGCCCCGGCATCATGGTGCCGACGCGTCCCGCCGAGCAGGGCGCGGCGCCGGTCCCGGGGCAGTTGCCGCCGGCCGCGCCGGCTGGTGCGGCACCGTCGGCGCCGGCTGCGGCGCCCGCGCCGCCTGCGCCTGTCCTGCCCGCACCGGCCAGGTAAGGTCCGGGCGCGCGGGCAGCGGCCCGCTGCCCGAGTCCCGCGCGCGGGACGGCGCGCACGGGTGCGAGCTCAAGCGCGTGGCAGCTTGGCGAACTGTTCGCGCACTTTCTCGAGCAGCGCCGCAAAGCTCGCCAGACGCTCGCGTTCCTGCGCCACCACCGCGGCGGGGGCGCGCGCCACGAAGCTTTCGTTGCCGAGCTTGGCGTTCGCCTTGGTGATCTCGCCCTCGAGGCGCGCGATCTCCTTGGCCAGGCGCTCGCGCTCGGCGGCCACGTCCACCTCGATCACCAGCATCAGCTTGTAGTCGCCCACGATGGCCACCGGCGCGGTCGAGCCCCGGGCTTCTTCGTCGACCTCGGCCACGTGCTTGACTTCGGCCAGCCGCGCGAGCTGCGCCAGATACGGAGCGACTGCCGCCACCGTGTCGGCCGGGCCGCTCATGGCCAGCGGCACTTTCAGCGCGGGGGAGAGCGCCATCTCGCCGCGCAGGTTGCGAACGGCGTCGATCAGCCGCTTGGTGAGTGCCATCTGCGCGTCGGCCGCCGGGTCGATCTTCTCGGATGCCGCCACGGGGTAGGGCTGGATCATCACCGAGGTCTCATCACCCTCGGCGCGCTTGCCCGCGACCACCGCCACCTTCTGCCACAGCTCCTCGGTGATGAAGGGGATGATCGGGTGGGCAAGGCGCAGCAGGGTCTCGAGCACGCGCACCAGGGTGCGGCGGGTGCCGCGGCACTGGATCTCGTTGCCGGCCGCGAGCTGGACCTTGGTGAGCTCGAGATACCAGTCGCAGTACTCGTTCCACACGAAGCCGTAGATGGCGTTGGCGGCGTTGTCCAGCCGGTACTCGGCGAAGGCCTTGGCCACTTCGGCCTCGGTGCGCTGCAGCTCACCGATGATCCAGCGGTCGACGAAGGAGAGCTCAACGGGCAACGAGGCATCGAGCCCGCAGTCCTGGCCTTCGACGTTCATCAGCACGAAGCGCGTGGCGTTCCACAGCTTGTTGCAGAAGTTGCGGTAGCCCTCGGCGCGCTTGAGGTCGAAGTTGATGTTGCGGCCCAGGGTGGCGTAGGCCGCCATGGTGAAGCGCAGCGCGTCGGCGCCGTGCGGGGCGATGCCCTCGGGGAAGTGCTTGCGCACCTTCTTGGCGACCTTGGGAGCGTCCTCGGGGCGGCGCAGTCCGGTGGTGTTCTTGGCGACCAGAGCTTCAAGGTCGATGCCGTCGATGATGTCGATCGGGTCGAGCGTGTTGCCCTCGGACTTGCTCATCTTCTGGCCTTCGGCGTCGCGCACCAGACCGTGGATGTACACGTCCTTGAAGGGCACGCGCCCGGTGAAGTGCTTGCTCATCATCACCATCCGGGCGACCCAGAAGAAGATGATGTCGTAGCCCGTCACCAGCACGGACGAGGGCAGATACAGGTCGTAGGCGAGCTTGTCCTCGCCCTGCGGATCGGGCCAGCCCAGAGTCGAGAAGGGCACCATCGCCGACGAATACCAGGTGTCGAGCACGTCGGGGTCGCGCGTGAGCGTCACGCC
>ENA-UOWG01001191-UOWG01001191.1-activated-sludge-metagenome-genome-assembly--contig:-NODE-1191-length-27401-cov-5.667301_pt1 | contig 27401 bp, 15 predicted proteins | sample MGYA00238147_ERZ761563 | MGnify/ENA primary metagenome ERZ761563 (study PRJEB28884, sample SAMN05720216) | anaerobic digester metagenome | isolation source: active sludge of municipal... | reverse complement strand
TGACAATGCTAAGCCGGAGCGTCTGGGTGCGCTACAACGAACTTCTTGGAATGGAGATGTCTTTTCCGGAAGACGGTTATCAAGGGGAATATATCCGCGACATCGCCCGGGACATCATCGAAAAAGAGAAGAAAGATTCGCTTCTCAAAGAACCGGAAGAAAAGGCCGTCGAATATTGCGGCCTCTATGCCGTGAAATACCTCATGCATTCCATCGAAGCCGACCTTGCCAAGATGCAGGTTCATTTTGATCACTATTTCAGCGAAAAAACGCTTTACGCCAAAAAATCCGTCGAGCACGCGCTCGAGGTCCTTAAGAAAAAAGGATATCTTTTCGAGAGCGAAGGCGCGCTTTGGTTCCGTTCGACCGATTTCGGGGACGACAAGGACCGCGTGGTCAAAAAATCGACCGGCGAATACACCTACCTTGCGCCGGACATCGCTTATCATCTTTCCAAATATGAGCGCGGCTACAATGTTCTTGTGAATTTCTGGGGTCCCGATCATCACGGCTACATCCCGCGCTTGAAGGCGGCGTGTCAGGCGCTCGGTTATCCGCCGGAGGCCATCCATATCGGGATCGTGCAGCTGACGACGCTTTTCAGGAAAGGCCAGCCGGTCCGCATGTCGACCCGCGCCGGGGAATTCGTGTCGCTCCGGGAGCTTTACGAGGAAGTCGGCGTGGACGCGACGCGGTTTTTCTTTGTGATGCGCCGGCAGGAAAGCCATCTGGATTTTGATCTCGATCTCGCAAAGGAACAGTCGCAGGAAAATCCCGTTTTTTATCTTCAATACGCGCACGCCCGGATCGCGAGCCTCTTGGAATTCGCGGAAAAGGGCGTTACCACGCCACCGCCTGTGGCGGGGTCCCGTCCGAAGGCGGGAAAAGTTGATTTCAAACTGCTGAACACGCCCGAAGAAGCGGAATTGATCGGCTGTCTTTCCCAATTCGGGGATTTTCTTATCCAGGCCAGCCGGTCGATGGAGCCTTACCGTTTGGCGGATTATCTGCGCCAGGTCGCCGCGTCATTCCATAAATTCTACAGCCATCACCGTATCGTGACGGAAGATCAGGAGCTTACGAAGGCTCGGCTTCTTCTTTCCGATGCCACCCGCATCGTGCTCCGGAACGGCCTCGAACTCCTCGGGATCTCGCAGCCGGAGAGCATGTGACGGTAAAACGCACCCCTCTCCCTTCAGGGAGAGGGAAGGGTGAGGGTTTGTTAGCCCGCAAGTTGCGGCGTAACCAAACTGATACGGAAAAGAAACTTTGGCTACATCTTCGAAACAGACAACTTTCCGGTTTTAAATTTCGCAGACAGCACCCCATAGGAAAATATATTGCCGATTTTTGTTGCTTTGAACGAAGATTGATCATCGAAGTGGATGGCGGACAGCATTCGGGAGATTCTGTAAATGATTTCCTGCGTGCGGATTACCTCACCAAGAAAGGTTATCAAATCGTTCGGTTTTGGAATCATGAGATTCTTCAGAATATGGAAAGTGTGCTTGCGTTAATCGTCCGGGCGCTAAAATCCCCCTCACCTCAGTCCTCTCCCTCAAGGGAGAGGAGGTAGATTTTGACACACAGACACTTTGATACTTTGACACCGTCTTTGGTTCTTTTCATCGTTGGCCCCACGGCATCCGGAAAATCAGCGCTGGCCGTCGCGCTCGCAAAAAAACTCAACGGTGAAGTTATTTCCGCGGATTCCATGCTGGTCTATAAAGACATGGATGTCGGGACCGCGAAACCCACAAAAAAAGAACGCGGCGGTATCCCGCATCACGGGATCGACCTTATCCCGCCGACAAAGCATTTCTCTGTTTTTGCTTACCGCCAATTTGCCCTCAAGGCTATCAAGGACATCGTGAAGCGGGGGAAAACCCCTATTGTGGCGGGAGGAACGGGTTTTTACATTAGGGGGCTTTTAGAGGGGATTTCGCCTCAGCCGGGGGGCAATCTTCCAATACGCCGGAAACTTGAGCGGGAAGCCCTAAAAAAGGGCTTACCGGCCCTCTACAAGCAGCTTCTCAAGCTGGACCCTAAGCGGGCCAGGGCCATCGGCCCCCATAACCAGAGGCGGATCCTCCGCGCTTTGGAGATCTACGAGGTTTCGGGGAAGAAGCCTTCCAAAACAATCCTTAAAAAACCCGGACTTAAAGAACTTGGCTACCAGCCGGTCGTGATCGGCCTCCACCGGGACAGGGCCGCGCTTTACCGGAAGATCAACGACCGCGTGGACCGGATGTTCCGTCAAGGCCTTGCGCGCGAAGTAAAGCGCCTGGCGAAAAAGAAACTTTCCCAAACCGCGTTACAAGGGGTTGGCTATAAAGAAGTCCTGGACTGGCTTACGCCTGGCACCCTGTACACACCCGGTGTGGCACCCTGTACACACCCGGTGTGTACAGGGTTGAAGAAGACGCCGCTGGGGACAGTGAAAGACCGCATCAAACAGGCGACGCGCCATTTCGCCAAAAGGCAATGGACGTGGTTTAAACGCGAACGCGGTATCCGCTGGATCTGGTGGCCCGAAGCCGTTTCGATCAAACTGGTGCGAGATTTTGCGCTGAGAATGATAAAAAATGGACTCTGAGAGTTATTTAAGACCGGATCATGTAATGTTTGATCGAGACGGCGGGACTCGTCCCTCGGGACTTGTTGCGCGTCAAATCCAAGGCGAGTCCCGAGTCCCTAGTCCCGACTTTCCGCGTCGTCCGGAGGGTGACGGTTATGCGCGATAAAGTTTGCCTGGTCCTCATCAAAACGGGCGCGAAGGACTGTCCCGAACCTCGCGACATCCTGGAGGAGATGACGGAGCTGACCGAATCCGCCCAAGGGAGCGTGGTCGCGAGCGTGACGGCCAATGTGGTTCATCCCAGCCCGAGTCATTTTATCCGCAAAGGAAAGATCGGGGAGCTTCGCGACGAGATCGTCAAAACCGGAGCGAATGTTCTGATCTTCAGTGTCGACTTGACGCCTGTCCAGGCGCGGAATCTTGAGGAGGATTGCGGCGTCCGGGTGGTCGACCGGACGGGACTGATCCTCGATATTTTTGCGAGGCGCGCCGTTTCAAGCGATGGAAAACTCCAGGTCGAGCTGGCGCAGATGCAGTATCTCCTGCCGCGGCTTGTCGGACAGGGCGTGATCATGTCGCGTCTTGGAGGCGGCATCGGGACGCGCGGCCCCGGCGAACAAAAGCTCGAAGTGGACCGCCGTAAGATCCGCCGGCGCATGGAGTATATTCAAGCGCAATTGGAAAAACTCCGGACGCACCGGGCTCAGATCCGCAAAGGCCGCAGGCAAAAAGGGCTGCGGCAGGTGGCCATCGTCGGTTACACCAATGCGGGAAAATCCACGCTTTTAAACGCCCTCACGGGCGCCGACGCGTATGTGGAAAACCGGCTTTTCGCGACCCTCGATCCGAAGACGCGGATCTATAACGACGGGACGGAGCCCGCGATCCTTTTTACCGATACGGTCGGGTTCATCCGGAATCTGCCGCACGGACTTGTCAAAGCGTTCCATGCGACGCTTGAGGAAGCTGTTGATGCCGATCTGATCTTGGTTGTTGTCGATGCGGCAAGCGAGCATTTCATCCAGCATAAATATGTGGTGGACGAAGTCCTGAAAGAATTGGGAGCGGAGGCCAAGAAAAAAGTTCTCGCGCTAAACAAGGCCGATCTTTTGAACGACGCGGAGAAGACGAGGGCCCAGGAGAATTTTCCGGAGGGCGTCCTTGTTTCGGCCGCACGCAAGCAGGGGGTCAAAGAACTGATCGTGAAGGTCCGGGAGAATTTAACCTCTTGATGTCGTTGTGCGCTCCATCCCCTCATGATATACTTCTCAAGTTTTTCTCTCCTGAAAACCTTAAATTCTCTTACATAATTCATGATAAGAAAGGGAACCATGGAAACCGCAGCGACGCGTTTGCCGAGCATTGAACTTTACAAGGCCGGGCAGGGGCCCTGGCTCGATACGATCAGCCGGAAGCTCTTAAGGTCCGGGATGCTTAAAGCTTATATCGAAGAAAGCGGGTTGCTCGGCGTCACTTCCAATCCTTCCATTTTCCAGCAGGCCATCAGCCAGGGGGAAGGTTACGAGCGGGATATCCAAAAGCTTCTCAAACGCGGGGCGAGCACGCTTGAGGTTTACGATGTTTTGACAGTGGCCGATATCCGTGAAACCTGTGATCTTTTTTGGCCGGTATTCAAAAAGACCCGCGGCGAACACGGTTTCGTAAGCTTGGAAGTGCTTCCGAATCTGGCTTTTAATGAGGATGCGACGGTGGAAGAAGCCAAGCGGCTCTTCCGGCTTGTGGACCGTCCGAATGTGATGATCAAGGTTCCCGCGACCGAGCCGGGCGTCCGCGCGGTCCGGCGTCTCATTGGGGACGGCATCAATGTCAATGTGACGCTTATTTTCTCTCAGAAAAACTACCGCGACGTGGCGAACGCCTATCTTGACGGGCTCGAGACTTTTGCCAAAAAGGGCGGGGACCTTTCCAAAGTCCATTCCGTCGCGAGCGTTTTCGTCAGCCGCATCGACACGGATATCGATAAGCAGCTTGATACGAAACTGGCGACCGAAGATGATGCCGCAAAACGGATGCTTCTCACGGACCTCAAGGGCAAGGCCGCGATCGCGAACTCCAAGATGATCTACCGCTCTTTTAAAGAACTGTTCCGCTCGGGCCGCTTTCAGGCGCTTAAGAAAAAAGGCGCCTATGTTCAGAAGGCGCTTTGGGGCAGCACCAGCACAAAAAACCCCGCGTACCCCGACTTGCTTTATGTGGAGACGCTTGTCGGCAAAGATACCGTCAACACGCTGCCGCAGGCGACGTGGGAAGCGCTTTTGGCCCACGGCCAGATCCGGCCCGATACGATCGAAGAAAATCTCCAAGAAGCCGAATCGGCGATCGCGGATCTCAAAGGTCTTGGCATTGATATTCACGCGGTTTGCGACCGCCTGCAAAAAGACGGCGTGAAATCTTTCGTGAATTCTTTCGAATCTCTCATGAAAACCCTCGAACAGAAAAGGGAATCTCCCATGGCATCGCCCGTGAAAGTCAACGTTTCGCTTACTTCCGATCTTGAAAAAAAGGTAAAAGATACGATCGCGCAGCTTTCCAAGAAAGACGTTCACGCGCGCTGGCTGGCCAAAGATCCGACGCTTTGGTCGAATGATGCCGCGCACCAAAAAGTGATCCTTAACCGCTTGGGATGGGTGGATAACTGCGAGAAGATCATGGGGAAACTCTATGAGATCGACCAGCTCCAGGAAAAGGCCTCCAAGGCGAAGATCCGCGACATCGTCTTGCTTGGCATGGGCGGTTCCAGTCTGGCTGCCGAAGTGCTTTCGCTCATTCTGAAGAAGCCCTCGCAAAAAATAAAGGGAGCGCTTAAAGGGATTCGGTTCCATCTTCTGGATACCACCGACCCGGCCAGCATTCTTAAGGTTGAAAAGGCGGTGCGTTATCCTTCCACGCTTTTTATCGTGGGGAGCAAATCCGGTTCCACGATCGAAACGCGGTCCCAGTACCAGTATTTTTTCGATCGGGTGAAAAAATTCTACAAAGGCGATGAGAATAAAGCCGCGGAACGTTTCGTGATCGTCACCGATGAAGGTTCGCCGCTCGCCGATCTCGGTCGCTCAAAGACTTTCGGCGGGCTTTTCTTAAATCCCCAGGATATCGGAGGCCGGTATTCCGCGCTTTCATTCTTCGGGCTTGTGCCGGCGGCGCTTCTTGGGATCGATGCCAGGCAAATCCTTGCGGACGCGAAGCGTTTCTTGGATCAAATGCGCGCCGTGACGGATATTTCAAAAAACGAAGGGATCGCGCTCGGTATTCTCTTAGGCGTCCTGGCGCTTAAAGGTAAAGATAAACTGACTTTTTGGACATCGCCGTCGCTTGCTTCCTTCGCCGACTGGGCGGAGCAATTGATCGCCGAAAGCACGGGCAAGGAAGGGAAGGGCATTACTCCCGTGGCGGGAGAACCGCCTCTGAACCTCGACCGCTACGGCAGCGACCGGGTTTTCGTCACGCTCCGTTTGAAAGGCGAAAATGAAAAGCTTTGGGCAGCGCGCATCAAGCCATTAAAGACCAAAGGGTTTCCAGTTTTGGATTTTGTCTGGGATGACGGCATGAACGTGGGCGGAGAATTCCTCCGGTGGGAAGTCGCGACAAGTTTTGCGAGCGTGGTCCTTAAGGTCAACCCCTTCGACGAGCCGAATGTGACGGAATCCAAGAACATCACAAGCCGTCTTTTGGGCGACATTAAAAAGAAAAAGGCCTTGCCGAAACCCGGCAAGATCCTGGCGGCCCGCAGCTCAAAACTAGCGCCGGCGGAAAAGAAATTGTTGGATGGTTTTTTTGCCAAACTTCCGAAAAACGGTTTCGTGTCGCTTTTGGCTTATCTTGACCGTTCTCCGGCCAGCAAAAAAGCTCTGCAGGGTTTACAGAAAACCATCGCGTCAGCTTTGAAAGTCCCGGTCCTGTCGGGTTTCGGCCCGCGGTACCTTCATTCGATCGGCCAGCTTTACAAGGGCGGTCCCAAACAGGGTATTTTTATCGAGTTTTTCGTTCAAGATGCGAAGGATGTGAAGATCCCCGGCGAGGTCTACGGGTTTAGCCAGCTAAAGCGCGCCCAGGCCATGGGGGATTATGAGGCGATCTCAAGCAAAGGACTCCCTGTTTTGGGGGTGGAGCTCGGCGCCAATTTGCCGGCCGGATTGAATGCTTTCCAAAGGAAAATTGCTTCATATTTAAAGCCTTAACCTTTTCAACTAGCGCAGTTAAAATTTTAACTGCGCTAGTTGAGACAAAGGGGGCTAAAGTCCTCGAGCATTTGGGCGAAAATTATTAGCAATAAAGGCATATCACGTGCGACTTCCAATATCCAAACAGAGATCCTCAAACCTGCAGGGTTGGGCGCTTCTCGTTATTTTTGCGAGCGTTGGCGTTCTGTCCGGATGCGCATCGTCGAGACAAACGGTTTATCAGCCTTCCGGCCCCTCTTCCGCGATCAGCACCGTCCTGCCGGCTCCCGCAGGCCCGTTGCGAACTGTCTACCACGAAGTCGGCCCTTCCGAAACCCTGTGGCGCATTTCCAGCATCTATAGCGTGGATATGGCAACCCTGATGCGGGTCAATAACATCAAGGACCCGAGGCAGATCAAGCGGGGGCAGAAACTCCTTGTTCCCAACACGCGCGGCCCGCGGCCGAATATCCCGCTCTATATCACGACGCGCTGGACGCATATCACGATCCATCATACCGCGACCGATGTGGGAAGCGCTTACAGCATTGACGGTTTACACCAAAAGAGAGGCTGGGAGAACGGGATGGGTTATCACTTCTTGATCGACAACGGCACTCGTGGGAAAACCATGGGCCAGATCGAGGTGGGCCCGCGCTGGATCAAACAGATGGATGGCGCTCACACGAAGGCGAGCGATTACAACAAAAAGTCGATCGGGATCGCGGTCGTGGGCAACTATAGCGAAACAGGGCTCCCTGACAAGATGCTCGATTCCCTTGTTTTTCTTACGATCACACTGAAAAAATTCTACCGCATTCCGGATCAGAACATTAACGGTCACCGCGATGTTCCCGGGGCCGCCACCGAGTGTCCCGGAAAATTCTTTCCCTGGAGTGAATTCAGGCGCCGTATCCGTATTTACTCCTGATCCTTTCTTTTTTCTTCCCGTCCGTTGCAGTTGGCCCATTCGATTCAAAACACTCAGGGTCAATCCCGAGCAAGCTTCGGTCTTATGCCGGAGATGGTCGAGGGATTGACAAAATCCCGAAATCTGCTACATTTGGGGCGTAGTTATCGCGAAGGGAAAATCATGAAAAAGCGTAACCTCAATCAGATCCATAGCTTAGCGAAATATCCCATGAACATCGTCATGGCGCAGGCGTGGTTTCTGTCCACGAAATGCCGCCATGCGGTTCGCGGCCGTGGGCTTTTGAGGGACGCTCGGGAGGACCAAGCGTAAGCCGGTAGTAATAAGACAAAAACGGAATCATTCAAAAGCCCATGATCGTGAAAAGCGGTCATGGGCTTTTTTTTCGCCTGCGCCGGTCTTTGGCGTAGGACGAATCCGCCAGCAATTTGGCGGACGCGGTGTCCTGACCTCGAAATGGTTCGAGATTGGGAAAAGATCCGCCACAAAGCGTTGGCGGATTTAATTCGCACAGTGACTTACGTTCACTTGTTCCGTAAGTCACGTGCTCATAAAAGGAGATTCAAAGATGAATCCGACATTAAGTCCGGGCATCAACACAAGATACAGGCGGAGGTCACGGAATCCCGTGAAGTTGACCGCCCTGATCTACCTCAGAGAGGCTTTGATCGAGGAGCGGTACGAGAACTGCCCCGAGTTCATTGCCATCGCAAAAGAATTCGGAGCGCTTGATGAAGAAATACGCGTCCTGCTCGAAAACCCGCGCAGACATCCGAACTCTTAATCTGTCTGATGAGGGCGCTTTTTCCCGCGTCTGGGGTATGAAGCGGAAAAAAGTTCTTCGAGGGATCTTGGTAAAAAGCTCACATGCTTTTAGCTCGTGTGATGACGCGGGATCCGTGTGTCTTGGACAGGATTTTCACAAAAAATGTTCCAAAAAATTCAAGATTTCATCATTTTGTCCGTTAATCATAGTAACCAAGGGGGACAACATGATTAATAATATGGTTTTATCTCGTGAGATTGAGTGGATCGGGTACGAACATAAACGCAACATGCTCCAGGTCGAATTCATCGTCGGTTCCATATACCAATATGAGAACGTCCCCGAAACGGTTTACCAGGAATTCCTCACGGCCCCTTCTTACGGCCGCTTTTTTGAATCCAATATCAAAAATAAATACCAGGCCCGCAAAATACGCTAAGCCGCTCCTCTCGCGGTAAACCATACGATTTTTGTTGGCAATTCCCGCGTTTCGTATTGGAAATTCCGCAGAATTTCCAAGCATCCTACAGCGCCATTCGTCCCGCCGCCAGCGAGGCGGGACTCTTTCGCGCCCTCGTCTACGCTCGCTCTTGAGGTCTCGACGGAGGCAGCTGCCGGAGTTTCGCAAAGCATGGTTTTTCCGTATTTTCGTTCGGAAAATTTGCGGAACGAGGCCGCAGGCGGGTGAGAATCGCTGGATTCGAGAACCGCCGGTGCCGAATCGAGACCTCAAGAGCACCGTGCCCGCTTCGCCTCGGGAGCGCGCTCCCGGATCGCTTGGAAATTCTGCAACCCCATCTCTGGGAATATGGGAATTATCGATTCGATTTTAATGATTGAACCTCGCCTTTTTTTTCGCTAACCTTCTCTCCATGAATCAGCCGCCTTCCCAGCCAAAATCCCGCGAACAGTGGGGGACCCGTCTTGGCCTTATCCTTGCGATGGCTGCCAACGCCGTCGGTCTCGGGAATTTTCTCCGTTTTCCAGTCCAGTGCGCCGGGAATGGGGGCGGGGCGTTCATGATCCCTTATTTTATCGCGTTCATCCTGCTCGGCATCCCGCTCATGTGGATCGAATGGGGGATCGGCCGCTTTGGCGGCAAATACGGCCATGGGACGACGCCGGGGATGTTCCATTACCTCTGGAAGCACCCGCTCGCGAAATATGTCGGCGCGATCGGCCTGACGATCCCTTTCGCGCTTGTGATCTATTACAACTACATCGTTTCCTGGACGCTGGCTTATAGCGTTTTTTCTTTGACCGGAAAATACGCCGGCATCCTGGACTTCCGGGGTATGGCCGATTTCCTCGCCGCCTATCAGGGAAAGATCTCCAATAATTATTTTCCCAATATCATGACGGCGTTCCTTTTTTTCTGTATCACGCATTTCTGCATGATGTGGATCATCTCGCGCGGGGTTTCCAAAGGGATCGAGCGTCTTGCCAAGACCGCCATGCCGCTTATTTTTGTCTTCGGAGCCATTCTTGTGATCCGCGTTCTCTTTCTCGGGACCCCCGATCCGGCTTTGCCGGAGAACAACATCGCGAACGGTTTTGGTTTTATCTGGAATCCCGATTTCAGCATGCTTAAGGAAAGCAAGGTCTGGCTTGCCGCGACCGGCCAGATCTTTTTTACCTTAAGCGTCGGATTCGGCGCGATCCAGACCTACGCAAGCTACTTGAAACCCAAGGATGATGTGGTGCTTTCAGGTGTCGCGACAAGCACGACCAATGAATTCTGCGAGGTGATCCTGGGCGGATCGATCGCGATACCGGTCACGGTGGCCTTTTTCGGCCTTGCTCAAACAAAGACGATCGCGGCCGGAGGAGCTTTCGATCTCGGTTTTTTTGCGATGCCCATCATTTTCCAGAAGATGTTCCTGGGGCAGGTGTTCGGAACGATCTGGTTCTTTCTTCTCTTTCTTGCCGGCGTTACTTCGTCAGTTGCTATGGCTCAGCCCATCATGGCCTTCTTGCAGGAGGAATTTAAGACCTCTCGCAGGGTCGCCGCATGGATCGTGGGAACGATGACGTTCTTTTTCACGCTTCCCGTGATCTTTTTCCTGAAGCACGGATTCTTAAATGAGATCGATTTCTGGATCGGCACGTTCGGGCTCGTGGTTTTCGCGATCCTCGAGGTGGTCCTCTTTATTTGGGTATTCGGCGCCGCCAATGCGTGGAAAGAGATCAATTCAGGTGCTGATATCCGTTTGCCGCGCTTTGTGCTTCCGCTCATGAAATACGTCACGCTGGCGTATCTTGTGGCTCTTATGGTGTTCTGGTTCATCCAGGACGGATGGGGCGTCTTGACCATGAAAGGCGTTTCGGCGGCGGACTATCCTTACATATGGTTTGCCCGATTTATGCTGATCGGGATCGCCGCGTTTATGGTTTTCTTGGTCTATATCGCCTGGCGCAAACCGCACGTCATCCAGCGGAGGGTGCCGGAATGACATCTTCGGGTTGGATCTTTCTTATCGTAAGCTGGAGTTTTATTCTCTTCCTGATGATCGCGTCGTTTACCGTCGTTCTCCGGAAAAAGTAATTTCTCTCTCTTATCCCTAAAAGAACACGAACGTTATCACCAGGAATAGCGGGATCAGGATCCCCGCCGACCATAGCATGTAGCCGAAAAAGCTCGGCATCTTCCAGCCGCGGTGCTGCGCGATCGAGCGGACCATGAAATTAGGCGCGTTCCCGATGTAGGTCATCGCCCCGAAAAAAACCGCCCCCACGCTGATCGCCGTCAAGAGGAGCTCGGGGATCTTGAGATGAGGCCCCATTGATTTTAGTCCCTGGGCGAGCGCGATAAAAGTCAGGTAAGTCGGCGCGTTATCCAGAAAAGACGAAAAAGCCCCCGTGACCCAAAAAAACTGCCAGGGTTGCGTCACGCCCAGCTCCTGCCCGCGCAGATAGAGGATCTCGAGCGCCGGTTCCATCGTAATGAAGATCCCGAGGAAAAGGATCGCGACTTCCAGGATCGGATAAAAATTAAACCCATTCGCCTCATGGACGCTTTTGGGCGTGATCTTAAGAGAAATGAGCGCGGCAAGGACCATCACGATCTCCCGCCAGGGTTGAGGCGCCCAGATGGTCGCGGCAATGATCGCGATAAGGCACCCGAGATTTTGAAGCCCGCGGATCCGGACCGGCTCATCGGAGCGCGCCTCGCGCTGCAGGCGTTTTGTTTCATGGTCAAATGCCCGGCGATCGATCAAAAAGAATAAAGCAAGGATCACGCATCCCGCGAAAAGCCAGAATGGATAAAGTTTCAGCGTCCAGAAGAACGGCACGCCGAGCAGGAACCCCAGAAAAAGCGGCGGATCGCCGAGCGGCGTCAGCAGGCCGCCGATATTGCTTACCAGCATGATAAAAAAAATCGGAATATGGATATGGTGTTTCCGGTAATGATTGGCGTGAAGAAGCGGTCGGATCAAGACCATGCTGGCGCCGGTGGTTCCGATAAAGTTCGCGAGCACCGCGCCCCCGGCAAGCATGAGCGTATTCGCCAAAGGCGTGCTGACCAGGTCGCCGGTAATGCAGATCCCGCCGGAAACGATAAAAAGGGATCCTAGAAGGATGACAAAGGACAGGTAGTGTTCAAGCCCCGAAAAAAGAAGATGGGGATTATAGACCAGGCAGAGGTAGATGACCGGGAACGCGAAGAATGCCGCCACGAAAGCCTGGTTTTTGAGCGAATGCCAGAATTTTGCGGCAGCGAGCGGGAAGACCGCGATCGAAACAAGAAGCCCGAGGAACGGGAGCGTGGTCCAAAGCGCCGGCAGCCATTCGTGATGCATACGTTACCCCGCCCTTTTCTCGATCATAAGGTATGATTCAAAATTAACTTTCCAATCCAGGATCACCCGCAAATGGAGCAGCCCGTCTTCCTTGATCTCAAAATCCGGCGGAAAGGCATGTTTGTGCCACCGGAAAAGAACGCTTGAGGTCACGGGTTCGATATCCATGGGCGCTGTTTTGAAAATGCGCCCATCCTCCGTGGAATATTCGATCACTTCCTTGTGGAACATTTTATCTTTCCGCCAGCAGGTGACGGCATAAAGGTTGTCGAAACGGTAGGGGTAGGCGGGGACATGCAGGTTGCTGCGGACCATGCCTGCTTGATAGGCGTCTTGCTCTCCCGGCTCAAAGTCTTTGCAGATCATGAATTGAAGAAGGCGGATCTTTTCTTGACTCATTGGTATGAATATTAAACAAAGCCATCTCCGAATGCAAGAACGTAACCGTCATTTTCAATTTTTGGAAGAATTGCAGAATTTCCCGCCGCTCCTTCCTCGCCGTTCGTCCCGCCGCCGGCGAGGCGGGACTCACTCGCACCCTTGCCCTCGCTCGATAAGACAGGGCTTGCGTGAAGGCAGCTCTCGGAGTCCCGCAGAGCTTGGTTTCCTCAAGAGGAGGAATCTGCGGGACGAGAGCGCAGGCGGTCGTTATCGCAGGAATGACGAACCGCCGGTGCCGGAATCGCAAGCCCTGTCTTAATCTCCATGCCCGCTCGGGCGCGGGAGCGCGCTTCAGGGTCGCGGGAAATTCTGCAATTTATGCCCTCTGCTAACATAGCAATATATAGCAAATATAGCTAATTATAGCTTATTATAACCTCTGAATAATATATAAATCTTTTCAATATCTTGTAATATCTTCTCTATCATGCTACTTTTGTATTGGAGGAAAAATCAAATATTTCTAGAGGCAACGAGTGTTGTTGCAAAGGGTTGCGGAATGCAGAGAAGGAGGCTGTGTAAAGATTTTACGACTTAAAAAAGAAGACATTATGAACACGGAAACTATGTATCAAAAAAACAAAGGGAGACGAATAGTCGCTGCCGTGGTCGCGTTTGTGTTCGCGACAACGAACTGCGCGTGGTCTGTCCCTGCCAGCGGCGGGGATATGGGCGCTGCGCAATCCGTTGCGGCGACCGCGTCGCAAACCGCGGCAATCGCGATACCGAACACTCTCGGCGAGATCCAGGCGAGGTTCCGGGATCCGGCGAGCGACAAGACGGTCATTCTCATTCAGGACGCCCACGCGGTCAATGACGCGCAGGAAAACATTCAGCGGCTGATCGAATATCTCCAGAAGGAGCAGGGCGTTCGTCTCGTTGCTTTGGAAGGCGGCAAGGAGAAGCTGGACCCGACGCTTTACCGCGCGTTCCCTGACGCAAAGGTCATGCAAAAGGTCATGACGGGTTATCTGGAACAGGCTGAGTTGACAGGGCCCGAGATGGCCGCGATCCTCGGCGAAAAAGAAAATAATTTTTACGGTATCGAGAATTGGGACCTCTATGAGCGGAACTACCGCGCTTACTTGCAGGTCCAGGCGGTTAAGGACGATTTGCTTAAGAGTCTCGCATCGTTTAAGGAGAAGCTCGATCGTGAACGCAGATCGGTTTATTCGCAGAAGCTGAACGATTTCCAGGAAGCGTGGCAGGGTTTCCGCAGCGAGCGCATCTCCGTTCTGGAGCTTTTCCTCGCTTTGAACGCGCTTGGGTTGAGGCCTTCCAAATCGTCCCGCTATGCCGAGCTTTCGAAGGTTATGAGTTCGGTCGGCTATGACCGTTCCGGCAAAGAGAAAGCCCTCGAGCCCATGATCCGCGAGATGGCGAATGAATTCAAAATGAAGTATGTCCGCCAGTTCGGCGTCAAAGAGGAAATGAATTTCTACGGAAAATATCAGGCGTTCTCGACGGGGAAATTAAGCGCCGGACAATTCCTGCTTTACATGGTGCGGATCGGCGAATCGAAAGGGTTCCGGCCGAAATTAACCCCGCAGATGCGGAAACTGCTCGGGCATACGGAAACGCTTTCCGAGATCAAGGGAAGCCGCCTTTTCGATGAACTGCAGAAATACCTTCCGGAGAGCATGGCCGCGTTGGCAGAAAAGCCGGAAGAGCGGGAGCTGGCGAAAAAATATGAGCGCCTCTTCATCCTGGAAGATCTCGTTAAGTTGGAACTGACCCATCAGGAGCTCCAGGCCTATCAGGAGGATCCCGAGAGCTTCGCCGGGCTGTTAGGCGATCGGGATTTTCGCGAGAAGGTCAAACCGGCTTTAGAGTTTTATGAGCATGCGCTTGCCCGCGACCGGGCATTTTTTGACCGGCTCACCTCTCTCATGAACAAGGAGGGACAGAAGACCGCGGTCATGGTCGCCGGAGGTTTCCACACGGAAGGGCTTAAAAAGATCCTCCGGGCCAACGGCGTTTCGCATTTAGTGATAACGCCCCGGATCCATTCATTGACGGGCTACGAAAATTATGCGCGCGTGATGAAAGGGGATGTTTCGTATAAGCCGTCGCCCAATGCGACGCTTTATGACGCGTTCGCCCGCGCCGCGATGCAAAAACTCTTGATGGAGTTGCCTCTGGCCGGGCTCGACAGAAATCTAAAATCCTGGCGCGATCAACTGATCCGCAACGCTGCGGCAAAGGGAACCATCGCCGACGTGGGGCAGTACACCCGTTATATCGACGCCCTAGCTTTGCCCGCGCAAATACGTTTTGGTCAAGCGCCGTTGAAGAGAAGCAAAGAAGAGATCATCGCCGCGATCCAGAAAGAGCTCGAACGCTTCCGCGACGAATCCTTGGCCGGGATCTGGAAACGTTTCGAGGCGCAGCTCCAGGAATTCGGAACGGGACTCCGGGAGTTGGTTTCGAAAAAGGAACTAAATCTCCAAACCGTCTCCGCGCTTTTAGATAACGTTTCCAAAGCCAAACCTTCAATGATTCCTCCGCAGCGCCCCTTAGAGCCGGGAGCAAGAAGCATACCCCTCGGTTATGCGCCAACAGGGGCGATTTCTGTTGTAGCGCCACTCATTGTTGCACCAGCAATCGAAAAACCGGTTTCCGAGTTGCCCAAGGTTCGTGATGAATCTTCGGAGAAAACAAGCGTGGACAGAAGGGCGGAATATTTGACAAGCCAATTAGGCGCAGAAGGGTTTTTGAGTGATTTAATGCCTCTTTTTGATCTGCAAGATCCAGTAGTCGAAGAAGCTTACAAAGAGGCCTTGGCTAACCAGCCCTCCAACGCGATTTCACGGGATATTACAAGTTGGGCTGAAATCGAAAGTGCTGTAAGCGCTCATCTTCGGGCTAATCCGGGTCCCGCGCTCATTATTGTCGAGGGCGCTGCGCAGCATATTTGGGGCGCGCTTCCTGCGCTAGAAGCAAACCAGCAAGTCCGTTATGTTTCCTCAACGGTGCTTAAATTGACCGCTGAAAAAGTGCGCGCAGGAGAGATTTTCAAAGATAAAAAAACAGACCTGGCAGTCCAAGAAACTTTAAAAGTTCAACTTCGACGAACCGTGGGAGTTGCTAAATATTTAGGTTATGGTTCGCTTGAGGAGTTCGTTGAAGATCGTCAGCGTAGGACCGGGAGCAACCATTTGATGATAGGATTGGAAGAAACCGGATTACATCATTTGTATGCCGGAGACGTTTCAAGTCCTGTTTATGCGTTACTCTCCAATCTTTTAGATCAATACAAACCGGCAAGCGTTTTATATATCCACGAGAACTTGTATGTTGAAAATATGCAGAAATCTTTTGCAAATGGTTTTCCCGGTCAAAAACTTCCGCGCGATGAGTTTCTTCTCAAGGCCAAAGCGGGTGGTGTCAAAGTTGATTTTGCCGCATTTGGTTGGAAAGATCGTGAGGGCTTAGATCGGTTCGATTTTCCATTCAGAGCGGAGATTAGGGCTGGTGAAAATCTTTACGAAGCAGTTCCCGCACTTGGGGGTTTTCTTGCGCGGGATCAAAAGCGCGTAGGGCCGTCACGGGGAGGTTTGGTGGCTGCCGGTCTTGCCGCTGTTATTGCCGCAGGTCTTAGCTCCAAGAAAATATCCCGTCGCGCCTTTTTGAAAATAGTCGGTTTAGCCTCGGCAGGAGCCGCCGTAGGATTTTTAGGGGCAGGGTGTGAGACAACCCAAAGCAATGTTGGCTGGTCTAAATCGCCAGTAAAAGTGCCGCAGGGATATCGTCAACCCTCAGAAGCTGAATGGAGAATCATAGAAGCCGCATGGCAAGAGCTTCAGGCCTTGGCGAGCGATGGGAGGAATCCTGAATTAAAGACCCTACTTTTTGGCGAGAACTGGAAGGATCATTTTTTTATAAGTCCAAAGATGGAGGGTAGACCTGATGAGGGCGGAGCAGGCGGGGATGCCGTCCAGGGCGGACAAATCGTAACGGTTGATCAAGGCGCGATGGATTGGGTCATGAGCGATCGGGCGGAAGCATGGGAAATATTTATCCGGACCATTTTGCATGAATTGGTTCATGCGACCCATTTCCAGCAGGAGTTTGATTATGGGGTCGCCGAAGAAAATGTAACCCGGATTGAAACCGCCGAATTTTTTGGCGACGCGTTTTTTGTTTATGATCGAAATACAAATAGCGTAACACGCTATAACACAAGTTCGCTGGATCCCGATGCTCCCGATTATTATGGAGGAGTTCCCGATATTGTTGATCATGCAGAACGATATGGGGAAGACGGAAATGGCGTGGTTGTGTTTGGAGTGACCTCCTCCGGCATGATCAACGCCTATCCGGGTCAATTACCTCCAAGCGCCGTCGAAGAGGCGATACGCCTCAATGCCGAAGCCGATCAAAAATCCCGTGCGGAAGTGCGCCTGCCCGTCGCTAGGCAAGGGGAAAGACTAAGCCCGATTTCGCGCGGAGGATTTTTCTCTCGAAAAAATTTAATTAGTCTTTTGGCGGGCGTCATGCTGGGCGCCGCTGTTGCTTTGCCCACTCCAAGCATGGCTCAAGAACGCCAAGTGTATCATAAGGATGGCGCTCTTGTTAAACTCGCCGACGATACCGACGGTACTCCCATTATGATGAATTTGGGAAAGGCCGGCGAGGCCTCGGAAGTACAAATTTATTTCCAAGTGCTTATGGACTATTTCCAATCTATTTCGATCAAGCCAGATTACTGGCGCGCAACGCTCATGCCCGTGACCGTCAAGACGCCAGACGGAAGGACCGAGACGATCTTGGTCGAATGGGGCATGAGTTTTATTCCGTTTCCGGGATACTGGGATGGCGATGGCAATTATCACCATAAAGGGAGGATCGACAACCTTAAATTCAGACGCGGTTTTCAGGGAAGCGTTGTTGTGACCGGTGATTTTATTGACGACAACGGCATGATCCAGACGGATGGCTTTGTAGCGACCATTAGCCCATCCAAAAAAGACAAGGAAGGACGTTTTGATTATTTAAAAATAAATGTGAAATATAATGTTCGGGCCGCTTCACCAAGGATTGGTTTTTCAGGAGCAAAGTTTGACCCAGACCGTATTCGGCTTGGCGAAGCATTAAAAACATGGCAGCCGAGTTCCATGTTTGTCCGTCCCGGCGGGCCTGGTGCAGGAATTTATGATACCGATAAGATCATTATCAATACCGAAGACGGCCTATGGGAAGAGATACCACTTGAAACCGTAAGCGGGCTCTTGTCCGAAACGCCTTATAAGCTGGGTCGCTACGGGATTGGTTTTGTCAACGAAGGTCGCGCTCGGGATGTTCCGACTTTTTGGTTAGTGCCGCGAGGAAAGAACGTAGCAAATGTTTATTTGGACCTTGATGGCGATCCTGACGCGGACAGCTTGGGCGGCGGTATTAGCCCAGCAGACCTTCGAAGCGAGTATCCTCCGGGCACCCCGATCACCTCCGTCGACTATGATCTCTATGTTTTTCCTCCTGGTGATCCGTGGCCCTACCTTGAAAGAATTTTTCCAGAATTAAAAGGCAAGCGGTCGCAATTTTTGAAGTCCGGAGAGTCGAAGCCCGAATCCGGAGTTTCGCGCCAGGAATTTCGCTCTGAACTGCGGATATCAGGAAAAGAAGCGATCGCAAGAATGGGGTGGGTTGCTGTTTTTGCGGTTCTCGGAATGATGATGCTCGATATTTTTGCCGCGTTTCGGTATCAGAAAACGACAGGGATCGAGCCCCTCAAAGACTTGGCATACGAACTCGTTACCGGAAAGCGCCGAGATGACGGCTATGCAAATAATCCCATGTATGATATTCGCAGCGGTCAGGCGATTGAAAGAAATCTGCCGACCTTGGTACGCGAAAACAGGATGCGAGTTTTTGAAAAAGAGCTTTTTCAATCCGGCGCTTTGCAGGGAGGGCAATGCGTGTTCGTTCTTATCCAAACAGAAGACGGGGAAAGGATCGGAGCAGCTCACTTCTTCCCGGGTAAAAAAGGCGAATATATTTCTGACGCGGAGCTAAGACAACAGATAGCGACAGCCATAGGTCGTTTGCAAGAGCGGGGTATCGGCGAGGGATCTGTTTTTCATGTATTTATGAACGGCGCTTCCGAAGAGCCGGATTTTAGCGACGCAATTATTTCCGGTTTTAGTAAGCAGTATAAGCAGGGAGAGATCATTAGCGATGTTACGAGCGGTTACGGGATCAACTTGATCGTTTCGAGCCCCGAAAGGGACGGTCTCCGAAAATTAACGATCAGGAGCGGAGATTTTGCAGCAGAAGATTTGTTGGGCGAAGGAGAAATTGACACGAAGGGGCGCATCACCATTCGTCGGACGGATCGCCCGAAAACCCGCGCTGAAACGCGTGCGGCGGAGGAGAGGTATTTTAAAGAAGAATCGCTGTCGTGGCTCGGGGACAAACTTTTTAGCGGCATGTCCGCCGAAGACGCGCCGGAGATCCTCAAAAATTATATTCAACCCGGCGTGAAAAAAAGAAATGTTCTTTTGAATATTCAATACGGGCGGGACCTCCGGGTCGCGGTCAGCCCCGTAAGACCTTTGGGATTTTTGACCGCTTCGCATAGTGATCTAGCCCGGAAGGCTCAAATGGGGGAATGGAATAGGGGGTATGTTTCTGCGACGCTGGATTTCGGCTATAAAAAGGCCCTTATTATTCCGGATAACGCTCGTACGGTTTCGATTTCAGAAAAACGTGAGCAGACCATAGTTACCGCAAAGTTGCTGCGAGATATTTTGGAGAAGACGGGAGAAAATCCGGAGTTGTGGGATTTAACGGTCGCGGATCTGCTCAGAATTCTCGGCATATCCGACCCTACCCAGATCACTTTGCCGAACGTTGCGGGGTTGGATCTGGAATCTTTCGAAAAACCAGCAGCTATCGAAAGGGGGGTTCTGGAGTCAAAGGAAGGCGTTCGGGTCCGCGCTGAGATGCGGATGAAGTGGCGAGAACGATTTGAAAAGGTAATTCAGAACATTCCAAGAAATGCCCGGGAATATAAACCGTATGGAAAGTCTCCGGGGTGGGCGGAAGTGGGCAAAAAAGTCGAGTTTGATTCGATGTATTATGAAGTGCTGCAACGCCTGACCAAATATGATGGCAGCAGTCTGATCGTGTTGGCCATGCAAATGAGACAGGGCTCGGATCAAATTCCTGAAAAACTCGTTGCCATAAAAGTCTATCCCACCCAGAGCGAATTGGACGCTGCGGATGAGATGATCGGTAAAAATCAAAAAGAGATTCCCCACTTGGTAATGTCCAATATAGCGGCGGACGACCAGCGGGATGCAGAAAATGTTTATCCCTTGCTTATTTCGGATTGGACTTCGCCTATCGCGGTAAGCAATTACAGGGATAGCGACTTTCTGGATGAATTTCAGCTTATACCGTTCGAAGGATTGGAGGACAGGTACGGGGTTCCTCCGAAAAGCGCGTTCACAATAATGGATTTTTTTCTGAGAGCTCCGGAAGAACCGGGGGCGGAAAAGACATCCTATGCGTTTTATTCCCTTGAGTTTTTACTCCAAGCGTTCCGATCGATAAGAGAAGGCGAGATCCTCGGGTTCTATTTTGAAGATTCTTTCGTTCATAATTTTTGGTGCAGCAGCGAAAGGGAGAATGGAATCCCCGTTTTCAGGCGCGGAGATCTTGATGGGGGGGTATCTGTAAAAGACCCTCGAGCCAAGCAGATCCTATGGGACAGGTTTTTTGATGAGTCGGATTGGCGTAGGCCGGGCATTGTTCCTTTCTTTCTGAAATACCGCGCTTTTCTGGATGAGCGTGTAGTGAATTTTCTGGAAACGGCTCGATCGAGTTATCCCGATCCAGAGCGGCTTCCGAATGATTTTGTTGTCAAAATGGTCGAAGGATTGGAAATGATCCGGAATGACGCAACAAAGACCCTGGCGGGAGAGAGCGCTTTCAATCAGGCTTTTAAGCGGGCCGAGGTTCGCACAGTAGTGAGTCCTGACAATTCGTTTACTTTATTGACGGGTTCTGATTCTGCGCAAATTTTGGCGGCGCTTGGCAGGAACCCTTCAGACGCGGAAGTAAAAAATGTGCTGGCGCAATTAAAGCGGAGCGGGGAGCGTGGTTTCAGCAACCTTGCCCCGCTTTTTAATCTCGCGATAGCAGAGTTTGTTGAAATATTGAATAATCTGCCGAATGCCGACGCGGTCATTTTAGGTATTCCGGATGCCTGGGCGGCGTTTGAAACCGGATTGGGAGATAAGGCGCGGCTAGTCAATACCGCAGCAGAGTTCAGCCGTCTCAATACGATCATCGCAGGCGAATTGACCACCGCCCCCGTTGCAATTACCGCAGAAGCTGAGCTGACGCAGTACGATCGCGCAAAACTTAACGCTCTCGTAAAACAGCTTGTAGCGGCTAACGCGGAACTCCTCTCAAAAATGAAAGGCGTGCCCATTAATATCCTTATGGACCACACGCCCGGAACTTCGAGCGACATCCTGGGGATCATCGAGTCGCTGGAGGAATTGCGCCAGTTGGTGGTCTTTTATGACGGCAAGGAGAAGGAGAATGTGCCGGGTCGCGGCTATCACAAAGTCACAAACCGTTTCACGCCGCTGAACTATTCCGGCAAGGACGTGAACCGGCTTGCTTCAAACAAGATAACCGCCGATAGTCGAGAATTATGGTTTGGTATCACCAGCAAGGATATAGGTTTTAGCGAGCTGGGGGTTTTGCTCTGCAATTCCAACCTTGATCATTTTAAATTGGCAGATCCGGCGGCAAGACAGGTAGTCAAGCTTATTGTCCAGCATATGCTTTACAAATATATGATACTCAGCCGCAGCGCCCAGCAAGCGATCGCCAAAAATCCAGAACTTTTGAAAACCTATCTGGAAGATATGCCCGGGTCCTCATTCCTCAAACGGAATAGCAAGAGCGGCTGGTCGGTTGCCGTCGAGGAATTTAACAACGCATTCCAAGCGAAGGAGTCGATCGAGACAGCGGCTTAATCGCGAACCTTTTCGATCGTGGGAGGATTTTTTTGTTGTCAAAAGGGTATTGCAAGTGTAGTTTCACTAAAATAAAATTTCATGGGTGCGGCTTATTTTAAAGATCGATAGCGTCATTTTATTCAGCACGCCAACTTGAGAAGGAGTTTCTATCTATGCAGAACGTTCTGGTGGTCTATAACGGGTACGCTCCGCTCGAGGAGCATTCCTTTCAACGCATTTTTGACGAAATGTGGCGCAGCAAGCACGGTGATGATATTTCCTTCCAGTTCCTGAAACTCGAGGAGGACGAAAGCATCCACGGCAACCTGCTCGGATTTTTGGAAGCCCACAAGAAGGTGTTGGACCTCTACCCTCACGGCGCCCAGTTGCCCGATACGATCGTTTATATCCACGACGCCGGGATGTCGAAGAGGATCTTTCCGCTGCAATACGCGACAGGAAAGCCCAGCAAGGCCCTGATCCGGGTCCCGAAGGGCCCCGCGATCGCCCAGACTTTCCATTGCATGGCGCATAACCTTCCTTTTTTGAAGAACACCGTCATGATCATCCCGATCGATCAATTTTTTAATTATTTCGATATCAATGTCGAAAGGCTCCGGGAAAGGGTCGAGCAATTCGGTATGGTGATGCTGCAGGTAGACGTTCCGGTCGCAACCGCGGTGGGCCAACTTGGCGTCACGCAAATGGACCCTTCGGGGAGGATCGTCGCCTTCTTTGAAAAACCTAAAGATCCGGCGATGATCCCGCTTGTTCGCGAAGGAACGGCGCTTGGGAATACCTTCCAGGTTTATTTCAGTCACCAGGGGATGCAGGGACTTCTGGCCGCGTTCGAAGAATTCCGCAAGGAAGAAAAGAAACTCGCCAAAGAATTGGATGAGGCCGGATGGGATTTTAACGGGCTCGTCAGCGAGACCCTGACGCTTCCCGATGCAAAACTCAATGTTTTTCAAAAAGCTTTCAAAAAACATCTCAAGAAACACAAGATCGGCTTGGGAGGGCTGGAGGTCAAGGGAACTTGGCAGGACTGGGCATCGAGTCTCCCGGTCTATTTTGATTTCATAAAAGCCCAGGCCCCGCAAATGGGCGCGCCGGACCTTGAGGGGAATGTCTGGATCCGCACCGAAGGGATCAAGATCGTCACCGGCGACGCTTCCAATTGCATTTTTATCGATTGCGACACCGTTGACTTGCACGGCAAATTTTCGGATTGCGTCTTTGTTGGCTGTAAGAAATGCCGTATCGCCGTAGCGACGACGGCGAAAGGGAGTATTTTTGCCAATCTTTTCGAAACCAACACGCTTTCCGTCGAGGCGAATAATCAGGTTTTTGCCTGGGGCCGAACCGGGCGAAGAAAGGTTTTTTCTATTACCGGATTCAATGAGGACTACAGGGAGCTCTACGACGGTCCGGGAAGTTTTGTGAAAGGATGGTGGAACGTTTAGCTTCCGCCGGGCCATTTCCCGCTTTTGTCCTTGAAACTTCAGCCCTGAAATCATAGAATACAGCCCACAAGTCGCGGGGTTTAAAGAGAGCCCGTCAGCGCGCTCTCGAACGACTTCAAGACCATTCAAAGCTCCTCGTTCCAGACCTCATTTTTGGAAGATCCGGAGGGCATGAAGCGCGAAGGGGAAAAGCTCTTCGTGTATTTCGCGCCGGCAGGTTTCTGTCCGCGTGTTGACCGAACCATATGAACTTATCAACTAAAGGAATCATCAAATGGCCCAGCAAACCTTGGAAAAACCCGGAGCGAAAAAAATGAGTAAAAGTTTTATTACCATGGACGCCAATGAAGCGGTTGCGCATGTGGCGTACCGGATCAACGAGTGCATCGCGATCTACCCGATCACGCCGTCCTCGCCGATGGGTGAGTGGGCGGACCAATGGGCGTCCGAGGGCAGGAAAAACATCTGGGGAACGATCCCGTCCGTTGCCGAACTCCAAAGCGAAGGCGGCGCCGCCGGCACAGTGCACGGGGCTCTTCAGCGTGGGGCGCTGACAACGACCTTTACGGCGTCTCAAGGCCTTCTTCTGATGATCCCCAATATGTATAAGATCGCGGGGGAGCTTACCTCGATGGTCATGCATGTTTCCGCCCGTTCGCTTGCGTGTCAGGCGCTCTCGATCTTCGGCGATCACTCCGATGTGATGGCGGTGCGCCAGACCGGCTATGCCATGCTCGCTTCCGCTTCCGTTCAGGAGGCCACTGATTTTGCGTTGATCTCGCAAGCGGCGAGCCTAGAATCCCGCATTCCTTTCCTTCATTTTTTTGACGGCTTCCGCACCTCTCATGAGGTCCAGAAGATCAGCATGCTTTCCGACGATCAGATCCGCGGGATGATCGACATGGCCAGGGTGCTTGAGCACCGCGCCCGCGCGCTCTCGCCGGACAACCCTGTCTTGCGCGGCACCGCTCAAAATCCGGACGTTTATTTCCAAGGCCGTGAAACGGTCAATAAATTCTATGAGGCGTGTCCTGACGCGGTTCAGCGCGCGATGGATAAATTTGCGGGGATCACGGGCCGCGCATACCGCCTTTTTGAATATGTCGGCGCCAAGGATGCCGAACAAGTCATCGTGATCATGGGTTCGGGGGTCGAGGTGGCGGATGAAGCTGTAAAAGTCCTCGCCGCGAAAGGCGCGAAGATCGGCTGCCTCAAGGTCGCGCTTTACCGTCCTTTTGATGTGAAACGCTTTGTGGAAGCTTTGCCGTCCACCATCAAGAATTTGATCGTGCTGGACCGCACCAAAGAGCCTGGCGCGATCGGCGAACCGCTTTATCTTGACTGCGTGAGCGCGCTTCAGGAAGCGGCGCAGAACGGCTGGTCCAAATTCAAACAGGCGCCGAAGGTCTATGGCGGCCGCTACGGCCTTTCTTCCAAGGAATTCACGCCGGCCATGGTCAAAGGGGTCTTTGACTTCTTTGCTTCGGGCAAGACCAAACACGGTTTTACGATCGGCATTAATGACGATGTGACCCATACCAGTCTTCCTTATGATCCGGACTATTCCATTGAATCCGACAAGGTCGTTCGCGCTCTTTTCTACGGGCTCGGTTCCGACGGTACGGTGGGAGCGAACAAGAATTCGATCAAGATCATCGGCGAGAACACGGAAAATTTCGCGCAGGGGTATTTCGTCTATGATTCCAAAAAATCGGGAGCCATTACCGTTTCGCATCTTCGCTTCGGCCCCGAACCGATCCGATCGCCTTATCTCATCAGCAAAGCCCATTTTGTCGCGTGCCATCAGACCGTTTTCCTCGAAAAATACGATATGCTCCGGAACGTGATCCCGGGCGGAACGTTCCTTTTGAACGCCCCGTGGAGCGCCGAGACGGTTTGGCCGAATATTCCGATCGAAGTGCAGCGCGAGATCATCGCCAAGAAACTCAAGTTCTATGTGATCGACGCCTACAAGGTTGCCGCCGAGAGCGGGATGGGGATGAGGATCAATACGATCATGCAAGTCTGTTTTTTCGCGATCTCCGGCGTCCTGCCGCGCGAACAAGCGATCGCTGAGATCAAAAAATCCATCGAAAAAACTTACGGTAAAAAAGGCGAGGAAGTGGTCCGTCAGAACCTCCAGGCGGTTGATATGACGCTGGCGCATTTGCATGAGGTAAAGGTGCCGGCCGTGGCCGATAGCAAGATCAAACGGCTTGCCCCCGTCACCTCGAACGCTCCCGCGTTCGTTAAGGACGTGCTCGGAACGATCATTGAAGGGCGCGGGGACGACCTTCCCGTCAGCGCCATGCCGGTCGACGGGACATTTCCGACCGCAACGACCCAATATGAGAAACGCAATATCGCGCTTGAGATCCCGGTTTGGGAACCGGAGATCTGCATCCAGTGCGGTAAATGTAATTTTGTCTGCCCGCATGCCGTGATCCGTATGAAGGTCTATGATCCGAAGTATCTTGAAAAGGCCCCCGAAGGGTTCAAGTCGGCGGATGCCAAGATGCCGGATTTCAAGGGCCAGAAATTCACGATCCAGCCGGCGCCCGAGGATTGCACGGGCTGCGGTTTGTGCGTCGATGTCTGTCCGGCCAAGAGCAAAACGGATCCCAAGAAAAAAGCCATCAATATGCATCCCCAGGCGCCGCTTCGCTGCATTGAAGCGCCGAAATGGGATTATTTCCTTTCGATCCCGGATTATGACCGCAGGAAACTCAAGACCGCGATGATCAATCAGCAGCAGGCCATGCGCCCGCTTTTTGAATTTTCCGGCGCTTGCGCGGGTTGTGGCGAGACGCCCTATGTTAAAGTCGTATCCCAGCTTTTCGGTGACCGGGCGGTCATCGCGAACGCCACGGGCTGTTCTTCTATATATGGGGGGAACCTTCCGACCACGCCGTGGGCGAAAGACGCCAACGGGCGCGGTCCCGCGTGGTCCAATTCGCTTTTTGAAGATGCCGCGGAATTCGCTTACGGTTTCCGGATGGCGATCGATAAACAAAAAGAATACGCTTCCGAATTGCTCGTCAAGCTTCAGGATAAGCTCGGCGCGGATCTGGTTAAGCCGATCCTGAGCGCTTCCCAGCAGACGGAATCCGAGATCTATGATCAACGTGAACGCGTGGCGCAGCTTAAGAAAAAACTTGCCGCGCTCAATAACGATCCCGACGCGACCCAGCTTCTGAGTCTGGCGGATACGCTTGTCAAGAAAAGCGTCTGGGCTTTCGGCGGGGACGGTTGGGCCTACGATATCGGATTCGGGGGCCTTGATCACGTGCTCGCTTCCGGCAAGAACGTCAATGTATTCGTTCTTGATACGGAAGTTTATTCCAATACGGGCGGGCAGGCGTCCAAGGCCACGCCGCGTTCTGCGATCGCGAGATTCGCGATGGGCGGCAAGCCGACAGGAAAAAAGAATCTCGGCCTGATCGCGATGACCTACGGCAATGTTTATGTAGCTTCGATCGCGATGGGCGCTAACGACCAGCAGGCGCTTAAAGCGATCCAGGAGGCGGAGTCCTACGACGGCCCCTCGCTCATTATCGCCTACAGCCATTGCATCGCGCATGGCATCAATATGATCAACGGGCTTCAGGACCAGAAAGCCGCAGTCGCTTCCGGCCAGTGGATCCTCTACCGCTTCGATCCGCGCAAGGTCGAAAAAGGGGAAAATCCGCTGATGCTGGATTCGCGGGCTCCGTCGCTCCCGCTCGAGCAGTACCTGATGATGGAAAACCGTTTCAAGATGCTTGTAAAAAGCAATCCGTCGGAAGCAAAGAAGCTTTTCCAGTTAGCGCAGAAGGATGTCGAAATGCGCTGGAGGCTTTTCGAGTATCTTTCTCAGGCAAAATCTCAAACCGAAGCTCCCCAACCCCCAGCCGCGTAAGGAGGAGCTGAACATGAACGCCGAGACTGTTATGGCATCGAAGAAAAAAGATCTGAAAGCGTTGTTCGAACCGAAAGTGGTCGCGGTGGTCGGAGCTTCCCGGCGTACGGAAGCGGTCGGTTATGCCGTTTTAAAAAACCTGGTGCAGGGCTACAAGGGCAAGATCTATCCGGTCAATCCCAAGGCCGCTGACGTCCTCGGCGTAAAATGCATTCCGACGGTTGCGGAGATCCCAGAGCCGATCGATATGGCTGTTTTCATTATCCCGAGCGCGTCGGTGCCCGCGGAGCTTGAGGCGTGCGCGAAAAAAGGCGCCAAGGCCGCGATCATCATTTCGGCGGGATTCCGCGAAGTCGGCGGGGAAG
>ENA-UOWG01001190-UOWG01001190.1-activated-sludge-metagenome-genome-assembly--contig:-NODE-1190-length-27403-cov-9.411657_pt1 | contig 27403 bp, 23 predicted proteins | sample MGYA00238147_ERZ761563 | MGnify/ENA primary metagenome ERZ761563 (study PRJEB28884, sample SAMN05720216) | anaerobic digester metagenome | isolation source: active sludge of municipal... | reverse complement strand
TCGCAAAAGCAGATTCGCGATGGGTCGACAGGGAATCGATCAAAGCCTCTGCCTTGATCGGATCAAAATGATGATAAATGACCTTTCTCCTAATTGCACTGTACATGGTATCATAGGCCACACAGACCTTCATGACCGAATCATGCTTTTTGACAAGGGCTTCGTTATCGGCAGTGAGCCCGGTCAGTGCTTTTTGAAGGGAATCCCTTGCAGTGACACAGGTCGCGAAATCCTGTTCAAGATCTTTTTTGCTTTGCGCCCGGGTAAGCGACACCGAACTGATCAATAAAAGGCATACAAGAATTACATTCGTTTTCATTGTTTTGGGATTTGATAATTTTATAGAATAACGGGTATATGCTTAGCATACAAAAATACTTCCTTGTCGCAGGCCTGTAAATAGTACCTTGGTTCTATGACAGGAATGTTTATCTTTGAACCGCAGGTGCCTGGATCCAGTCATCTCTTTATGATTAAAGAATGACAAAAACAAAAATAATATCATTCTTCTTCATATTCATCACTCTTTCCAGTCTTTCTTTCGGAAGTACGGAGCAAACCCCGCGGAACAGGAATATTCTCATCCTTTTTTCTCTGGTTCCAACCACACCTGCTTACCGGGTTATTCTGGATGGCATACGTTCCCAGTTGACCTCCGAATTTGGCTATTCATGCAATGTGCAAATTGAATACCTGGAAACGGATCGCTATCCCAAAGGAAATTATCCTAAGGAGCGGTTTGATCTATATAACAAGAAATATAAAAATATTGACCTGGATCTGCTGATCTGTGTTGGGATTGATATTGTGGGTACAATAAAGAGCTATGCAGACAGGTATCTTCTCGACCTTCCAACCATATCGCTTGATTATGATTTTTCTGCATATGGTTTTTCTACAGAAATTTCCCTCAACAACCAGACTGCTGTGATCCCTTTAAAAGTAGAGGCAGAGAAGACGATTAACACTGCTTTGGAAATATTCCCGGAAACAAAATCGATCTTTATTTTTTGTGGGGTTTCAAATGGCGACAGGTTATTTCATGTGGTTTCAGAAGAAGCGGTAAAAAAAATCGACAGCCATAAAAAGGTTATTTTTATTACTGATACCTCAATGATGGATGCTTTAGGGATCGCGCACCGACTGCCAGAGAACAGCATTGTGATCGCCTCCTCTTTTACGACTGACAGTAAACAGGTTCCCTATTCCAATCCTGAATCGGTGCGACTGATCAGTTCGGCTGCAAATGCACCGGTGTTTTCTTATACAGATACCGGATTTGGGGAAGGATCAATCGGTGGATATATGATCGATTTCACTAAAGTTGGTTTGCTTACGGGAGAAATTGCCGTCAAATTATTAAACGGAGTTGATCCGAATTCAATAAAGGTCACCGAAAAAGATTACTATGAATATCTTTTTGACTGGAGAGAGCTTGAACGGTGGCATATTGCCGGTTCGGACCTGATACCGGAAGAAAGTATCATTCTTTTCAAAGATTTCAATCCTATTCATCAGTATAAATGGTTCATTATCGGGGGGCTTCTTTTCTTAATCCTTCAAACCATGTTGATTTTGAACCTTATCCGTTTGAACAGAAAACAGAAACTGCTGACCCTTCAAATCATCGAATCGGAGAATAAATACAGAGAGTTAGTGCGGGAGGACAGGATCCTGCGGATTGGCCAGCTGACGGCCTCTCTGTCCCACGAGCTGAACCAGCCTCTGACTGCCATTCTGAGCACCGCCCAGGCCGGCATTCGGTTCATCGACTCCAATAAGGCGAATCCGGAACTGCTGAAAGAGCTTTTTCAGCACATTGCGGAAGATGACAAGAGGACGGCTTCCATACTGGCCAGCATACGGGGAATGCTCAAAGTGGAAAAAAGAGATAAGGAAAAAGTCATTTTAAATGATCTGATTGAAGAGGTTTTGGCTATTTACAAGAGCGAAGCGATCATACGCAGAATCCGGCTGAAGGCCATCCTGACGGCTGACCCTGTCTGTATCCTGGCCGACCGGACGCAGATCCAGCAGGTCATCATGAATTTAGTGTTAAATGCGTTTCAGGAGATGGAAAAGATCCAAAAAAAAGACAAGACTCTGTGGATTACTGAGTCAGTGGAAGATGAACATGTCACGGTTTCAGTGAAGGATCAGGGACGGGGGATCGATGCATCCATTAAAGATACGGTTTTCAAGCCGTTTGTAACCAGTAAAAAAGAGGGGATGGGTATCGGACTGGCGTTGAGCCATTCGATCATCCATGACCATCAGGGCAGGATCTGGGCGGAAAATCTGCCGGAGGGAGGTGCGGAGTTTTCGTTCAGACTGAAAATCATACAGGATGAAGGATGAAAAATGATCATGCTAAAATATTCATTATAGACGACGATGAAGCCATCAGGAGGAGTTTGTCACTGCTTCTGAATTCTCTGGGATATACAACGGAAACTTTTCCAAGCGCGGAAGAATTTTTAGGATCGGTCGATTACAGGGAAGCGGGATGCATTCTGCTGGATATATTTCTCGAAGGTAAAACCGGGCTGGAATTGCAGGAAGAAATAAAAAGCAAATTTGAAAACCTTCCCATCGTTTATATTACAGGAATGGGTGATATCCCGATGAGTGTCCGGGCACTGAAAAAGGGCGCCGCCAATTTTCTTCAGAAACCCATCGATGAAATACAGTTGTTTGATGCCGTCGAGGAAGCGGTAAGTCTCAGCCACCAGATCGTATCCGAACAAAAAGAGATATCCCGGATAAGGTCTTTGATGAGTACCCTTACACCCCGGGAAAATGAGGTTTTAAGCTACCTTATCACCGGGATGCTGAATAAACAAATCGCGGCGAAATTGAATATTACCGAGCATACCGTGAAGCTTCACCGCGGAAGGATAACGGAAAAGCTGGGCGTCAAATCCGTCGCAGAAATTGTGCGGATGGCCGGTATACCGGACATCAGGCAATCATAACAGGAGAGAGTTCATACGATCCTGCCTGCCAGGTTTCTCTTCACCTGGCGCCATAGAACCAAAGTACTATTTACAAGCCTTACCGGGTGGATTAATTTTGGTTTGGCAATTTTCCGATGCAGAATTTTACAGCAAATGATCCATATCATTGATGACGATCCTTCTGTGAGAAGAGGATTAGGAATGTTCCTCAAATCAGCAGAATTAGAATGTACCTGTCATGCCAGCGCGGAAGAATTTTTGGAAACAGGCAGGCTTCAGGGACACGACCTTCTTATTCTTGACATGCACATGCCCGGCATGGGTGGCTGCGATCTATTAAAACATTTCACAGAAAAGAAAATGCATATCCCGGTCATCATCATAACTGCCTATGATGAACAGGCCAGCCGTGAGTGTGCAAAGAATTACGGTGCAGTGGCCTATCTACGCAAGCCGGTGGATGGTGAAGCCTTGATCGATTTGATCAAGTATTCAATTCTTTTATAATATCAAATTTCAAAAAGCAAAAATCAATTATCACTTTAAATCCAGGCAACCTATGACTAGCAAGTTTACATTGATTTTTTTATTCACAGCACTGATTCTGGGAATAAGCACATATGCCCAGGGATTCCGTACGGAAAAGGATCTCCTTGGTGAAAAACAAATCCCTGCCGATGCCTATTATGGCGTTCAGACCGCAAGGGCCCTGGAGAATTTCCCGGTCAGCGGGGTAAACACAAATTTCTACCCGGATTATGTACGGGCGTATGCCATGGTCAAGCTGGCTGCTGCGCGTGCCAACCATGACATCGGTCGGCTGTCGAAAGAAAAGCTGGATGCCATTGAAAAGGCCTGTCAGGTAGTTATCGATGGCAAGTACCACGAATGGTTCCTGGTTGATTTGTACCAGGGAGGCGCCGGTACTTCGGCCAACATGAATGCCAATGAGGTGCTGGCCAACATCGCCCTTGAAATGAGCGGTCATAAAAAAGGTGAGTATCAGTATATTGAACCCCATGATGACCTGAACATGGGGCAATCTACCAATGACGTGTATCCAACCACGATTCATGTTGCATTGTTATTACATAATGACAAACTGATAAAAGAAGCCCAGTTGCTTTCTGATGCCCTGCATAAAAAAGGAGAAGAATTTAAAAACCTGCTGAAGATGGGCCGCACGGAAGGCCAGGATGCCGTACCGATGACCCTAGGCCAGGAATTCCATGCCTTCGGAGCCCAGCTTGACGCTGAAATTAAAGGCCTTCGATATTGTGAAGCGTATCTGTATGAAGTAAACATGGGAGCTACAGCGATCGGTACAGGTATTACTGCCTCTCCGGGCTATGCAGAAAAATGTGCGGCTCACCTTGCTGAAATTACAGGAAAACCCCTGGTGATGCACCCCGAGCTGATTGCCGCCACCTCAAGCATGCAGGGATTTGTCATGTATTCCTCTGCACTGAAAAGCCTGGCTGTGGCTTTGTCGAAGATCTCCAGCGATCTGATCTTCCTGGCATCGGGTCCCCGCACCGGTATTTTTGAGATCAACTTACCTCCGCTTCAACCAGGCTCGTCCATCATGCCGGGAAAAGTGAACCCGGTGATGCCGGAGCTGATGAATGAAGTATGCTATAAAGTAATGGGCAACGATGTAACTGTAATGATTGCATCGCAGAACGGTCTTCTTCAGCTCAATGCCTATGAGCCGGTGGTGGCCATTGCCATCATGGAGTCCCAGGCGATCTTTTATAAGACCATGCCATTATTCAGGCAAAAATGCATCGATGGCATAACCGCCAATGAAGATGTATTAAAGCATTATATGGATCGCAGTGTCGGTATTGTGACCGCACTGAACCCCGTCCTGGGTTATGAGAAGACCACGGAACTGGCGAAGGAAGCCCTTGAAACGAATAAAGGGATCCTGGAACTGATACGGGAAAAGAAATTACTGACCGAAGACCAGATCAAAAAATTACTGGATCCTGCCAGTCTGACAAAACCGAACCAGGATCCGAACCGAGAATAAATCAATTTTTAAATCTTTAAATCTTTAAACCATGAAAAATAGTGTGAAAATCATCCAAAGCACATCTGTCATGATGTTGCTCATTTTAAGCCTGCTTGCTTATGGGCAGACCCAGAAACTACCCAATGTCGTTATTCTTGCTACCGGCGGAACGATTGCCGGGGCCGGCGCGAGTTCGACAGGATCAGCCTACACTTCCGGACAGGTCAAGATCGAAGCCATGATCGATGCCGTTCCGAATATCCGGAATTTAGCTAACCTAAGAGGTGAACAAATCGCGAATGTAGGTTCACAGGATATGAGTGTGAAGGTATGGCTCGACCTGACAAACCGCATCAACGAACTTTTAAAAGGCCCTGATGTGGATGGTATTGTCATTACACACGGGACCGATACCCAGGAAGAAACAGCTTATTTCCTTAATCTGGTGGTGAAAAGTGATAAACCTGTTGTACTTACAGGTTCTATGCGTCCTTCCACCGCATTAAGCGCCGAAGGCCCGCTGAACCTGTACAATGCCGTAGCTGTCGCCGCCAGTCCGAAGGCTAAAGGCCAGGGAGTACTGGTCGTCATGAACGACGAGATCCACGGAGCCCACAATGTGAAAAAAATGATGACTACACCGGTGCAGACTTTCCAGTCGCCGGAAGAAGGCCCGGTAGGCTCGGTAATCTTCGGTGGCGTGGAATTCTTTAATAATCAAAACGGGCTTAATACAGTGAATAGCGAATTCTCGGTGGAAGGCGTTAAAACGCTGCCACGGGTCGATATTTTCTATGGCTGCGCCGATGCTTCTGCCGACCTGATCGATTATATGGTGAAAGCGGGTGCTAAGGGAATCGTCATCGCCGGTGTCGGTGACGGGAATATGAATGCCCCGGTACTGGAAGCCGTGAAAAAAGCTACAGCGAGCGGAGTCAAAGTGGTCAGAGCCTCACGCGTACCGGTTGGTGTGGTCTTAATCCAGGGAGAGGTTGATGATGAAGAATATGGAACCATTTCTTCCGATCAGCTGAATCCCCAGAAAGCCAGGGTACTTTTAATGTTAGCGTTGCTGAAAGACAGGAGCAGGGAAGATATGCAGAAGCTGTTTATCGAGTATTAGGACATATTAAATTAATCAGTATGAAAGCATACTTCAATAAATTAGGGCTCCTGGTCCTACTTTTTCTTCCTGTTCTGTTACCGGGCCAGGTTAAGGAATTACAGGTAGGTGACACGACTTATTACAAAACGCTCATTCCTGAAGAAAAACAAGGCTTACTTAGGAATATGAGCATGATCGCAAATATGCGTTTTGGGTTACGGAATGAGTTCTATGACGGAGAATTCACCAGGACCCGGTTCACCATGGAGCAGTTCAGGCTGGAATTCCGAGGACAGGTGCATGATAAAGTCTACTTCCGTTTCAGGAACCGCTATACGAAAACGCCCACAACTCAGTCGATCGACAACATCTTTGGTTCTGTCGACCTGGCCTATATCCGTGTAACACTATCAAACAAGTGGAGTCTTACAGCCGGTAAAATGTGTGCCGACTGGGGAGGGTATGAATTCGATGCCAACCCGATCGATATCTATGAATACGCGGATATCGTGGAAATGGCCGATAATTTCTTGAGCGGGATACAGGTTTCCTACCAGGTAGCACCAAAACATTCCCTTACTTTCCAGGCCCTGGATTCCAGGACTAAGTCGTTCGAGGAACTGTACGGTGAACAGCCGGATATGGTCGAGTCAAAGGTTCCCCTGGCGCTGGTCGGTAACTGGAGGGGTAGTTTTTTCAACGGAAAATTCAATACGATCTGGTCTTATGCTCTGCATACAGAGGCTGATAACGTTTTTATGAACTACATTGCCCTGGGTAATCAGCTCAAACTGGGAAAGCTCTCTGTTGAGTACGATTATAAATTGAGCATGGAAGATCTTGACAGGACCGGAATTATCAGCGGCACGGTTCCCGACTCATTATATCCCTGGGCATTGCAAAATTGTCTCTATAGCGAGCATTGGCTTCATGTATATTATCGGGTAAATCAAAAACTGAATCTGGCCCTTGTGGGAATGCTGGACTTTGCATCATGGAAGGATGATTTGGATCCGCAGAAACCCACGGATGACGACCTGATCAGGACCGCATGGGGCTTCATTCCGACTGTAGAGTATTATCCATTTGATAACCTGAACCTTCGCTTCTACGCCAACTGGGTTGGAAGAATTTATCAATATTCTGATTATGCTAAAGAGAGGTTTGGTGCGGTAGATAATAATACAGGCAGGTTTACCATTGGCTTTGTATCTCCTCTGGCAATATTCTAATCGATAATGTTTCAGTTTAATAGTATAAGGAGAGCAGGAATGGACGAATTTACTAAAATCCGGTTATTGAGATTGGGAAAGTTCCTGCTTTCCCTTTTTCTGGCAGTAGGATTGACTTTTCTTATAAAAGAACCAGGATTTAACGATTCTCAGGGTTACGTTCTTTTTCTTCTGTTTTTTGCTGTAGGCCTGTGGTTGACAGAGGCAATACCTGCGTTTGCGGTAAGCCTTTTCATCATCGCTTTCCTGGTTTTCGCCCTGGGGAATAAGTATTTCAATTCAGCGCCGGAAGATATAGCGAAGTATGTCAATACATTCTCCAGCAGCGTGATCTGGCTGATGCTCGGGGGTTTTTTCCTGGCTTCGGCCATGACCAAAACCAAACTGGACCAGGCGCTTTTCCGGTTCACGTTAAAGATCTCAGGGACAAATCCCAGGAACCTGTTGATCGGGTTGATGTTTACCACCATGGTGGCTTCGATGATGATGTCGAATACGGCAACCACGGCCATGGTCATTGCTGCCGTAACTCCGCTTCTGGCTTCACTGGGCAAGAAAAGCGGATTTACGAAAGCGTTGCTGCTGGGCATTGCCATCGCTTCCACCACCGGCGGTATGGGTACTATCATCGGTACCCCTCCCAATGCAATTGCTGCCGGTGCCCTCGAAAATGCCGGGATGAGTATCAACTTCATTGACTGGATGAAATACGGATTGCCGCTGTCCATTGTTCTGACGAGTATCTGCTGTTTTGTACTGATCAGGTTATATCTCAGGGACAAGACCCCTATATCGCTGGATTTTCTGAAAGAGCAAACTAAGGATGATTCGAAGGAATTTCTCAGGCAACGGAGGATCGTTACAGGTGTTATCATCGTGACGGTAGGATTATGGTTGACCACATCCTTGCATGGCATTAAGGTTGCGGCAGTTTGCGCCGTTCCTCTTGTCATCCTTACGCTCACCCGTGTGCTTGACGGGAAAGACATTCAGCGGTTGCCATGGGATACATTGCTGCTTGTTGCAGGCGGTCTTTCTCTTGGCCTGGCCCTGGAGGATACCGGCTTATTAAGTCATTATGGCCAGAAGTTGATTGACTTTCAAATCAGCAGCATTGTGATGATGTTGATCCTGGCCTTTATTACGATGCTCGTCTCCAATATCATGAGCAATACTGCCGCGAGTACGGTAATGATACCTCTTGGCATGGCGATCCTGGTCGGGTTTAAATCGGAAATCGCACTGATCATAGCTTTTGCAGCCTCTTCATCGATATTCCTGCCCGTATCTTCCCCTACGAATGCTATTGTATTCAGCACAGGATATCTTGAACAAAAGGATTTCCGTACCGGTGGGATCTTACTCGGAGTACTTGGGCCGGTGCTGGCTATTTTATGTGTACTTCTTATCTCATGAGAACAAGGAACCATGATGATATCGAAGAGCAAAAATCATATTTCAAAAATCAAAATTACTTTTATTCTTTGCTTTTTGCTTTTTGATCTTTGATTTTAAACAAGTACAAATAGAGCTATAATACTTCATTTTTGTCCTTTACCTTATCCAACTCCATTTTTATATGAGCCTCATTACTAAATTATTACAGAATAAACAGTACTGGATCCTCTTCATTTCTCTCCTTGCTCTGATCCTTCTTCCTGCTTTTATGAGTACACTGTTCTTTACAAACCTGTTATTCAAAATTATCTTATCGGTGGTCTTTTTCACCAGCGTCAGTGCGGTGATGACGGGAAAAAGGCTCATCCTGTATGGAGTGTTCCTTGCTTTCGTGGTAATTGTCCTGGAATGGATCAGTTTTCTTTTTAAAGACGAACAGAATCTTATCCTGACCACCCAGATCCTCTATCTTGCATTTTTCTCCTATATTATACACCGGTTGTTCCTTGTGATCGTCAAAAGCAAGGAAGTGACTGTTGATGTAATTGTGGTTTCGGTCAGCATTTACCTGATCATGGGGATCATCTTTGCCATTCTTTGCAGTACATTTAATACGATATATGAAGGGGCATATTCCATTACCGTGGAAGCCGGGAGCCACATTTACGATTTCCTTTACTACTGCTTCATTACCATTGCTACGGTCGGCTATGGCGATATTGTGCCTAAAATACCGCAAACACAGGCACTGGCGGTTCTCATGGGGATCAACGGGCAGTTGTATATGACGATCATCGTGGCGGTACTGGTGGGGAAGTTTTTGCAGCGTTCATCGGAAAGTAAATAAGCTGCAAGTTGAGCGAAGCGAAATCCCGACGAAGTCGGGACTGCAAGCTGCACCAATAGATAATGACCAACAATGTATTTATAAAAACGCATCAGTATGAAAAACGAAAACACCGGTAAAAGCATTTATGATGTATCCATCAGCCTGGCCTTTCTGGGCCTCATCATTGCATGGTGCCTGATGATCCTGTTGCCTTTTGTCAGTATCCTGTTATGGGGACTGATCCTTGCACTGGCGCTGGCTCCTTTACACAGGATGCTGACCAGACTTTTACGGGGGAAAAAGAAACTGGCATCCTTTATTATTGTCCTGATAGGTCTGGCGATCATCATCATTCCCACATGGTTGTTCATGGATTCTATTGTGGATAGCGTGAAAGGGATCAAAACCAGTTTCCAGGCAGGTACCCTGACCATTCCTCCCCCTTCAGAAAAGGTTAAGACATGGCCGGTCTTTGGCGATCAGTTGTATGCACTCTGGAATTCTGCCTCTGTGAACCTCGAAAAGACGATTGCGGATCACAGGGAGCAGCTTGCCGGATTTGGCAGCAAGGCGGCCAAAGGCATTCTCAGTGTCGGAGGTGGAGTGCTCCAGTTCATTGTTTCTCTCATTATAGCCGGCATTCTTCTGGTCACGGCAGGGGCTGGGGAGGGTATCCGCAAAGTATTCCGTAAGCTGGCGGGTGAACGTGGGGACGAGTTTGCCGACATTGCCAACAAAACCGTGGGTAACGTGGTGAAAGGCATCCTCGGGGTTGCATTCATCCAGGCGTTCCTTGTGGGATTGGGATTTGTGCTGGCCAAGGTACCGTATGCCGGATTGTGGACCCTCCTGGTGTTCATCATGGCCATCCTGCAGTTGCCACCAACGCTGGTCGTGATACCTGTGGCTATCTACCTGTTTTCGGTGCTGAACCCTCTTCCCGCTATCCTGTGGACGATCTACCTGCTGCTGGCAGGTATTTCAGATAATGTCCTCAAGCCGGTACTCTTGGGCAAAGGTGCACCGGTCCCGATGCTCATCATTTTTCTGGGTGTCGTCGGAGGATTTATTCTTTCCGGCTTTATCGGATTATTTACAGGTGCCATTGTTCTATCACTCGGATATAAGCTCATGGTGTCGTGGATGAATGGGAATCAGGTACAAAAACCATCAGATCCATTGATAACTTCTTCCAAAGAATAATACCCGGAAAGAAATGAGTGACAAATTACCGGATACTTCTCCTGATCAGGGAATCCCTGAGGAATCATCCAACCAGAAAAAAGATTTGAAGGAAGGTAGAAGATCCCCGGTACGGATCATCACGATCATAGTACTGGCCATTTCTGCTCTATTTTTCATCTGGTATGTCTTGTCTGACCGCCATGTACCCTATACGAACCAGTCACGGATCAATGGACTGATGATACCCATCGTACCCAGGGTTTCAGGTAATCTGACCGGGATTCATGTAAGGTTGCATACGAAAGTGAGTATCGGGGATACGCTCTTTCAGATCGACAAAAGGCCTTTCATTCTTGCTGTTGAGCAGGCGGAGGCAAATCTTGAAAATACTGCTCAGGGTGTTTCAGCCAAAACTGCTTCAGTAAAATCTGCTGCGGGCCGGCTGGGGATGGCACGGGCACAGCTGGACCGGGCCCAGCGTGACTGGAACCGCGTGGAGAAAGTGATCGCTGAGAATCCGGGAGCGCTATCTCATGCCGACCGCGATCAGTCGGAAACAGCACTGTCGCAGGCTACAGAACAGGTTGCTTCTGCCGAGGCCGATCTGGAACGTGCTGAACAGGCCCTGGGGATATCAGGCGAAACCAATCCGCAATACAGAATGGCTGTTAAAGCTTTGGAGCAGGCACAGCTCGACCTGGCCTATACCACCATCACTGCATCGGCCAATGGACATATCGAAAGTTTCAGCATCGACCTGGGTTATTATGCCTCCACAGGGCAACCGCTGGCCACCCTGGTCTCAACCAATGATCTGTGGATCCAGGCAAACATGAAAGAGAACAATATTTCTCTGATGAAACCCGGTGATCAGGCTGAATTCGCACTGGATGTCATCCCCGGCAGGATATTTACCGGCGAAGTCAGAAGCATTGGCTACGGGGTGAGTACCGGAAACACGAACCGGGGTGATTTACCAACGGTATCAGGTGCCAAGGGATGGTTAAAGGACCCACAGCGTTTTCCTGTCATCATTACTATTAATGAGAAGGAAATTCCTGATCAGTTGCGTTTTGGAGGCCAGGTGGATGTAGTGGTATTTACAAATGATAAGAAGGGAGTGCTCAACGCACTGGGCAAATTACGTATCCGAATCATCAGCTGGCTGTCGTATGTCAGGTAACAGTACAATCATGTCAAGGGAAGCCGCAGGTAACATCTATCCTGTGCTACGCTATGCCGTGGGATCGGCTGTCATTATGCTGATCGTTATGAGTGCCGACTATACTCTTGCCTACATAACACCGGTGCTTACGCTGAATTTCCTTGCTCCCGGGGCTAAGCCTCCAACCCTGAAAAGCAGCATCATCTTTGTTTCCATCATCACGATGGCGAGTATGGCAGGTTTTATTTTCAGCCGGTTCTTTTTAGAATACCCCCTGGTGTTCCTGCCACTGCTGGCACTGATCCTCTTTCATCTGTATTATACCACCTCCCTTCAACCCATGAAAATGTGGCTGATCCTATCCCTTTTATTGATCCCGATGGTTTCCCTGCAGTCCTACAGGCTGGGTGGAATCGTAGCCATCAACCTGGTTGGGAATGCTATACTGACTATTATCATGGTTGGATTGGTCTATTTTCTTTTCCCTTCCATGGAAACTATAACCAGCGAGAAACCATCCATGACTCGCCTCCTGCCTTCTTCCAGACAACGGTATCTGGCCGCCGCAAAAAAGATCCTTATTTTGATCCCGGTATTGGTAATGTTCTTTGTCTTTCAGTGGACTGATTCACTTCTTGTCCTGATCTTCATCGCTATCCTCTCCCTGAGTCCCGCCTCCAACATGAAGAGGTCAGGAATAGGAATCATTGTTGCCAATATCAGCGGAGGGCTGGCAGCCATTCTGGTCTTCAATCTTCTGGTGATCGTACCCAACCTGCTGTTTTTGGGGCTGCTTACCCTGTTATTCGGCTTGTTGTTCGGGAATAAACTATTCAGCCATAAACCCCTGTCATCCCTGTACGGAATGGCATTTTCGACCTTTCTGCTGGTACTGGGTTCTGTGACATCGTCAGATAATGAGGCTGGCGCGGCAGTCTGGTTGCGGATCCTTCAAATCGGAGCAGCGGTGACGTATATTGTGGTAGCGAATGTGGTGGTGGAAAGATTTTCACATTCAAAAAGTGAGACATAAGCATGACCATGAAAACCACTCCTGGAAACGATCATAGAATCCCTTGGATTAGAATGGGGCTGGCTGCTTTCATACTGTTACCTCTTCTGCATTCCTGCAAACTGGGACCGGATTACGTCCGTCCGGCCGAGCCACTGCCCGCTGCGTTCAGGCAGGATTTTCCGGCAGATACTACGATTGCCAATACTCCCTGGTGGGCGCTCTTCAGGGATACGACACTGGTTGGTCTTATTGATGCAACGCTGGAGAACAATAAGGACCTGCAGTCGGCCATTGCGCGTATGGATGAAGCCAGGGCGACCATCGGAATGGTCAGGGCCGATCTCTATCCGAGGATCAATTATTCGGTCAGCGGGAATTCATCCGTCAATACGGAATCCTCCGGTTTAACGCACGACTATACCGGTGTGGCGGATGTTTCCTATACCATCGATATATGGGGCCGCATCCGGCGCATGAGCGAAGCAGCCCTTCAGGAATACCTCGCCACCGAGGAAGCATACCGTGCCCTGACCATCATGCTGGTTGCCGGGGTGGCGACAGCCTACCTGACCCTGAGGGATCTGGATAATCGTCTGATCATCAGCGAACAAACTGCTGAAACCTGGCAGGAAAATCTGGAGATCGTACAGGCAAGGTTCAAAGGCGGATTTGTCAGCGAAGTGGATCTGAACCAGGCTAAAATACAGTTGCTGGGAGCCCAGACTGCTATTCAGACCTTTACGCGGCTCAGGGAGCAAACTGAGAATGCGATCAGTATCCTTCAGGGGAAACCACCTCAATCCATACCACGCGGACTGGCCTTGCAGGAGCAGATCTTCCCGCCTACGCTTCCTGCCGGAATGCCTTCCGACCTGCTTGACCGAAGACCGGATGTACGGATGGCTGAACGGAAGTTACAGGCGCAGACAGAGAGGATAGGAGCTGCCGAGGCGTTGCAGTACCCTTCTATCACCATTTCAGCAGATATGGGATTCAATTTTATCAATCCATTTTACGGTTTTGCTGCCCTGGGAGCCCAAATCCTGGGCCCCATATTCAATAACCACTCCGCCAAACAGCAGGTTGAGATCGAAAAGGCCAGGACTATACAGCTTCTCAACGATTACGAATTTGCCATTATCAATGCGCTGAGGGAGGTCGAAGACGCCATGATTGCCGTAAAAACCTATGAAAAGGAATTTTCACTTCGGAAGGAGCAGATGCTGGCCTCCGGAGAAGCGATGAAATTGTCCTGGGTCCGCTATGATGGGGGTCTCACCAGCTACCTTGAGGTACTGGACCTGCAGCGATCATTTTTCAACGCTCAGCTCAACGCTTCTGAAGCATTACAGCTGCAGCTGACCTCCACTATCCGTCTGTACCAGGCCCTTGGCGGGGGCTGGATTCCTGGGCAGGATACGCTTCAACTGCAATGAACAACGTCAAAATAGACATCAATGAATCACACTGATGATAAATATCTATATTTGGAAATGGATTATAACACAGTGCTCTCAAAATTGTAACCCCTTTGGTAATGTTAATTTCAAATTATCTGGTCATGAAGTATGTCAACAATGGTTTATTATCGCAGATGGCCCAACGTGCTACCGGAGTCGCACTCCCCGGTCTTGCATTTTTCATGATATTGATGCTACTGACTTTCCGATCGGGTGCCAAAGAACCCGATACGACACTGCCGGCAAAAAAGAATGTGATCTCCTACAACATTACCGCTCCTCTTATTTCCGGATGGGACAATGTGGTATTCGGGTACGAACGGATCGTGAAAAAAAATCAGTCCTTTTCCATCATGGGTGGGTACAGGAATTTCCCCGGGCTCATTAATCCCGATAGCTCCCTGCTGGTGGATAACCATACCAAACTCGGTGGATTCAGCATCTCGGCCGATTACCGGTTCTATTTGCTGAAGCGCAATAAAATAGGCATTCCTGATGGCGTCTATATCGGGCCATACCTTAATTATTATACAACCAGTTTCGGTAATGATATTACGTTTATTGAAAACAATACCATAGTGAACCAGTATGAAATTACGACGGATATTGCAACCCTGGGGATCGGATTTGAAATGGGATATCAGTTCGTTTTCTGGAATAAACTGACACTCGATCTGATCCTGTTCGGGCCGGGTTATGCCTGGTACGGCGGAAAAATGGACATAAAAGGTGAGATCAGCATAGATGAGGAGAGTGAATTGTACCAGAAGCTAATCGACATGGCGATCGAAAATGCTGATTTCGTGAAGATCATTGACCAGGAATTTGAAGCCAGCAGTTCGGGCCGGGTCAGCAAACTGGGACTGGGATTTCGCTATGTCGTCCGCCTGGGATGGTATTTCTGAAATCACGCTTGCCTATTGCCGATATCAAGTTTTTATCCTGTGCCCCTGAAGTGCGTAATAAAAAATGAACAGGAACAATGGGATCGGCACGAAAAAGCCGGTCGACATGCCATGGATATCGGATATGTATCCCATCAGGGGAGGGAAGATAGCGCCCCCCACAATGGCCATCACAATAAAAGAGGATGCCTTCTTTGTCTTGGGTCCCAGATCCTTGATGCCCAGGGCAAAGATGGTCGGGAACATGACCGACATGAAAAAGAATACGGCGTACAGGCAGATCAAGGAGGCCCACCCCAGGTGAGAACCCACAACGGGCAGCAGCACGACACACATGGCGGCATAAATGGCCAGAAGACGTGTTGGTCTTATGAGCCCCATCAGGTAACTCCCCGACATCCGACCGATCATGAACAGGGCGAAACCAATGGATAAGAAGTAGGGACCGTTTTTGACATCGAAGCGCGGATGCTGTCCTTCATCGGTCACAAAATTGATCAGGTAGCTGAAAATGCCTGTCTGGGCAGCCACATAGCAAAACTGTGCGATGACTCCCAACACAAAATGAGGCTGCCTGATGAGTGGTATGAAAAACGAAGGTTTCTCTTCAATCCCGCTGACATGCGCTCCATGTGCAATGTGGATATCTTCCTCCGATATTTCGGGAAGGGGGAGCCGGGAGAAGACCAGCGCTACCATCAGCACCACGAGCCCGATGATGCTCAGAGGCCAGATAAGGGAAGCAAGTTTTTCTCCTTCCACATGGCTCTGGTTGCTGTAAATGGACAATGCGATCAGGGGCCCGATCACCCAGGCGAGTCCATTGAACGACTGTGAAAAATTGATGCGCTGTTCGGCGGATTCCCGCGGGCCCAGTTTGGTTGTGTAGGGATTGGCGGCTGTTTCAAGGGTCGCCAGTCCGCAGCCGGTGATGAACAGGCAGATCAGAAAGATCCAGAACGATTCCAGGGAGGTGGTCCCGGCGATCAGAAAGGCGCCGGCGGCAAACAGTGACAATCCCAGCGTAATACCTTTCCTGTATCCAAATTTTCTCATGAAATAGCCCGCAGGCAATGCCATGGTGAAATAGGCGCCGTACAGCGAAAACTGAATGAAGCTCGACTGCCATTTCATCAGATGAAGGATCTGCTGAAAATGCTTATCCAGCGTATCAATCATCCCATGAGCTATTCCCCAGAGAAAAAACAGGGATGTGATCATGATGAAAGGCAGCAGAAACTCCCTGGTCGTTAATTTGTATTTTGCCATGGCCTGAAGATATCGGGATTTATCGGTAAAGCGCACCAAGTGTTTTGCACGCCCTGTAATCCTGACCTTCCTTATCCATTCCGAATGCGTTCCACATGCCGGGGCGGAAGATCTTTTCGTGGGGGATGTTATGCATGCACACGGGGATCCTGAGCATGGAGGCCAGCGTGACCAGGTCGGCGCCGATATGTCCGTAGCTGATGGCTCCGTGGTTGGCTCCCCAGTTTGCCATTACCGTATAGACGTCGGTGAAGGCTCCCTGCCCGGTAAGACGCGGGGCAAACCAGGTGGTGGGCCAGGTACGGTCGGTTCGTTCATTCAGCGTATTATGAACCTTTTCCGGCAGGTCGATGCTCCACCCTTCGGCCAGCTGCAGTACCGGACCCAGGCCTTTTACAAGGTTGATGCGGCTCATGGTGAGTGGCATGCCGCCTTTGGACAGGTACCCCGATGAAAATCCCCCACCCCTGAAATATTCTGTGGTGGCTGGATACCAGGTGGTTGCCTCCAGGCATGCATGTGCCTCATCGTCGGAGATCTCCCAGAATGGTTTCATGGCAGGTTCCCCACTGACTGTCTGCCGCCCTGTTCCATCCAGCGCGGCAGCCCCTGAGTTCAGCAGGTGAATGAATCCATTACCAGCCAATCCTGCGGGTTCAGTCCCGGTAACGCGCTTCACAGCATCCGGACTCCAGTAGGTGCGTACATCGGCAAAGATCTGGGCGGTATGGGTGAGAAGGTGACCAAACAGCATCGCGACACCATTGAGCGAATCATTCTCGGTGGCCACGAGGATGGGTTGGCGGATACCGTTCCAATCGAAGGAAGAATTCAGGATGGCTTCCAGGAAGTCGCCATTGGGAAAGTGGTCGGTCCATTGCCGCTGACCCTGGAATCCACCGAGAATGGCATTATGCCCCAGTGACTCTTCGATGAATCCCATCTGCGCAAGACGAGGATTGCCCTTCATCAGGTCACGGGCGATCATCGCCATTTTTACAACAAATTCCCAGGTTGCATCTTTTCGCTGCCGGCTGTGCTGCCTGGATGGCGGATTGAAATCAGCGCCTTCCCTGCAGTTTTTTTTCACCCAGCGCATCGCGCTATCGAATTCATCCGGATCGAAAATACCCTGATCAATGCGCCGGATAAATTCGGTCATGTCGGTATATTCGTTCCTCATGCCAAGCCAGCTCTGGAAGAAGTCTTCGTTGACCATGCTTCCGGCTATGCCCATGGACACAGATCCCATGGAAAGATAGGATCTGCCCTGCATGATGGCTACTGCAAGGCCTGCTCCGGCAAATCGAAGAAGCTTTTCCTGAACGTCGTCGGGAATGGATCCATCACCGGCATCCTGCACATCTTTCCCGTAAATACCGAATGCCGGAATGCCTTTCTGGTTGTGCCCTGCCAGTGCTGCCGCCAGGTACACTGCCCCGGGACGCTCGGTTCCGTTGAATCCCCAGATCGCTTTCGGATACAATGGATCCATGTCGATGGTTTCGCTGCCATAGCACCAGCAGGGGGTGACGGTCAGGGTAAGCCCGACACCGTTCCTTTTAAACGTATCGGCGGTCCTGGCTGCTTCGGCAACACCGCCGATGCAGGTATCGGCAATGATGCATTCAGCCGGTTCGCCATCCGGATACCGGAGACGACTGCTGAGAAACCGGGCAGCGGTTTGGGCCATCTGCATGGTCTGCTCCTCCAGCGATTCACGCACGCCATCCCGCCGTCCGTCAATGACGGGCCGGATGCCTATTTTGGGAAATGGCGATGGAAAGCTCCTGATGGTTTGAGTATCTGATGTGCTCATCACTTGTAAATAATTGGATATTCATGGTTATAAATTGTTATTCATGGCGATGCTGGCCAGACACTATGCCGGTATAGCGCATGAAAGCATCGTCCCATTGCCCGGTATTTTCAGGGTAATAATTATTCACCGGACAATTTCTCCTCACCAGCATCCTGGCTTCATCCAGCGTTTTCAATTGCCCGTCAGCCATGGCCTGACAGAGGATGTTCCCGGTAGCCGTCCCCTCTGCCAGTGCAGCAGAAACGGTTTTACCAGTGGCGCTGGCGGTAAGCTGGCACAGGAGTTCATTCCGGACTCCTCCGCCCGTGATATAGATCTCATTTACAGGCTTACCGCGCAGCTGTTCAATGTGCTGCAGGGTGTACCTGTATTTCATGGCCAGCGATTCAAGGATGATCCTGATCAACGTTCCGCGGTCTTTGGGCCGACGCTGGCCAGTGTGTTCCAGATACTCCATGATGGCTGATGGCATGTGGCCGGGATGTAGAAAGCGGGTGTGATCAACATCAATAAAACCGCTGTGCGGCTTCGCCTCCAGGGCCATGCCGATGAGCCGGTCCCATGAATAACCGGCATTCTTCCACGACCGTCTGCATTCCTGGAGAAGCCACAGCCCGGTATGGTTCTTCAGGATATGCCAGTTGCCACCCAGACCACTTTCGTTGGAGAATTTCATGGCGAAGGATTGTTGGCTGATCACGGGGATGGGACTTTCATATCCCATCAGCGACCAGGTCCCGGAACTGATGAAGGCCCAGTCACCGCCCCGGGCTGGAATTGCCGACACGGCTGAATTGGTGTCGTGGGTGGCCACAGCCACCACAGGTACCGGAGGCATTCCGGTGAGGTCGCAAGCGACCTGACCGAGGTTTCCAATGGTAGTCCCCGGCCTCACCACTTCCTGCATCAATCCTCTGCGTACTCCGATCAGTTCAAATAGTTCCTCATCCCATTCGTTCCGGATTGGATTGAACAGCTGCGATGTGGACGCAAAGCACAGTTCGGTCTTTTTTTCACCGGTGAGAAAGAACGTCAGCAGATCCGGGATGAACAACAGGCTGCTGGCAGCCTGCAGAATTTCGGGATGGGATTTCCCGGCGGCATACAACTGGCAAAGGGTAGTGTAGGATGCCGGTGAAATCCCGGTATGCCGGTAGAGTTCAGCTGCGGGCATCTTCTCTGTAAGTTCCTCCATTGCATGGACCGTGCGTGGATCCCGGTACGTAAAGGGCATCCCCATCAATGTATCATCGGAGGCCAGCAGTCCGTAGTCCACACCCCAGGTATCAATTCCTATGGAGACGGGGACGATTTCTTCTTTCTTAACGCATTGTTGAAGTCCGGCAATGATCTCCCTGTATAAATGCAGGATATCCCAGTGAAATTTATTCCCCACCTGTACCATACTGTTGGGAAACCTGTGAATTTCCTTCAGGATCAGCTGTTCCCTGTTCAGCGAACCCAGGATCAGGCGTCCGCTGTCAGCCCCCAGATCAATGCTGATGTAATGCCTCATCCGCCTGTTCCACGATTAAACTTTCCGGCCAGCCCATTCAATTCCAGCAATTGTTCGCTGGTCAGCCCTTCGGGATCAAAGCCTGCCGATTTGCACAGGAACCAGATCCGTGCACATTTACAAACGATATCCATCAGGTCGAAGGAATCGTACACCGTGTGGCCAATCGCAAAGACGCCATGTTTTTCCCAGATGACGACATCATGCTGCTGCAGTTCGGAAATGGTACGGGAAGCTATTTCGTCCGTTCCTGGCAAGGTGTAGGGTACAAATCCAACTCCTCCGGGGATAAATACCATCGTTTCGGGATGCATGCTCCAGAGGATCCTGTTGATGGCTTCCGGGGTCTTGAAAAAAGGTAGTTGCGAAAGGGCGATTATTTCCGTGGCATGGGTATGGATCACAGCTTTTTCACCAGACTGACGCCTGGCGATCATCTGATGGATACCGAGGTGAGTGGAAAGCTCTGAAGTAGGCTGAACATCGCCGGTGGCGTGCGAATTCGTGGAGATCATACGATACCTGGTCCCGTCGTTGTTCACGTTGATCAGAACGGCATTACGGAGTGGTTTACGGGCAATGTCGCGCATTCGCCTGCCGGTACCGGTAATGAAAAAACTCATGCCTGCCAGTTCCGGAAATGCACCAGGCATGGGATATTCCGGATGAAGATCCCGTTTTCCGGTTAAGTCACCGAACACCGTACTGACATTGACAGAGATGTTACCGGCGTTGCGTTCAGCCCAGCCCTTGTGCCACATGTAGTCAGCCACACATGCAACCTCTTCTGTCACTTTTTTAAATTTTTTATTGCCCTCTATTTTCATCGTAATGAACGTAACATAGGATACATAGACCACACCGGCCCATATCAGCATCAAGCAAATATATCTTAAAATAAGATCACCTTGCCACCCGTCTCCATGTTTTTCAAAGGATAATATTCTAATTTTGGCCAATTCAACTATCATCATCCACTTATGGCAGAAGGAAGGTTCAAGAATCCGGTCGTTGCTTCACTGGCCGGCATACGTGATTTTTTCGCAAAGCAGCAGCTGGCGGACAGGCTAACGGATAACGACCGCGCAGAAGGCAAAACGTGTCTTGTGACCGGGGCCACTTCCGGGCTGGGATTTGCACTGGCCGTTGAAATGGCCCGGCGGGGAGCCCGCGTCATCATGGGTTGCCGCAGCCAGATACCGGAGGCAGGTGAAAGGGTGAAGGACATCAGCGGATCGGATAACGTGGAGATGCGATTCCTGGACCTGAGCCGGGTGGACAGCATTCATGCCTTTGCTGAAGGATTGGCCAGGGATAAGATAAAGCTGGATATCATCATTCTGAATGCCGGTGTGGCCCTGCCCGGATCGCGAATGACCGAATCGGGCCAGGATGAAATGTTCATGGTCAATTACCTGGCCAATGTGATACTGACCCAATTACTATTTACCGGCGGTGTCATACCCCGGACCCGGGGAAACGGATCGTTCCGCCCGAGGATCATCTTCATATCCTCTGACTCTCACCAGGGATCGTCTGCGATCGATTACAGTGAATTTGGAATATACCGAAAATACGGTGTGTCGAAAGGGATCTCAAACTACAGCTATTTCAAGCTGGTGTTAAATACCTATGCTACTGAACTTTCACGAAGGATCAATACCGGCGGTGAGGTCAGGGCGGGTATTCATGCGATCTGTCCGGGTCCTGTGCATACCAATATCATCAAGCCGGCACCGTGGTTATTACGCAAGATCCTGGGGGCGATATTCAGCGTGGTATTCAGACCTCCGGCAAAGGCGGCACTGGCGGTGGTATATATGGCGATATCTCCCGACTATGAGGGCAAAACGAACGAATACCTTCATATGTTCAATCCCAAAAAAATGGATCCCAAGGTTTATATTCCGGAAGAGGGAAAAAAGCTTTGGGAAGAGTCTCTGCGTGTCTGGAAAGCGATTGACGGCGATGCCAGGATTGTTCAGATATAATCCGTATTGAACGTATCCCCCTGGTTTATGTCTCCGGTCCGCCAGCCTTTGGTGAACCAGTTCACCCGCTGCGCAGAAGTACCGTGGGTAAAGGAATCCGGGACGATGTATCCCTGGGTCTGTTTCTGTATGCGGTCGTCCCCCACAGAGGCGGCAGCGTTGAATGCCTCATCCAGGTCGCCTTCCTCGATGATGTTGGCCATTCGCTGGGCATGGTGGGCCCAAACTCCTGCCAGAAAATCAGCCTGCAGCTCCATTCTTACACTCAGCTCGTTCGCTGTTGACTGATCCCCCTGTTGCTGGTAGGCCTGTACCTGTTCCATGATCCCCAGCAGTTTCTGGACATGATGCCCCACCTCATGCGAGATGATATAGGCGATGGCGAAGTCGCCCGGTGCATTCAGCCTCTGCTGCATCTCTTCCAGGAAGTTCAGGTCGATGTACACTTTTTCATCTGCAGGGCAGTAAAAGGGTCCGGTGGCGGCACTCGAAAAACCGCAGGCCGACTGAGCTGCCGAGTTGAACAGGACCAGCTTGGGCTGGCGGTATGTGCTTCCGCCTGCAGTGAAGATACTATCCCATACGTTTTCCGTTTCAGCCAGCACCACAGCAACGAACTGGGCCAGCTCTTCCTCATGGGCTGAAGGCTGATAGTCCCCTTCCGTGGCCGTACCTGTCTGGAGGTTATCCAGCAGTCCCGACGGATTGCCTCCGAGCAACAGGACAATGATCACAATGATGATGGTTCCCAGACCACCTCCAAGGGCTATCTTGCCGCCGCTCATGCCGCGGCGGTCTTCCACATTGGTGCTTTGACGTCTTCCTTGCCAGCGCATAATGTTAAATATTTTATATGATTAAGGTTCTTCCGAAAGTTTTAATAATGTAAAAATACATCAAATCCCCATATTGTTCACTTAAATTTTTGATCTGAGTCTTTTGGTTTTTACCACAGAGGCGCAGAAGGATTCACGGAGGCGCACGGAGGCTGATGTCCTCACAAGAAAACCTCAGTGCGCCTTTGTGCTTCCTCAGTGCGCCTCTGTGGTAAAAACAGACAGAATCTTCAAATCATTGGGTATCATTCTCTCCTTCAGCTTCCGGAGTCTCATCGGTTTCTCCTCCAAGCAGCAGGGTGCTCTCCGCTTCCGGCAGCTCTTGGATCGTCCGGAGCTTCGACTGGATCTTCCTGGTTCGTGCCCCCACCAGCGTATCAATGTCCTCGCTGGCCTTGTTGATCTTTTCCTGTGCTTTCTTGAGGGTATCCCCGAATTTTCCGAATTCCGTTTTAATCGCCCCCAGCACCTTCCAAACCTCGCTGGTCCGTTTCTGTATGGCCAGGGTCCGGAATCCCATCTGGAGGCTGTTCAGCAATGCTGCCAGGGTTGTCGGACCGGTGATGATGATCTTGAAATCACGCTGCAGGGTTTCAATGAGACTGGTCTGCCTGACCACCTCCGCATAAAGACCCTCCACCGGGAGAAAAAGGATGCCGAAATCGGTGGTGCCGGGAGGATTCAGGTATTTGTCGCGGATGTCCCTGGCGCACCGTTTAATTTCGACTTCAATGGCCTTCGAAGCGCTTTTTATGATCTCCGTATTGCCGAGGTCGTAAGCATCGAGCAACTGGTGGTATGTTTCGATGGGAAATTTGGAATCGATCGGCAGGTAGACCACCTCTCCCAGTTCATCCTTTCCGGGCAGTTTAATGGCATACTCGACATTCTCACGGGATCCTTTCCTGGTGACCACGTTGCGGTCGTACTGCTCCGGAGAAAGGATGTTTTCCAGAATATTTCCAAGCTGGATCTCCCCAAGAATACCGCGTGTTTTGACATTGGAGAGCACCTTTTTCAGGTCTCCCACCCCCGAAGCCAGGTTTTTCATTTCACCCAGCCCTTCATGCACCTGCTGCAACCGTTCGCTGACCTGGTTGAACGATTCGGTCAGCCGTTTTTCCAGGGTCGACTGGAGCTTTTCATCCACGGTGGCCCGCATTTCGTCCAGTTTTTTGGCGTTTTCCTGCTGGAGCCTGTCGAGGGTTCGCTCCACGGTTTCACGGATCTTTTCCAGCTTGTTTTCTGTCTCCGTACGGATCTGCTCCTGTTTTTTCACCAGGTCATCAAACTTCATCCGCTGAAGGTCATTGAATTCTTTGACGTTTGTGGCGAATTTATCTTCAAATGATTTAAGAGAACCGGAGAGTTCGGCCCGGTTCTGACTGAAGGAATTACCCAGTTCCTCGCGGGTTTCCTTAAAGGTTTTGTGTGATTCTTCCCGGTTGCGGGTAAATTCCTCCCGCATCAGGGGATCCAGGCGCGTGAGATCGGAGGATAGTTTAAGCATATCCAGCTTCAGGTCATCCCTTTTTGGTGGCTTTTTAAAAAGAACGATCAGGATCAGGATGGCCAGAAGACAGACGGCTATAATAAGCAGGATCAGAACAGTATTATTCATAGAAATGGTCTCCCGGAAACTTAAGTCCATAAAATTACTGATAGTCAGGGATAAATTAGATAAAAAACTTGATTTATGCTGTATAAAACCATAATTTAGTATCGATAATTTCTATATATATAACGTATAATAATTCAATGCATTATGAAAAAGTTCTACATTCTTTTAACGATGATCAGCCTGTCGGTTCCATTGTTCACTCTTGCACAATGGAGCGATGACCCTGCCGTCAACACTCCTGTCTGCACCGATCCCGGAGAACAGGCCCTGTGTAAGGTAGCCATTGGCGCCAATGACAATGTGTTCATTTCCTATTTCGATGCACAATCGGGCAATTACCATGTCATGCTGCAATACCTGAACAGGGATGGGTTTTTTCTCTGGTCTCAGCCTGTACTGGTGAGTGATCACAACCAGGATAGCTGGATATCGGATTACGATACCAGGGCCGATCATGACGGTAACTGCCTGACCATTTTTTCTGATATCCGTAATGGGAACACGAATCCGGTGATCTACAAGATTTCTCCGACCGGACAGCATCTCTGGGGTCCGGATGGGATCACCGTATCCACGGATCCGACCGAGGAATACAGTCCGGTTTTATGTGTCACCAGCGAGAATAAGGTGGTCACGGCATTTACCCGGAGTACTGACAGTAACTATCCACTGGTGATGGTGGCCTATGATGAGAACGGGAATACGCTCTGGCAGGAGGGAGGCATTGTGCTGGTACCTGAAGGTAATTTCAGTTACTGGGTGCCTGTATTGGTCCCTGTATCCGGTGGTGATTTCATCGTGGTCGTTTCCAAAAGGAACGGCACATCCCTGTATGCTCCACGTTACATTTACGCCATGCGGTATCACATCGACGGAACTCCGGCCTGGAGCCAGGAAATCATCATCAGTGATGCCGGGGGCATTAATTCATGGACCGATATACAGGTGAAACCGGATGCTCATGACGGGGTGATCGTTGCCTGGCACGATGACCGCAATTCCGACATGGTCAGCAGTGCATTTGTCCAGCATGTGGACGGTGATGGCAACCTGCTGCTCGTGGAAGACGGGGTGGAACTCAGTCTGAATGCAAATCACCAGCGTTTTTATCCACAGATTGCCGGTGAGGATGTGACCTCCGGGGATATTTTTCTGTTCTGGTATGAAACCGATTATGACCAGATCAGCTCCGGATTGACCGGGCAGGCGGTTTCATCTATCGGGACACGTCTATGGGGCCAGAATGGGAAGGTTATCATTCCGCTGGGTAATTCCACATACAGCATTTTTGGAGCCGACCTGCAGCAGGAGCAATGCTATGTGTTCTACGGAGCCTACGGATTCGGGACCACTGATGTCAGGATCAAGGCAACCTGTACCGACCGGGGAGGGAATTTTGTCTGGCCTGCCCAGCATATCTTTATTTCCAATACAAGCCAGGAGGTCATCCACCCCTATATTTCCGTTTATGCCTATCAGCAGTGGATCATTGGTTTTACCAGCACCCGGGGAGGAACGTACGATATTTATTCCCAGAACATGAACGATGATGGCACTCTTGGAATTAATCCCATCGCCGTACCTGAGATCTCTGCACCGGAGTTCAGCATGTTTCCCAATCCCGTTTCGGACCGGCTGACCATCCAGGCTGCACCTTCTGATTGGATCCGGATTTCAGATCCCGCCGGAAAGATCGTATGGGAACAAGAAGTTATTGATAAAGAGACCGTTATCGATATGAGCTTTCTGAATCCCGGGATCTATTTCGTGACGGTGACGGGGGAGCAGGGGATGCTGGTTAAAAAGGTGGTGCACGCTAAATAAATATCCAACATTCGAACATACGAAGTTGAAGTAGAGGGTTAATTAGAAGGCGATTGATGATTAGAATTAAGAAGTCTCATTTCTACCTTCTGATCTGCAATCGCCTTCGCCTTTCAGTTCTACTTCAACTTCGTATGTTCGAATGTTGGATATTCAGGGAGGCAACAACCGGATTCGAACCGGTGTACGAGGTTTTGCAGACCTCTGCCTAGCCACTCGGCCATGTTGCCGTGATGAGGATGCAAATATACGCTTAAAAATTCATATTAACAATCATCACGGCAAATCCCAAATTCCAAGGTCCAAAATCCAAACAAATTCCAAAAAACAAATTCCAGGATGAGCTATTAAGACGACTGAAGTTTGGAATTTGAATACTGGAATTTATTTGGGATTTGGTGCTTGGGATTTGGAATTTATTTGTGTAGCAATATGCAGACCTTCTCCACTTTACCTCCTACTGGTGGATTGAGCTTACATATCTTCACCTGAGCTTCCAGGATTTGCGGAAAGTGATCACACACCCTGTTCAGGATCCTGCGGGCCACATGCTCCAGAAGCTTTGAACGGATTTTCATCTCCTCCGCAACGAGCTCATAAACAACCTGGTAATTAACTGTCGTTGAAAGATCATCCGTCTTCTCCGCTTCCAGGGTTTTGGTTTCAACAATAAATTCAACCAGAAAACGGGTGCCGATGAGTTGCTCTTCTTTCATGCAACCGTGGTGTGCAAAGAATTCCATACCCTCCAGTGAAATCTGCGCCATGACATTTGGATTTAATGGCACAAAAATATCAGAATTTTCATATTTTTAATGCCCGTTTTACGTCCTTGATCATTAATCTTAAAACCAGAAAATTATGAAAAAATTTGCTTTGATTCTTGTGGGTATAATTTTTTATACCCTTGGTCACGCTCAGTCGGACAATGAAGAGATCCAGATCATGCAGTCACTCTTCGGCATGGAAAAGAAAGCGCTCGTGTCCGAATTCATTCAGCTGGATATGGTTCAGCATGACGCATTCTGGAGCCTGTACGATCAGTATGAAGCTGAACGCAAGGCGCTGGGACTGAACAGGATAAATCTCATCATGGAATATGCTGAAAATTATGATGGCATGACAGATGAGCAGGCATCCAAATTCATGAGCCAGTTGATCAGCCAGCGAAAATCACACGATAAGCTGATGGACACGTATTATAGTTGATCCTTAATAATTATTAACATATTGATTGTTAATAACTTATGTTCTTT
>ENA-UOWG01001183-UOWG01001183.1-activated-sludge-metagenome-genome-assembly--contig:-NODE-1183-length-27539-cov-6.110428_pt1 | contig 27539 bp, 23 predicted proteins | sample MGYA00238147_ERZ761563 | MGnify/ENA primary metagenome ERZ761563 (study PRJEB28884, sample SAMN05720216) | anaerobic digester metagenome | isolation source: active sludge of municipal... | reverse complement strand
TCGTGTTCCTGTCGGGGCGTCCGAGCGATTGGAAGGGGCGGTCATCGAACGAACAATGGTTGGGGGCCCTCCTGCTGTCGGCGGTTCTGTTCTCGTCGTTGTCGGCGGTCTTTCGGATGATGCCATCGGCAAAACCGGTCACGGGGTCGCCCGGTCCGGCGATCTTATCCCTGGCCCGGATATTGATGAAGGACTGGGCATTGCCGTTCGAGATACTGTCTTTGGTGTTGTTGGCGGCCTTGGTCGGCGCCGTCTATTTTACGCGACCTGATCAGGAGCGGAAGGGGGGCGGTCCGTGGTAACGCTCTATCATTATCTCGTCCTGAGCGCCCTCCTTTTCGGGATCGGCCTCTATGGGGTGCTGACGCGGAGGAACGCCCTCCTCATCCTCATCTCCATCGAACTGCTCTTCAACGCGGCCAATGTGAATTTCGTGGCGTTGAACCGCTACCTCTATCCCGGTCAACCGTTGGGACAAGCCGCCGTTCTGTTCGTGATTGCCGTGGCGGCGGCGGAAGCCGTCGTCGGTCTCGCGCTCGTGTTGGCGCTCTATCGGACTTTTCGCACACTGCAGATCGAGAAGATCGATCTCTTGAAGGGATGACCGCATGATCGAACACGCCTGGCTGATACCCGTCCTCCCGCTCCTGGCATCGGTCCTGATCGTCTTCCTGGGGAGATGGTTGCTTCTGGACGGGGCGTGGATCGGGATCCTCTGCGCTTTGTGGGGGGTGGTCCAATCGGCTGGAATCGTCATCGGTCTGTTCAACGGACATGGACTCCTTCTGGAATCCGGTTTGACAGGCCACTTCCATGAGATGTCGTTCCCCTGGTTTCAGGCGGGATTCCTTCGGTTGGAACTGGGGTGCCTGATCGATGGGATGTCGGCGCTGATGATGCTGGTCGTCACCGCAGTTTCTTTCCTCGTCCAGGTCTATTCGTTGTCTTACCAGAGGGGCAAGCCCCGTTTCGGCAGATACTACGCCACCCTGTCCCTCTTCACGTTCGCCATGCTCTTGCTGGTCATCTCCAACAACATGTTCCAATTCTTCGTCGGATGGGAGTTGGTGGGCGTTTGTTCCTATCTCCTGATCGGGTTCGAGTTTGAGCGGGATGCGGCGGCGGCCGCGGGACGGAAGGCTTTCATCACGACGAAGATCGGCGATCTGGGGTTCTATGTGGGGCTCCTCCTTCTTTTCTCGTCCGTCGGCACGTTGAACATCCCGATCATCCAGAGGGAATTCGTGTCCACGGGGATCCTCTCCCCTGAACTGTGCTGTGCGATTGCCCTGTTGCTGTTTTGCGGGGCGATCGGGAAGTCGGCCCAGGTCCCGTTGCACGTTTGGCTGCCCGACGCCATGGAAGGCCCCACGCCCGTCTCCGCTCTCATCCACGCCGCCACAATGGTGGCCGCCGGCGTGTATTTGGTGGCCCGACTCTATTTCCTTTTCGCCGTCTCCCCGTTCTGCCTGACCGTCGTGGCGTGGGTGGGGGCGTTGACTGCCCTGACCGCCGCCCTCAACGCCTTGGTGGCCTCGGACATCAAGCGGGTCCTGGCGTTCTCCACCGTGAGCCAGTTGGGGTACATGATGTTGTCCCTGGGGTGTGGGGGGTATCGGGCGGGATTCTTCCATCTCACCACGCACGCCTTCTTCAAGGCATTGCTCTTTTTGGGGGCCGGTAGCGTGATTCACGCCGTCCATACCAACGACATCTGGAAGATGGGGGGGCTTTCGAAGAAGATGCCGGTCACTTTCTTGACGTTCGGTGCGGCGACGTTGGCCATCATCGGTTTTCCGGGATTCGCGGGTTTTTTCAGCAAAGAGGAAATATTGGCCAGCGTGGCCGGCACTCACCAAACGGCCTTGTTCCTGGTGGCCGCGTTCACGGCTTTTTTGACGGCTTTCTACATGTCGCGCGTGTTCTTCGTGGTCTTCCTGGGGGATCCGCGCGATCCTCACCGGTTCGCCGAAGCCCATGAATCGGATTGGCTGATGGGATTTCCCATGGTGGTCTTGGCGGTCATGGCCGTCCTATCCGGATTCTTTCTGACCTATGTGTGGCCGCTGTCCCGGTGGATCCCCGGCGTGGAGGGGCATCTCCATCAGATGGAATCCCTGGTGTTGTCCGTCTCGGTGGGGGCTTTGGCGCTGGGGGCGGGGCTCGCCTACTCGATTTATCGTCGGTCAGTGCCCGATCCCGCCGTGTTGGCCGTCCGTTGGAGACCCCTCGACCAGTTCTTGAGGCGGCGCTTCGCCGACGAGCTGTATGCCGCATTGATCGAGAAGTGCGTCTTCGCCCCCGCCCGCCATCTGGCCCGGTTCGATGAGGAGTGGATCGACCGTTTCGTCGTCGATGGGGTCGGGACCGTCTCCCGCCGGATCTCGGTGCTGAAGGCCTGGGCCGACGACGTGCTCGTCGACCGGTTCTGTGTCAACGGCTGGGGCTGGCTCGCCGATCGGTGCGGGCGCGGTCTCCGCCGACTCCAGACGGGTTTGGTTCAATTTTATTTATTGGTCATCGCGTTCGGTTTGAGTCTGTTCCTTCTGTGGGCCGTGCGCGTCTATGGATAGGGATTAATCAAAAACGGGCCGCTCGTTCCGCGGCAAGGAGTTTATCGATGGGTATTCTCAGCGCGATCGTCTTCGTCCCCCTGGCGGGAGCATTGGCAGTCCTGGTGGTTCCGGAAAAGAAGCGGAATGTGATCCAGGCTATTTCGGTGATGGCGTCCCTCGTGTCCCTGGCGCTCTCGGTCTGGCTCTTGGCGCGTTTCGACGTGTCTGTCGCCGGCGTCCAGTTCGCTGAAAAAACGGGTTGGATCCCGCTCTTCAACGTGCATTATTTCCTCGGGGTCGACGGATTGTCGATCCTCCTGGTCGCTCTGACGACCCTGTTGTCTTTTCTGGCGGTGGTGGCTTCCCTCCATATCGAACTGAGGATCCGGGAGTATTTCTTCTGGTTCCTGCTCCTGGAGACCGGGATGCTCGGCGTGTTCCTCTCCCTGGATTTCTTCCTGTTCTACGTGTTCTGGGAAGTGATGCTCGTCCCCATGTATTTCCTCGTCGGGATCTGGGGCGGTCCGAAGAAAGAATACGCGGCGATCAAGTTCTTCCTCTATACGCTCTTCGGGAGCGTGTTCATCCTTCTGGGCATGCTCGGGTTGTATTTCGCCAGCGATCCACATACCTTCGACATGATCGAACTGGCGGGCCAGGCGAGTCGATTCGCCTTCGGGTTCCAGATCGCGGCGTTCCTGGCTTTCTATCTCGGTTTCGCCATCAAGATCCCCGCTTTCCCGTTCCACACGTGGCTGCCCTTGGCTCACGTGGAAGCCCCCACGGCCGTGAGCGTCTTGCTGGCGGGAGTCCTCCTGAAGATGGGCGTCTACGGGCTTTTGCGGATCTCATACCCGATCCTCCCCCAGGCCACGCGCTGGTTCCTCTTTCCGCTCCTCATCATCGCCGTCATCAACATCGTCTATGGGGCTTTTTGCGCGATGGCCCAAAAGGACATGAAACGCATGGTGGCCTATTCTTCCATAAACCATATGGGATATTGCCTGCTGGGGATGGTGGCCGTGGCCGGAAGCAATGCGGCGGCCGGTTTGTCGGGCGCCGTGTTCCAGATGGTGACGCATGGATTGATCACCGGCTCCTTGTTCCTCCTGGTGGGCGTCATCTATGATAGAGCCCACACGCGGAACATCGATGATTTCGGCGGATTGGGATCGCGTTTGCCGGTCTTCACGGCCTTGATGACCGTTCAGGCGATGGCCTCTCTGGGCCTCCCCGGTTTGGCCGGTTTCATATCGGAGTTCCTGTGTTTTCTGGGAGCGTTCGGCACCGCCGCCTATCGGGTTTTCGTCGTCGTCGCCGTGATCGGGATCGTCGTCACCGCCGCGTTCCTGTTGAAACTGATCAAGGATGTGTTCCTCGGCAAGTTCAATGAGAAGTGGGCGGGGCTGACGGACATGAATGCCCGTGAATTGATCGCGGTGGTGCCCTTGGTCATCTTGACGGTGTATCTGGGACTCCAGCCGCATGTCGCTTTGCGCATGATGGAGGCCACCGTGTCCCAGATCGCAATGATCTTCAAGGCCGGATGACGAAACAAGGGAACCCATGAACCTCCTCTGGATCACTCCGGAAATCTTCCTGTCCGCCGCCGCCCTCCTGCTTTTTGCCGGGAACATTCGACGGCGGCGGATCGCCGTCGGGTTCACGATGATGGCACTGGTCATGGCTGGGATCCTGGTGCTGAAGTTCATCTATGAGAACGGGAGTGTCCTGGAGACCGCGGCGGTCGACGGAATGTCCGCCTTCTTCAAGCTGCTGCTCTTGGCGGGGATGTCGCTGTCCCTCGGGCTCGCCAACGATTCGGCCGAGATGAAAGAGATATCCTGGGGTACGTTCTGCGGGGTCTGGCTGCTCTCGACCGTCGGGTTGATGATGTTGGCGGCCAGTCTCGATCTCATCCTGGTGGTCGTTTCGCTCGAACTCATCGGGATCTCCTCGTTCATCTTGACGGGGTTTTTGAAGAGGGAGAAACGGTCGATGGAGGCGGCGATCAAGATATTCCTCGTCGGGGCCCTCTCGTCCGCCCTCTTCATCTACGGGATCTCGCTCGTTTACGGCGCTTTGGGGTCCACGAGTTTGGCAGCGCTGGCGGGGTTCTCCTTCCAGGGGCCGGACCGCTTGTGTCTGGTGGGGGGGCTGTTGTTCGTGATCGCCGGCCTGGGGTTCAAACTGGCGGTGGTCCCCTTCCATATGTGGGTCCCCGACACGTTCGAGGGAGCACCGACCCCCGTGACGGCCTATCTTTCCGTCGCTCCGAAAATCGCCGCGTTGGCGCTGTTGGTCCGGGCTCTTCCGTTCCATGGGGCCGCCGGATTGAGCCCCCTGTTGGCGGTCCTCGCGGTGGCTTCCATGACCCTCGGGAATCTGGCGGCTCTTCGCCAGACCAGCGTCAAACGCCTCCTGGCCTACTCGTCCATCGCCCAGATGGGCTACATCCTCCTCGGTTTCGTCGCGGCGGGAACGCTGGGCCTCTCCTCCGTGTTGGTCTACTCGGCGGCTTACTTGTTCATGAACCTCGGCGCCTTCGCCTGCCTGATCGCCGTTTCCAATGAGTCCGGATCGGACCGGCTGGAGTCTTTCGACGGCCTGGCCCGTCGGTCTTTCCCGTTGGCCCTGTTGGCCACGGTGTTCCTTCTCTCTCTGACCGGAATCCCTCCGATGCTCGGGTTCGTCGCTAAATTCTCCGTCTTCGCCGCCGCCATATCGGAGAGATGGTTCCTCTTGTCGGTGATCGGCGTCCTGAACAGCGTCGTCTCGCTCTATTATTATTTCCGGATCGTCCACTCGATGTTCTTCTCCGAGCCGTCGTCTTCCGTCCCCATCCGATGGTCGTGGGGCTTGTCGGGATGCCTGGTTGTGTCCGCGCTCATCACGGTTTTGGCGGGACTTTGGCCGGCGGGGCTGTTGGCGTGGGTTCAGCAGGTCGTTCCGTGACGCCCGTGCCGGATCGTCTGCGGACGCTGTTCCCCGGGAGTCCCGATCGGCGGCTCTCCTCCTTCGTCCGGGATATCGACGGGGCTCTGGCCTCTTTTTCGAGGGAACAGAGCCGTATCCTGGCCCCCATCACGAGATACATCTTTCAAAAACCGGGGAAAAGGATCCGTCCTCTCTTGGTTCATCTCTGTTCCCGGGTCGGACGCCCGTCTTCTTCCCGGGCCGTTCTCGAGGCCGCGCTGGCCGTCGAGATGATCCATATCGCCACGCTGATCCATGATGACTTGGTGGATGCCGCCGCTCTCCGACACCATGAACCGACGGTCACCGTCCGTTTCGGGGAGGGGATGGCGGTCCTGATGGGAGATTTCGTTTTTTCCCAGGCCTTTGAGAAACTGGCGCGCCTCGGACGCACGGACCTGATCCGGGTCTTCACCGATTCGGCTTCGCGCGTCTGCGAGGGGGAGATCGGCCAGATGCAATACCGCCACCGGCTGGATATTTCCGAGGAGATCTATCTGCGCTTCATCGAGGATAAAACAGCGTCTCTGATGGCGGCCGCCTGCCGGGTGGGGGCCCTCCAAGGGGGACTCTCTCCCCGAGGACAACGCGCTCTTGAGGAATACGGCCGTTTGCTGGGGATGGCGTTCCAGGTCAGCGACGACGTGTTGGACATCGAAGGGCAGGAACGATCCGCGGGGAAGACGTTGAGGACGGATTTCCTGAACGGGAAGATGACGCTCCCGTTGATCCATTATCGCCGTTCGCTCCGGACGGTCCGGGAGCGGGAAACGTTCCGCCGGCTGATGAGTTCTCCGGATGGCCGGTTGTCCGAATTGATGGGGTGTCTGCGACGGTCGGGGTCCCTCGATTATGCACGGCAACGGGCCGACCGATACACCCGCGAGGCGCAACAGTCACTGCGCCGTCTCCCGCCTTCCGCCGCGCGCGACATGCTCGGTTCTTTGGCGGAACGGCTGGGCCGCCGAAAAGCGTAAAGCGTCCCCCATAAAAATATATTTGCAAAGAGGGGGGAATTCGCTATAATTGTGCCCAAGCAATCCGGCCGGATGTCGCCGGATTTTTGGTTTTTATAAAACTCAAAAAAGGATGGAAGACGAATGCCCACAGTTTCAATGAAGATGCTTTTGGAAGCGGGAGTCCATTTCGGCCATCAAACCCGTCGCTGGAACCCCAAGATGGCGAAGTATATCTTCGGAGTCCGGAACAACATCCATATCATCGACCTTCAAAAATCCGTCAAGGAACTGAAGAAAGCCCTTATTTTTGTGCGGGATTCCGCGGCCGACGGCCAAGAGATCCTTTTCGTCGGCACCAAGAAACAGGCCCAGGAATCCATCGCGGCGGAAGCCTCCCGGTGCGGCTCCCCCTATGTCCGTGAACGTTGGTTGGGCGGCACGTTGACGAATTTCGAGACGGTCCGCCGGTCCGCCAAACGCCTGCAGGAGTTGGAGCGGATGAAGGAGAGCGGGATATTCCAGGCGTTGGCCAAAAAAGAGATCGTCCGTCGCGAGAAAGAGATCATCCGTCTTAAAAAATCGCTGGATGGAATCAAGAATATGACGCAGCTCCCGCACATCATGTTCATCGTGGATCCCGTGCAGGAGATGACGGCGCTCCTGGAAGCAAAAAAAATGGAATGTCCGGTGGTCTCCATCTGCGACACCAACTGCGATCCGGACCTCATTGATTATCCGATCCCAGGCAACGACGATGCCATCCGCTCGGTGCGTCTTTTCTGCGCCCTCATTGCGGACAGCATCCTGGAGGGGAAACAGATCGCCGCCAAGAAGGGGCAGGATGAGAAAGTCCTCGACGGGACACCCGAAGAGGCGGTCCCGTCCACGGACGTCGCATCGGCCGAGCCCGTGGCCGCCGCTCCCGTCGTCAATACTCCCACCACAGAGACAACGGTTCTTCCGGCCTCCTGAGGCGGTGCCGTCCGTGACGGAGCCGCTTGAGCCGCCTTGCGACTCGCCGGTCACTTCGGAAATTTTTTCATTCCTTGCCATAATCCAGATTACAACGTAGGAGGATAACAACGTGATATCAGCCGAACAGGTTCAAAAATTGAGGGAAAAGACGGGCTCCGGCATGATGGAGTGCAAGAGGGCGTTGGAAGCGTCCCAGGGCGACATGGAGAAGGCCATCCAGATTCTGCGCGAAAAAGGAGCGGCTTCCGCCGCCCGACGGGCGGCCCGGAACGCCGCCGAAGGACTGATCACCGCTTATGTCGATCCGGCCGGGAAAACGGCGGTCATGCTCGAACTGAACTGCGAGACGGATTTCGTCGCCCGCACGGACGAATTCGTCGCCCTGGTCCAGAAGCTGGCCCGGAACGCCGCCGAAGGAGATCCGTCGGCGACCACTCCCCCGTCCGCCACGGAAGAGATCGCCGCGTTGTCCGGCAAGCTGGGCGAGAAGATCGCCCTCGGACGGAAGACCCGCTATGACCGGCAGGGCGCCGGCGTGTTCGCCTCCTATATCCATCCGAGTGGTGGCGTCGGCAAAGTCGGCGTCCTGGTGGACGTGGGCACTCAATCCGAGAAGGCCGCCTCGACGGAAGCACTCAAGACGTTGGCGAAGGATTTGTCGATGCAGATCGCGGCCACGGCTCCTCGGTGGATCCGCCGCGAAGATGTTCCGGCCGAGACCCTGAAACAGGAAGAAGCCATCGCGCGGGAACAGGCCAAACGGGAGAACAAACCCGAGAAGATATGGGATAAGATCGCCCAAGGGAAGATACAGCAGTTCTGTCAACAGTTCTGCCTTTTGGACCAACCGTTCGTCCGCGACAGTTCCGGAAAGACCTCGGTGGGCTCTGTCGTCAAGCAGGTGGAGTCGACGGTGGGAGAACCGGTCCAACCCCGTCGTTTCATGCGGTATAAGGTCGGTGAAGATGAGTAAAAGCCGGAAAGGAATCCGCCGGGTCGTTTTTAAGTTGTCGGGCGAAGCGCTGTCCGGCCCCCGTGATTCCGGCATCGATCTAAAGACGCTGTTCAAATTCGCCCATGAGATAAAATCCGCCCGATCATCCAACATCCAGATTGCCATCGTGGTGGGCGGGGGGAATATCTGGCGCGGGGCCCGTGGACAGGGCCTCAAGTTGGACCGGATCTTCTCCGATAACATGGGGATGCTCGCCACCGTCATCAATTCGCTGGCGCTTCAGGACGCGCTCGAACAGGTCGGTGTCCCGACCCGCGTTCTTTCCGCCATCGAGATCGCCAAAGTGGCCGAACCGTTCATTCGTCGGCGGGCTGTTCGTCACCTGGAAAAAGGACGCATCGTCATCTTCGGGGCCGGCACCGGAAACCCCTATTTTTCAACGGATACGGCCGCCGCGCTCCGCGCGTCGGAGATTGAGGCCGATATCCTTCTGAAGGCCACCCAGGTGGACGGCGTCTATGATTCCGACCCCCATCAGAACAAATCGGCCCGCCGGTTCAAAACACTCACTCTCCAGGAAGCCCTCCAGCGGCGCTTGGCGGTGATGGATGCGACGGCCCTGTCCCTGTGTCTTCAGAACCGTCTCCCGGTCCGCGTGTTCGATCTCCATAAGACCGGCAACGTGCGCCGGGCTGTCCGAGGGGACGACATCGGGACCCTGGTCGTCCCCTGAACGATTTCAACCATACTGATAGGAGGATCCGATGAGCGTCCACGTTCCCGCAGTTCAGACCGTTTTGACCCAGATCGAAGACAAGATGAAAAAGACCGTCGAGAAGACGCGCCAGGATTTTGCGACGCTGAGGACCGGACGGGCCACGCCGACCCTCTTGGATAACGTTCGCGTGGAATATTACGGAAGCATGGTCCCTGTCAATCAGGTGGCCGCCTTGGGGATGCCCGATGCCCGAACCATCGAGGTGAAACCCTGGGATGTCTCGTCCCTCCAGGCCATCGAAAAAGCCATCTCGGCTTCGGGGATCGGATTGACCCCGATGAACGATGGGAAGATCATCCGGCTCAACATCCCTTCTCTCACGGAGGAACGCCGGAAGGAACTGGTCAAGGTCGTTCGCAAAATGTCCGAAGATTTCCGCGTTTCCGTCAGGAACGACCGCCGGGAAGCCCTTGAGAAGATCAAGAAACTGGAGAAAGACAAGGTGTTGACTCAGGACCAGCTCAAGGACGCCGAACAGAGTCTCCAGAAGCAGACCGACCTCTACATCAAGAAGATCGATGAGATGCTGGCTGTCAAAGAAAAAGAGATCATGGAGATCTGACCGAACGACCGTTTCATGTCTTCCCGCGAAGAAGAGCTCCTCCGACGACTCGACCGAAAAAAAATCCCCCGTCATATCGCTGTGATCATGGACGGGAACGGGAGATGGGCCCGTCAGCGGGGGTTCCCCCGACTGGTCGGGCATACGGCGGGTGCCAAGAGCGTGAGGGAGATCGTCCGCGCGTGCGGCGAGTTGGGGGTTCATGCGCTGACCTTGTATGCTTTTTCGACGGAGAATTGGGTCCGTCCCGCGGCGGAAGTGAAGGGGTTGATGAAACTCCTCGTCCGGACGCTCCAGCGGGAGGCCGAGGAACTGGAACGGAGCGGGGTGCGGCTTCGGACTATCGGAGATATCAGCGCGCTCTCCCAGACCGTCCGCGACGAATTGGGCCGCGTGGTCGGCCAGTTAAAGGACAACCGGGGATTGATCTTGAACCTGGCTCTCAATTATGGCGGGCGCCAGGAAATCCTGCAGGCCGTGCGGTCGCTCCTCCGGGAGAACGTCAAGCAGGTGGACGAGGACATCCTGTCCGAACATCTTGACACGGCGGGGTTGCCCGACCCCGACCTCCTCATCCGGACGTCCGGGGAGTTCCGCCTTTCAAATTTCTTGTTGTGGCAGTGCGCCTATACGGAGTTGTACGTGACCAAGACGTTGTGGCCCGATTTTCGTCGCGTTCACCTTTACGAGGCCTTGTTGGATTATCAAACGCGCGAACGCCGTTTCGGAGGAGTCTGATATCATGGTGTTGCCCCGTGTCCTGACCGCTTTGGTGGGAGCCCCGCTGTTCCTGTGGGTGGCCTATCTCGGAAGCATCCCCTTCTTCCTCTTCGTCCTGTTTTTGATCAGCTTGGCCCTGTGGGAATTCCTTCAGATGGCCGAGACGGGGGGGTATGCGTCTCAGGGATGGGTGACCTACGTGGCGGGAGTGTTGCTGATGCTCTCCCTGGCGTTCCCGGGGGTGCGGTTGTCGATGCCCTTCGCTTCCCAAGGGCCCGCGTTCGTCCTGACGTTCATCGTCTTCCTGTTCCTCTTCCGGGAGATGGTCCGCCGGGACAAAGGCCTGTCGTTATTGCGCGTGGCGGTGTCCTTGACCGCCCTGTTCGTCATCGCGTGGCCTCTGTCCCATATTTTTTTGTTGAGGGATTTGAGAGGCGCATCCAGTCCCGACCTGTATCACGTCGGGCGGAACTGTCTTTTTTATCTCCTCCTGCTGATCTGGGCCCAGGACATCGGCGCCTGGGCGGTGGGGCTTCTCTTCGGTAAGAGGCGTCTGGCCGTCCAGATCAGCCCGAAAAAATCCTGGGAAGGAGCCGCCGCCGGATTGGGAGCGGCGTTGCTGACGGGCCTGCTGTGCCAGTCGGCGTTCCTTGGCAAGATACTCACTTTGCCGGAGACGATCATTCTGTCTTTGGGACTGGGCGTGGTGGCCCAGATCTCCGATTTGATGGAATCGCTCATCAAGCGCTGTCTGGGCGTGAAAGATTCTTCCAACCTGTTGCCAGGCCATGGGGGGTTGTTGGACCGGTTTGATTCCTTCCTGTTCTCCGCTCCGCTCCTTTATTATTACCTCGTCATGACAGGACGAGGAGGCTGACCCCTCCTCCATGAAGCGCATCGCCCTGCTCGGTTCGACGGGATCCATCGGCGTCAACGCGCTGGATGTGATCCGCCGGTTGAACCGGTCCTCCGGCAGTCGACATCCACTCACCGCGCCCTATCGCGTTCAGGCGCTCTCCGCCCAGAAGAATCTGGACCGGATATTGAAACAGATCGCCGAGTTCCGTCCGGCCGACGTTGTCATGGGCGATCCGTCGTCCGCCGCCCGGGTGACATCGTGGGCCCGGCAAAAAAGGATCCCCGTGCGTGTCTCGTCGGGCGCGGAGGGGTTGAAGCGGATCGCCGCGGGGGCTTCGGTGGACATGCTGTTGTCGTCCGTCGTCGGTTTCGCGGGATTGGCCCCGCTCGTCGCGGCTGTCCGCGCGGGAAAGACCGTGGCCTTGGCCAACAAAGAGGCCCTCATCGTGGCCGGCGGACTGGTCATGAAGGAGGCGGCGCGATCCGGGGCGCGCGTGATCCCTGTGGACAGTGAACATTCCGCCATTTTTCAATGCCTGGGTCCCGAAAAGGGACGTCGCGATGACGCGCGGGGGGCGGTGATCCGAAGGATCCTTTTGACCGCGTCGGGCGGTCCGTTCTATCGCCGGGCCGGCTCGCTCTCGTCGGTCAGCGTCCGAGAGGCCCTGGCGCATCCCACCTGGAAGATGGGGAACAAGATCACCGTCGACTCCGCGACCCTCATGAACAAGGGGCTGGAAGCCATCGAGGCCCATCATCTTTTTGGGGTGCCGATGGAGAAGATACACATCATCATCCATCCCCAATCCATCGTCCATTCCATGGTGGAATTCGAGGACGGGTCCGTGCTGGCCCAGATGTCGCGGCCCGACATGCGATTGCCCATCCAATATGCGCTGACGTATCCGGAACGCAGGGATTGTCCCGTTCGTCCGCTGGATCTGGAACACATCGGGCGGTTGGATTTCGCCTCTCCCGATTTCCGGCGCTTCCCATGCCTCCAGCTGGCGTTGACAGCCGGTCGGCGGGGCGGGACGCTCCCCACTGTTTTGAATGCGGCCAACGAAGTGGCCGTCGACCTTTTTTTGAGCGAGGCCATCGGGTTCATGGACATCCCGCGATTGATCGGGACCGTCATGCGGAAACATCGGGGAACAGCGACCCCCTCGTTGGACCGGATTTTTGAGACCGACCACTGGGCGCGGAAAACGGCTCGAACGTGCGCGGAGCACATGAGGAGGAACCATCGATGTCTATCCTGATAGGGATTCTGAGCATTGTCTTCGCCTTCGGGCTCGTTATTTTCGTCCATGAACTGGGACATTTCATCGCCGCCAAGAAGATCGGCGTGCGCGTCGACCGTTTTTCATTCGGGCTCGGCCCCGAGATCTGCGGGTTTCAATGGGGGGAGACCCGGTATTGTCTCGCCTGGATCCCCTTGGGCGGCGAGGTGCGCATGGCCGGCGACGACACCGACGAGCAGCAGACCTCGGACCAGATGGTCGGCAAAACACCACGCGAATTTTTCGGTCAACCCTGGTATCGCCGGATCCCGATCGTGCTGGCCGGCCCCGCCATGAACTATGTCTCGGCGGTCTTGATATTCACCGGGATCGCCCTGATGTGGGGCGAACCGCGGATATCACCGGAGCCGGTGATCGGCGCCGTCGTCCCCGGATACCCGGCCCAGAAAGCCGGATTGACGGAAAAGGACCGGATCCTGTCCGTCAACGGACAACCCGTTCGGGAATGGGTCCAGTTGGCGGAGCAGATCCACAAGATGCCGGAACAGGACGTCACTCTGGAGTATCAAAGGGATGGGGCCGATGTGCGACGGGTGGTCGTGAGGCCGCAGAAGGAGAAATCCACGGGGGTGGGGATGATCGGCATCCAACCGGACACGGTCGCCGTGCGGGTCGGCCTGCTGAAATCCCTGGGCCGGGGCGTGGAGTTGACCGTCGGGTGGAGCTATTTCACGGTCCGATATCTGGCTGAAAAGATTGTCCGCCGCGAAAAACCCGAACTGTCGGGTCCTATCGGCATCGCCTCCGTCGTGGCCAAGGCCGCCAAAGCCGGCGCCCAGGATTTTTGGAATCTGCTGGGACTCCTCTCCGTCGGGATCGGGCTTTTCAACCTGTTCCCGATCCCCATGTTGGACGGGGGACACGTGGTCTTCTATCTCTGGGAAGGACTCAGCCGCCGTCCGCTCCGGCGGAAGATGCTGGCGATCGCCAATTCGGTCGGTTTGTCCATCCTGTTGGCGATCCTTCTGTTCGCCACCGTCAGCGATATCCGTCGTCTCCGGGCGGAGAAAAGCGCGGCCTCCCAGGCCCAATGAGGATCGTGCCATGAGACGGACCCACTATCTGCTCCCCACGTTGAAAGAGGTTCCCGCCGACGCCGACACGGTTTCGGCCAAGCTGATGTTACGGGCGGGTTTGATCCGCAAGGTGGCCAGCGGCATCTATGAATGGCTGCCGTTCGGACTGCGCGTCCTGCGGAAAGTGGAACGGATCGTCCGGGAAGAGATGGACGCCGCCGGCGCGTTGGAAGTGTGGTTGCCGGTCGTCCAGCCCAAAGAACTCTGGGAAGAGACGGGGCGGTGGACTTATTACGGCAAGGAATTGTTGCGCTTGAAAGACAGGAAAGACACGGAGTTCTGCCTGGCCCCCACGGCCGAAGAGGTCATCACCGACCTGGTCCGGCGGGAGGTGCGTTCCTATCGGGAACTGCCGGTCATGCTCTATCAGTTCGGGACGAAATTCCGCGATGAGATCCGTCCGCGTTTCGGTGTGATGCGCGCGCGAGAGTTTTATATGAAGGATGCCTATTCCTTTCATGCCGACGAACAGGATGCGGAGAAATATTACAAGCGCGTCTATGAGGCCTATACGAAGATTTTCACCCGGTGCGGGCTCCAGTTCCGGGGAGTGGAGGCCGACACAGGGACGATCGGAGGGAGTTTCTCCCACGAGTTCATGGTCTTGGCGGAGACCGGTGAGGAACTCATGGTTTCCTGCGACTGCGGTTACGCCGCCAACGTGGAACGCGCCGAATGCCGCGCGCTGAACCCGGGATCCCCGGAACCCCCTCTGCCGCCGGAGGACGTCTCCACGCCGGGCTCCTGGTCCGTGGAGGATGTCGCCAAACTCTTGAAATTGTCGCCGGAAAAGTTTATCAAGACCCAGTTTTATGTGGCGGACCAGGAGCCCGTCGTGGCGCTGGTGCGTGGCGACCGGGAGATCAACGAACCGAAACTTCAACGGGTCCTGGGATGCAAAGTATTGGAGAGGGCCAATGACGAGACGTATCGGAAAGTGGCCGGGTGCGAGGTGGGATACGCCGGCCCCGTCGGATTGAAGGAACGCGCGCGGAATCCGAAATTCAGGCTCGTCGCCGATCTCAGCGTGAAGGACATCGTCAACGGCGTCTCCGGATCGAACAGGAAGGATTATCATACGGTCCATATCAACGTGGGACGGGATTATCAGCCCGATGGGTTCTACGACATCCGGGTGATCCGGGAAGGGGACTCCTGTCCCCGTTGCGGAGAGACCGTGAGGTTTTCCCGAGGGATCGAAGTGGGACACACGTTCAAGTTGGGCTTGAAATATTCCCAATCCATGAATGCCCGGTATCTCGACGAAAAAGGGGAGAGAGTCCCTTTCGTCATGGGGTGCTACGGGATCGGAGTCAGCCGGGTCGTGGCGGCCGCCATCGAACAACGGCATGACGACAACGGCATCTCCTGGCCGTTGGCTCTGGCGCCGTTTCAGGTCATCGTCCTCCCTCTGAACGTGACCGAACCGAACGTGATGGGGACCGCCGAGAAAATCTATCAGGAACTGAAAGACAAGGGAGTGGATGTCCTTCTGGACGACCGGGATGAACGCGCCGGGGTCAAATTCAAAGACGCCGACCTGACGGGGATCCCGGTCCGTGTGACCGTGGGGGAGAAAAAACTTCCCGCCGGGCTCGTGGAGATCAAGGGACGCGACGAAGCCAAGCCCACCGACGTTCCTGTCTCGGAGGCGGTGGGAGATGTCTTGCGGCGCTTGAAGTAGGGACTGAAATCTCCCCCGTCATATCCCCGTGGATTTGAGCTGCTGCTAGGGGGCCTCCATGCCTAAATTACATCCCGTATTGAAGATCATCGGCATCGCCGTATTGGTCTTTCTTGTCGCCGAACTCATGGCGCGGAAATTGTATCACCCCCGGTTCACCTTCTCTCATTTCCCGCACCCCCCTGTCCCTTACACGATGTTCGAAAGGCGGCCGCTCCCTGAAATCCCGAAGGTCAAGAACGAATACCGCGTCTTCATGTTCGGCGGGTCCGCGGTGGCTGAAGGAAATCCGCCTCTCCCCGACCTCTTGGATGCGGAGTTGGCCGGCCGGAAGATCAGGAACACGCGTGTGTATAATTTCGGCCAGGGAACGTTCAATTCCACCCAGGAACTCATCTCCATCGTGACAGAGGGGCTGAAGCGCGAACCCGATATGATCATCATGTATGACGGGGGGAACGACATATTCAACCCCTATCTGTACGACCCTCGTCCCGGATATCCATTCAATTTTCTGTTATGGGAATCGAATCCGCTTTTGATAGAGGACGTCAACGAATACCCGGTGTGGTCCTTGGTGGCCCTGAAGAGCCGACTGATGCGGGAGATCTTCAGGGATTATTTTCGATATAAATTCATCCACATGGGACGATTGCGGAGGGACGTGGGCTATCGGCAGGCGGCGTGGCGGGAGAGGATCGCCGATACGTACGTCGGGAACATCAGCGCGGCCCACCGGATCTGCCTGTCTTGGGGTGTGAAATATAAGGCTTGTTTTCAACCCGTCAATGTGATCGACGAGGGACAGTCGCGGCATTACCGGGAAACCATGGGATTGATCAGGGAGAAAATGGCCCGGACCCGGCCGCCGGTGCCGTTTTATGACTTCAGCGATGAGTTCAAGGAGCATGTGAACAACCACCTTCATGCCTCGGAGGAGGGGAATCGGAAGATCGCGCAGGGGCTGGCCGAACGGCTGTTTCTCGATTCGGAACGGCCGTGATCGTTTTGTGACAGATATCACGTTGACAGATTCGATGATTAAAGCAATAATTTGTCAGGAATTTGGACGGAAGGATCCGCAATGCCATTTGACGACACGCTCTTCTTAAAAAAGCAGGTGGACATCATGGCCGCGCTGGACGAAAACCAGCTGCGCACCATGACGCCCGACATCGAACATCACACCTATAAGAACGGCCAGACGGTCCTGATGAAGGGCGAGATCACCGATCAGTTCTTCATCATCAAGACGGGCCGCGTGGTCGTCCTGGCCACCATCAACAAGGAAAAGACGCAGGTGGCCGAGTTGAAGGCGGGAGATTTCTTCGGTGAGATCTCGTTCTTGGAGTCGACCTCGGCGACCGCCACCATCCGGTCCCTCGAAGACAATACGGAGATCCTGGTCATCCCGGGCCCGTCGTTCCGCAAACTCATGCAGCTCCGCCCCGATCTGGAAAAGGCGCTCCGCCAGAAGGTCGCCGATCGAAAACAACAAAAGGTCACCCCATGAAAAAAAGCTGGATAGTGGATACCATCATCGGTTTGTTCATCACGCTCCTCGTCGTCGGTCTCGCCTATTGGAAAACGCCGTTCACGGAATCCCTTGAAAACAAACTCTATGATCTCCGCTTGAAATATTCGCCGAAAGCCGCCGTCTCCGACCAGATCATCCTGGTCGCCATCGACGAACAGAGCATCGCGTCCGTCGGTCGTTGGCCCTGGCCCCGCAGTTATGTGGCCCAGATGATCGACGCCATCGCCGCCGGCGAACCGAAAGTGATCGGCGTCAACATCCTCTATGTGGAACCCGATCAGAACCAGGGATTGACGGCGGTCCGTCAGCTCAAGGAGACCTATGTCACCACCCTGATGGAAAACCAGCCCCTGATCGAGAAGGCCTTGAAGACCAAGGACAAGAAGAAGCAGACGGCCAACGAGATGCTCCTTCAGCCCTTCACGGATTTCATCGAGTTGTTGTCCCAGTCCGAAGTGGAGTTGGACAACGACGCCAAGCTGGCCCAGACGCTGACCGAGACGCCCAATTTGGTGTTGCCGATCTTTTTTTCCGTCGACAAGCCATTGGCCGAAGAGCCCGATGACTCCAAGGAGAGCCTGAAGAACTACCAGATCGTACAGGCCGAGGAAGACCCTCAGGTTAAATCCGATTCAGTTTTCACGGGGTATACCCCGCTTCTGCCGCTGCCCGAATTCTCACAGAACGTGGCGGGGATGGGCCATTCGAACATCTTTCCCGACCTGGACGGTTCCGTCCGGCGCGACGCCCTTTTCGTATCCTATAAAGGCCAGTATTTCCCGTCCCTCTCGCTCGAGATGTCCCGCGTGGCGATGGGGCTCAAACTGGCCGACGTCAAGATCAAGCTGGGGCAGGAACTGGTCTTGGGCCCGAACCGCATCCCGTTGGACCGCGATAACCGGCTCCTTATCAACTATTCGGGACCTTGGAATACGATCAAGATGGTTTCGGCCGTCGATATCCTGGCCGAGAAAGTTCCCGCGGAAGCGTTCAAGGGGAAGATCGTTCTCATCGGGACGATGGCCACGGGGATCGGGACGCTCTTCGTCGTTCCCGTCGAAGCCACATACCCGGCCAACGGGATCCTGGTGAACGTGATCCAGAACATCATGGGGCAGAACTATATCTCCCGTCCGATCTGGGCGCCGAAGATGGAACTGGCCGTCCTGGGGATCATCGGGCTGCTCGTCATCGCCTTGTTGCCCCACCTCAAGGCCAAGTGGGGGGCCCTGGTGACCGTGTTGGTTCTGGCCGCGATCATCGGGCCCGGCATCTACCTTTTCACGGTCAAACGGATGTGGATCAAGATCTTTTACAGCGTCAGTCTGATGGGGCTGGCCTATGTCGTGGTGACGGTGCGCCGTTTCTTTTTCACTGAAAGACGGAAGGAGTTGGTGGAGGCGGAGAGCATCGAGACGAACAAGATGCTGGGCCTGTCGTTCCAGGGGCAGGGGATGCTGGATATGGCCTTTGAAAAGTTCCGCAAGTGTCCCGTCGATAACGCCATGAAGGAATTGCTCTACAACCTCGCCCTCGATTTCGAGAGGAAACGGCAGTTCGGGAAAGCCGTCGCGATCTACGAACACATCTCCAAAGTGGACGCCGGTTATAAGGATATCAAGGACCGCCAGAAAAACGCCAAGACCGCCAGCGAAGGCGGGATCGTCACGGGGCTCGGGGGCCCCTCCAAAAAGGAAGGCACGATCGTGATGGAGGGAGCGTCCGTCAAGCCCACTCTGGGCCGTTACGAGATCGAAAAAGAACTGGGTCGGGGGGCCATGGGGATCGTGTATCTCGGGAAAGACCCCAAGATCAACAGGCAGGTCGCCATCAAGACCGTCAAGTTCGACGACGACGTGGATGAGGCCACCGCCAAGGAGATCAAGGCCCGGTTTTTCCGCGAGGCCGAGTCGGCGGGGACGTTGAACCATCCGAACATCATCCGGATCTACGATGCCGGAGAAGACAATGAGATATCGTACATCGCCATGGAACTCCTCGACGGGGAGGATCTGAAGAAATACGGGGAGAAGGCCAACCTGTTGCCGGTCAATCAGGTCTTGGAATATGTGGCCCTGGTGGCCGACGGATTGGATTACGCTCACGCGAACGGCGTGGTGCACCGTGATATCAAGCCGGCCAACATCATGAGGCTGAAGGACGGGACTCTCCGCATCACCGATTTCGGCATCGCCCGCATCACGGCCTCATCCAAGACGCAGACGGGAACGGTCATGGGAACGCCCAGCTATATGTCCCCCGAACAGGTGGCCGGCAAGAAAGTCGATGGCCGGGCCGATCTTTTCTCCCTGGGAGTCATGCTCTATGAGATGCTCACCGGCGAGAAACCGTTCGAAGGGGACAGTCTGGCGACCCTCTTGTTCCGGATATCCGGGGAGCAGCACCCGGATCCGACCTTGAAGGCGAACGACCGGGTCACGCGCGGGATGAAGATGATCATCGACAAGGCTTTGATGAAGACACCCGAACAGCGGTATCAGCGCGGACGGGATTTCGCCGGCGACCTGCGGGAAATCATCAAAAATGCGAACGCGATCCCGTCCATCGCCGGGGCCGATGCCCCGGCTCCCACCGCCCCCGCGACCCCGTCCGCATCCTATTCGGAGACGCTCCCGTTGACCGCGGCGACGACGCCGGTTCCGCCTCCGCCGGCCTCGAAACCGGCTCCGTCTTCGACGGATACGGTGCGCATGCCCCCGGCCCCCAAAGAGCCTGAGTCTCCGGACAGCACCTTGAAGATCAAATGATCCGGAAACTGATCGCAGGCATAACGGACCCGGGGAAAGTCCGGCAGAACAACGAGGATAACTTTTTCTATGATGAGCAGATCGGTCTGCTCATCGTCTGCGACGGCATGGGGGGACACGCCTCGGGCGAGGTGGCCAGTCAGATGGCCCTCGATAATATTCGGGAACAGATGGGGACGGCTTTGAAGACCGGACGGATCCCTGCGTTGGGAGCGAAACCGCCGCATCTGTCCGATAAGGCCTATCTCCTGGCGTCGTGCGTGAGGTTCGCCAACGAGGTCATTTACGGTGTGTCTCAAGGACGACAGAAAGACCGCGGAATGGGGACCACCGTGGTGGCTGTGTTGATCGCCGAAGATAAATACATCGTGGCCCACGTGGGAGACAGCCGTCTCTACCTTTTCCGAAACGGCAAATTGAAACAGGTGACTCAGGACCATTCCTTGGTGGCCGAACAGGTGGCGAAAGGACTGATGACGGAGGAGGAAGCCGAAAAATCGGACATCAAGAACGTTCTGACGCGCGCGCTGGGTGTCGGCGCCGAGACCGAGGTGGATGTGAACGAATACCCCATCCTGGACAACGACACGCTCCTTTTGTGCACGGACGGTCTGACCCGCATGGTCCCCGACCGGGAGATCGAAAAGCGGCTTCAGACCTTGAAGGATCCGATGGGAATGTGCCATAATCTCGTCAGTATCGCGAACGAGAATGGCGGCCGGGACAACGTCACCCTGATCATAGCCAATCTCAGAAAAGAAGGGTTCTTGAAGCGTCTGGCGGGATTGTTCAAGAAGTCATAAAGGACACACAATGGCCAAGGTTCTACTCAAATTCAACGCGGCAGTCATCAAGGAAATCCCCCTGGATAAGGACATCCTCACCATCGGGCGCAAGTCCGACAACGATATCGTCATCGATAACCCGGCCGTTTCCGGCCATCACGCCCGGATCATCTTCCAGGCGGGCGCCCATTTCATCGAAGATCTGAACAGCACCAACGGGACCTTCATCCGCGAGCGGAAGATCATTAAGGCGAACCTGACCCATCAGGACGAGGTCGGCATCGCCAAGCATTCCCTGGTCTACATCAACGAGGAACAGGCCGCCAAAACGGCGGCGCCTCTGCCCGCCGTTTCGTCGGATGCGACCGTTTTTATCGGGGCCACCCCGAAAGTGGCGTCCGCGCCCGCTCCCTCCTCCGGCCCGAAGAAGGATAAGATCGGGACCTTGAAAGTGGTGGGAGGGGCGGATGCCGTGACGCACGATTTGACCGGCCTCACGACCTATATCGGCAAAGCGGAATCCGCCCAGATCCAATTGAAGGGTTTCTTCGCCCCCGACTTGGCCTGTTGCGTGGCCCGTCAGCCCGAGGGCTACTACATCAAGATCATAAAAGAAAAGTCCGTGAAAGTGAACGGGCAGACGTTCGAGGAACAACTGTTGCTGAAAGACGGGGACCTCGTCGAAGTCAAAGACCTTAAGCTCGTATTCTATATGAAGGAATCCTGATCATGACGACTCTCCCTTATCAAAGAATCATCCGCCCGATGGCGGTCCTGCTGGCGGTCGTTGTGTGGAGCGTCGGCCTCCAGGCGGCCACGGTGACTTTTAAGAGAGGGAATGTCCAGATACAGAAGGGGGAAGCGGCTTCCTGGAAGGCCGCGTCGCGGAAACAGACCCTGTCGGAAGGCGATGTGATCCGTACAGACGCCAACGCCGAGGCGATCGTCGAACTTTCCGCCGGGCATAAGTTCACCATCCGTCCCAAGACGACGTTCCGTTTCGATATCCTGAAAGACGCCCAGTCCCAATTCACCCTGATCATGGGACGGCTTCGCGCCTATGCCGCCAAGATGAAAACCGGCACGAAGTTCGAGGTCCGCACGCCCATCGCGGCGGCCTCCGTCCGGGGAACCCTTTTCGAGATGGAAGTCTTCGAGGATCAGACGTCCCGACTGTCCGTCTTGGAGGGAGTCGTGAGCTTGCGGGATCTGGCGGGGATCGGCCAGGAAGTCCAGGTCATGAAGGATCAGAGCGTGACCGTCGAACCGGGAGCCGCCCCTCGTCCGCCGGAGATCATTCCCCAGGAACTCCGGGAGGGCGTCGTCCCCACGGAAGGACAACGGGACGCAGAATTCGCCTTCAAATCCGAGATCCAGCGGGAGATGGGGCTGAGCGCGTTCAAGGATATCTTCCAGACGGACGCGGCGCAGGAGATGAAGGTGGCCCAATACCAGGAGGGAAAGACCGTCATCGACGCTTTCGGGAAAAGGGTCCGGATCGAGGAATATATCGTGCGCCCCGCCGCCAACGAATGGTCTTTCGTGGCGCTCAACACGCGGGAAGACAGGTTCGATTTCACCCGTTTCGACGTCTACGCCAAGAACGCGTTGCCGGAAGATATCGGCAGCGTGAACCTTTTCTCGGGGACCGGACATAACTCCATGACCAATTGGGTGGAGAAGACGCATCGCCTTTCCTCGAACGGAGAGGATTATTACCGGGAGTGGCAGGTGGGCGGTAATCCGGTCAATATGACCGATGCCAACGGGAACAATCCCGTGCAGAAAGTCGTTTTCTCGGATTGGTATGTCGAGCTGCGGTCGCAGAGCAATGCGCCCGTGCTGGTGTCCCATTGGCAACCCGATCCGGCCTATTCCGGCGGGAACTATGATGCCACGAAGACGCGCGACCGCAATCCGGCGGACGGTTCCGCCGATTTTCCGAGCGGTTACATCGATTTTGAGGGCGCCGACGCGGGAACGACCGTCGGCGATTTCCGCAAGGTGGATTCGGACGGTTTTACGAACGCTCAACGGCTCGATTTCTTCGATAACGCGACCGTGCAGGCCTCCTACGTCGTGACGGAAGGATACACGCGGAGCAAAAGAGTCATCCTGGACGATGTCAACTATCAGACGTATATCGCCAACGGAGACACGGCGGGCGCGCTCAATTCCAAAAAGATCTCGGCGTTCAGCACCTACACCGTCCCGGGCGGGACCGACATCACGATCCAGGTGGACCAATACTATTTTAACGATGCGGGGGATAAGTTGAATCTCCTCCAGGCCTCTTCCCTGGGGTCGAACCTTCAGGGGGTCAATTATCAGACCGTCTTCTCGTCCTCCCTGACGGGAAATCGGAAGATCGACGTCGTCATCAGTCCCTCACTCCTTCAGAAAGCCGGGCTTCTCAACAACTAATGAAAAAACTAACGCTCTTCTCGGTGGTATTGATCGGCGGAATCGGTGTCTCGTCGGCCTGGGCTGAGGTGAAATATGCCCCCTATGTGAACTCCGAACTCTATGTCGGGCAATCCCGTTTTTCCGGCAATGACGCTTCTCCGGTCTCCAGCATGAACGGGTCCGTCGTCGTCGTCCCCGGCCTGCGCCTGTCGGACCGGCTGTCATTGCTCCCGTCTCTCTCTTACGGATATCGGAAGGCGCGCGATGTGCAGGAATTGGTGGGGGGAAGTTTCCTTTCCCAACAGCAACAGACGGCGTCCCTGGGTCTGAAGACCGTCTACGTATTGAAGCCGGGCCTGAAGGCGAAATTGACGGTTTCCCGCCGGCAAGAGATGCTCAAGGAAACGAGCGATGAGACTTGGGGGAACGGGTTGTTCGATTACGACAAGAATGCCCTGGGAATGGAGCTGGAGAAGGAAGGGACGTTCCTGAGAAGTCTCCGGGTGGGAGTGGATTATTACGCCGTGCGGTTTCCGAATTTTCAGACGCTGGCCAGCAAATACTACGGGACCGAGATCAATTCGGGGAAAGACGTGCTCGATTTCAATGCCGCCGATGTCTCCCTGGGAGGAGACCTCCTGTTGGCTCCGGGCCGGATGCTGTCCTTGGCCGCCGTCGGCAGTTCCAGAGACTATTACGACCAGAAGATCGTGAGTCGCGGAGGGACCTATTCAGCTGACGAACGCAGCGATTCTTTCTATTACCTTTCCGCCGGGTATCGTCACCAGTTGCCGGAATTGGTGGTCTGGATATGGAAGATGGAAAGTTTGGGCGGACTCGACGTTTCCTATGCCTCTCTCAATTCAAATCAGAACAACTATGACGCGGGACGCACGACGTTCAATCAGAATTACTACGATTACACGGAGATCGGTTTCGGACCCCGGGTCAACACCCGATGGAACGGCAAGTTGACCGCGGGGCTGGCGATGATGTGGAACTTCCGGGACTATGCGGATCGACCCGTCCAGAACGCCGACGGGACATACAAGACGGGGACGTCTATTTCCAATACCGTCAACACCCTGCGGTGGACGGTCGGTTACCCGCTCTGGAGAGGCCTTTCCCTTCAAGCCCAGGGAGCGTTCCAAAACGCCGACTCCAATATGGATTACGAGACGGTCTACCGTTACAATTATTCTTCATCCCACTTCTTCCTCGGTTTCACCTACCAACTCTGACGCGGGGAGATCCCCTGTTTCTCCGATGGGGCCCTCCTTGAGCGCCTCGACTGAACCATGAGCCAAATCATCCTCTTTTATCCTCTGACGGGTCTCGACGTGAAAGAGGTCACGGTTTTTCCGCCGATGGCGCTGATGGCGCTCGCTTCTTCCGTGACCGATCGGTACAGCGTTCGGATCATCGATCAGCGCTTCTGTCGGGATTGGAAGCGGGAGATCCGGAACGAGATCGGCCCGGAGACACTGTGTTTCGGGGTGTCGACCATGACGGGGACCCAGATCCGGCATGCATCGGACGCCGCCCGGTTCGTGCGACGGATCAACAAGGATATTCCGATCGTCTGGGGAGGGGTCCATCCGACATTGATGCCGGAGCAGACCGCGGCGGATCCGTTGGTGGACGTGGCCGTGGCGGGCGCCGGAGAGAAGCCTTTCCGTTCCTTGGTCGATTGTCTGGCCGAGAAGAATCCCTGGACATCGATCCCCCAACTCGCTTTCAAGCAGGGGGGGGCGGTCCGATATCTCCGCGATGACGCGCGTTCCGGGGACGTGTCTCACTTCTCCTACGAATCGGTCGATGTTGAGAAATATGTTTACGGGAGTCTCTTGTTCGGTCGGAGGGTCCGCGCGTTGCCCTTCATTTCGTCCGTCGGGTGCCCTCACGAGTGCGCGTTCTGTTGCCAACCGATGCTCTCCGGACGGAAGTGGATCCGGCTCAGCCCCGTCGAGACTTACGAACGGGTCATCCGGCTTGTGGACCGATACAAACTGGAGGCCGTCCTGTTCGACGACGACGAGTTCTTCGTCAATGCCGACCGGGGGATGGAGATCGCTCGTTTGATCAACGGCCAGTTCGAGTGGTACGTCCAGACCCGGATGGACGACCTGTCGCGCGTCGATCTGGGCGAATTGGAGAGATGCGGATTGAGGGTCGTACAGCCGGGCCTTGAAACGGGGTCCCCGAGGATATTGGAACTGTTGAAGAAAAAGGAGACGGTGGAACTCTACAAGACGGTCAACCGGCGACTGGCGCAGACCTCCATCCAAGCCATCTATAACTTCATGATGGGATTTCCAGGGGAATCGATCGACGAGTTGACCGCGACCGTCGACCTCGCCCTGGAACTTATGGCGGAAAACCCACGGTCCCGTATCGCCGGTTTCTATGTCTATGTGCCGTATCCGGGAGCCGCCCTGTATGATCTGGCGGTTCAACAGGGTTTTCAGCCTCCGCGGTCGTTGGGGGGGTGGTCCGCTTTCAGCCGCGAACATCGGGCCACGCCCTGGATCCAGGAGAATAAAGACCTCTATGAGACGCTCTTCATCACTTCCAAGTTCATCGATCAGACCCGGTTGCACGCACTCTCCGAAGGGAAACCGTTCGTTCGGACCGTATTCAACTGGTTGAATGACCGGTACACCCAGTCCTGGCGGTCTCATTCCTATGAGAAAACATGGGATGTGAGACTTCTCTCCGCTCTCTATCGGTTGAACGTTTAGTCATTCCGGGCTGTCTCGGAGGAAGACAGGGGAAAACCGATAAAAAGCGAACTTGTGGGCACTGAGAGCGATTATTATGCTATAATCAGCCGAGTGGCTTCAGTGCGAGCCACTTTTTTTTGTCTAACTCAATGTCGTCTCAAGTCGTCGAACAGATCGAGAGTCTCCTCTCCCCGGTCCTCCAGACCGAAGGGTATGAATTGGTTCATGTCGAACACCGGCAGGAACCGTCGGGCTGGGTTTTACGAGTCTTCATGGATAAGGCGGGGGGATTGACGTTGACAGATTGCGAGGTCTGGAACGACCGGATCGGCGCTCTGGTGGATGGCGCCGGCCTGATCACCCAGTCCTATTCCCTGGAGATTTCTTCTCCGGGTTTGAACCGGCCGCTCAAAAAAGAAGCGGATTTCAGCCGGTTCATGGGGGAGCAGGCCATCATCAAAACCTTTGCTCCGATCAACGGCCAGCGGAATTTCCATGGGAAGATCGCCGGGGTTCAGTCCGGGGTGTTGACTCTGGAAGACCGGACGAACGGGACCGTGAGCATCCCCATCGGTGATATGGCCTCGGCGCGGATCGATCCGGCGCTGGATTTCAATCAAAAAAAAGGGTTTGACCTATGACGATTCAAAACATGAAGAACGAGTTGATTGCGGTTCTGGAACAGATCGAGAGGGACAAAGGACTGCGGAAGGACGATGTCCTTCATATGATCGAACAGTCCCTGGTGTCGGCCTACCGGAAGCACGTCGGGCAACAGTACAATGTGGAGGCCGTGATTGATCCGGAGACGGGGCAGATCGGGGCGCACGTCATCAAGACCGTCGTGGAAGTGGTGCAGACGCCGGTCATCGAGATTTCATTGCCTGACGCCAAAAAGATACGGTCTTCCGCCCAGATGGGAGAACCCGTCAAGATCCCGATCGATACCGCGGAATTCTCCAGGATCGCGGCCCAAGCGGCCAAACAGGTCCTGATCCAAAAGATCCGGGAATCCGAACGCGAGAGCATGTTCGGCGAATTCAAGCCCAAGGAAGGGACGTTGGTCAGCGGGACGATCCATCGGTTCTCCAGCGGCAATATCGTCATCGATTTGGGCCGGGCAGAGGGTTTCATCCCGATGCGCGAGCAAGTCCGCCGCGAAAAATGGAACGTCGGGGACCACATCCGCGTCCTTCTCATGAAGGTGGAGAAAGGTCCTCGCGGTCCGGAACTGATCCTTTCAAGGACCCACCCCGATTTCGTCAAGAGGCTTTTCGAACAGGAAGTCCCGGAGATCTACGAGAAGATCGTGGAAGTGGTCAGCGTGGTGCGCGAACCCGGGTTCCGATCCAAGGTGGTCGTCAAGAGCAACAACCCCAAAGTGGACCCCATCGGTTCGTGCGTCGGGGTCAAGGGGTCGCGTGTTCGGCCGATCATCAACGAGTTGCAGGGGGAACGGATCGATCTGGTCGCCTACGCGGATGACCCGGCTTCCTACATCGCGTCGGCCCTCGCCCCCGTGAAACCGTTGGCCGTGAACATCGTCAGCCACGGAGACCGGAAAGCGGAGGTCCTGATCTCCGACGAACAGATGACCCTGGCGGTCGGACGGTCCGGTCAGAACATCCGGCTGGCGTCCAAATTGACCGGATGGAACATCGAGGTGATTTCGGAGTCCCAGCGGAAGGGCGCCTCCGCGGCGAAGGCGGCGGCCCACATGGAGGAACTCTCCAAATTGGAAGGCGTCGGTCCCAAGACGGCGGATGTCCTCCAGAAGGGTGGGTGGGGGGACATTGAACGATTGGCGGGCGCCAAGACCGAGGACCTGACGGGACTCTCCGGTGTGGGGGAGAAGACGGCCGAGAAGGTGATCGCGGCCGCGAAGGACTATCTCAAGAACAAGGCCAAGGAGACTCCG
>ENA-UOWG01001181-UOWG01001181.1-activated-sludge-metagenome-genome-assembly--contig:-NODE-1181-length-27548-cov-5.341360_pt1 | contig 27548 bp, 23 predicted proteins | sample MGYA00238147_ERZ761563 | MGnify/ENA primary metagenome ERZ761563 (study PRJEB28884, sample SAMN05720216) | anaerobic digester metagenome | isolation source: active sludge of municipal... | reverse complement strand
TAATTTGAGATGAAAAATCCGGATAAGCGCAAGAAAGGCCGGTTATGAAATCAGGGAACTACATTTAGGGGCCTCGGGGGAGGGATTGTTATGTCACAGATAGCTAAACTATGGCTTATCGCCATCATATTGCTCGGTAACAGCGCGGCACAAGCCGCGCCAATCACTTACGAGGCAATCCTTAACGGTGCCTCGGAATCGCCGCCTGTTTCTTCCACAGGTACAGGGTTTGGTTCTATTGTCTTCGATCTAACTGCTCATACCTTGGCACTGGACATTACTTTTTCCGGATTAATTGGGACCGTCACAGCCGCTCACTTGCATTGCTGCACGGCCGAACCGGATATTGGTAATGCCATAGTGGCGACAACCACGCCAACATTAATTGGTTTCCCTCTAGCGGTAACTGCGGGTAGCTATTTGAACACCCTAGACTTAACCCTCGCTTCATCATGGAATTCCTCCTTTATAACCAATAATGGCGGAACGCCTGCGGGCGCTGAAGCGGCATTGGCGGCTGGCTTGGATCAAGGGAGAGTGTACTTAAATATACACACGACCTTTGCCGGAAGTGGCGAAATTCGAGGCTTTCTCCATGAATCTAGCGTGCCTGAACCGGCCTCTATCGCATTAATGGGAATTGGCCTGTTGGGGCTGGCAAGGCATCGGCATCAATCTAGAAAACTAACATAAAGGCCGTGTACCGCATCACCAGCCAGCTTTGCGAAGTCTTCAACTGCACCCAACAGCAACTCGTCAAGAAAGGCATTCTTGACGAGTTCAAAGCCTGGCTCAAGACGCATCCGGAATGCCAAACCAGCATTGACCCTATCGTTGGGGAAGCGATTAACTACGATATTGCGGTGAAGTTTTTCGAGTCGCGCTAGAAATTATCTCGCTGCGTTCATCATGTTTTTTCGCTTTTTTCCATGCGTTGAATTCATCCGGATTTATCTTGGGAACAAGGCGTTTGCGCAACCAAGCCAAAAATTGAAGGCGTTCCAATTTATCGCGAAACTCCGCCGTTTCAACATTGTAGGACTTTGCATTTTCGGAACCTAGTTCGTCGATATAACTCAGAACCCAAGTTCGCATTTCACTGATCGATAAGGTACTGATTAATTCATTAGCTCGTTCGCGCAGGTACTCGGTCTCCAGTTTGGCACGGTTTTTTTCTAAAGACTTGCGCCGTTCATCCTCTAGTTTCTCCTGCTGTGCTTGCTCATGCTTTGCCTCATACGGCGTTTTTCCAACTATGGCATCGCTCTCGTAAAGAGTACGGATATAGCCAGCAGTAGAGCCTTTGACTTGTTTTTTTCTTGCTTTCGCTTCTACATATTCAACAACGGATCTGGCGCGCTCTTCGTCCTGTAATATCCAAAGAATGGCAAGCCGCTCCCCTATCCCGTGTTCTAACAATCGCTTGAATATCTCTGTTTCACGGATAGCCTCATGATCATCTTGGATCATAGGCTTTAATAAGGATTGTTGCGGATTTTCGGTAATCAGAAAACGAACAGCCGTGACTTTACGCCCTTGTTTCTGAAATTCAGGAACCAGCTGAATATCGGAAATGCGGTTGATTTCCTTAACGGATGGACGAATAACACGCTCGTTCAGCCGACGAAATTCATTATAAAGCTCTGCATCGGCCCCCATGATACGGCGGAATCGATCCAACTCCCACCAACCGGTGGAGCCTACCGTGCGATACCGCAAACAATTCTCGTACAACGTCAATGCATAACCGCCTTCAAAACGCCGCTGCACGCCGATGTTGATCGTCGCGTAAATTTCCGGATCATACAAACGCTCGGCCAGATATTCGTCGTAACGGTAGGTGCAGATGCCGCCCTTAATCTCGCCATAGGACAGCATCGACATGACACGCCAAACCTCCTTGCCATCCTCCATCATGTTGAATTGGATTGGTGTCGAAGCCAGTTTGATCAGAACATCCTGCAAACGCTCGATGTTGTTGCTCTCGTCCCAGCCAAGCATCGCGCACAAATGCTTCACCGGAAGTGTATGGGTGCGCTTGGTCAACAGTGCGTCATAAGCATTCAAGAGCAATACATTCGCCGTCTTACGTTCAAGCAGCGACATCTCTCCGCTGGTGTGTATCGCGGCGACATGCTTTTTAACCTGTTCTTTACGAGTGATAAAAGCAACTTTTTGTTCTTTGTTTGGCATGAAGGTATTATATTTAATTGTCACCTCAAAACAAGTATTTTAAAGGTGACAATAGGTGATATTTCAACCACCCGCAAAGACTCACCTTTGATTCACGAGTCCCCTAAACAGTGACATTTCATCCCCTAAACAGTGACAATTGATCCCCTAAACAGTGACATTTGTTTGACGTTCTACGTTGGGAAAGCAATAAAAATTTTAAAAATATATTGTCTTTCAACAAGTTGAAATTAATAGGAGCGTAAGACTCTGGATATCCCCTAAACAGTGACATTAAAACCAGACTCTATCCCCTAAACAGTGACATTTCATCCCCTAAACAGTGACATAAAATTGCTGCAGCTTACTATGTGTAAGGCTTTCAGAAAGCTAAATATATAATTAAATATGTTGTTATTAAACAACAACAGGAATTGTTGTTGTTTCTTATTGGCCGGGATAAGGGCGGAGAGAACTGAACTTTTTCGATCTGCCAAACTCTATCCGGCGTGCTCCCCAAGGGCACTTTCATTTTCCTGCCTCAAAATCCGGCTTTACGCCGGATTTTTTATGTCGCGGCGCCGGCGGTATCGTCCGTAGCCGTTCGATCCAACGACTTATAAACCGCAAGTCGCCCTTCCAGGTTGGCTACCTGTTTCTCGGCTTCCGATACAGCTTTGTTAGCGTTTTGTAGCTCGGTTTTCGCGCTGGCCAGTTCGGTTTGCGCCAATTCGATCTTTTCGCGCAATTTCTCGATCTCCACAAGCCGCTTGGACAACTCGGATTCCCTGCCATTGGCTTCAGTTTTCAGATCCGCATGGGCTTTTTCCAAGGCATCCAAGGACGCTTGCTGCTTGCCGGTTTCGATGTCGAGTTGCCGGATTTCCGCGTCCTTTTGCTTGAGTTGTGCCGCATGTTCCTTTTGCAATTGCTGACGCTCGACTAAGGCCGTTTTACCGGCTTCTTCCAGCAAGGCTACTTGCTTTTTCAGCTCGTCGACTTCATGCCGCAGCCGCTCGTTGTCCTTGGACAAGGCGACATTGGTTTTTTCCTGATCGGCCAGCTGGGTCTTGGTTGTTTTGTGGGCCGCGAATTCCTCTTCCAGCTGAACCCGGATCGTCCTGAAATCGTCCTCCAATCGCTCCAATTTCAACGCCTGGGCTTCAGAAAAGGCGAAGGCTTCCTCTACCCTAGCCTGGGCGTCCTTCTCGGCCTGTCGCAAAGCCTCACGCTGTACTTCAAGCTCCTTGTCGGCAATGCCCTTGGCGATATTCCAGATTTTTTTCAGCAGGTCTTCGCCGTCCTTAGTTAATTCTTGCGGCAACTGGACGACCGCAGGCAAGGTCTCGGCGTCCAGCGATTGGGCGGCATCGGAGGCATACCAGCTGTTCAGGTATTTGGTGATCGTAGTCAAACTGCCACGGCCAAGCCTATCCAATAACGTCAACGAGGTCGGGCGTTCGCCCTGGGCGGCGATTTCGGCGCAAGCTTCGTGAACGTCTGCTTCGGTTAAGCGGGGTGTGGCCATGGCATTGCTCCTGGCAAGTTGGGGAGGGCACAGGGAAAGGATAGCACAAAATTACAGATTTAAAGCGTAATTATGATAAGTACATAATTATGTAAATTATCATAATATCAGTAATTTTAGCTGATCCGCTTCCCGCCCTATCAGTACCGTAGGCGAGCTTAAGGTGGGCATTTATCAGCCGATAACTAAGGCAGCACGAAAGAACCCGGAAAGGCTTCATGCCCGGTTTCTTGCAAGGCCACCCAATCAAGGAGGTTGCCATGTCAGCATCGAACATAACCCATCAAAGCGTTGCCAGCCGGTTCGCGTTTATCGAAACGCTGAGCAGCGAGTTTTTGTCCAGAACCGGGTGCGGCGTTTATGTGTTCCTCAACCCGCTCGACGTCGAGAGCTTGTTTGAGGCATACTGCGACGGTGACATGCCAATCCTGGCCTTTGCCAGACAATGCGTCAAAAAGGCCTTGATTTAACGCCACCTCAAAGGTTTTACCGCTATGCTTGATTCCGTTTCGTCGATCGCCAATCTAGCCACGCAACTATCCGCCCAAAAGACCGGGCAGCAGGTGGAACTCGCCGTGTTGAACAAAGTGCAAGACTTGCAAAAGCAACAAGGGGAAGCCGTGCTAAAGCTCATGGAATCCGCCACTGTGCCCGCGCCCGCTACCGGCATCGATGTGTACGTTTAGCGGGGACAGAGAGTCATGAGACCTTGCCGGGAATGCGGACATGAGGTATCGGAGCAAGCCATGGCTTGCCCTCAATGCGGAGCGCCCTATCCGGCCAAGGACGCTTGGGATGGTTGGGGATACGAATACAAGACCAAGACAACGCTGTTTGGCCTTCCCTTGCTGCATGTCGCGTTCAAATACCGACCCAACCGGATCCCGGTCGTGGCCCGCGGCGTCATTGCCATCGGCCAATTCGGTTGCGGAATCATCTGCATCAGCCAGTTCGGCATCGGCTTATTCAGCCTCAGCCAATTCACGATTGCCGGCTTTGCCATCACCCAAATCGGCTTGGCTTATTCGCTGATCGCGCAAATCGGCGCTTACATCGGCCAAGGCTATGGCCAGCTGGTTTACCATTTGCCCAGTCTGCTAACGGGGCTTTGATAGCATCGTCATTGTGCAGTGCTTTGAGGCTATTTGACATCTATCTTGGTGTTATTTGATTTTTAAGTCGGACTTTTTTGAAAAAAGTCGATCATTAAGTCGGGGCAGGATATGTGAAGTACATGTACCGCTAAAGCAGTCCACGTACTTCACTTCCTTATTCGCCGATGTGCTCAACGGTATCCTGCTCTGCGAGGCCAAGCAGCTACCGCTGCTGTTTTGTTTTATGGAAATGTGATGGCAACAGAAAACAAGAAGGCAACTAGAAAAGGAACGACCCCAATAAATGTTTGGGTTACTCCAGAAGAAAAAGCGGAAATCGAATCACTCGCTAACCAGGCCGGGCTTAGCACCTCAGCATACTTGCGCACTCTTGGTCTGGGCTATGCACCCAAAAGCATCGTTGATAATCAACAAGTGATGGAGCTGGCTCGGATCAATGGTGATCTTGGCCGATTAGGAGGGTTACTAAAATTATGGTTAACAAACGACGCCAGAACCATCCAGTTTGGCGAAAATGTAATTCGTGCGGCTCTGGCGCGTATTGAAGAAACTCAATCCGAAATGATTAGGGTTATGAAGCTGGTTGTTATGCCAAAGGCCAAGCTATGATGATTTTAGCCGCTAAAATTTGCCATCAATGATTGCTAAGCACGTACCGATGAAATCGGTAAAAAAGAGTGACTTTTCTTCATTGGCTTCCTATATCACCGACGAACAAGGAAAGGATGAGCGGGTTATCTTTACAACGGTTACCAATTGTCATTCCGATGACATTACGAGTGCAATTGTGGAAGTAACTAATGTTCAGAGTATGAATTCACGCGCGGAATCCGATAAGACGTATCATTTAATCGTCAGTTTCCGCGCTGGCGAACGACCTAGTGATGATGTGCTCAAACGGGTGGAAAGTGAAATTTGTGATGGTCTTGGTTTTAGTGAGCATCAACGGATTAGCGCCGTTCATCATGACACCGATAATCTGCATGTACATATTGCTATAAACAAGATTCATCCGACCAAGCGTACTATTCATACTCCCTATTATGATCATAAGGTTTTAAGCCGCTTATGTAGTGAGTTAGAGATAAAGTACGGACTAGAGGTCGATAACCACGTTGCTCGACGTGTTGGTAGTGAAAATCGAGCAATGGATATAGAGCATCATGCGGGTGTGGAAAGTTTGCTTGGCTGGGTTAAACGGGAATGCTTAGAACAGTTGAGGACTGTTACATCATGGACCGACATGCATAGAATACTCGCTGTCCATGGTCTTTATTTGGTCGAACGTGGTAATGGTTTAATCATATCAACAGCTGACGGTATTGCTGTCAAAGCCAGTTCTGTTGCTCGAGATTTATCAAAACATAAGCTCGAAAATCGTTTAGGACCTTTCGAAGTGTCTGAGTGTACGGACAAGATTGAACGAATGCGAACGTATACTCAGCGCCCACTGCGAACCCGGTTCGATACTACTTTATTGTTCGCTCAATACCAGAATGAACAGTGTCATGACCGTGACGCGCGTACCCGAGAACTCACGTTACTCCGACAAAAACGGGATCGGCAATACACAACCGTAAAATCAACCAGTAAGCTGAAACACGCAGCAATCAAGCTCGCCGATGGGAATCGCCATGAAAAACGTTTATCGCATTCTTTAATCAGTCGGAGTGTAAAAAAAGAGCTTGATGAAATTCACGAAGCATACAAATTTGATCGCGACCGAATATTGGCTAAATATCGACCTCTTCAATGGGCTGATTGGCTTCGTAAAAAAGCGATGCAAGGTGATCGCGAAGCATTAGCCGCGCTACGTGGACGTGTAAATTATGACCGGTTACCGCGAAATACAATTGAGGCAGAGAGCGCTCGTGCAGTATCAAATACCCCCCCTCTTATTCAGGACAACGTTACAAAAAAAGGCACGATTATCTATCGTGCTGGAAATACCGCTGTACGCGATGATGGGAAAAAACTTGCTATTTCCCGAGGTGCGTCGACAGACGGTTTGGTAGCTGCCTTGCAAATTGCCATGGCTCGTTACGGCAATCGAATAACCGTAAACGGTACGAATGAATTTGCTTCGCAAATCGTACAAGTAGCAGTTTCGGCCAAATTAAAGATCACGTTTTCTAATCCCGACTTAGAACAGCAGCGCCGTTCTTTACAATCAGCAACCCACAAGGAGAATAAAAATGAATCAAGCCAATCTCGACGATCAAGAGTTAATGGACGCGCTGACATTATTAGATCAGCCAACATCATTAGAAGTTATAGATCAGCAAGAGGCAGTCAATTTATCAGACACAACGAACAAGGAAATTCCAGGGCGATTAAGTCCAACATTGGAAGCATTGGAACCGCACCGCCGCCCTCAGCAATACATTGTCTGCGCAACTTGTCAGATGTCCCTATGGTTCGCATCGACAACGGAAGTAAAGTGTTATTGCCGAGCGATGTACGTCATCACGTGGAGCAGCAAGGAGCAGAATCAAATTACTCATTGCGACGGTCCTTATTTTGGGATGGATTAGAAGCGGCCACTTTTGAAGCAGCAATGAAATATGTTGACGAACGCAATAAAAAAAGGTTATCAATTATCGATATATCGAAACACAGGTTGTATAATGATGATGTCGGTAACGCGTTATTTGCCGGGATACGTCATGTTGACGGTCATACTTTGGCTCTTTTGCGTTGCGATAGTGACATTGTCGTGATGCCGATCACGAGAGTTGTCGCCGATAGGTTAAAGCGCCTATCACTAGGAGCAGAGCTAGTTATCGAGAAAAATGGCGTGATTAAAAAACGGAGGGGAATACGCCGATGAAAGATAAGTTTAACAACGCCGTTGGGCCGCTTATTCGAGAAACTAAGAAACAGGATGGTTTATTTGTTCCTGTTTTAAGTATTACTTCTCTAATTGGAGGGTTACAGACTGCTACACAATACTTCGCCTATTCGTTTTCTTACTCCCCACAATTAGGGACTCATTTTCATCACATTTATGCCCCTTGGTCCATCCTAGAATGGGCGAAAAACTGGAGCCACTTATACGAACAGTATTTTTTAAAAGCCGGTTCATTGGGTGTAGTTTTCTCTTCTCTTGGTTTGCTTGGCTTGGCATTAACTCGCATGATTCGGGCGAATTCAGCTCAAACGAACCAATATTTGTATGGTTCTGCTCGATGGGCCGGCCTTGATGATATTCGTAAGGCGGGGTTACTTCCGCCGGTTCGTTCGGTGTGGCAAGTTTTAACCGGGCAAAATACCAATGTGAATGCTGGTGTATATGTAGGGGCGTGGATCGATAAGCGCGGTCGCCAACATTATCTACGGCACAATGGTCCAGAGCATGTTCTTTGTTATGCGCCTACTCGATCCGGTAAAGGCGTCGGTTTGGTAATTCCTTCCTTACTATCATGGAGTGCGAGTACCGTTATAACTGATCTAAAGGGTGAGCTTTGGGCCTTAACATCAGGATGGCGAAAAAAATATGCACGCAACAATGTGTTACGTTTCGAGCCCGCCGCCGTTCTGGGTTCTATTCGCTGGAATCCGTTAGATGAAATTCGCATCGGCACTGAATACGAGGTCGGTGATGTCCAAAACCTTGCCACCCTAATTGTTGACCCGGACGGCAAAGGGCTAGAAAGTCATTGGCAAAAAACATCTCAATCCCTGCTTGTCGGCGTCATACTTCACGCTCTATATCAAGCTTTGGAAACTGGTATTCAGGCTACATTGCCAGGCATTGATGCCATGCTTGCCAACCCAGATCGTGATATTGCCGAGTTATGGATGGAAATGCTTACCTATGGCCATATAAAAGGGCGTAACCATTCGGTTGTTGGTTCGGCTGCACGCGATATGATGGATAGGCCGGACGAAGAAGCCGGCTCAGTTCTTTCCACTGCGAAATCCTATCTTTCTCTGTATCGCGATCCTACTGTAGGCCACAACGTAAGTGCATCTGAATTCAAGATACGTGACTTAATGAATCACGATAATCCTGTGAGTTTATATATCGTCACGCAGCCAAACGATAAAGCACGGCTCCGTCCCTTGGTTCGGGTAATGGTCAATATGATTGTACGTCTCTTGGCCGATAAAATGGAATTTGAGAACGGCCGCCCGAAAGCGCATTACAAACACCGATTGCTCATGATGCTAGATGAGTTTCCTAGCTTGGGCCGCCTCGAAATTTTACAAGAATCGTTGGCATTTATCGCCGGATATGGGATTAAGTGTTACTTGATTTGTCAGGACGTTAATCAGTTAAAGAGTCGAGAAACAGGGTATGGATTGGATGAAAGCATTACATCCAATTGCCATGTTCAAAACGCGTACCCGCCAAACCGGATTGAAACTGCTGAACACCTTTCTAAACTGACCGGCCAGACTACTGTCGTTAAAGAACAAATAACGACAAGCGGACGGCGAACAAGCGCATTACTGGGCCAAGTTTCGCGAACAACGCAGGAGGTTCAAAGACCTCTATTAACGGCGGATGAATGTTTGCGCATGCCAGGGCCGCAAAAGAATCAAGACGGCCTAATAGAAAAACCAGGCGATATGGTGATTTATGTTTCAGGTTTTCCCGCTATTTATGGCGTGCAACCCTTATATTTTAAAGACCCCATTTTTAAAGCACGCGCGGCCATTCCTGCTCCCGCCGCTTCCGATGTGTTGATCAGTGTAAGGTCGGAAAGACGGCCGGAGGAGGGCATTAAATTATGATTCTCCGCCGCGTGTCCTTATGCTTTCTATACATAGGCGTTGTCGTCTTACTATTAGGATTCTCTGTTTATCTTGCTGGTGGACGATTTAACGCTACTCATAGCATTCCTTTTGGCCTTTATTGGCTAACGCATCAAGAGATAGGTAAAGGCGAATACGTTATTTTGTGTCCGCCGAAATCCAGCCTCTTCGATGAAGCCAAACGGCGAGGTTATATTCGGGCCGGATTTTGCCCTGGGGATTATGAATACCTAATGAAACGCATTTTAGCGGCTAAAACGGATTGGGTACGTTTTACTGACGAAGGCGTTTATGTAAACGATGAGCTGCTGCCCTTTAGTAGGCCTTTCAATGCCGACTCCGCTGGCCGCGCTTTACCTGTAATCCGGACTGATTATCGACTAGAGGACTCTGAATTGCTGTTAATGACTGATATAAGTCCAACATCCTTTGATAGTCGTTACTTCGGTTTGATTGATCGTTCTCAAATAGTCGGTGTTATCCGGCCAGTTATAACGTGGTAAAGGAGGTATTAATGCAATTATTCATTGCCGAAAAGCCAGAGTTGGCCAAGGCCATAGTTGATGGATTAGGTGGCGGTACACGTAGGCATGGTTTCTACGATTGCGGAGATAACTATGTGACGTGGTGCTACGGGCATATGCTGCAATTGTTCGATCCAGAGGATTATGACCCGAAATATCAGAAGTGGAATATGAGTCACTTACCGATTTCACATATTCCGTGGAAGAAAAAGCCAGCCATTGATAAGAAGGGCGGCAAAAATGAACAACTCAAAATCATCGTCGATCTACTACGGCAAGCTTCATCCGTTGTGCATGCAGGCGATCCAGATGAGGAAGGCCAATTGTTAGTTGATGAAATCCTCGAATATACAGAGTGTCGACTACCGGTCAAAAGACTGCTTATTAATGACAATAATATTAATGTTGTTCGCAGATCGCTAGCTAGTATGCGCGATAACAGGGATTTTTCTGGATTATCTGCCGCTGCCGAGGCTCGTAGCGTTGGCGATCAATTGTACGGATACAACATGACTCGCGCTTATACGTTGATAGCCAATAAATTGGGATTTCAAGGCACATTAAGCGTAGGGAGGGTGCAAACTCCTATTCTCGGGTTGGTGGTTCGTCGAGATCGTGAGTTCGCGGCGCACGTGAAAAGCCATTATTACAATGTTACCGGTCAATTTTCTTTTGATGCCATTTCCTTTCCAGCAAAGTATAGAGTTGCTGACGGTGATCCCGTGGACGAAAAGGGACGTCTTACAAATGCTACTCACGCTCAAGGCATTGTAGATGCTATTAAAGGACAGCCGGCGCAAATTGTTAGTGTCGAGACTAAGAAAAAAGAACAATCCCCGCCACTACCCTACAATCTTTTGAAGTTGCAAACTGACGCCTCTCGCAAATTCGGTTTTAGCCCGGCTAAAACAAAAGATATAACCCAGTCATTGCGTGAAAAGCATCGCTTAATTACCTACAACCGAAGTGATTGCGAGTATTTGAGCGAAGATCAACACGCCGATGCAATCGCTGTTTTATCGGCAATTGCACGAACAGCCCCGGCGCTTACTTTGGCGGCTCAACGAGCCGACCCATCAATCAAAAGCCGTGCATTTAATTCCAGTAAAGTCAGCGCTCATCATGGAATCATTCCTACAGAAGCGACTGCCGATTTTTTGAATTTGAATGATGGCGAGCAAAAGATATACATGCTAATTGCCCGAGCCTATATCGCTCAGTTCTGGCCAAAGCACCTGTATGATCAAACGGACGTGATTGTTGGTGTTCATAATCATCGGTTTGCGGTACGTTCGAATGTAACGACATCGACCGGTTGGAAGGTTCTTTATCGCAATGATGCGGGCAACGAGGACTTAGCGGCAAATGAGGATGACATTAATGCCGATCTACGCGCCTTACAAAAGAAACAGATTGGTAGTTGTACGGATGCCAATGCTGCGCAACTGGAAACAAAACCACGTCCCCTTTACACAATGGCTACGCTTTTGTCCGACCTATCTCGGGTCGCTCAATACATTAGTGATGGTCGGTTACGGAAGTTATTGATCGAAAAAGACAAAGGAAAAGAAGGGGAACATGGCGGAATAGGGACTCCTGCTACACGAGATAGCATTATCGCCACACTTTTCGAGCGTGGTTACCTTACCGAACAAGGTAAAAATGTCGTAAGCACTCAAACCGGCAAGGAGTTTTACGATGCGCTACCGGACCAAGCAAAATATCCTGATATGACTGCTATATGGCATGAACAGCAACTTTCCATACAACGTGGCGAGCTAGATACCGTTACGTTTATTAATGAGCTGGTCAATTATATAAGCACAGAGGTTGACTCGATTCGTGATAATGGCCTCGACATAAAACTAAACGCGCATATTTGTCCTGATTGTGCGCGTCCATTAAGACGCATCAAGAAAAACGGTAAAAACGAATTCTTTTGGGGTTGCACAGGTTTCAGTGACGGCTGCAAATATGTATGCGAAGACAAGTCTGGTATTCCTTCCTCGCCACGCAAAGCATCAGTGTCTGATATTCATAAATGTCCCTCATGTCGTAAAGGGTTAATTCGGCGCTCAGGTCGGCAAAAGGGAACATATTGGTGGGGATGTAGCGGTTACCCTGACTGCAAAAATACTTTTCCCGATGTTAAAGGAACTCCTAATTTAAACATAAGCGCAGGTGGCTCAAATGCATAAAAAAATCAAAATTTCTGCTCAAGAACCCAATGATGATGTTTTACATGAAAAACTTGCCGATGCAATGATTCCGGGTGCCCTCATTGAATTTGATCCACTGGAGGCCGAGCAAGTAGGCGCCTTTACCGAAGATGCCCTGTCCGAACAAGATGCGATGGATAGCACTATTGACGTACAAAACATGGAATAAGGGATATGGCTAGGAAACCAAAACAATCACCTTTAATCACTGGCCAGCTCGATCTTTTTGACGATTGGTTAATTACTTCACAACCTACCGAAACACGGCTTGATTTTACAAACGCTGGAAACATTTCCACTGCATTAAACGAAGCTAGACACTTGCTTGCGCTACGGTTAGCTCAGCGTTTGGCCGATGATGCAGAAATAACGTCAAAGTTACTGACAGAGGAAGCCAATCGTGCATTTGGCGGTTCTCAGGCCGATGGCAAGTATTCATCAAAAGATGCTTATGATGCATTGGAGGCCGGGGTAAACATTTATTTAATGGCGACAGAGAATGGTAGTTGGAAAGGGTTGAGTGCAATTGAGGCGCGCGCAAAGACTGTTACCTTGACAGATCTTATTCAGCGGTTGCCGACGCAAACACGCCGTGACGATGAAATGGACGAATTTCAGCAATTTAGTACTCCTCCTGCCTTGGCTTTTATAGCCAACTGGGTGGCCAATGTCGATGACACCGATGTAATGGCCGAGCCTTCCGCAGGCACGGGTGATTTGGCGGTATGGTCGATGATTGCGGGTGCGAAAGTTGTGTTAAATGAACTTTCTTCACGGCGTCATGCTTTGCTTGCGGCTGTCTTTCCTCGTGCGCAATTATTTAAGGAAAACGCGGAGCAATTCGACAACGTGTTGCCAACTGACATACGGCCTAGTGTAGTTGTTATGAATCCGCCATTTTCGTCTACTGCTGGCCGAGTACAAGGTCAACGTGATACGACTAACGGCGCGCGTCACCTTGAACAAGTATTGCGTAGATTGGAAGGTGATGGACGTTTAGTTGCTATTGTCGGTAATGGCATGGCTGCGGATCGTCCTGCATTCCGCAATTGGTGGAATGAAATCGAGAGTAAATATAACGTTAGGGCAAATATCGGTATCTCAGGCCGTGAATACTCGAAATATGGAACGACATTCGATAATCAAATATTGGTAATCGATAAAACCGGACCTACTACGGCACCTGTACTTATTGAGACTGTTCAATCAGTCTCTGAATTACCTGTTCTATTGGAGGGCATTAGAAATGACCGTAAAAGAATTAAATCAACATTCAATAAACATGCAAGCAGCGATGATTCTGGAACAGAACAAAGTCAGATTCAATCTGGAAATCGAGTTAGCGGCGCTGGTATTGATACGAACAGCACTGGGGCAACATTTGTTGGAGACGGGGCCGATACTGGAACCGGAATTGTTGATAGCGAAGCTGGAGGGGAATCCGATTCTCGCAATGAGGCTGATGACAGAATCCGAGCCGGGAATGGAGTTTCCGATGGAATTATCGGAGGAGCTGGCGAACGCAGCGGCGGAGATACTGGAGGAAATAGTGTCGTCATTAAGATCGACAATGTCACCAGTATTGCAATAGAAACCAAAGCAATTGCGCCTACTGAATTTACCGATTCAATCTTCGCTAACTATAACCCCCAACGGCTAGATATTCCCGGTGCTAAACCGCATCCAGGGAAATTGGTGCAATCCGCCGCAATGTCGGCAGTAGAGCCGCCGATTCCTTCATATTCTCCTGTTTTACCCAATAATCTAGTGAGCGATGGCTTATTGTCGATAGCTCAACTAGAAGCCGTCATCTATGCCGGCCAAGCTCATTCCGAAGTTTTACCGAATGGTTCACGGCGCGGTTTTTTCATTGGTGATGGTACGGGGGTTGGAAAAGGACGGGAGATTTCCGGAATCATTTTAGACAACATCATGCAGGGACGGACAAAGGCCGTATGGGTCAGTTTCAACGAAGGATTAATCGAAGATGCTCGCCGTGATTTCGCCGGTGTCGGGGGCGATCCATCAAAAATATTTTTCCAGGGTAAAACGAAAGCAAGTGCAGAAATCACTCATAAAGAAGGCATTCTATTCACCACCTATTCGACATTGCGCGGTGGCGAGAAAAAACAAGCCAACGACTTAGGGCAAGAAGGCGGTAAAACCCGGTCACAACAAATCATTGACTGGCTTGGTGAGAGTTTTGACGGGATTATTGCATTTGATGAAGCGCATAGCATGGGAAACGCGATTGCTGTGCGTGGTAAGCGTGGTGTTCGCAAACCATCGCAACAAGCGATTGCCGGTATCAATTTGCAAAAGGCGTTGCCAAATGCTCGGATTACCTATGTGTCAGCCACTGGTGCAACCGAAATTTCCAATCTGAGCTATGCCGATCGTCTGGGATTGTGGGGGGAGGGGACACCTTTTGCTGACACTAACGCTTTTATCGGTGAAGTTGCGAAAGGCGGAATAGCCTCAATGGAGTTAATAAGCCGTGATATGAAATCAATGGGCATGTATTTAGCCCGATCATTATCTTATGACGGTGTGAGTTATGAACGCTTGGAACATACTCTTAGCGATCTACAAGAAGACATTTATAACGAGCTGGCTGGAGCATGGCAGGTTGTCTTAAACAATGTTGAACAAGCTTTAGAAATCACCCAGGCCGGCAAAAACGGCAATGGTAAAAGCGCCGCGTTATCTCAGTTCTGGGGAGCGCATCAACGCTTCTTCAATCAAATTATCACATCGATGCAAACACCGCGCGTGGTCGATGATATTCGTGAACAGCTTGAGGCTGGCCACGCCGCCGTTATCCAGATTGTGAATACAAATGAAGCCACACAAGAACGAATTATTGCCGAGGCTACCGCCAATAATGATGCTTTGGAAGACTTGGATTTTACCCCTAGGCAAATGCTCATGGATTACGTTCGTAACGGATTTCCCGTGGCCGCATATGAAGAGTCGACTGACGAACAAGGCAATACTGTTTATGTGCCTGTGAAAGATTCTGAAGGTAATCCAGTTTTCGACCGGGAAGCAATTCGCTTGCGGGATGCATTACTTGAAAATCTAAAAAATATCAGGGTTCCAGAAAATCCATTAGATTCCCTCATCAATGCTTTTGGTGTGGCCCGAGTTGCGGAAGTGACCGGTCGAAGTCGTCGTTTTGTTCAAGAACGTAGCGACGATGGAGAGTATCAGATTCGGGAAGAAAAACGCGGAAAGAATTCGTCGAGGCATGATGCCGAAGCATTCCAAGCTAATAAGAAAGATATTTTGATATTTTCTGGGGCCGGTGGCACTGGGTATAGCTTTCATGCCGACAACACTGCGGAAAACAAAAGGAAGCGGATTCATTACATCCTGCAACCGGGATGGCGTGCGGATTCGGCGGTACAGGGTTTTGGGCGTACACACAGAACTAACCAGGCACAAGAGCCTCATTACGTTTTACCGACCACAAACTTAAAAGCTCAAAAGCGCTTTATATCATCCATTGCTCGCCGTCTCGATCAACTAGGAGCGCTAACCCGAGGACAGCGCGATGCAACGAGCCAAGGCATGTTTACTGCGTCAGATAATCTCGAAAGTGAATATGCGCGAACGGCGTTAAAAAACTTTTTTGGCGATCTCTACAACGGTCGATCTGGTTTAAGTTTTCATGAAGTCGCCAAACAAATGGGGCTTAATCTACTTGATGAGAACGGCGCTCTAAGTGAAACCAGGCTTCCGGATATCCCACAGTTTTTAAACCGATTGCTATCGTTGAAAACCGATATGCAGAACTCGGTGTTTGACGAGTTCGAGCATCGCTTGGTTGAGGCTGTTGAATACGCCAAACAACGCGGACTCTATGATGTCGGGTTGCAGACATTAACCGCCAAGAGCATTGTTAAGACACGCGATGATGTTGCGTATGAAGACAAGCGTACCGGGGCCGTGACTCGGTATGTTGAGCTTGCAGTGACTAATGATATTGAATATTGGGACTGGGGCGAAACCGAACGTTTTAAGCGGGTACAAAGCGCACCTAATGATATAAGCGGTTGGTTTGTCGCCGAGTTCGGCAAATATAAAGGAGATGTGTTTTATCTCTCTGATATTGGCGAGAGGTTGAGCGCTGATGGTAAAAGCGTTCATCGCGGTGTTGTTCATACCATACGGAAAAATAATCATCGATATGTCGATAACGCGGATGATCTTGCAAGAGGATGGGACTACAGAACATTAGATGGGCGTTATCAGAAAGTCACCCTGACCCGGGGAATTAGTGAGGCCGAAGCCGAGCAATTATGGAAACAACAGCTAGCTAATGCCCCGAAAACCGAAACGGAAATAGAACGGATGATTGTTGGTGTCATCCTTCCTATTTGGGATCGCGTTGAAGGTTCAGAAAAAATTTATCGCCTGCAAACCGATGATGGCGAGCACTTACTTGGACGTATGTTGGGCACGAATGCCGCTAAACAAACCCTAAAAAATCTTGGGCTTGATTCAGGTGTTGCCAATATGTCTATCAGCGATTTATTCGAATCGATTCAAAAAGGCAAACGAGCCATATTGTCGAACGGTTGGGAAATTTCCATAGCGAAAGTCAATTTTGAAAACCGTATCGAAATCAAAGGTCGATCATCATTTACCGCAGCAGAAAAGCAATTGCTTAAAGAGCAAGGCGCTTTTTCTGAGCGCATCAATTGGGCCGATAGAGTGTTTATCCCGAACGGTATAAGCGGATTAGCAATTTTTGAGCGTATCACTGTATCGAAACCTGTTGTTGATCTAATTGAAAGAAAGCGCACAAACGATGAAGCAATCGATGATGAAGAAGGACTGAATCAAGGTGTTCCTCCATCATTGGCTACCCAATTATCTGGCAGTACTGAGATGGCTGTCAGCAGCTCAATCCCGTATATCGATAAAACTCAACAAAATGGCGATGAAATACGCCAGGAGGTAACGTCAATGGCAGACGCAATGAAAAAGCGACCTTATCACGAGGTTGTCGCTGAAAACCTTATCAAACAATTGGAAGAGGGAACGGCACCTTGGCAGCGTCCTTGGGAACCCGGCGCTTCTGGTTCTTTTGTGCCATTCAATCCTATTACGGGCAACCGGTACAAGGGGATCAACGCTTTGTATCTAATGTCTCAGGAGCGTAATGATCAACGATGGATGACGTACAACCAAGCCGCTTCGTTGGGGGCGCAGGTTCGCAAAGGGGAAAAGGGAACGGGTATTCAATATTGGAAGTTTATAGAAGAGCGAACGCTAAAAGACGAAAAGGGTAATGTCCTGTTGAATGACGATGGTGAGCCTATGAAAGAAATCGTCAGGCTCGAGCGTCCTAAAGTCTTTTACGCTACGGTATTTAACGCCGAGCAAATTGACGGATTGCTGCCACTTGAGAAAAAGGAGCAAATATGGGACCCCATCGAAAGAGCCGAGCATATTCTTAACGCTTCCGGCGCATCGATTAACCACAATGGTGGTGGCAGGGCTTTTTATCGCCCAAGTACAGATAGTATTCATTTACCTGAACGCGGTCAGTTTCCTACCGCCGATAACTATTACTCCACTGTTTTGCATGAACTTGGCCATTGGACTGGCCACGAGTCGCGGCTAGCTCGAGACATCTTACATCCGTTCGGTAGTGAGCAGTATGCTAAAGAAGAATTAAGGGCTGAAATTAGCAGCCTACTTTTGGGCGATGAGTTAGGCATTGGCCATGATCCTAGCCAACATGTCGCCTATGTCGGTTCCTGGATTAAGGCTTTACGTGATGATCCAATGGAAATTTTTCGGGCGGCGGCTGACGCGGAAAGAATACAAACTTTTATTATTGGTCTTGAACAGCAATACATTCAAGAACAGGAAAACGAGCAAACACAACAGCAAAGCGTTGATTTTTCCTTACCACATGAGATGACGCTTGCCGTGTTTTCTCAGCTGGCAGTTGTCAAGGCATTGTCCGACAACCATGGCCGCAAGTGGGAGGTTGTTCTTGATGAGCGGTATTCCGCGTTTTCAGATGCAGATACATCAAAAGCCGCTATCACCGATGTACATCGTAACGCGGTTAATAATGCCTTGTATCTAAATACACCTGGTGCGACTACTGGTGAACGTCCAAAATTACCGCCAACCGAGGTTTTGGCCGAGTACCCTGATCTTGTCAGTCAGTATCCGGATGCTGGCTTAAATATAGCCGTGACACCGGTCGTTCTTGCCACCGCTGAATATCGGCGTTTTAAGGACGCCGATGACGCATATCAGCGCGAATTAATTCGTGTCTATGGCGAGGAAAATGCAGGGGACGCACGCTATCAGATTAAACATGACGACAATGCAGTACAAGCAGCAGCCGACGAATTTCGTACTGCCGCGAAAGCTTGGCAAGAAGCCGTTGCCAATGCCAGGCAAACTCTCTCTGCTAATAATGATTCGGTAACGCAACGGAATAAACAGGAGGATGGAATGGCTCGATTTCAAGAGGAACTGGCCCCTAGTGAGAATAACGTAACACAAGGTCAAGACATGTCGGGACTTGGTCAACAATTCTCGCAAATTGATAGGTATATTGCCGATCAATACCGAAAGGCGGCTGAGTTTGCAAGACAGAAAGAAGAGTCCATTAAAAATGACCCGAACAGTACCGATGAAGATATTGCGAATGCAAGAGAGCAGCGTAAGACAGCCGACCTTGCAGCGACAGTCAATGATGCCGAATTTAACAAGAAAGCCACTGAATTTGCGCAACAAGAAGATAACACAGGTCATTTAAAAACGGCTGCCGATGAACGGACATATATTAATGTTCCATTCCGTGAAAAAAACGAAGCGAAAGCCTTGGGTGCGAAATGGGATAGGGCACAGCAGTCATGGTTTATTCCCAGTACTGCCGATCTGACCAAATTTTCTAAATGGATTTCACAGCCAGCCAAATCTACTAAGCGGAATCAAGTTTCCGAGGCAGTAAAGCAGGTTGAAGTCACTCATGCTGATCGTCAGTATTTGGCGGTGCCATACAACGAAAGACATTTGGCTAAAGCGGCCGGCGCACGATGGGATGCAGGCGCCAAGTCCTGGTACGTTGGTTCTGATGCGCAACTAGAGAAATTTTCCTCTTGGCTGCCTGACAACGTTAAAGCATCACAAGATCCGGCTATGAGCCCACGCGAGGAATTTGCGGATGCATTGCGAGAAATAGGTTGTATTGTTTCTGGCGATCATCCTGTGATGGACGGCACTCCACAAAGGATCGCTACTGTCGGAGATAAACAGGGAGAAAAGGCCGGTTTTTATGTGGCCCATTTGGATGGCCACCCGGCTGGATACATCAAGAACAATCGTAACGGTGCGGAATTAAAGTGGAAATCAAAAGGATATTCGCTAACTGATGAGGAAAAAGCGAAGTTAAATGCCGACGCAGCCATCAAGTTACAACAGCGTGAAGTTGCGCGAATAGAAAAGCAAGAATCGGTAGCGGCTTCTGTCCGTATATTATTTTCAGTTGCTCCGCAGGCGCCTGACGATCATAAATATCTGCAAGCTAAAAAAGCCAGAGTAGGTGATTTGCGTGTCGTTCCGGATGACGCTAGCCAATTACCGGCTGATTCTGGCATTTTGATTGGTAGGGATTGGCGAGAATCCAAAGAGCTTCGTGACGCCAATCCAGATAAGTTAGTGTTTACGGCAGGTGATCTACTGTTATCAGCCCATGACATTAACGGCGAAATTCGGTCGGTTCAATCAATCCAAGAAAATGGAATGAAACGCTTTGTAAACGGCGGTGTTAAAACCGATATGTTCCATGTTGTTGGTGGGCTTGGATTGGAAGCGCTCGCTGCTGCGTCGGCGATTGTGGTCGGGGAAGGATATGCTACGGCTGACACATTATCACAATCTCTTGGATACGCGACTGTTGCCGCATTTGACTCCGGGAATTTGCCGCATGTTGCCAAAAAACTTCGTGAGCACTTCCCGAATAAGGTAATGATTATTGCCGGCGACAATGATGCGCATTTGGAACTCACTGAAGGTACTAACTGTGGTAAGACTAAGGCGCTTGAAGCCGCTCAAGTGGTTGGTGGTACTACATTGATACCGGTATTCGCGCCTGGCGAACAATTATATCCGGTTGGATTGGAACCTGTAACGCCAGAGAAAATAAAATCAGGCGAATTATCAGATGATCAAATAGCGGCTATAAATCGTATGAAGGGTTATACCGATTTCAATGATTTAGCCACAAAAAGTGCATTCGGCATGGAAGGCGTAAATAGGCAAGTCCGTGAAGTGGTAAGTGCAATTGTTGAGCGGCATGAACAAGAAATTGAAAACAACTTAAATCTCGAAAAGCAGCAACAGTTCAAAGAGAGTTTTGCCCAACGCCATGAGCATCGGAAGGCGATTGCTGTGCGTTAATCTAATCTGCAAATACGTTACTTACCTGCCGCGCATGCGGGTCAAAACGCCTCATTGTGAGGCGTTTTTTTTGCGGCAGCCTCATAAAAAATAAACGAACAAATAAACAAAGAAACTAACAAACAAAGTAATAAACTTTATTTGTTATGTTTATTGTGATATCTTGTGTTTACCGTTTTTAGGAGGTGTCGCATGAATACTCAAACCGGTCGTCCCGTCGAGTTTTCGGAAGAAGTAATTGTTCAAGCTGGTCAAGCTCTACGGGATCGTGATCCCAAGAGAAATATCACAGGATTCGCATTGCGAAAAATTATTGGCGGCGGCAATCCAACACGCCTAAAACAGGTATGGGATGAACACGAAGCAAAACAAGTAATAGCTGAGAGCGAGCCCGTGGCGGAGTTGCCGGTAGAGGTTGCCGAAGAAATGGCTAAAGTCGCTAAATCCTTAAACGATAGATTGTATGCATTAGCAAGCGAGCTTAATGACAGGGCGGTTAAGGCCGCTGAGCGTCGTGTAGCAGAAGTGGTACGAGCGGCCGGTGATCAGCGACAACAAGCTGAAAGTGAGTTGGCTGATGCTTCACAGGCTGTTGATGAGCTTGAGGATATACTTGATGAAGAACGGGCCAAGGTCGAAGGACTGGAGAAACGATTGGCCGATGCCCTAGCAACCAACCAGGATCAGGCTGTTGAATTGGCCAAATTACGCGAACGGTTAGAGTCTTCCGAGAGGAATGCTAAAATTGTCTACGACAGACATGTAGACGAATTAGCCAAAGCAACGACAACTAATAAGAAGCTAGAGCAAGAGCTAAATGCCCTTGTTTCAGAACGCGATCAACTGCGCATGGAATTGGCTAGTGTTAAAGTGAAATCTGAAGCAGCGGAAGAATCGCACCAGGAGCAACGCAAGCGAGCGGCAGAGGAAATACAACGCGCTTCCGATAAGCTGATAAAAATTGAAGGCGAACGAGATAAAGCAAAAATGGAAGCGGGTAAAGCCCGCGAGGAATCAGCCAAACTAGCCGGGCAATTGGAAGCAGTACAGAATCAAGTTGCGCAATTGATGGAGGCTATTACTAAATCTCAAAAATCTTCTGCTCCAAAGAAGACGACGAGTAATGAATGAATTTTAGCGGCTAAAATGTTTGGAGGTCGCTATGGCGAAATATATCCTGATAAAGTCATTTGCGTATGGAGAATGGCGGGAATGTTTTATTTAGAGTGCCGCGATGGATTGCGTAACAAGCAACGGTTTTATTCAATTCATATCGATAAGACAATTTTTGGTCATTGGGCCGTTATTAAAGAATGGGGCCGAATTGGGTCGCCCGGCACCGTTCGTGAAGAGTGGTTTGATAATGAATCCCAAGCAATCGATAAAGCCAATTCAATTGTTAATCTGAGAATCCGACACGGTTATTGTTTTGTAAATTAAAAGAAGAAGGAAAAAGTTTTTATAAAATCGGCTATATTTTCATTATAATGAAAAAACATGGCAAGCTAGGTTTTGTGCCTAAAACCTCTGGCAATCCTCTCAGGCCAATAACCGGAGAACCCCAATGTCAAATAGTCAAATTACTTCTTCATTGGTTGTGGATAGTGAAAGGCTTAATTTCCTTCCAAAATATTTTGGCAACCTTATGCTGATCGGCGAAAGCATGGTGTATCAGTTCGCAGATAAATTATCCGACGACTATACTGGGGGCGGATGGTATTTTTATGAGTTGAGTAATGGCGGGTTTTATATGGCACCTGCGTATAGTTCACCCATGTCGATTACTGTCCAGGGAAATTACTTCATAGGTAGCATGTCGTCTGACGCAGCGGGAATTGTAATAACCCTTTTTGCACTCAACACCTTAGTGAACGAATTTCATAAGCGGTACGATGTGGACAACTTAATGGATTGCTATTTCTTTCTAAGAAATTATGCTTGTGAGCATCCCGAATCCCCACTTATCTTGCAGGCGATCGATTAAAGTAACAGGCATTCTGAGTTAATAACCCGCTTCTTTTTGATGGCGGAAAGCCAAAATATAAATTGCGTTGGAGTTCAGTTCATGGCGATAGAGCGCCACATAACCAGAGTCGCCGAAGGGAATAATCAACTCGCGCAGTTCTGGAGTGTCTGGTAAAGGCCGTCCGATATCGGGCTCCGATTCTAACCGTTGAAAGTGTCCTGAAATGGCCTGGCTGGCACGTTTGGCCGCCAGTGGATTTTTAGGCATCAGGAATCGACGGCAGCGTTCCAAACCTTGGACCGCGCCTTCTGTGACGATTACTCGTGGCACTCGGGCGCCTCATGCTCCTGATCGGTACCCCAAGTGCTCAACCAGTCGCGCACCTCCTGGCCGGTTAAATGCTTGCCAGTTTCTTGATAGGTTTGCCAAGAGGCGATAGCGTCCTGTTTGAAGCTTTCCCGGGCTTCCTCGCGCTCCACATAATTGCGGATTGCTTCCCGCATAATCCAGTGTGCCGAACGATGCCGCAAATCGGCCAAGTGCTGAATCCGGGATTTGAGATCATTGTCGATCTTAATGGAAGTGGCCATAAGAATGCCTCGCTAGTAAAAGGTAATACCTTTGAATACTCTAGCATGCAGGAACGATATTTTTCCAGTGAAAAAATTCAACGCATCCCCTGCCTTCCTGCCGCCCTATTAACGTCCTATAATGTATTTTATAGGACTTAAAAATGCACTAAAATCCCGCCTCAATAACGCCCATATATAAAGGTATAAACCCCATGGCCGACTTGCTGCTCAAACATCCCGAACGCGCACTGACGGCGAAACAATTTCAGCAGTTGGCCGACGTGCCGCCGGAACTCGAATGGTTCGCCAACATCCATTCAGAAAAAACCCGTAAGGCCTACCAAAACGACATCCACGCGTTCACTCAATTCGTCGGCATCCAAGCTCCGGCCGAATTCCGGATCGTCACCCGGTCTCATGTCATTGCCTGGCGAAAAACCATTGAAGAGAAAAAATTCTCCGACGCCACCATCCGCCGCAAGCTCTCTGCCCTGTCTTCCCTATTTGAGTATTTATGTGAGAAAAACGCCGTGACTCATAATCCGGTTAAAGGCGTAAAGCGACCGGCGGCCAATAACAATGAAGGCAAAACCCCGGCCTTGAGCAACGACCAGGCCCGGCAATTGCTGGAAAAGCCGCCGGAACACACCCTCAAAGGCCGCCGCGACCGGGCCATCTTGGCCACCCTGCTCTATCATGGCCTGCGCCGGCAAGAACTGTGCAATCTACGCGTCAAAGACTATCAGCGCCGCAGCGGCGTGATGATGTTCCATGTCCATGGCAAACGCAAAAAGGAACGCTTCGTGCCGGTGGAAGCCAAAACCCAGCGTTTAATTGCCGAATATCTGGACATTGCGGGCCACGGCGGCGAACTGGAGTGCGCCCTGTTCCGCCCGGTCAAAAATAACGCCACCGGCATCCTCAACAAACCGCTCAATCCGCGTTCGGTGTATCGGGATGTGGTCATGTTTTACGCGAAGAAAGTCGGCATCACGCTCGACACCCATGGCTTTTGCGTGCACTCGCTACGCGCGACCGCCGCCACCAATGCACTCGATCACAAGGCGGATATCGCCAAAGTCCAGGAATGGCTAGGTCATGCCAATGTATCGACTACCCGGCTGTACGATAAGCGGCATAGCCGGCCGGAAGATAGCCCGAGTTTTAAGGTCGAATACTAGTAACGGATCGCGTTGGAAAATGGTTTAGCTCGCATTTATCGCCGACGGTATTGTCTATCCAGTCATTTGGATATCCAAACTCATAAGTAATGCTTTGCGTATGATCTTTCCGTTTCGTGAGCAGCCCCATTCAGACCACGCCATAAGTCTCAGTTATGCCGCAGCGCCTCATTTGCTGCGTCGATTGTGTCAGCGGCCCACACCATCAGGCTACGAGCATGGTCTACCCAATGCGGGTTTAGCGGGTCTGGTTTTCTAGCCGCACACTCTCGCAACTGCTTCGAGAGTGGCATAACATTGCGCTCAACCGGAGCGCGGCCATTTGCTTCTTTGTTCACTTTAAGTTCCTTCCGGGCCGCGCCCGGTTAGCTATTACGGTAAACCGCTATTGTTTCAGTGCAATAGTTTCAATCCGGTTTACGTCGGCGATGATTATTTTGTCTTCCTGGGCTAACCAGCCAATGCTGCGTTGGACAATTTTTTCATCTTCCGTAAGCGCCGATCCCAACTTGCTGGTAGGAGTAACGCCATTTTCGGACAAGTAATGCCAAATACTGCCTGCGGTTAAACCGACGCGTTCAGATATCGTTAATTCTGGCGTTGCGACTGCCGGTTTGGGCGCCTCAGATGCAACCTTTTTTGGGGCGACCGACTCTGTGCTTGGCTTTTTAGATGTTTCTTCAGCGGTTATAGGTGCTTTGGATTGTTCAGATTTGGTCTTGGGGGCAACGACTTCAGCCTTTTTTGTAGAGGCCTGGACAGAAGTGGCCTTTTTAAGCGAAGTTTTGCTGGTTTTGACCGCAACAGGCTGTTCAGCCTTGGTTGTAGACACAGGTTCTTCAGTCGTGGTTTGGCTTTTTTTCATAATGAGAAAAATTATCAAAGAATAAAATCAGTATAAGCCATTCTGCGGCCAAGCCTGGTATGCCGAGGCCGGATTATTCAATCCACCCGCCCCGATCAAGGCGACAGGCATCAATGCAAACCGCCGCCGCGCTGAACTTCTTGCCGATACGGCTTCCAGTATCGATAAATCCAGGCAATACAACCCGGAATACATTGCGTCAGTTCCGATCGATGCTGCAGGGTTTTGGCGATATCTAACTCATCCAGCGGCGTGTCATCCTCGAAATTTAACAGGAGAATGGGTGACAAGATAGTGGCGCCCTCATCGTCCTCAAACAAGGGTTGCCAATCCTGACGGCACAAGTCGACGCCTTGCATGAAGCCATCAGCCCACATTTCGCCATCGAGATATTCCTCGCCGTCATCGGTATCAATAGCCTCGAACAACGGTTCTATCGCGTCCGGATCATGCTCCAACACCGCAATAATGCCGTTGAAGTGTCGGATGATCAGATTGATGATGCGTTGTGCCTCATTCTGTGATTCAAACGCCGGCATGTCCTCTTCAGCCGGCCCCCAGATACGCGAGAACCAGCGATCAAAGGTTAGTGTTGTGGGGCCAATGGCAATGGCCGTCAGATAGCCATTCAAGGTATCTAACCACATCGTTTCATCCGATGTGATGTCTGACATTAAAAACTGATCGAGTTCGTCCAGTTCGTCCTCGGTGAGCGGCGATAACAGGTTGGGCGACTTATTCACAAAGCACCAACCGTTTTTCATTGGTCCCACAATAACCGCCCTCGTCGGTCACCCGTTGCAAGATAATGCCACAATGCGGGCATCCGAACGGTTCGCCACCCATCCAATCTTCTATTTCAATATTCTTTTCATAATCGGGACATTTCATAATCAATCGCTTAGCGTAGCTGGCACTGAATCGGGGCCATTGTACCCCGTAAATTCAGTACATCCGCCTCTACGTTTGCCCGAGTACGCAAGCGGCCGTCGGTCTATTGACAAACGTAGCCTATCGGCTACACTTAATCCATGATCGATATAAAGAAAACCGATGTTTATGCCCAATGGCTGGACAATCTTCGTGACATTCGTGCTCGTGCCCGTGTTTTGGCCAGGGTCGAACGTCTGGCTGCCGGTAATCCGGGTGACGTGAAGTCGGTCGGCGAAGGAGTCTCGGAAATGCGCATCGACTATGGCCCCGGTTATCGAGTGTATTTCACGCGACGCGGCAACGAAATCGTCATTTTGTTGGCCGGCGGCGATAAAAGCACACAGGATGCCGATATTAAAACCGCTCAAAGCCTTGCCCGTAACCTGTAGGATAATGTAATGACAAAAACTATCACCAGCCGCTACGATGTGGCGGAGCACTTGAGAACCACCGAAGAAATGGCGGCCTATTTGGACGCCTGCATCGAGGAGGCCGACGGCGATGCAGCCTTCATAGCCAAGGCACTTGGGGATATTGCCCGTGCACGCGGCATGTCGCAGATTGCCCGAGATACCGGTCTTTCCCGCGAAAGCCTGTATCGATCCCTAGACGGCGAGCACATTCCCAGCTTCGATACGATCCTCAAGGTAACGAAGGCACTAGGTATTCATCTGCATGCCGATCCGGCCTGATCTTGGGATTAAAAATCCAACGGGACGAAAACGTACGTTAGCATCTAATATAATTCGCTTATGAATTCCCATGAAACAGTCTGACGGACAACGCCCGGTTAGTAAGCATCATCCGTGCATTTATTCGGCAAATGTAATCTGATTACAAAGGGGTGACGTTCTCGGCTTGTGGGCCTTTGGGTCCGCTGGTTACTTCCATGGTGACCCGTTGACCTTCTTTCAGAGTCTTGCGGCCACTGCCTTGGATAGCGCTGAAGTGTACGAATACATCTTTTCCACCATCTTGTTCGATGAAACCGAAGCCTTTTTCATCGTTGAACCACTTTAACCTTCAGGGCTACCTCATTAAAAAATTAGTGGCAAAATAGAAAATTAACAACAGATATGCCAGATGGCTTGATAAATGAAATCGGAAGAAATGGATTTTTTAGATGTCTTTGGCCAATTGGACGATCCCCGTATTGATCGCAAGAAGTTGCACCCCATGCCGGAAATTCTACTACTCACGTTATGCGCGGTCATCTGTGGAGCGGAAAGTTGGGATGACATCGAAACCTTTGGACAAGCAAAAGTGGAATTTTTAC
>ENA-UOWG01001178-UOWG01001178.1-activated-sludge-metagenome-genome-assembly--contig:-NODE-1178-length-27646-cov-20.287268_pt1 | contig 27646 bp, 15 predicted proteins | sample MGYA00238147_ERZ761563 | MGnify/ENA primary metagenome ERZ761563 (study PRJEB28884, sample SAMN05720216) | anaerobic digester metagenome | isolation source: active sludge of municipal... | reverse complement strand
CGGTGGTCAGGCGCGCGTGCGTCTCGGCATACGAGCCTTCGGCAAAGCCGGTAATCGCTTCAAACCAATCCATTTTTTCCACCAATCTCCGAGAGGCTGTACAAAAACTGAATATTATTAAATCAATGGGTTATGTGTAGGAGCGGCCTTGGCCGCGATTGCTGACCCTCAATCGCGGCCAAGGCCGCTCCTACAACCAATCAACAAGTATCTGCGCTTTGCGTCGCCAGCGGCAGAGCCAGAGAAAGCGAAAGGCGCGTACCGCGTGCACTCTGGAAAGCGAATTTGACGAACTGTATCAGCACAGATAGACACAAAAAAGGTCAACTTGGCTCATTGCAATGGAAATTTTTAGTCATTTAGTGACAAAAAATTTCAAATATCGCGTTATGCGGTTCATTTTGAACCTATTTTCTAATTTTTGATTTTAAAATATAACTATTTGAATTTAATCTATTTTATGAAATGCACCTGCAAAAATGTGTAACATTAAAAATATAAAAAACAAATAATATTAACATCTTATAAATTGACAACCTATTCACTCAACTTATTATTTCCTATCTCTAAGCCCCTTGATCGCCATTTAAAAAGCCGGTCTGAATATTTATATGGCATATTTTTTGCTTTGAAGACTCAAGCATTTTACGATGCATTTAGTCTAAATTTGACCTCTGGGCTGTTGGTCTGACCAACGTAAAACCCAACATGCTGCGTAGACCCATGGTGTCTTGCATGGGCGGTAGCTTGCCTGAAAGCACCTCAGGCCCCTCCCCTACCTACTCGCAGGACTCAACCTCCCAAGCGAGTTACGCCGATAGCGCAGCGTTAACCAAACGATGATCAAGGCCTCCTTAGAGAGGATTATCCGGCGGTGTTGAAGTTCGACTTAAAACCGTTTAATGAGACAAATGTATGATCAATAGAACGATTTTTTGGGGTCTTCTCGTGCTGGCTTTTTCCTCGCTAATGCTTGGGTTTCAAGGAGAAATCCACTCTAGCCCGGCGGAGTCGGACCAAGTCATAACCAGCCCAAACAAGCTATCGAAATTTGCGTTCAGTCCCGATGGCGACACCCTGGCCGGCGCAAACAAGGACGCGCGAGTTACGCTATGGGACGTGGGATCTGGCGAACAGCTTTCGACTCTCGCCACTCATCAGTTGGGCAGCGCCGTCACCGGCCTGGTTTTCAGCCCCGATGGCGGCACCCTGGCCAGCATCAGTCAGGATGCCATCACCCTATGGGATAGGGCGAGCGTTCAACCGCGCAGGACCCTGCAAAATCCCACAGGCGCTACGGTCACCGACCTGGCTTTCAGCCCCGATGGTGGCCTGTTGGCCAGCGTGGGCGGCGATGCCCGCATGACGCTGTGGAACGTAGCGTCGGGTGTCGCGCGACAGCTTCCCTTCAGCCATCCGAATGGGGTAACCGCGCTGGTTTTCAGCCCGGATGGGACCCTTTTAGCCAGCGGCGGCAAGGATGCCCACATCAGGTTATGGAGCGTCGCCTCCGGCCAGGAGCATTCGGCGCTGTTGAATCCCACCGGCGGCGCCATCACCGGCTTGGCCTTCAGTCCCGACGGCGCGATTTTGGCTAGCGCCAGCGAGGATGCTCGACTCACGCTGTGGGATACTGGCGTTGGCTCCGTGAAAAAAACCCTCGTCGGTCACAGCGACGCCATCTATGGGATCGCTTTCAGCCCGGATGGCGTAGTGCTGGCGAGCGGCGGTAAGGACGCCCATGTCAAGCTATGGGACGTCGCTTCCGGCCAGGAGCGCGCGACCCTGCTGGGTCCATTCGGCGCGGCGGTCATTGACGTAGTATTCGATTCGAAAGGTGACACGTTGGCCAGCGTGGGCGAGGACGCCCGGATTTTGCTATGGGACGTAGCCACCAGCCGATTGCGCCAGGTTCTGGCTGGCCACGATAGCCCGGTGGCCGATATCGCCTTTCAGGCGGATCGCGCCCTGGCGAGCGCCAGCGCAGATGGACGCTTGATTGTCTGGGATCTGGCGACGGGAATGCAGCGCTTCGCCGTCCAGGTTCCCGCGCCGTCGTCCGGTTCCGAAGGTTCTGCGCTGGTCAGCGCTAATTCAACCAGCGCCGCATCAGGCAGTGAATCGCGCAGCGCCTCTACCTCCGGAACGACGGAAACCGGTCAGGCGTCATCGGGGGTGGATAACCCCTCGACGACTACGATGGCCAGCGTCAACAACCGGACGCCCCAGGCCAGCACAGCGCGCCGGGCCGACAAGAAGAAGGGAATGACCGCCCTCGCCATGAGTCCGGACGGGGCGCGAATCGGCAGCGTAGGCGACGATGGCGTAGTTCGGCTTTGGGATGCGGACATCAACGAATTGCTCGCACTGGCCGGCCATTCCGGTCCCGCTCTCGTCGGCGTGGCGTTCAGCTCGGGCGGAAAGCAGTTGGCCAGCGCCGGTCGGGATACCGAAATCCGCGTGTGGGATGCAGCCAGCGGCCAGCAAAATCGAAAGCTGATGGCGCAGGAGCACCCGATTCGGACGCTCGCCGCCAGCCCCGACGGCAGGTTTCTGGCCAGCGGCGGCGAGGAAACGCGGATCATGCTGTGGGATGCCGAGACTGGCAAGCTCCGTCATATCCTTAACGGCCACAGCGACTTCATTAGCAGCATGGCGTTCAGCGCGGATAGTCAGCGCCTGGCCAGCGCCGGGGCCGATGGCCGCATCCTGTTTTGGGATGTGACGACAAGCAAGCTGCTGCAAACACTGCTCGGCCATGCGGATGAAATCAACGCTATCGCCTTCAGTCCGGATGGCAAACTCCTGGCGAGCGCCGGTCAGGATCGAAGCGTAATCTTGTGGGATGCGGCGACGGGGCGACGCCTGCAAACCCTGACAGGCCATCAGGCGGCCATCCGGGCGCTGGCCTTTAGTCGCAACAGCAGGACGCTGGCCAGCGCCGGTGAGGATTTTCAGATTCTGGCGTGGAACACGGCGAACGGCAAAGCAAGCAACAGGATTCCCACGGGTACGGCGGCCTTTGTCAACGCGCTCGTCTTCGAGCCGAACGGGCGGTTGCTGGTCGGCGACGAAGAGAACCAGCTTTCGGAATGGGATGTTGAGACCGGCCAAAAAACCAAAGCCGTCAAACCCGTCAAATCCCCGAAAGCCAAGCAAGCCTCGATTCAATCCATCGGCAATTCGCCGGAACGGATCGTCCTCAGCCCTCGCGATGGTGGACCGCGCGCCGACACAACGATCAAGGACGGCGCTACGGGCGCGAATCCGGGCGTTCTGGAGCGGTTGCTGGACTGGTTCCTGCCCGCGGCCCACGCCGCGATTCCCGCTCCGCCGGGAGGGCCGATCCTCATTATCACGCCTGCTTCGCCTACCTTCGGCGACTACTACGCGGAAATCCTGCGGGCCGAAGGCTTCAATGCCTTTGCCGTCGCCAATATCTCGACCGTTTCGCCAGCGGCGCTGGCGGCCTACGACGTTGTGATCCTGGCGCCCACGGCCTTGACCGCGGCCCAAGTCACTACATTGACCGACTGGGTCACCGCCGGCGGCAATTTGATCGCGATGCGGCCGGATTCTCAGCTTGCTGATTTGCTGGGATTGACCGCCGCCGGATCGCCGCTCTCCAATGGCTATCTGCGGATTGATACCTCACAAGCCCCGGGCAACGGCATCGTCAGCCAAACCATTCAGTTTCACGGTTCGGCTGACCTTTACACCCTGAACGGCGCTGCGAGCGTCGCCACGCTGTACGCCGACGCTAACACCGAGACTTCCAATCCAGCCGTGACCTTGCGCAGCGTCGGCGCCAATGGTGGCCAGGCGGCGGCTTTTACCTATGACTTGGCGACGTCCATCGTTTACACCCGGCAAGGCAATCCGGCCTGGGCCACCGACGAACGCGATGGATTTTCGCCCATCCGTTCGGACGACAAGTTTTATGGGAACAAGGCCGGCGATTCGCAAGCGGACTGGGTGAATCTCAGCAAGGTCGCGATCCCGCAGGCGGACGAGCAACAGCGACTGCTCGCCAATCTGATCCTGGAGATGAATTTCGACCGGAAGCCTCTGCCGCGCTTCTGGTACTTCCCAAACGGCGAGAAGGCGGTCGTGATCATGACGGGCGACGATCACGGCAATAACGGAACTGCTGGCCGCTTCGATCAGTTCAAGGCCAGCAGCCCGGCAGGGTGTTCCGTGGTGAACTGGGAATGTGTGCGGGGTACTTCATACATCTTCCCCAATACGCCGCTGACCAATGCGGAAGCCGCCGCCTACCATGCCGATGGTTTTGAAGTGGGTCTGCACGTCAATACAAGCTGCGCCGATTTTACGTCCGCTTCGCTGCAAGCGTTCTACACCCAGCAAATCAGTGACTGGACCGCCAAATACACCAGCATTCCCGCACCGATCACTCAGCGTCATCACTGCATCGCCTGGAGCGACTGGGTCACTGGCGCCAAGGTTCAGCTCACCAACGGCATTCGCCTCGATACCAGCTATTACTTCTGGCCGCCAAGCTGGGTGGTGAATGTCCCTGGCCTGTTTACGGGTTCAGCGATGCCCATGCGGTTCGCCGATCTCGATGGCAGCCTCATTGATGTCTACCATGCCGCCACGCAGATGACCGATGAGTCGGGGCAACAATATCCCTTCACTATTAACGCCTTGCTGGATCGGGCGCTGGGGTCGGAGGGTTATTACGGCGCCTTTGTCATCAACGCGCACACAGATGTTGCGATCATCCCCGAATCGGATGCTGTATTGGCTTCGGCCCCTTCTCGGGGCGTACCGATCATTTCCAGCAAGCAAATGCTGGATTGGCTCGATTTCCGCGATAGTTCCTCATTCGGATCGTTGGCGTGGAACGGTAATGCTTTGAATTTCACGGTCGCGCCGGGAATCGGCAGCCAAAACGTACCCGCCAATGGCCTGCAGGTGTTGCTGCCGCTCAAATCTCCGGCGGGACTGCTCGCTGCCATCACGCTGAACAATAATCCGGTTAGCTTCACGAATCAGGCGGTCAAGGGCGTGGACTATGCCGTTTTCACAGGAGCGGCCGGGTCCTATGTTGCGACTTACGCGGCGGATACGACCGAGCCGACGGTGACCTCAAAGTCGCCGGCGGATGGCGCCTCGGGCGTCAGTCAAGGAACGACCGTTACGGCCACCTTCAACGAAGCCATGGGCGCGGCGACCATTACGACCTCGAACTTTGAGTTGCGGGACGCCGGTAATGGGCTGGTGTCGGCGACGGTTGCCTACAACGCGGGCACCCGCACGGCGACGCTGACGCCTGCCGCTTCTCTGACCGGCTCGACGCCCTATACCGCTACCGTCAAGGGCGGAGCCAGCGGCGTCAAGGATCTGGCCGGCAACGCGCTCGCCGCCAACGTGAACTGGTCCTTCACCACCCAGGCGCAGCCGTGCGCGGCCACGCCTTGCAGCGCCTGGTCCAACTCGACCACGCCCGGTACGCCGTCGGTTAATGATCCTGGCGCCGTCGAACTCGGGGTGAAATTCAGGACGGACCTGGACGGTTTCATTACGGGCATTCGCTTCTACCAGGCGAATACCGGGACGTACCAAGGCACTTTGTGGACTCTGGGCGGGCAGCAACTGGCGACGGGAACCATCACGGCCACCGGCTCTGGCTGGCAGCAGGTCACTTTCTCCGCCCCCGTGGCCATCACGGCCAATACGGTTTACGTGGCGTCCTACTTCGCTGCCAACGGCGGTTACGCCGCCACGAACAGTCCGGAATTTTCCATCTCGGGCGTTGACAACGGCCCCTTGCATTTACTCAGAGACGGGGTCAGCGGCGGCAACGGCCTGTACGCGTACAGCGCCAGCAGCACCTTCCCGACCAATACCTACAACGGGAGCAATTACTGGGTTGACGTGGTGTTCGCCACCACGGCTGGCCCCGACACGACGCCGCCGACGGTGACGGCGCAGAATCCGGTTTCCGGTGCGACGGGCGTGGCGACGGGCGCGGTGGCGACGGCGACGTTTAGCGAAGCGATTGATCCAACGACGATCAACACTGCGACCTTTGAACTGCGGAACCCGAGCAATGCGGTGGTGTCGGCGACGGTGGCTTACGAGGCGGCTACCCGGACCGCGACGCTCACGCCGAGCGCTGCGCTGGCTAACGACACGACCTATACGGTCACGCTGAAGGGTGGCGCGACCGACCCGCGCATCAAGGATCTGGCTGGTAACGCGCTCGCCGACAACGTGAGCTGGTCCTTCACGACGGCGTCGGCAGGAACGGAACCCTGCCCTGGGGCGACTTCGATCTGGCCTACCAACCCGACCCCTTCGACCATCACGGACCCGGATATTTCCGCGATTGAACTCGGAGTGAAATTCAGGGCGACCGTAAACGGCTTCGTCTGCGGCATCCGCTTCTACAAGAGCAGCGCCAACACTGGGGTCCACGTCGGGACGCTGTGGAGCAATACCGGGCAGCAACTGGCGCAGGGGACCTTCAGTAACGAGACCGCTTCCGGCTGGCAGGAAATGTCCTTCTCGACGCCTGTGGCGATTACCGCCAACACCGTCTACATAGCGTCGTATCACGCCCCGGTCGGGCGGTATTCGGTCAACGGGAACTACTTTACGGCGGGAATTAGTAGCGGCCTGCTGTATGCGTTGAGCAGCGCCGAAAGCGGCGGCAACGGAGTTTACCGGTATGGCGCCAGTGGTTTCCCCACCAACACCTACCAGGCGAGCAACTACTGGGTGGACGTGATCTTCACCACCAGCGTCGGACCCGACACCACGCCGCCGACGGTGACGTCCACATCGCCCGCCTCCAACGCTACGGGGGTTAATCCCGCAAGCCCGGTGACGGCGACATTCAGCGAAGCGATGGATGCGGCGACCCTCACGCCCTTGACCTTCGAGTTGCGGGATCCTGGTGGCGCGCAGGTCGCCGCTGCGGTGAGCTACGCTGGCAACACTGCAACGCTGACGCCGACGGCCAGCGCGCTGGCGGCTGGCACCACCTATGCGGCCACCGTGAAGGGTGGCAGCAGCGGAGTCAAGGATCTGGCTGGCAATCCGCTTACCGGGGATCAGTCCTGGTCGTTTACTACTGGCGTCGATCCGTGTTCGACCGGCGGCAATCCGATCGTGTGCGAGAACAGCAAAACCGGCAATCCCGCCAGCGAGTGGGATGTCAGCGGCGCGGGCGATTCCAGCATTCAGGGCTTCGCCACGGATATCAGCGTGAATCGGGGCGAAACGGTCAGGTTCAAGATCAACACCCCTTCCACGGATTACCGGCTCGACATCTATCGCATGGGCTATTACGCCGACAATGGCGCCCGCAAGGTCGCCACAGTCCAGCCCTCGGCGACTCTGCCGCAGAACCAGCCAGCGTGTCTGACCGATTCCGGGACCGGCCTGATCGATTGCGGCAACTGGACGGAATCCGCCTCGTGGGCGGCGCCTGCGGATACGGTTTCCGGCATCTACTTCGCGAAAGCGGTCCGCGAGGATGGCGCCAGCACTGGCCTGGCGAGCCATATCGTCTTCATCGTCCGGGATGACGCCAGCACCTCGGAGATCCTGTTCCAGACCGCGGATACCACCTGGCAGGCCTACAACACCTATGGCGGCAACAGCCTGTACGTGGGATCGCCAGCCGGTCGCGCCTACAAGGTCAGTTACAACCGGCCGTTTAATACCCGTTCGGTTGATAACGGCCAGGATTGGCTGTTCAACGCCGAATATCCGATGGTGCGCTGGCTGGAGGCGAACGGTTACCACGTCAGTTACTTTACGGGTGTGGATAGCGACCGCCGTGGCAACCTGATCGCCAACCACCCGGTGTTCCTGTCGGTCGGTCACGACGAGTATTGGTCAGGGGCGCAACGCGCCAACGTCGAAGCGGCGCGCAACGCCGGCCGTCACCTCGCCTTCTTCAGCGGCAACGAAGTGTTCTGGAAAACCCGCTGGGAGAACAGCCTCGATGGCTCGGGGACTCCGTATCGGACCCTGGTGTGCTACAAGGAAACTCATGCCGGTGCGAAGATCGATCCGTTGCCGAACGTGTGGACGGGTACGTGGCGCGACCCGCGCTTCAGCCCGCCCGCCGACGGCGGACGTCCGGAAAATGAGCTGACCGGCACCCTATTCACGGTCAACGCTGGAGCAACGACGTCCATCGAGGTGCCGGCGGAAGACGGCAAGATGCGGTTCTGGCGCAACACCAGCATCGCGAATCTCGCGGTGGGCACCAAAGCGACCCTGCCGTTCGGAACGCTGGGCTACGAGTGGGATGAAGACATCGACAATGGTTTCCGGCCCGCCGGCCTGATCCGGTTGTCGACCACGACCGTCCCGGGCGCACCCGTCCTGACGGACTATGGTTCGAACTTTGGCTCGGGCACGGCGATCCACGCGTTGACACTGTACCGGCATAGCAGTGGAGCGCTGGTCTTCGGCGCCGGCACCGTTCAATGGCCATGGGGGTTGGACAGCAACCACGATCTGGGCAACACCACGCCTGATCTATCGATGCAGCAGGCGACAGTCAACCTGTTTGCCGACATGGGGATCCAACCGGCCACCTTGCAATCCGGCCTGGTCAACGCGACGGCCTCGACCGATTCAGCGGCTCCCACTTCGACCATCACCGCGCCGACCACCGGCTCGGCGGTGCAGCCGGGTGGGCTGGTGACGATCACCGGTGCGGCCAGCGACGCCGGCGGAGGCGTTGTCGGCGGCGTGGAAGTATCGGTCGATGGCGGAATCACCTGGCGGCGTGCTGAGGGCCGCGCCAGTTGGACCTATGCCTGGACGGCGCCCACCGCCCCCGGTTCGGTAACGATCAGAAGCCGCGCAGCCGACGACAGCGCCAATTTGGAGACGCCGGGAACGGGGATCACCGTGACGGTGGGTTCGGGGTCGGACACTACCCCGCCCACAACTCCGGCCGGATTAAGCGCCACCGCCGCCAGCGCCACGCAAATCAATCTGGCCTGGACGGCCTCGACCGATAACGTAGCGGTAACCGGTTATCAGGTGGAACGTTGTCAGGGCGCGGGGTGCGCCAACTTCACCCAGATCGCGACGCCGACGACCGTCAGCTTCGCAGATTCCGGGCTGATCGAGGGAACGGCCTATAGTTACCGCGTGCGGGCGACCGATGCGGCGGGCAATTTCAGCGCCTACTCAGCCGTAGTGACGGCAACCCCCGACGCGACCGCGCCATCGGCGCCCACGGGGTTGAACGCCACTGCCGCCAGCGCCACGCAGATCAATCTGACCTGGACCGCCGCCACCGATAACGTAGCGGTAACTGGTTATCAGGTGGAACGCTGTCAGGGCGCGGGATGCGCTAACTTCACTCAAATCGCAACGCCGACGGCGACAACCTTCACAGACACCGGGCGGACGGCGGGGACCACTTATGGTTACCGGGTGCGAGCCGCCGACGCCGTGCCATTGTTCAGTGCGTACTCCAACTCAGTGGAGGCGACCACGCCAGCAGCGCCGGTAGCGGTTAATGACACGTTTTTATACCGCGCTAATGTCCTGCGCACGGTCAACGCATCCGGGCTATTGGGTCTTGGCGTGCTTGCCAACGACACCCACCCCGGCAACCTTCCTCTCACCGCGCAACTGGTGGCCGGCAGTCTGACGGGCGGGGGCACATTGAATTTGGCCTCTGACGGTTCTTTTACCTACCTCAGACCGTCGAATTCGAACACGGTCAGTTTCCGCTATCGAGCCAACGACGGCGGCGCGTTGAGCGAACCGGCGACCGGCGCGACAGTGAACATGCGGTTCGACACCGCGCCAACGGCTAACGCGGACAACTGCAGCTACGATCGCAGCGCCAATACCGTGACCCAACCCACCCGTTGCACCGTGACGGGAACCCGGGTCGTTCGGATGAATGTCGTGCTGAACGACACCGACTCGAACGTGACTACCAACATACCAACGGATGGCATCGGCAAAACCGTCGTTCCCAGCACGATGGTCGTCACCGTCGCGAGCAGCACGGGCTTAACCGTTAACGCGAATGCTTCCTGCGGGCAGGGCGCCCTTGGGGCGGGGACAAATGCGACCATCGACAATAATTGCGATGGAACGCTAACGGTAACCATGTCGGCGGCCAACACCGCAAATATAATTTACAGCTACCGCGTCAGCGACGATTTGGGCGCTCAGTCTGGCAATCGCGCGGTGACTTTAAGCAGCGTGCCATGACAGAAGAGAACCGCAATTTTCTTAAAGGAGGTATTGGGTAGTGATTAAAGATGACGTTCAACTCGGTGAGGGCGTGGTTATCTACCAGCCAGATCTCGTCAATCTCTATGGCTGTAGCGTCGGCTCTGGAACAAGGATCGGCGCTTTCGTCGAGATCCAAAAAGGAGCTGCCATTGGCCCGAATTGTAAAATCTCCAGCCATACTTTTATTTGCGATGGAGTCGAGATCGAGGATGGCGTTTTTATTGGCCATGGCGTCATGTTCACCAATGATATTTACCCGAGAGCGGTGACCGAGGAAGGGGCATTGCAGACCGAGGCTGACTGGGCTTTGGTGAAAACCCGGATTAAATCACGGGCATCCATTGGCAGCAATGCAACGATTTTGGCGGGAGTCACTATCGGCGTGGGCGCTTTGATCGGCGCCGGCGCTGTGGTCACCCACGACGTTCCAGATCATGCCATCGTCGCCGGCGTACCCGCTAAAGTCATCGGTGACGCGCGGAATAAGGAGTAGAAAGAGTGATGCTGCGGAGGTGGTTGGGAGAAATAAGCTTGTCCTGAAGGTGGTTGATGGAAATTCTCATCGATTCCAACAGGAATTTTTTGATGGCCGCAAACTGGAGTAATAGCAATGATCAAAATCGGTGTTATTGGCTATGGATATTGGGGACCGAACCTGGTCCGAAATTTTTCCGAAATCCCGGAAGCACAGGTGGTGGCCGTCAGCGATCTCGATCCCAAGCGATTGAATCTAGTCCAGACTCGTTATCCCACCATCAACACCACCACTGATTACCAGACCTTGCTGGCGGATCCGACCATTGACGCCATTGCCATCGCAACGCCAGTGTGCAGTCACTACGAACTGGCATTGCAAGCCTTGACAGCAGGGAAGCATGTTTTTGTCGAAAAACCGCTGACCAAAACCGTCAAACAGGCGGAAGAGCTGATTGCTACAGCGGAAAAATATAATCTTGTGCTCCATGTGGATCACACCTTCATTTATACCGGGGCCGTTCGAAAAATTCGTGAATTGGTCGCAAAAGGCGATCTCGGCGACCTGTATTATTACGATTCGGTGCGAGTCAACCTCGGCTTGTTTCAGACGGATATCAATGTTATTTGGGATTTGGCGGTCCACGATCTTTCGATCATGGATTATATTTTTCCCTTAACGCCCACCGCAGTCTCTGCGACCGGCGTCAACCATGTGCCAGGCAAACCGGCTAACATTGCCTTCATGACTATATTTTTTGCAAACGATGTAATCGCGCATCTGCATGTCAACTGGCTTTCGCCGATGAAAGTGCGTCGGACCCTCATTGGTGGCAGTCGTAAAATGATTCTCTATGATGACTTGGAGATGAGTGAGAAGATCAAGGTTTATGACAAGGGCATCACTCTCAATGGCAATAAGGAAAATCTCTACAATACGATGATCGGTTACCGCACCGGCGATATGTGGGCGCCGCAACTGGAAATCACTGAAGCTTTGCGGGTGGAGGCGCAACACTTTACCCGCTGCATCACCCAAGGCGAGCGCTCATTGAGCGACGGCCATGCTGGGTTACGGATCGTCCGTATTTTGGAGGCGGCCGATCGCTCACTGATGGAGGGTGGCCGGCCGGTGAAACTCGACTGGCTCTTTGGAAAAGGCATCAATGCAAGGACGCCCTCCATCCAGGAGCCTGCTTAAGGGGCGCCGATTACGCAGTAACCTTCATTACTCTCTGGCCTGCTTGGAGATGCGTGTAATGCAAAATCCCAGAATCCCGATTCACGGGGTGTCGGCCTTGGAGAAGCGAGTGCCCGATTCATCCCCACCTCGCCCGCCCCCCTTTTGGTTTGCGGTATTTAGCAAGCCGCGCCGGGAAGTGGAAGCGACCGAGCAATTGGAACGTCAGGGATTTACGACGTTTCTGCCCCGGGTGCGGGCGCGGCGACGATTACGCGGCCAGTGGCGTGCGGTGGTCGAACCGATGTTTCCACGTTACCTGTTCCTGCAGGCGATCCCCGGCCTGGATGATCTGAGGCCGATCCGCTCGACCCATGGCGTCGTCGGTCTGGTCCGCTTCGGCGGTGAGCCACGCCCGGTATCTGAAACGCTGATCGCCGAACTTCAGCGGTTGTGCGCGGTGGATGACGGCGCGCTGAACCTGCCGGAGCCGCTGGTTCCCGGTTCGCGGGTGCGGATTCTCAAGGGACCGTTCGCTGGTTACGAGGCGGAACTGCTGAGTCAGAATGGCGACAACCGGGCGCGGGTGTTATTGCAACTGCTGGGGCAGGTCCACGCGGTGCAGGTGCCCCTGGATATTTTGGCGCCGGCTGATTCGGGCCATTCTCCTACCGCCCGCAATGAAGTAAGAACCGGCGACTGAATCGCTCGGACCTTCCGATCGAGGGCTTGTCGCCCGAGAAGCCGACCATCGCATTAAATTCGGATGAACTCTATGATCCCTTTTCTCGATCTCAAAGCGCAGTACGACAGCATCCAGGATGAAATTCTCGCTGCGGTCAGCGCCGCGCTGGCCAGCACCCAGTTCGTGCTCGGCAAGGATGTAGCCGCTTTCGAAGAGGAGTTCGCTGCCTACAGCGGTGGCAAATTCGGCATCGGGGTCAATTCTGGCACCAGTGCCCTGCATCTGGCGCTGCTGGCGGCGGGCGTCAAGCCGGGCGACGAAGTTATCACGGTGTCTTGTACCTTCGTGGCGACCGTGGCCGCCATTGACTACGCCGGCGCCCGTCCGGTGTTCGTAGACGTGGATCCGTTGACCCACAATATGGACCCTGCTCAGGTGGAAGCCGCGATTACTGAGCGGACCCGCGTCATCATGCCGGTGCACCTACACGGCCAACCCGCTGATCTGGATCCGATCCTGGAAATCGCCCGCCGCCATCGGCTCCTGGTCATCGAGGATGCCGCTCAGGCCCACGCCGCTGAATACCAGGGTCGGCGTGTGGGTTCCATCGGCGATCTGGGTTGTTTCAGCTTTTATCCGGGCAAAAATCTCGGGGCCTACGGCGAAGGCGGCATGGTGGTCACTAACAACGAAGAGTTCGCCCACACCATTCGGATGCTGCGCGACTGGGGCCAGGAGCGTAAATACCATCACGTGCTCAAGGGCTTCAATTATCGGATGGAAGGAATACAGGGGGCGATTTTGCGGGTGAAGCTGCGGCATCTGGATGCCTGGACCGAGGCCCGTCGCCGCCACGCCGCCCGTTACAACGCACTGCTGGCCGGCGTCGCCGTGCAAAAGCCGGTCGAAATGCCTTACGCCAAGCACGTTTACCACGTCTACGCCATTCGCACGCCCAGGCGCGATGTCTTGCAGGAATCGCTACAGGCACGGGACATTCAGACCGGCATTCACTATCCGATCCCGGTTCATTTGCAAAAAGCCTACGCCAACTTCGGTTATGGACCGGGAGATTTGCCGGTCACGGAACAGGCTTCGAACGAGCTGTTGTCCTTGCCGATGTTCGCCGAATTGGCGGATCAGCAAATCGAAGCGGTGTGCGCCGCAGTGCGGGAGGCCGCATGAGCTCAGAGGCCGACGCACGCAGGGTCGGCGCGGTGCATGGCTTGCGCGAAGCCAAACCCGATCCAGGCTACATCGCTGAATTGGCCAGCTATCTGCGCGAGCAATGCGGCCACGAAAATCTGCGCGAGCTTTACAGCCGGTTCGCTCACGGCGATGGAGTCTTTGATGCGTTGATGCGCCAAGTGTTCTGGCGCGCCCTGACGCGGCGCTGTGGCGATAGCCTGCGGGTAGAACCCGGCGCGGGTTTCAAACACCCCGAAACCTTCGAGATCGGCTCTGGGGTCTTTATCGGCAGCCAGAGTTATTTGCAAGGGCGGTTCGATGGCCGCTGCGTGATCGGCGACCACACCTGGATCGGACCGCACAGCTATTTCGATGCGCGCGATTTGGTGTTGGAGGATCACGTCGGTTGGGGACCCGGCGCCAAGGTCCTGGGGTCGGCCCATACCGGCGTGCCGGTGGATATCCCGATCATTCAAACCGACCTGGAGATCAAGCCGGTTCGGGTTCAGGCCTGGGCGGATATCGGGACCAACGCCGTTTTGTTGCCTGGCGTGACGGTCGGGCGAGGCGCTGTCGTCGGCGCCGGGGCCGTCGTGACCCAGGATGTGCCAGCGTTCGCCACGGTGGCCGGCGTTCCCGCTAAAATTATCGGTTGGCGAAAAGATCGCGCGGCGGGAGCGCAGTAAACGAGCCTTTCTCCCAGTCGCCCCAACTCATAAGGATCCTCACCTCGTATGAAGCTGGAAGGCAAAAAAGTTTTGGTGACCGGCGGAGCTGGCTTTATTGGCTCCCATATTATCGGTGCGTTGCTCGATGAGGGCTGTGCGGAGATCGTCGCCATCGACAATATGGTGCGCGGTCGTCCCGAGAATTTGGCGGACGCCTTGGCGCACGATTCAGTGCGTTTGCTGGAAGGGGACATCCGCGACCACACGCTGATGGATGCCTTGGTGAAGGACGCCGACCTGGTCTTTCACCAGGCGGCGCTGCGCATCACCCAATGCGCCGAAGAACCCCGACAAGCGCTCGAAGTCATGGTGGGCGCCACCTACGATTTGCTGGAGCTGTGCGTCAAGCACCAGGTGGAGAAAGTCGTTGCGGCGTCCTCGGCTTCCATCTACGGCATGGCCGATCAGTTTCCCATCACCGAATCCCATCATCCTTACAACAACCGAACCTTGTACGGGGCCGCGAAGACGTTCAATGAAGGCCTGTTGCGCAGCTTTCAGCAAATGTATGGATTGAATTATGTGGCCCTGCGCTACTTCAATGTCTATGGCCCGCGCATGGACATCTGTGGCGTGTACACCGAAGTTTTGATCCGCTGGATGGAGCGGATTGCCGCCGGCGAGCCGCCGCTGATCTTCGGCCCGGGCGATCAGACCATGGATTTCGTCGAGGTCCGGGATGTCGCCCGCGCCAACATCCTGGCCGCGAAGGCCGAGGTGACGGACGAAGTGTTCAACGTCGCCAGTGGAACGGAAACCAGCCTCAATCAACTTGCCGACGCCCTGTTGCGGGTGATGGGTTCCAATTTGCGTCCGGAGCATCTCCCGGAACGAAAAGTGAATCCGGTACAACGGCGCCTGGCGGATATCGCTAAGGCGCAGCGGCTGCTTGGCTTTAAGGCGATGATCCCGCTCGAAGCTGGTTTAGACCGATTGGTGGGCTGGTGGCAAGCCCAGCAACGCGCCAGCTAGCGGCTTTTAAACTCAACTGAAACCGCCCCAATGATACCGATTACCAAACCGACGATAGGCGACGAAGAGGTTGCCGCCGCCGCCGAGGCGCTGCGTTCAGGCTGGGTGAGCCAGGGGCCCGCCGTGGCTCGGTTCGAACAGGCTTTTGCCGCCACCGTCGGCGCCAAGCACGCTTGCGCTGTTTCGAACTGCACCACGGCCCTGCATTTGGCGCTGCTCGCGGTCGGCGTCCAGCCGGGCGATGAAGTCATTACCGTCAGTCATTCGTTCATCGCAACTGCGAACAGCATCCGCTATTGCGGGGCCACGCCGGTGTTCGTGGACATCCTGCCCGATACTTTCAATCTCGATCCCGCGCTGATCGAAGCCGTGGTGACCGAACGGACCAAAGCCATTCTCTGCGTCCATCAGATCGGCCTGCCCTGCGATCTGGCTGGCATTATGGAGATTGCCGCCCGGCATGATTTGCCGGTGATCGAGGACGCGGCCTGCGCGATCGGCAGCGAGATTCGCGTCGGCGAGCGCTGGGAACGGATCGGCAAACCGCACGGGGATATCGCCTGTTTTTCGTTTCATCCGCGCAAGGTGATTACCACCGGCGAGGGCGGCATGCTCACCACCAGCAACGCCGACTGGGACCAGCGGTTTCGGCTGTTGCGCCAGCACTGCATGAGCGTGCCAGACACGACGCGGCACGGTTCGGCGCAGGTGATTTTTGAGACCTATCCCGATTTGGGTTTCAATTACCGCATGACCGACATTCAGGCGGCGGTGGGCTGTGAACAGCTTAAGCGCCTGCCGGAAATTATCGTCCAGCGCCGGGAGCTGGCGGCGCGCTATCAGGCGTTGCTTGCGGCCATTCCGGGTCTCGGCGTCCCGGTGGAGCCGGAATGGGCGCGGAGCAATTGGCAAAGTTTCTGCGTTTGGTTGCCGGCTGGCCGCGATCAGCGGCAGGTCATGCAGTCCATGCTGGATGCCGGGGTGGCGACCCGGCGAGGAATCATGTGCTCCCATCGGGAAGCGGCCTATGCTCCGGCGCGGACCTGGTCGTGTGGGATCGGACCGGGGAGTTGCCCGTGCGCCGCCGGTCGTTGCCAGCGGTTGCCGCACAGCGAGGAGGCGCAGGACCGAACGATCATTCTGCCCTTGTTTCCGCAAATGAGTTTCGCGCAGCAGGATCAGGTCGTCGCGGCGTTGCATCGCGCGCTGTTCGAATAGGGCGCAACCGGTCGAACACGCTTCTGGCTCGTCGAATAGGTAGTAGGGCAAGTATTTTGCTCGCCGGAGTTTGGCGGTTTTAGCCTTTATAACCAGTTGCTTATCAAACCATAGCATTCGACTGGTTAATCCCCCTGTGAATAAGCCTGCATAAGCCTTCCTTGTTTCTTGTGTTGTCCCATCCCCTTGCTGGATGAATCGCCGGCTGGATGTACTGTTGCTCCCTAAAATCAACTCCCGCAAAGATCATGCCTGTTGAGTCCCCAGACTTGGAAAAGCTTATTTTAGTAATTCATGAAAATATATTTAACACTTCCATCGCCCGTAAAGGAGTAGTGTATGGATGACACATATGCTAAGCCCAAGCTGGTGCAAACCGAGAAACGTCGAGCAGATCGAACCAAGGCGCCTTTGTCTATTGCGCTTTTCCATTTTAATGCCAACCAGCATGGTGAACTTAACAATATCAATAAACTGTTTGACCTGCTTCGGAATAGTACGCGGGAAACTGATATCGTCGGCTATGTCAGCGACGACCTGATCGGTTTAATCCTTCCAGATACGAATGAAGAAAGGTTACAGAAATTTATGAAAAAGATCGTCAGTGGATATGCAGATCTTCCTTTTTCAGTCATCACTGGAACCTATCCCGACCAGATTTTTGATCGCTTTGTAATGGAAAATCGGGAGTCACCGGATTTTTATCCGCTATTTTTGGAAGATTCGAGGAAACCCAAGCAATTGGATTCTTCAAGCCCGGTATGGAGTTCGTGGATAGCTTTAAAACGCATCATCAGCCCCAATGATAACCGCCAAAGTGGGCCACACGCCGAACGGCATCGGCTGAATGACATTCCTCGATCACCATCCGTCGCTCCTCTTCCAAAATTCTACTTTCTGAAACAGTTACAACGCGAAAGGCGGCGGACGGATCGGACCAAAGTTCCTTTGTCGGTCGTTCTTTTTCGATTTGATGCTACCCTGCGTGGTAAAGCCAATTCTGTCCATCATCTTTTGGAACTGCTTCATGGCAGCATCCGGGAGACCGATCTGGTAGGTTATCTGGACGAGGACCTGATCGGCGTGCTCCTGTCAGATACCAACCAGGAAGGCGCACAACGATTCGTTAGCAAAATCGTCAAGGGATATAAAAATCCGCCATTCTCAACCCTGATTGGGATTTATCCCGATCAGATTTTTGATAACCTGCTAATGGAAACCGATGAGCGTGAAGATATCCACCATTTCTTTCTGGAAGATTCGATTAAACCCAAGCCATTGAGCTATTCATTGAAAAGGTTTCTGGATATCACGGGCTCCCTCGTGGGGCTTGTGCTCTTTTCACCGTTGATGCTGCTGACCGCGCTGGCGATTAAATTCACCTCACCGGGGCCTATCATTTTCAAGCAAATCCGTCTGGGCCAACGTGGGGTTCCTTTCGTCTTCTACAAATTCCGGTCCATGCTCACCAACACGGATGATCGAATCCATCGGGAGTATGTCACCCATCTAATCAAGGGCAATCTGAAGGAAATCAATCAGGGGGATCAGGAAACGCCCCTCTATAAGATCAAGGAGGATCCACGAGTGACCCGCGTCGGCCGAATCATTCGGAAAACCAGCATCGACGAGCTGCCGCAATTGTTCAACGTACTCAAGGGCGATATGAGTCTGGTGGGACCGCGGCCGCCACTGCCTTACGAGGTGGAGAAATACCAGTCCTGGCATCTCCGGCGCATCCTGGACGCCAAGCCCGGAATCACGGGACTCTGGCAGGTGGAGGGGCGAAGCCAGACTTCTTTTGATGATATGGTGCGGCTCGATCTGCAATACATTCGGAATTGGTCGCCGTGGCTCGATTTCAAGATTTTGTTGAAAACCGTCAAGGTGGTTCTGAAATCGGCGGGGGCCTTTTAATGAGCATAGACATTCTCCCCTCGCCCGCTGGCGGGAGGGGCTGGGGTGAGGGGGCAAAATGATTAGGCTTGGCCTTGTGGATTGCCCCGGCTGCGCTTTCAACGTCGGCCTGCGCACGCCACCACCTTTGCCGTCGAAGTGGGCGCTTTGAGATATGCCTGAAACGGTAGAAGCGGCCCCGGCTGAGGCGCACAGCTACGGCCAGATTCTGAAGTCCTCGGCCTTGATCGGTGGCTCGTCGGTGTTGGTCATCGTCGTTGGCATCGTGCGGACCAAGGTGATGGCGGTGTTGCTGGGGCCGGCGGGGTTCGGCTTGATGGGCTTGTACAGCTCGATTATCGATCTCGCCCTGGCCGTCGCCAGCATGGGCATCGGCAGCAGCGGGGTGCGCCAGATCGCCGAGGCGGTCAGTACCGGGAACGAGACCCGTATCGCCCGCACGGTCATCGTGCTGCGCCGAACGGCGGTTCTGCTCGGAATCCTGGGCGCGGTGCTCGTGGTGGTGTTTTCCGGCCCGCTGTCCATTTTGACCTTTGGCAGCGATCGGCACGCTGGTGCGGTCGCGCTGCTGGGTCTGGCGGTTTTTTTCCGTTCGGTATCCGCAGGGCAAGGCGCGCTGATCCAGGGCCTGCGGCGTATCGCTGATCTGGCCAAAATGGGGGTCTGGGGGGCGCTCCTGGGGGCGATGTTCAGCATCGTCCTGGTGTATTTCCTGGGCGAACAGGGGGTGGCGCCGTCGCTGGTCGTCGCCGCCGCGATGGGGCTGGTGATCTCCTGGGGGTATAGCCGGAAGGTCAAGATCGAGTATCCGGCCATGACGCGCGCCGAAGTGCGGCAGGAAGCGGCTTCGCTCCTGAAGCTGGGGTTCGCGTTCATGGCAAGCGGTATCCTGATGATGGGCGCGGCCTACGCGGTCCGGGCCATCGTCCTGCGCCTGGATGGGCTTGATGCGGCCGGGTTTTATTCAGCGGCCTGGACCTTGGGGGGGCTTTATGTGGGGATCATTCTCCAGGCCATGGGGGCGGATTTCTACCCCAGGCTGGTCGGTGTCGCGAACGACAACCAAGAGTGTAACCGTTTAGTGAACGAGCAAACGCTGGTAAGCTTGTTGCTTGCCGGACCCGGTGTAATTGGGACTATTATCTTTGCTCCTTTGATTATCGCCTTATTCTATAGCTCAGAATTTGTGAAGGCCGTGGAAATTCTACGGTGGATTTGCCTTGGAATCGCTATGCGTACCGTCACCTGGCCCATGGGCTTCATCATTGTTGCTAAAAATCGCCAGTTGCTGTTTATAGTTGTAGAAGTCGCTTGGACACTGGCCAACCTAACGTTGACTTGGGTATTCGTCGACTCATTTGGGGTAAATGGTGCCGGTGTCGCTTTTTTTGGGTCATATCTTTTCCACTTCTGCCTCATATACCCAATAGTGCGATGGCTCACAGGATTTCGCTTATCGTCTCGAAATGCGCAAACGGCATGCGTATTTATTGCGCTTTTGATATTGGTTTTTCTCGGGTCTTTGCTGATGTCGCCATTGGTTTTAATGGCATTTGGAACGCTACTATTGATCTTGAGTGGAGTATACTCTCTCCGTGTATTGGTTAGCCTAATTCCATTTTCTGGAATACCGCTGAGCATCCGCTGGTTTTTAGGTTGGCTGTGAATAGGTTCAGCTACTCGTAATTAGCCGATTTGCGGCATAGTATTTAGAAGTTCACGTCATTTTATTAGCGCCTGTAATGACAGGGTTTTCGGTGCTCGCCTAGCTATTGCGCAGCGCCTAAATTCCGGGCGCTGCCCGCGAATTTTTTGATCGCTGTCGAGAACTACCAATGAAGCTTGTACTGTTCCTGCATGAATTGGCGCTGGGTGGGACTAGCATTAATGCCATCGAACTGGCAACGAAGCTTCACGATGCACTGGGTTACGAGGTGCTTATATTTGCACCACCTGGTCCGATGCTCCCTGTTGTGGAAAGATCTGGGCTTCGTTATGTCGCTGCCCCAGAGGCTAGGATGCATCCGTGCTTGCGCCGAATTCGCGCGTTGCGCGCCCTTGTGCGTACAGAGCATCCGGACTTGGTGTACGTTTGGGAGACTTGGGCGCTACTCGATGCATTCTACGGCGTTCATTTGCCTATGCGGGTACCAATCCTGCTGACTGATATGCAAATGTTTGCCGCGCGAATTCTTCCCAGGTCTGTACCAACTACTTTTGGAACGATTCAGCTTGTGGAGACGGCTAGAAAGGCTGGCATTCGTGATGTAAGGTTGCTCGTTCCTCCAGTAGATCTCGAAGCTAATCGCCCTGGTACGCACGATGCGTTATCAGTCCGTATCGCAATGGAAGTTGAACCCAATGAGATTCTTTTAGTAATTGTGTCTAGGCTGGTTCACACCATGAAGGCAGAGAGTCTTCACCTGGCGATCGACGCTGTCGAGCGATTAGGAAGAAATTCCCCGATTCGTCTGCTTATCGTTGGAGACGGCCCAGCACGTCGCGAGCTCGAAGCGCGTGCGGCCTCTGTCAATGGGGCTTTAAATCGAAAGGCCATTCTTCTACCTGGCGCCTGGCTGGATCCACGACCAGCCTATGCAGCCGCGGACATAGTTATTGGGATGGGTAGCTCTGCGTTGCGGGGCATGGCTTATGAGAAACCGGTCATTGTCGTTGGTGAGGGGGGGTTCGCCTCCACACTGACTCGGGAATCCATGGATTACTTTCACTACCACGGGTTGTTCGGGAAGGGGCGGGGCGCTATTGATGCTGGGTGCCTGCGAGACGCGATTGCAGAGCTAGCGGACTCGTTGGACCTGCGCCAGTCGTTGGGCGCCTTTTCGCTTGAATATGTACAACAGTACTATTCACTGGAGGTGGTGTCGAAGAAACTCGGGCAGATCTGTGAGGATGTAGTAAAGACCAAACTATCAATGAGAGCGACACTTGGAGACAGTATCCGTACTGGAGCGATCTATCTTCGGGAGCGCAGATTCCTATGGCGTGCATCACGGGCAGCGCCCACGCAACTCCTCTTTCCCGATGCGGCGGTTTCGAGCCAAAGCGCCGGCGGTGTCTGATATCGCTAAAGCAGGCACAAACTTATGAAAAACAAGCAATTGTATGTCATCATCACACCAGTGCGCGACGAGATCGCGTTCATCGAAAAGACATTGTCGTCGGTCGTGCAACAGACACTAAAGCCGCTGAAGTGGATCATCGTCGATGACGGTTCTACCGATGGCACTGATGCGGTCCTCGACCGCTTCGCTGCGGAGCACCCCTGGATTTCGGTTATCCATCGGAAGAATCGAGGATTCCGTGCGAATGGAAGCGGGGTTATGGATGCATTCTATGCAGGCTTTGCTCTCGTTGAGCAGACCGAATGGGACTTTGTAGTCAAGCTTGACGGAGACCTCTCCTTTGCGCCGAATTACTTTGAGTGTTGCCTCGCGAAGTTTGCGGCAGATCCGTATCTTGGGATTGGGGGTGGGACGGTTTGCGAGGATGTGCAGGGCAGTCTTTGTGTGGAATCGGCAGGCGATCCCCCGTTTCATGTACGTGGAGCCACGAAGATTTACCGGCGATCGTGTTGGGAACAGATTTCCCCTTTAATTAAGGCACCGGGTTGGGATACTTTGGACGAGGTTCGAGCCAATCTCCTCAATTGGAGTACTCGGACGTTTTCAGATCTGACCCTCGTCCAGCATAAACCCACAGGCAGCGCCGACGGTCCCTGGTCCAATGCGGTTAAGAATGGAAAGGCGAATTATCTTACAGGGTACCATCCGGCGTTTATGCTGGCGAAGTGCGCGAAGCGTGCGTTGCGCAAGCCCTACTTCATCGAGGCCATCGGCCTCGCAGCCGGCTTCCTGACAGGTTATGCCAAGCGCCTGCCTCAGAGCGCCGATACTGAGACGAAGCGATATCTGCAGGGGCAGCAAATACGCCGCTTGTTGATGCGCCCGAGTATCTACGGCTAACGCGCGAGAACCGCCATGTGTGGTATTTGCGGCAAGATGAATTTCGATCGAAGCGAGCCGGTTTCTCCGGATCTCCTTCGCCGCATGACCCGGGTCATTGAGCATCGTGGGCCGGATGGCGAAGGACACTATCTGGAGGGGTCTGTGGCTCTTGGGCATCGTCGCCTCAGTATCATCGACCTGCGCACGGGCGCTCAGCCTATGTCCAATGAAGACGGCTCAATCTGGGTGGTCTTCAACGGCGAAATCTATAACTTCGAGGCTCTTCGACGTGAGTTGGTCGAATGCGGCCACCAATTCAAGTCATCCAGCGACACGGAAGTCATCGTGCACTTGTATGAGGAACTCGGTGATGATTGTGTCAGCCGTTTTCAGGGTATGTTCGCCTTCGCACTGTGGGACCAGCGGCGCCAGCGCCTCCTGCTGGCGCGCGACCGGGTTGGAATCAAGCCCCTGTACTATGTGGTGACGAGAGCGGCGATCATATTCGCCTCGGAGATCAAGTCAATTCTTGCTGATCCATCCATCCAGCGGCGAGTTGATCTCGGTGCGATCAATCATTTTTTTACCTATTATTATATTCCGGGCGAAGCAACAGCCCTACGTGACATTCGCAAGCTGCTTCCGGGGCACTATCTTACCGTGGAAGGGGGCCGGGTCAGCACGCAACGCTATTGGGACCTGAAATTTGCAGCGGCGCGTACTTCGGCGACCCTTGATGAGTCCGCCGAGGCCTTGCGAGACTTGCTGAGCGAGACGGTCAAGAGCCATATGATCAGCGACGTTCCGGTGGGCGTTCTGCTTAGTGGCGGCGTCGATTCGACAGGTATGCTCCATTTCGCTGCACAGCATGCGAAAGGTCCCTTGCATAGCTTCACGATGGGCTTCAGCGAATCCAGTGTCCCGGACGAGCGGCCATATGCGCGGCTCGCGGCGCAGCGTTTTGGGAGCGCCCATCAAGAGACTACGATTTCGGCTGATACATTTCGCGACTTCTTACCGAGTTATGTATGGCATATGGAGGAGCCGGTCTGCGAGCCGCCAGCGGTGGCCCTGCACTTCGTGGCCCGCCTAGCGCGCGACAACGGTGTCAAGGTATTGCTCTCCGGTGAAGGTGGCGACGAAGCGTTTGCCGGATACCCCGAGTATCGCAATCTGCTCGCGCTGGAGGCAATCAAGGCCGGAGCTGGACCATTAAAGGGGCTTCTCAGCGCCGGTTTCGGCGCGCTCGAATGGGCGGGCTGGCGGCGTGGCGCCCATTACCGAGCGCTCGTTCGACAGCGGCTATCCGATTACTATTTCAGCCGAACCGCCACCCCAGAGACTCCGTTCAACCGCCTGAAGGGCGAACTCTACGGTCCGGCGCTGCAAGAAGAGAATGCTCGTTCCGCCGCTGACGCGCCGACGCGGCGCCTGCTGGAATCTGTGGCGGATCAGTCCATCCTTAACCAGCTACTTTACGTCGACTCGAAAAGCTGGCTGCCCGACGACTTGCTCGTGAAGGCGGACAAAATGACGATGGCGGCGTCCGTGGAGTTGCGGGTGCCTTTGCTGGACCATCATGTGCTGGAATTCGCCGCATCCTTGCCGACGTGCCACAAGGCGCTCGGGTGGTCCATGAAGCGCGTTCTGAAGCGGGTTCTCGAACCGACAGTCCCGGCAGAAATCCTCAACCGTAAAAAGGCCGGTTTTCCCGTCCCCTATGACCGATGGATGCGCAACGAGCTGCGCGACTACATTCATGACACAGTGCTGTCCGCCAAGTCGTTCAGTAGTCAATACCTGTGTAAGGATACGGTGATGCGCTTTATCGATGCTCAAGCGCAGAGCCAAGGTTGCTCCAAGGAGGTCTTCAGCCTGCTCGTGCTCGAACTTTGGCACTGGCAGTTTATCGCGTCCCCAACGGAGAGTATTGCACCCGACCCAGTGTCAACTTTGGCGGCTGTCGCCGGCAGTGCCTAAACGGCGCCTGCTTGACGGCGGCGCTAGCGGAGCAACCGCATGAACGCTATCGGGGCCTTTGTGCTGGTTCTTGCATCGATCCTGATACTTACCTTGCCGCGGCGGCTCGCCATCCTGCCGTTACTCCTGGCGGCCACCTATATGACTCGTGGGCAAGTGTTGGAGATTGGGCCGGCAAACTTTGACATTCCGAGGTTGCTCGTTGTTGTAGGGTTCCTGCGGGTGCTCGCCCGCAGCGAGCACTTATCGGATGGCTTGCACGGAGTGGATAAGCTGCTGCTGACCTGGGCAGTCACTCTAATCGGTATGAGCGCTTTCCACACCTCCGATGCCTGGATTTTCCGAATGGGGATCGTATGGACCGAGTTGGGTTGCTATTTCCTGTTCCGCATCTTCCTGCAAGACCTGGAAGATGTTCGCCGAACCTTCATGTTTCTATGCGTGGCCTTGCTCCCGCTCGCCGCACTGATGATGATCGAGAAGGTTACCGGTCACAATCCCTTTGGCGGACTGGGTGGCGTCGTGGAAAATTCACTGGTGCGGGATGGGCACGTGCGAGCGGCGGGGCCCTTCGCCCACCCGATTCTCGCAGGAACAGTCGGAGCGATGGTCATCGCCATGGGTCTTGCGCTACGGCAGGCTTTCCATGGGCGTGCTTTGGCTGGATTGCTAAGCGGCGGCGGCATCATCTTCGCTGCTACATCGAGCGGCCCCATCCTTACGGTCCTGTTCATCGGCATCGGCTTGGCCGCTTGGCGGCTCCGAGATAGCATGCGTACGGTGCGCTGGATTGTTTTCGTGGGAATAATCGCGCTGGACGCTGTGATGAAAGATCCGGTCTATTTTCTGATGGCCCGCATCGATATTAGCGGTGGAAGCCAAGGGTATTACCGAGCGCAACTGGTTCGATCATCGATCCAACATCTGTCTGAATGGTGGGCGACAGGTACCGACTACACGCGGCACTGGATGGCCTCCGGCATCTATGCCAATGATCGAATGGTTGACATCACCAACCATTTCCTGGCAATGGGAGTCATGGGCGGCCTACTCCTGATGATCGTATTCATCGCAATCATTGCTTATTCCTTTCGTGATGTCGGTCGCGCGCTCAAACAGCACGCTGAGGCTGGTATCGACCAGCAGCGATTCATCTGGACGCTGGGGGCCCTCCTGTTCGGATTCGTGATGACCTTCTGGTCGATCTCACTCTTCGATCAGTCCGTGCTCTATTTCTATTTGTGCCTAGCCGCCATTCAGTCGATCGTTCGCCAACCGGGCTTGATGCCGACGGCGACAGCCTTCCTTGCGGTTTCGCCGTCATCGCACAGTCGGGTCTGATGTGATGAGTTCCGAGGTATCCGTCCTCATCATCAGTTGGAATACGCGTGATCTTCTCGCGGCGTGCCTGGAATCGCTCCGGCGATCGAATCCGGTCTGCGTCAGGGAGATCATCGTGGTCGACAACGCGTCGGCGGATGGATCGCCCGAGATGGTCCAACATCGCTTCCCGGAGGTCAGGCTGATCTGCGCTGGATCCAACATCGGGTTCGCCAAGGGCAATAACCTTGCAATGCGGCATGCCATCGGCTCGATATTTGCCCTCGTGAACTCCGATGCGCTCGTCCACCCTGGCTGCATCGAGACTTTGGCTACATACCTTGAACAGCATCCGGAGGTCGGGCTCGTGGGACCGAGAGTAATCGGGGGTGATGGGCTACTGCAGCGCACCTGCCGGCATCTGCCGGGAATCTGGAACACTCTTTGCCGTGCGCTGGCGCTGGACCGCGCTTTTGGTGGGCGAGGGATATTCAGCGGTTACGAAGTGTCTCCCACCCGGCATGAGGTGCTGCACGAGACCGAGGTGCTCAGTGGGTGTTTCTGTCTGGCGCGCCGCAGCGCGGTCGAGCAGGTTGGAGGGCTGGACGAGCAATTCTTCTTCTACGGGGAGGACATTGACTGGTGCCGCCGGTTCAGGGACGCCGGTTGGAAGATGATGTTCGTCCCGCAGGCCACAGCCACCCATTTCGGAGGCGGCAGCACATCAAAGGCGCCACTCCGCTATAGCATCGAGATTCTAAAGGCCACGTTGAAATACTGGCGCAAATACCACGGTGTGGCAGGTCAGGCAGTCTGCCACGGGCTATTGGTCCTCCACCACGGTCTCCGGCTTCTTACTCGATCCGCCAAACGCGCCCTAGGCCGCGGCCGCTCGGCTGATAGCCGGTACAAGCTGAATGAAGATATAGCGTGTCTTCGCTGGCTCCTGTTCGGAACCGAGACTGATGATACTCGAGTGCCGACTGCATACTCGAGCCATCCTGATCATCCTTAGCATCCATGGCGGCGCAATCCATCTACATTGATGACAGCGTGCTGGCCCGCGACGTAGGTGGGCTACTAGCGGTACTGGAGCACCTGTTTCCGGTGCGCTTCCAAGGTGGCGGTGCAAGTGGCGATGCTCTCCTCGGTCGGATTTCCATCGGCCTTGGTGAGGGTACGTCCGCAGACATGCCGGTGCGCGTTCCTACCTTGATCGTCCCTGCTGCGATAGGCAGATCAGGCGATGCCAGCCTTGTGTACACCCGTATCCGGTTCGCGGATGATACTGAAGTGCCTTGGCCGTATCGTGGACGTTCGATCACGGTTCGGGCGGAACTCGATGCCAGTGTCCGGGCGGCGCTCGCGTCCTCGGCGCATAAGGTTCTCGCCGCCGACGCGGAGGGCAGGCCGATCTGGACCCTCGCCGAGCACCATCCGATTCGGATCCATCGCACGGCGCTGTGTCTACCTCATGCGCCGCTGGGCAACGATGCGGGCCTCGCCGCGAGCGAGGAGCGATTCATCCAGGTCCTGCCCCTATTCCATTTTTTACGGGAAATAACGGGGCCTGAAGGTTTCTCAAACCCACCCCTGCGTGCCGCCTTTATCATTGACGATCCGAATCTGCATTGGCCGACCTACGGTTATGTGGACTATCGCGCCATTGCTGCGAGCACGCGTCGCGACCGCTACCACGTCGCCCTTGCTACGATCCCCCTCGATGCGTGGTGGGTTCACGGCAAGACCGCCGAGATTTTCCGCA
>ENA-UOWG01001177-UOWG01001177.1-activated-sludge-metagenome-genome-assembly--contig:-NODE-1177-length-27649-cov-6.322353_pt1 | contig 27649 bp, 27 predicted proteins | sample MGYA00238147_ERZ761563 | MGnify/ENA primary metagenome ERZ761563 (study PRJEB28884, sample SAMN05720216) | anaerobic digester metagenome | isolation source: active sludge of municipal... | reverse complement strand
ACCTTCAAGGGAGATCATGAGGGCTGTTTCTTCTCCACAGACAAAGGCACCCGCGCCGATACGTATTTCGAGATCGAAGTTGAAACCGGTCTCGAGTATGTTCTTTCCAAGGAACTTATATTCCCTTGCCTGACCGATGGCCCAGTTGAGACGCTCAATGGCGAGCGGGTATTCCGCCCTGACGTACACGTAGCCCTGCTGCGCACCGATGGCGTAGGCCGCGATGGCCATGGCTTCGATAACACTGTGGGGATCGCCTTCAAGGACGCTTCTGTCCATGAACGCGCCGGGATCACCTTCATCGGCATTACAGACCACGTATTTCACGTCACCGGGTGACTGGAAAGCAAACTTCCATTTCATGCCGGTGGGGAAACCGCCGCCGCCGCGGCCGCGAAGGCCGGATTTCAGGACCTCATCGATGACCTCTTCCCTGGTCATGGACGTCAGCGCCTTACCAAGGGCCATATAACCGTCACGGGCGATATATTCCTCTATGTTCATCGGATTGATGACGCCGCAGTTCCTCAGGACGATCTTTATCTGGTCCTTGAAGAAGTCCATCTCTTTCATCGAGGGGATCGTCTTCGCGGTCACCGGTTCTTTGTAAAGGAGCCGCTCCACTATCCTCCCCTTGAGAAGGTGCTCGGTAACGATCTCTTCCGCGTCCTCGGGTTTCAGTTTCTGGTAAAGAACGCCTTCTGGATAGACAAGCGCCAGGGGGCCTAAATCGCAGGCGCCTACACAGCCCGTCTCTATGACCTTTATCTCGTTCTGCAACCCCTGTTCTATGACCTTATTGACAACAGCATCTCTTATCTGACGACAGCCGGAGGAGACGCATGCAGCCCCAGCACATACCAATATATGAGCGCGAGATACCTCCATTATAACTTTCCTCCTTACTCGTACTTTTCAATAATATCAAGAAGATGCGGTGACTTTACCCGTCCGTACACGTCATCGTTGACGAGCATTGCCGGCGCGAGACCGCATGCGCCGATGCATCGGACGACATCCAAAGAATACCGCCTGTCCTCTGTTGTGCCTCCAACCTTAATGCCAAGTTCTTTCTGGGCCTTGTCGAGGACCTCCTGAGAACCCCTGACATAGCATGCCGTACCAAGACATATCTTTACGCTGTTGCGTCCCTGGGGGACAGTGGAAAAGAAATTGTAAAACGTTATAACTCCGTAGACCTCGTTGAGCGAAACGTTCAAACCTTCAGCAACCAATTCCTGCGCTTTCCTCGGCAAATAACCGAAAAGGTTCTGTGCTTTATGAAGCACCATGATGAGGTCTTCCCCCTTCCCCTTATGTTCCTTGATAACTTCCTCAAGTCTCGGATATAGCTCTTCTTCCTGAATCTCGGCACAGTGGCACTGTTTTTCTTGCGACATCTTCATCCTCCCTTGTTTCACCTGACTGTTATTTCACTTAGCCGGGCAGTATTTTGCCATCAACAGCACTTCTTTTGTAATAATGCGTATGGAGAAGTTTGTGGGCCTTCTCCGAATTCGGCTTCTCAAGAAATTTCTCATAAATGGCAAGAACGGATGGGTTCTCATGTGAACGGCGCAATGGCAGACTGCGGTCTTCTTCATAGAGGGACTCGCCCCTGCGGGCCCTCTTTGCCATATTGCTGCCCCAGGACTGGCCGCCGCCTCCGACGCAGCCGCCCGGACATGCCATGACCTCGATGAACTGGTATTCCGATTTTCCGTCCTTCGCTATCTGGTCCTGCACTTTATCGAGGAGTTCCCTCGCCTGTCCGCAGCTGTGGGCCACGGCAACCTTTACCTTTGTGCCTTCTATGTCTATCTCTGCTTCCTTGATACCCTTGAGCCCCCTTACGGGCTTGATCTCCACGTCCTCAAGCTCTTTGCCCGTGACAAGGCGGTAGGCGCTTCTCACCGCCGCCTCCATGACGCCGCCCGTGGCGCCGAAGATAGTCGCCGCGCCGGTGTATTCGCCAAGGATATCATCGGGGGGTTCGTCGGGCATCTCCTTTATGTCGAGCCCCGCTTCACGCATCATCCTGCCGATCTCCCTTGTTGTCAGAACGTAATCGACGTCCTGGTATCCGCTCGCGTTCATTTCCGGCCTCTGGCACTCGAACTTCTTCGCCGTGCAGGGCATGATGGACACCGATACTATTTTCGCAGGGTCTATTCCCTTCACCTGCGCATAGTATGTCTTTGCGAGGGCGCCGAACATCTGCTGAGGCGATTTCGCGGTGGACATATGGGGGATCATGTCATGGTAAAAGGTCTCCATGAACTTGATCCAACCGGGGCTGCATGATGTGATAAGGGGCAGGTTCTTGCCGGATGTGAGCCTGCTGATGAGCTCCGTGCCCTCTTCCATGATTGTGAGGTCCGCGGTGAAGTTCGTCTCCAGCACGGCATCGAACCCAAGCCTTCTCAGCGCGGCATGCATTTTTCCGCTGACCAGGGACCCCGTCGGCATTCCGAACTCCTCGCCGAGCATGACCCTCACTGCGGGTGCCTCCTGGACCACAACAAATTTGTCGGGATCGTGGATGGCCTCCCAGACCTCTTCCGCTGCGCTCCTTTCATAGAGGGCGCCCACGGGGCAATGGACAACGCACTGCCCGCAGTTGATGCAGACGCTGTTGCCGAGACCGGCATCGAATGCGGTCGTTATAAGCGTATCGCATCCCCTGTGATTGACGGCAAGGGCATTGACCGTCTGTACCTTGCTGCACACCTGTATACACCGTCCGCAGAGAATGCACTTGTTGGGATCGCGGACTATGGAAACGCTTGTGTGGTCTATGGGAAGTTTTTCTTCAAATTTGGGATAATCGAGTACGTTGATTCCCAGTGTGGCCGCAAGCTGCTGAAGCTCGCAGTTGTTGTTCTTCACGCAGGTCAGGCAATCGGTATCGTGGTTGGACAGAATAAGCTCCACAAGCTGCTTGCGTGTGGCCATGACCCTCGGTGTATGCGTCCTGACCTTAAAACCTTCTCCGATAGGGGTCATACAGGCCCTTTTCAGTCCCGGGATACCCTCGATCTCAACAACGCATATGCCGCATTGCCCGCCCGGTTCCAGGTCGGGGTGATTGCAAAGCGTGGGAATGGTAAAACCGGCCTTCTTCGCCGCCCAGAGAATATTTGTACCTTCGGGCACCTCTATGTCTACATTATTTATGGTCGCTTTTATCATTAAGTACTCCGCCTCCTTCTATAGAACATCACATATCATCCAGTTACACGGCCGAATATCTCATCCTTGAAAAATTTCAATGAACTGGAAATGGGCAGGATCGGTGACTGCCCGAGGGGACAGAATGATGTGTCCCGCATCACCTCCGACACCTTCACAAGCTTCTCGATGTCCCCGTTCTTACCTTTTCCGTCGGCGATCTTGTCGATGATCTTGACGAGTTGGGATGTCCCGAGCCGGCACGGGACGCAATGACCACAGGATTCGTGCTTAAAAAAGTGGAGAACGCTTTTGAGCATCCCCACGATATCGGCGCTGTCATCCATGACGAGTATCGCTCCGGACCCGAGCACCGCGGCGTATTCCCTGAGGTTTACAAAGTCCATCTGTGCGTCAAGCATTTCGGGACCCATGAAAGCCCCGGCCGCACCGCCGACAAGAGCTCCTTTGAATTTTTTCCCGTCCTTGATCCCGCCGGCATATTCATAGATGATATCGCGAAGCGTGGTGCCCATCTCGGCCTCTATGAGTCCGGGTGTCGCCACGTTCCCGATGATCGTGTAGACCTTCGTCCCGGGACACTTGTCCGTCCCGTACCCGCGGTACCACGCGGCCCCGTTGCGGATGATCTCGGGCACATTGGCCAGCGTTTCCACGTTGTTCACAACCGTCGGCTTGCCCCAGAGACCTTCCGTTACCGGGTACGGCGGCTTGTTGCGCGGATGTCCCCTTTTTCCCTCGAGGGACTCGATAAGCGCCGTTTCCTCACCACAGACATATGCTCCGGCACCCTTCATGACCTCAACATCGAAGCTGAAACCGCTTTCAAGAATGTTGTCTCCGAGGATGCCGTACTGCCTCGCCTGGGCGATGGCCTTTTCGAGGCGTTCGATGGAAAGGGCATATTCACCGCGGATATAGACAAAACCCTTCGTCGCCCCCACGGCATACCCGGCGATCATCATACCCTCAATGAGCTTGTGCGGGTCGCCTTCGAGAATGAGCCTGTCCTTGAATGTACCTGGTTCTCCTTCATCGGCATTGCAAATGATATATTTCACATCGCCCGGTGCCTTACTGGCGAAATCCCATTTCATGCCCGTCGTAAAGGCCGCGCCGCCCCTTCCCATCAGACCCGAGTCTTTCATCTCCTGGATGACCCCGGCGGGACTGAGCTTGGTAAACGCTCTTTCGATCGCCTCGTAACCGCTTTCAGCGATGTATTCGTCTATGTTCTCAGGATCTATAATGCCGCTGTTGCGCAGAACGATCCTGGGCTGCTCTTTAAGAAGGCCGGTCCTCTCTTTTCTTATGACATGCTGTTTCGGCATTTCGGTCATCATGAGCCTCTTGACGGGCCTGCCTTTGAGCAGATGCTCCTCGACAAGTTCATGGGCGTCCTGAGGGGTCACATTGGCGTAGTAAAGGCCCTCAGGATAAACAACAATGACAACCCCCTGGCCGGTCACCCCGATGCTGCCCGTTTCCAGCACGGCTATCTCGCCGGAAAGGCCCTGTCTGTCGATCTCTTCGACCAGGGCTTTCTCTACCGCGCGGGCACCCGCCATTATTGTTCCTGCATCGATACTGATCAATAGGTGGTTTCTCACGAGGTTCATATCTGTTTTCTCCTCTCGCCAAGGATGGCGTCGACCTTCTCGGGTGTGAGATTGCCGAACATCTCTTCATTGAGCATCATTGCCGGGGCCACACCACAGGCGCCGAGGCAGCTTGTGAGCTCCAGCGTGAACATACCGTCCTTCGTGGTCCCGCCGACATCCACTTTCAGCGCCCCCTTGAGATAGTCAAGGAGCGACTGGGCCCCCATAAGGTGACAGGGAGGGGATTCGCAAAGACGGATGATGTTCTTCCCGCGCGGCTTGAGACTGTACATCGTATAGAAACTCGCTACACTGTGAACATAGCTGTAGGGAACGTTCAGATAGTCAGCGCAGACCTTGATATCCTCTTTCGAGAGATACCGCTCCGGGTTGTTGTCCTGGAGATCATGCATGATATAGAGTATGTTGCTGAGGTTTGCTTCATACTTCTTGAGAATGCTTTCCCTGTCCAAGCCGTACCTCCTTTAGGTTCCTAGATGGCGAATTCCGAAACCGGGTGCCCGTTGACCACGTGCTCCACCACGATCTTTTTCGCCTTTTCAGCGCTAATGTTTCCATATACAACAGCAGGTTTCCCCTCTTCGAAGACCTCCACCATGGGCTCCTGGGAGGCAAGGCCTTTTTCGCCTGTCTGCGTCACGATAACATCCGTGAGATTCCGTTTTCCTACCTCTTCCACGAACGTTTTGAGCACGTCGCGCGCGCCGGCCGCGATGCCGCTCGTCCCCATACCCACGACAATCCTGATTCTTGCCTGTTTTTGCCTCAGTTCAACGTCTTTTTGCGCTTTTTCCCTGATTTTTTTGAGCTCTTCAAGATTCATTTGTCGGCCTCCTTATGGTTATAACAATTTATATGAAATCACATTTGCTCGTCAAGGTATTTGGTTAAAAAACCTATCACCTCCGGGTGATTAACAGGAACGTCCCCCAGTTCGTTCTTCAGCTCCTTCGTGGCCAGTAAAAAATCCTTTCCGTGAACGCGGTAGCGGAACGTGAAATCCACATCGGGATGACTGACTATGAGGACGAGGAAAGTGTCCTTTAGATTGCCCAGCGGCGGCAGGTCGGGATGGCCGGCATCAAAGACGGCCCTGATCAGGGTCCCCATACCCCGCTCACTTTGAAGGGCAAAACTCCCGCCCGTAGTTTCCGCGGTACCCTTGAGCAGCGGAATGCCCAGACCCACCTTTCTTCCCGTCTTTGTGGAGAAAAAAGGGTCCTGGACCTTCTGCGCCGTTTCGCGATCCATTCCGACACCGTCATCAGAAATAGCAAGAGCAAGGGTGTTCGCACCCGGGTCCTTATCAATGGTGACGGAAATGTTCTTTGCCTTTGCCGTAACAGAGTTCATAACGATATCCATTATATGGGAAGCAATATCCTCCATCATGACAATTTTTCTCTTTCCTTTTTTGCCATCACGCCGGCCCCCCGGACATTCCGTCGCCCAGAAGTTTAAGGGCGCTTTCGATATTTTCACAATCAGGTCTCTCCAGCGTCAGGACCGTCCTCCTCCTGCCGATATCGTCGGGGTAATGGGCGTCGGAAAAGGTCACGAAAGGGACCTTCTTTCGCATGATCAGGGGTGAAAGATCGCCTGCCCGGTCAAGATTGCGCACTTCAAGGGCATCCAGCGGGATATCGGCCGGGATGAAGCCGAGCTGGCTTATGATGCTGAATGTGGGGCTGTCGACATGTGACGCGATCGCTATCCCCCCGTGGGACTTTATCCAACCGGTCGCCTCTTCGATTGATATCTGCGCGGAGTTGATAAGCAGCCTTTCCTCGAAACGTACGATCTCATCGTCGGGATCGACGACGACCTGGTCCCCGTAAAAATCGGCGTCGTTGGGAACGGGCGGCAGAAGACCGTACACCATGGTCTGCAGCGAAAACGCCGTATCGTATTCATCAAAGATGGCGATAAGATGTATCTCCTCCCGGGTCTGCAGTTCCATGCCGGGAAGGACGACGAGCCCCGAGTTTGAGGCCGCCTCCCTGACGTAAGGAGCACATTCCGCCATGTTGTGGTCGGTGATGGCTATGATCTGCAACCCCGCTCCTTTTGCTTTCTCCACAATGACCCTCGGGGACATGTCCAGACTGCCGCAAGGCGATAAGGCTGTGTGTATATGAAGATCGCAGGCAAAATCTGGCAAATCCTCTCTAACCTCTCATCAGCTGGTTGTAGATGAGGCCCGATAGTTCGAACGCCGATCTGCTGCCCCTCAAGATGGCAATGCCTTCATCCTTTGCCTTTTCGATAAAGCTTTCCTCGAGGTCCAGTTTTCGCGGGATGACAATGGCAGCAACATCTTTCAGCTTTGCCACTCCGAGTATATTCACGTGCCGCTGAATGGTGATCCATACGGCATCGTCGTCAATATTGGCGATCACGTCGGAGAGCAGGTCGGAGGTGTACCCTGATATCACTTGCCTGTCAAGGTTTATCCCCCCTGTGAGAACTTCAAGGTTAAGCGCGGCTGCAAGGTCACGAACGGTCATTTTTTCCTCCACCATATATATAATTGTTATATATACCGGGACCGGCACGGGTGCTTAAGACGCGCCGGCCCTTCCATTCTGGCGTCAGTGCTTGCTGTTTCCCGTTTTCTTCGAATTGTCGCTCATCGACGGAGGGACTATGCGGGCAAGATCGAGAATCTCCTCCGCCAGTATCTTCACCTTCTCGCGCAGCTTTATGACACAGTCCGTTTCAAATGCAATCCCGCGGATTATATCTTCGGCAAGCGACCGGCAGCTTGGGGAACCGCAGGCCCCGCAATCAAGTCCTGGCAATTCGTTCGTTATATGATCGAGGCGCTCCATTTTCATGAGCGCACGGGAGACATCATCATCAAGGGTCATAATGGCTCTCGGTTCCACCGGTTCGGTGGAGGCGTAACGGTTTGACCGGTAGATCCTTTCGAGCTCCTTTTCGTCCAGATAGGCCTCTTTTGATCCGTAGCGCTTGATAAGGTCGCGAAGCCGTATACGCCCGACAAATAGGTTCTGGATATTGAGCGGTCCTCCCACACAGCCCCCAGTACAGGCCTGAAGCTCAATAAAATCGACGTCTTTGAGCTCTCCCCGCTCTATCTCTTCAAGGAGGCTCATAACGTTGTGTATTCCGCTGACGGCAAGGGTGGTCCCCGCATCGATGTTCTTCGATTCCCCCGTCACGTATCCCCAGGCCATGCCGAGCTTCGTTGCCCGCTGCTGCTCGGGCCCGCCCCCGGCGAGGTGCCTGTCCCCGAGGTGCCTGATGATATCCTTATATATAAGATTGACCCCGATAACACCGTTGACGGCGGAATGTTTCGTCGTCATTGGGTTTCTCATCTCGGTCACCTTTGCGGGACACGGCGAGATGAAGAAGGCGCCGATCTCTTCGTAGGGGATGCCGGTCTTGCGGGACGCCTCTTCCTTTGCGATGCGCGCCGCCACTTCCATGGGGGTCAGGAAAGGGGCCACCTGCTCCAGCAGGTCGGGGAATTTGATCTGCATGAGCCGCAGAACAGCCGGACACGCAGAGGAAAAAATAGGCCGCTTACCTTTATATTCCTTCAGATACTCGTGGACAACATATCCCACGATCTCCGCGGCCAGCGCCACTTCAAAAACCTCGTTAAACCCGATGCCCGAAAAAGCGCCGAAGACATCCTCGATGTCCACCTGTTCTTTGAACTGGCCGAAAAACGACGGGGAGGGGAGGGCAATGTTGTATTTATATTCCGCAAGCTTCTCAAGGGTATCTGTTACCGCGATCTTGGCGTGGTTAGGGCATTCGCGGATACATTCACCGCAGTCGATGCAGCGCTCCTGAACGATCATCGCCTTCCCTTCGCGGACCCTTATGGCCTCCATAGGACAGCGTTTGATGCAGTTGGTACAACCCTTGCATTTTTCCGTGTCCAGCGTAACGGAGTGAAAGTAACGGCTCATTGGCTCCCTGTCAATCTGCCTTGTCCCGGTTCAAGAAGTACACTCTGGCGTCGAGGGTTGTCCCTACGCCCACCTTCGATTCTATCTTCAGTTCATCAGAACACTGTTTGATATTGGAAAGACCCATCCCGGCGCCGAACCCCATCTCCCGCACCTCGTAGGATGCCGTCGAATACCCTTCCTTCATGGCAAGGTCAATATCCTCGATGCCGGCGCCCACATCCTCGGTACGTATGGAGATCGCCTCGGGGTCAACGTGAACAAAAAGCATCCCTCGGGTCGCATGTATGGCAACGTTCATTGCGGCTTCATAGATTATGATGGCGATCCTTTTTATAACATCCTGTTTGAGTCCGAGCTGTTGAAGCGTTTTCTTCACTCTTGATGCACACTCGCCGGCGATAAAAAAATCCTTCTCGCCAATCTCGAATTCCAGAGTGATCTGTGGTGTATACTGTAAGCTGTCGACCATGGTTAGATTCCGCTAACCGGGTTATTGCCTATCTCCTTTGATGCCCTTTTCATAAAGCCGGCCGCAGCAGTCGAATGTGAGAAGAGAGGTCGTGAGCATGGGGATATTGTTCTGCTCTCCGCTTTTGATGACTGACTGGTCAGGTTTTCTTCCGCCGACAAAAATGACGGCTTTCGCATCCATAACCTGCGCCGTATGGATGACATGGGCATTTGTGAGCGACGTGATAAGCAGTGAGTGGGGTTTTAAATAAAGGAGCATCTCGCTGATGAGATCGCAGGCGAAACAAATCCTGACCTTACGTTCAAGGCATTCATCGTCTCCACAGAGAATTTCGGCATCAAGCAAATTCTGGATCTCTTTTAACGTCATGCCGGTCTCAAACCTTTCGAACAACCACCCCGGGGTTGATCAGATCCCTCTTCGCACTTTGATCTCGCACACAGTCAAAGACCACCCGGAAAGATCTTGACCATTATATTAACAAACAAGCGGATCAATTAAGCTGAGAATGTACGAACACGCTTGTTCAGTATAGTGCATTTTCTTATCGAAGTCAAAGATACAAAGAACAAAAATATGACATTTTATTATTTTTTACTGGAAAACGTGGGGCGCCGGGAAACGGTGCGGATCTGTCCTGCTTTTCAGGGTTTCGATTTTCTCCCGAAGGGGATGCGGAGCTTTCTCATGCGGTGACGAAGGGTTCCAGGATTCACACCGAGGAGTTCGGCCGCGCCGCCGGTACCTTCCACCCTTCCTCCCGTCATCTCCAGGATGCGCCGTATGTGATCCGCCTCAACGTCCTGAAGTGCAAGAGGCCCCTTATCCACATAGGATGCTGCGTTGCTTTTATCCGGGGCGCTGCCGGAAACACTGAGGATCCCGTCAAAATTCAAGGGGTTATCGGCGGAAAGGATAAGGGCCCTTTCCACGGCGTTCTCGACCTCACGCACGTTCCCCGGCCAGTTGTACGCCATGAGGGCATCGATCGCACCCGGCGCAAGGGTCGGTATGTTATGGAGCACCATCTCCCGGGATTTCTTGCGGATAAAATGCTGTACCAGGGCCGGTATATCGTTCTTTCTCACCCTCAGCGGAGGCACTTCTATGGGGAACACCTTTATACGGAAAAAGAGATCACCCCGGAAATCGCCCTCCTCCACCATCTTTTCGAGGTCCCGGTTGGTCGCCGAGATGATCCTGATATCGATCTTGACCGGCTCCGTGCCGCCCACCCTCTCTATTTCCTTTTCCTGGAGCACCCGAAGGAGCCTTACCTGGGCGTGGGGAGGAAGCTCGCTGATCTCATCGAGAAAGATGGTGCCGCCGTGGGCGCGTTCGAAACGTCCTCTTTTTCTCGCAAGGGCACCTGTGAAGGCCCCTTTTTCGTGACCAAAAAGTTCGCTGTCGATAAGCGACTCCGGTATTGCCCCGCAGTTCACCTTTACGAAAGGTCCGCTATAGCGCGGCGACAGGTTGTGTATGGCATTGGCGATGACCTCCTTGCCGGTCCCCGTTTCGCCGACAAGCAGAACGGGGCTGGCGAGCGGCGCCACCTTCCTCACGCTCTCCATAACATTCCTGAGACCGAAATCGGCCCCGACGATCTCAACGGTGTTCTTCCGCAGTTCATCTCTGAGGTAGCTGTTGTCATCAGCAAGAAGGTCCTTAAGATCGGTGACCTCGTGATGTCTGCGGCTGTTTGCCAGCGCAATCGCCGCCGGTTCATTAACAAGCGACCAAAGGCGGACGTGGTCTTCAGTGTACCGTCCGGCCCCCGCTGCCCTGACGCCGAAGGCGCCCACATATTTGCCGTCAATGATAAGCCTCCCAAGCATCATCGAACATTCGTCCCAGCCGAGATTCCGTGCGATCCTGCCGAGGATGGGATCGTCGAAGACATTTTCGGCGATACGGACCCGCGGCCGACGGTAAGCCTCTTCGATCTCCTGCCTGAGCTCCGGGGGCAGGTGCGTCTTATCCATCCTCGTGACTCCCCCGTTCTCGTTCGCCGTTGCAACCACATCAACGGTACCGATGGCAGGGTCATATATGATAAGGATCAGTTCGTCGGCAGGCATGATATTACGGACATACAGAAAACACTGCCACAGGGCATTCTCGAGGTCGAGGGTCCCGCAGATCCTGAGGGTCATTTCACGAAAGAATTCATTCTCGTCGGCATTCATCACCTGAAGTGGCCTCCTATATCTATCATATACGATAGTATAAATTATAACTGACAAATATACCAGTACATTTCCGTCATATTTAACAGCAATTCTGGCAAATATTTGTATCTTAATAATATCATTAACAGTTTTTTTTGGCACACTCTGTGCTAAAGAAAAGACAAGAAAAAAACATGGAATGGATAGAGATCATACGCCTGAGAACACAGCCCGATGTCGAGAAGCCAGTCATCGAATGGCTCAAGGGACTCGTCCAGAATATCAAGGACACCCCGGGGCTTAACGAGGCAAAGGTCTATTGTCATGCGGCGGTTCCCGGAGATGTCAGCTTTCACATCCGCTGGAACAAGCCTGAGGCAACCTTATCGGAAAGCGAGATCGGCCTGATGGTGGCTGAATCGCTCAATAAATACGGCATCCTCGACCACACAGTGTGGTTCATGCAGGGAAATAACGGCAAAAGCGCAGACCATAAATGAAGAGAACAGTGATTGAGAGAACATATGCTGCAGCTGAAATATCTTCAATATTTACGGAAAGAAAGGCAAGAGAAACGAAAAACCTTCTTTTCCTTTTATATAATGTGAGTGAGGGGACGTAACGAATGACCAGATTGCTCTTGAACACGCTAATTTTCTCGCTGCTGCTCATATTGTTTGCCTCCCTGGGAGTAAACGGGGTCATGACCTCTATTCCCTCTGATTCTGAACTGTCCCACTCCCAATCCTACAGCGGCTTCGCCCCTCTCCTACCGGCAAAACATCCCACCGTTGCCGGCAAGGATCCCAACTCGTGCGCCCTATGTTGCGTCCCCAACTCACAAATATTTTTTGCAATATTGACCTGAACACAGCTTCACGATACCATCACCCCCCTTATATGTTTTTGCACAGCCCCCGGCGCCTCCCGGGGGCAACCCCTTTTTAAAGACCGTTCCACGTTCAAAGTTCCATGTTCAAAGTTTAAAAACTTTCTTTGCCCCATCTGTGATAATTGATTCTTTTTCTTTTCCGTGGAACATGGAACGTTTTTAAAAAAAATCTTGACTCATTAAGGAGTATTAGATATATTTTTATCGATATAAGATTATAGATAGTATTTTATCTAAAAAGGACGGAGGTATGAGTATGACAAACATGGAAGACAAGAACGATCTTCCGACAAAACCCATCCCCGAACCGACCCTGAGGCGATTACCCGTCTATTACCAGTACCTGAAAAAGATCAAGGATGAAAAGAAAGGTGATTTCATTTCATGCACGCAGATCGGCAATGATCTGAGCATCCTCCCCATACAGGTGCGCAAAGACCTGGAGGTCACCGAAGCCGTGGGCAAACCGAAACTGGGCTACGGCATAGAGGAGCTCATCACCGTTATCGGGGACTTCCTCGGGTGGAACAACACGAAAGATGCCTATCTCGTCGGCGTCGGTCATCTCGGCACTGCGCTTCTCGGCTTTGAAAGGTTCAGAGAACACGGTCTCAATATCATAGCCGCCTTCGATATCGACGCCGAAAAGATAGGCCAGACGGTCCACGGGGTCAGGGTCTTCCACATCAAGAAGCTTCCTGACATGGTAAAACGCATGGGCATCAAGATCGGCATCCTCACGACCCCCGCTTATTCTGCGCAGGATCTGACCGATAATATGGTTAAGGCGGGGATCAAGGCCATCTGGAATTTTTCCCCGGAGAAGGTAAACGTCCCACCGGGCATTATCGTCCAGCACGAAAACCTCGCGGCATCCCTGGTGGTTTTATCGAAAAAACTGGCGTTGACATTGAAAGCTCAATTGAAGGATGAGGTGAATGATGGAAACAATGAGAAAATTTGAACGGATCTGTGAGATCGTCGACGGCAACCAGCGCAGTGCTGCCCGACTGATACCCATTCTCCAGGCCGTGCAGGCCGAGTACAGGTACCTGCCAGAAGAGATACTCACGTTCGTGGCGACATCGCTCGGCATCTCCCCTGCGCGGGTCTTCGGCGTGGCGACCTTTTACTCCCTCTTTACTCTCAAACCCAAGGGCAAATACCTGATAAGGGTCTGCAACGGCACGGCATGCCACGTGAAGGGCTCCATGAACCTTTACGGGACCATCGTGAAAAAACTCGCCCTTCGTGAAGGCGAGGACTCCACCCACGACATGCTCTTCACCGTGGAAACGGTGAACTGCCTCGGGGCGTGCGGCCTGGCGCCGGCCATGGTCATCAATGACACGGTCTACGGCCAGCTCACGCCGGAGCGTGTATCGGACATCATCGACGAGATCGTTCTCAAGGAGGCTCAGAATGAACCTGACACTCACGGGGCTTAAAAAGATCAGCAGTGATTTCCTTGGATGGAGCACATCCGTTTCGCACAGGGTGCTCGTGTGCGCAGGAACGGGATGCCTTGTCAACGGCTCCCTCAAGGTGTACAACGAATTCGTCAAGGCGATCGGCGACAGCGGGCTCAACGCGTTGGTGGAACTCAAAAAGGAAGAGGACGAGGGCGTCTTCGTTTCAAAGACGGGATGCCAGGGCTTCTGCCAGATCGGGCCCCTCGTTACCATCCTCCCCGAAGGCATCTTTTATACAAAGGTAAAACCGGAAGACGTTCCCGAGATCGTGGAAACAACGATAAGAAAGGGTGCCGTGGTGGAAAGGCTCCTCTATGTTGAACCCGATACACAGAAAATCTGTCATAAAAAAGAAGAGATCCCCTTTTACCAGAAACAGCGTCGTTTTGTTCTGAACAACTGCGGCGCCATCGATCCCGAGGACATCAGGGAATATATCGCAAAAGGCGGGTACGGACAAGCGGTCCGGGCCTGCACCGAAATGACCTCCGAGGATATCTGCGAACTCATTTTCGCCTCTGGCCTGCGCGGCCGCGGCGGCGGCGGTTTTCCCTCGGGTCGCAAATGGGACGCGGCACGCCGTGAGACAAACGATAAGAAATATGTTATCTGCAACGGCGATGAAGGCGATCCCGGAGCGTTCATGGACATGGGCATCATGGAAGGCAACCCTCACAGCGTCATCGAAGGCATGATCATCGCGGCCCGCGGCATCGACGCCGACGAAGGCTACATTTACGTCAGGGCGGAGTACCCGCTGGCAGTCAAGCGCCTGCGCAAGGCCATAGAGGACGCATACCGCATGGGCCTTCTCGGAAAAGACCTCTTCGGATCGGGACACACGTTCAACCTCACCGTCATGGAGGGCGCGGGCGCCTTCGTCTGCGGAGAGGAAACGGCGCTCATCGCCTCCATCGAAGGTAAGCGCGGCATGCCGTCACCCAAACCTCCCTACCCTTCGCAGAGCGGGCTCTGGGGTAAACCGACAATCATCAACAACGTGGAAACCCTCTCCCAGGTTCCGCTTGTCCTGGCCATCGGCCCCGACGGCTACCGGAAGATGGGGACCAAGGATTCCCCGGGAACGAAGACATTTGCCCTCACCGGGCATGTAGCCAATTCGGGGCTCATTGAAATGCCTTTCGGTTCCACCCTTCGGGAGATCATCTACGGCGTCGCCGGAGGCATGACATCGGACACGGGCAAGGCGGTGAGTGACGGCTTCAAGGCCGTCCAGATCGGCGGCCCGTCCGGGGGATGCCTTACCCGCGACCACCTGGACCTGCCCATCGACTTCGACTCTTTGAAGGGCGTTGGTGCAATGGTCGGTTCGGGCGGCCTCGTCGTCATGAACAAGAACACCTGCATGGTCAGCGTGGCGCGTTTTTTCATGCAGTTCACCCAGCACGAGTCGTGCGGCAAATGTGTGCTCTGCAGGGAAGGGACGAAACAGATGCTGGCCCTGCTTGACGACATCATTGAGGGACGGGCAACAATGGAAACCCTGGACCTCCTGGAAGACCTCGCTGCCGCTGTCCAGAAAGGGTCTCTCTGCGGGCTCGGCAAGACCGCGCCGAACCCGGTACTGTCCACAATGAAACATTTCCGTGACGAATACGTGTCACACGTGCGGGACAAGCGCTGCCCCACGGGAAAATGCAAGGCCCTCGTGAGGCTCACCATCGACGAAGACCTCTGCAAGGGCTGTACGCTATGCGCGGCGAAATGCCCCGTTGGCGCCATATCGGGGGAAAAGGGCAAACCCCACCGCATCGATCAAAGCATATGCAGAAAATGTTATATCTGCGTGGAAGTCTGTAAATTCAACGCGATCAAAGGAGACTAATAAAATGAACGGCACCTTCGTCCTCATCGATAATAAAGAGATCCCCATCGAGAACGAGCAAAACCTCCTGGAACTCATCAGGAAGGCCCGGATCGACCTTCCCACCTTCTGTTACCATTCGGAACTGAGCATTTACGGCGCCTGCAGGCTCTGCATGGTACAGGTGGAAGGCATGGGCCTCGTTCCCGCCTGTTCCACCCCGCCGGCCAACGAAATGAAGGTGAGCACCAATACCGAAGAGATACGGAAGATGCGCAGGATCATCGTGGAACTCCTGCTCGCCAACCACAGCCAGAACTGCCCCACCTGCCAGAAAAGCACCACCTGCCAGCTCCAGGCACTTGCACGGCGCCTCGGCATAACAAAGATACGATTCAGGAACCAGCTCAAGGAGGTCCCCCTCGACGAATCGTCACCGTCCATTGTGAGGGACCCCAACAAGTGTGTCCTCTGCGGCGACTGCGTCCGCATCTGTTCAGAGGTGCAGTCCGTCGGGGCCATCGACTTCGCCTACAGGGGGGCGCAGACCGTTGTCATACCTTCCTTCGGAAAGGCCCTCGACAAGGTCGAGTGTGTCAACTGCGGCCAGTGTGTCCGCGTCTGCCCCACAGGAGCTCTGACCCCGAGATCAGAGGTGGATGAGGTGTGGAACGCCATTCACGACCCCTCCAAGATCGTCGTTGCCCAGGTGGCACCTGCTGTAAGGGTGGCCATCGGGGAAATGTTCGGCCTCCCGCCCGGGACCACAACAACGGGCCAGATCGCGGCGGCACTCCGGGCGGTCGGCTTCGACAGGATATACGACACATCCTTTACCGCGGACCTCACCGTGCTGGAAGAGAGCAGCGAATTTATAAAACGCGTCACCGCCGGCGACAGGATCCCCCAGTTCACATCATGCTGCCCGGCATGGGTCAAGTTCGTAGAACAGTACTATCCCGAATTTGTGGACCATCTTTCAAGCTGCCGCTCTCCTCAGCAGATGTTCGGCGCCCTCGCCAAAGAGATGCTCTCCAGCGAGCTCGGCGTAAATCGCGAGGACATCGTCGTCGTCTCAATAATGCCCTGCACTGCCAAAAAGTTCGAGGCCAAGCGGCCGGAATTCGAAAGCGATGGAGTGCGCGATGTGGACCACGTACTCACCACCCAGGAGTTCGGACGGATGATCGATGAGGCTGGCCTGCATTTCAAGGAACTGGGCCCGGAATCGTTCCATCTGCCCTTCGGCTTCAAGACCGGCGCCGGCGTGATATTCGGCAATTCCGGCGGCGTGAGCGAGGCCGTCCTTCGCTACGTCAGCGAAAAACTGACGGGGCAGAAACATGACGCCTACGAGTTCACCTCTGTCCGTGGCGAAGAAGGCATCCGCGAGGCAAAGCTCTCCGTTGCGGGCAAGGAATTCACCCTTGCCGTCGTGAGCGGCCTCGGCAACGCACGGAAGGCCCTCGAGATGATAAGATCCGGGGCGGCGCATTACGATTTTGTCGAGGTCATGGCATGCCCCGGCGGCTGTGTCGGCGGCGCAGGCCAGCCGGTCTTCAGCGACACCGCCGTGCGAAGGAAGAGGACCAGGGGCATCTACGAGAACGACCGGATGCTGGAACTCCACAAGTCCCAGGACAACCCGTACATCACGGAACTTTACCAGAACGTCCTCGGTGACGTGGGAAGCCCAAAGGCCCATAAGCTCCTCCACACGAGCTACCGCACGAGGAAGCGCATTTTTGACGAAGATGTGGACATAAGCGCCGGCGGCGAAAAAAGCGTCGACGTCAGCGTCTGTTTCGGCACCAGCTGTTTCCTTAAAGGCTCCCAGAAGCTCCTGCGTGATATACTTGTACATATACGTTCGAACGGTATCGGTGCCAGGGTGAACGTAAAGGCATCGTTCTGTTTTGAGAAATGCGACAAGGGACCGACCATCAAGGTCGGCAACCGCATCATTGAAGGCTGCACCATAGAAAAGGCCATAGAGGCCATTAAACGCGAGGGGGTGGACCTCGCTGAAGAGGTAAGGCAGGATGCTTGAATCATCAAAACCCCAGATCGTCTTTACACTGACGGCCCGGTGCCGGGACTGCTACCGGTGCCTGCGCGCCTGTCCCGTCAAGGCCATCCGCATGCAGAACGGCCAGGCATATGTGGATGAAAAACGATGCATCGCCTGCGGCACCTGCATCCGAGAATGCCCACAGCAGGCAAAGACCTTTCGCAATGACATAAACATCGCCCAGAGCCTCATCGACGAAGGTCATTTCGTCGCCGCCAGCATCGCCCCTTCGTTTTCCGCCGTCTTCAACAAATGGCAGCACTCAAGGCTCGCTTCGGCGCTTCGCGCCCTTGGCATCCGCTACGTGGGGCAGACATCCCACGGCGCATACCAGATATCACTCGAGTCCCAGAGGCTCGCCGAAGGAGACAAGACCAGGCCCCACATCGCCACGGCGTGTCCCGCCCTCATCAACTACATTGAAAAATACCAGCCGGAACTGGTAGATTACCTCCTGCCCCTCGTATCCCCTATGGTGGCACACGCCAGGCTTCTCAGAGAAAAGCTCGGCAAGGACATCAAGGTGATCTTCATCGGCCCCTGCGTGGCGAAGAAATCGGAATTGAACCGGCCCGAGGTGGCCGGCGTTGTCGACTGCGTCCTCACCTTCAAGGAGCTCAACCTGTGGCTTGAACAGAAGGGCATTGACCTTTCCATGTGCGAAGAGAGCAACTTCGATGAAAAGCCCGTCCACAAGGCACAGCTCTACCCCCTGCCGGGAGGGCTCATCAAAACAGCAGGGCTCAAGGATGACGGGCTGAACCTCAAGCTTCTGCGCGTCGACAGCATCCAGGGCGTCCGCGAGCTCCTCAACGGCATCGGCGAAGGATCCGAGCACGCCCTCATCGAACCGCTTTTCTGCAGCCAGGGGTGCATCAACGGCCCCGGCATTGACCCCGGCAAGAACCTTTTCGAACGCAGGCGCGACATCATCGAATACAACAGGGAAACCAAATCAATCTCGATCGCCCCCGAGGCCGCTGACAGCGGGCTCTTCAAGGCAGCCTTCAGGAAGACCGACAGCGGGAGTTCCCCGGGCAGCGTTACCGAAGAGCAGATACAGCAGATCCTGGCACGTACCGGCAAACAGGACCCGGAACAGCAGCTCAACTGCGGTGCCTGCGGTTACGACAGCTGCCGCGAGAAGGCCATCGCCGTCGCGCTGGGGATGGCGGAGCCGGAAATGTGCATCCCCTACATGAGACGCCTTGCGGAGCGCCGCACCGACCAGATCTTCAGCACCACGCCCAACGGCGTGATCATGCTCGACGGGGAGCTCAATATCCTCGGTATGAACCCCGCTTTTAAAAGCTTTTTCTCCTGCAGCGACGTGATCCTGGGAAAGCACATATCATACCTCATGGATCCCGCCCCGTTCGAAAAGCTTATATCGGGGATGGAGGAGAAAATGGACATAACCATCTTCCACCGCCCGTACAATCTCCTGTGCCGCGAACTCCTGTACATACTGAAGGAAGAAAAACAGATCGTCGGGATCTTCATCAACATAACGAGTCAGCAGGAGCACGAAAAGAAACTCAAGGAGATACGCTCCCAGACTGTCGAACAGGCGAACGAACTCCTCGAGCACCAGATCAAAATGGCGCAGAACATTGCACAGTTCCTGGGTGAAAGCACCGCCCGCGGTGAGGAACTGGTGCGCAAACTGATGAGCCTGAGCGAGGGCGATGAAAACACCTCCCGATGAATCGAGGAAATACATCGAGATCGCAAACTCCCAGGCCGCCAAGAGACCGGGCGGGATCTGCGGCGATTTCATCATAACGGAACGAACGTCCGAGGCAACGACGACAATTGTGGCAGACGGGATCGGCACCGGCATCAAGGCAAGGGTCGCTGCCGTCATGTGCGCATCGCGTCTGATGGAGCTCATCCGCGTCGGTTTCACCCTGCGCGAGGCGTGCTACAAGATCGTCGACACCATGCACGCGGCGCGCACGACGGATATCCCTTTCTCCGCTTTTTCGGTCTGCCGCGTACTGGTGAGCGGCCACGCCACAGTCATGTCCTACGAAATACCATCCCCCATTCTCATCAACAACCGGCTTGCCGCGTACCTGCCGAAACAGCGTGTCTTTCCCATGGGCCTGGAGATGGTGGGCGAGGTCAACTGTATGCTCGAATACGGTGACGGCATCATCATGGTCAGCGACGGCGTGAGCCAGGCCGGCCTCGGCCAGCAATACCGCATGGGTTGGGGCATCCAGGGCGCCTGTGACTTTATCAACGGCCTGCTTGTTCAGGGCACACAGATGAAAGACATACCCCAGAAGATCATCGCGAACGTAAGGGAGATCTCGGGTGCCACATACGGCGACGACACAACATGCAGCCTCCTGCTTTGCCGCGAAGCGCACGTTCTCAACATCCTCACCGGGCCGCCTGCCAGGAAATCGGATGACGGTAAGGTTGTAAAGGAATTCATGGAAACGAAGGGAACGAAGATCGTCTGCGGCTCGACAACAGCGGAGATCGTCGCCCGCAACCTCGGGGTGGCCATCGACATCAAAGACGTTTCAAATGCCTACCATAAACCGCCATCTTATGATATAAAAGGCATAGACTATTCGACGGAAGGTGCGATCACCTTAAACCAGGTGTACAACATCCTGGGCGAGGCACCCGAAAAACTTGAATCTGATTCGTCCGTTTCAGACCTTTACCGGTTTTTTCACACCTCCGACACGATCAACTTCCTCGTTGGAACGGCAGCAAATCCGGGACACGAACACATAGTCTTTCGGCAGATGGGGGTATACCCCAGAGACGTTATCGTCAGGCTCCTCGCGGAAAAACTCAAGGCCATGGGGAAGCTGGTGAATATTATATATTTGTAACAGGGGCTCGCAAAGGGCGGTTTGAACTTACACCGCCCTCCCCGGTATAACACGAAGGAGGATTCAATGACAGCAGGAGCACCAATCGATTTTTTCAACGCGGCAGATTATTTCGTTGACCGCAACGTCCGCCAGGGGCGGGGACATAAAACAGCGGTCTTCACGGAATACCGGAACTATACGTACAACGATATCCACAAGATGACAAACAAAACGGCAAATGCATTTCGCGAACTGGGAGTGAGCGTCGACGACCGTATCCTGATGCTTATGCTTGACGTACCGCAGTTCTACGCGGTCTTCTGGGGCGCCATCAAGATTGGCGCCGTCCCCATCCCCGTCAACACCATGCTGACCCCAGAGGATTACGAGTATTACCTGAATGACAGCCGCACAAAGGTCCTTGTCATTTCAGAACAGCTCCTTCCCCTCGTGACACAGATAAAGGGCGACCTTTTATACCTCAGGGACCTCGTGATCATATCCGAGGTAGCAGGCGCCTATATCCCGTTCAAACAAAAATACCGCCACGCGCCGGAGACCCTGAAGACCGAGTTCACCACAAAGGACGATGTCTGTTTCTGGCTCTACAGCTCAGGTTCCACCGGTTCCCCCAAGGGTGCCATCCATTCCCAGTACGACATGGTGGTCACATCCGAATCTTTCGCCAAGGGGGTCCTGGGCATCAATGAGGACGACATCGTCTTTTCCGCGGCGCGGCTCTTTTTCTCCTACGGCCTCGGCAACGGCATGTATTTCCCAATGTCCGTGGGCGCCTCGGCGGTCTTGAACCCCCAGGCCCCCAGCCCGGAGAACGTCTTCAGGCACCTCGAAAAATTCCGTCCCACCGTTTTCTTCGGCGTGCCCACGCTCTACGGCCAGATGCTCGAATACAAGGCGAAACAGGACAAGCAGCAGGGTGTAAAGGGCGGCCCCAACGACCAGCACGAGCTTTCGTCGGTGAGGATCTGCGTGTCCGCCGGCGAGGCGCTGCCGACAGACATATTCGAGCGCTGGAAAAAGCGCTTCGGCATCGAGATCATCGACGGCATCGGCTCCACGGAAATGCTCCACATCTTTCTAAGCAACCGCCCGGGCGATATCAAGCCGGGCTCCACGGGAAAACCCGTCCCCGGCTACGAGCTGAAGCTTGTCGGCGATGACGGCCAGGAAGTTCCCAGAGGCGAGATCGGCACCCTGCACGTCAAGGGCGACAGCGCGGCCCAGCAATACTGGCGCAAGCGCGACAAGACGCGCACCACCATGCAGGGCGAATGGGTCAACACGGGCGACAAGTACTATGTTGATGAAGAAGGCTACTACTGGTGTGCCGGCCGTGCCGACGACATGCTGAAGGTCGGCGGCATCTGGGTCTCACCCGTCGAGGTCGAGAACTGCCTCAGTCAGCACCCCGCCGTTCTTGAATGCGCCGTCGTGGGCGCCCCCGATGAAAAAAACCTCGCCAAACCGAAGGCATTCGTGGTGCTCCGGGAAGGCTTCGAGAAATCGGAAGAGCTCAAGGAAGAAATGAAAAAGTGGGTCCTCGACAGGCAGGCCAAGTTCAAATACCCGCGGTGGGTGGAATTCGTTGACCAGCTCCCCAAGAGCGCAACGGGCAAGATACAGCGTTTCAAATTGAGATAAAAAAGCTTCTTAGTCCCGGGATTTCATCGTTTCAGATGAATATCCTGTTGAAAAACCCCTCCCGTCTTAACAGACCCGGAGGGGTTTTCTTTGCCGGTGACCGTACCGCCCCGAAAAAAGGCCCGCAGCTGAAAAAGCAAAATGGTCTTGCCTGTCACATACGTTAGTAAAAGTATTAACTGACAAATATATCAGTACATTTCCATCATATTTCACGGCAATTTTTGTGAGTATACATATCTATACGATTTTATTAAGAATATTATTTGGCACAGGAAATGCTCTAACATGATCAAGGCAAATACTGTTGAACGGACCTCATAATAAGGCGAAAGGAGTAATTGTTATGAAAAAGGATGCTTCGAACGAGAAAGCCGAAAGAACAGAAACAAAAAAGGAAGTGGCTGCCCTGAACAGGCGCGATCTCTTGAAAACTTCACTCGGTTTCGGGGCCATTGCGGCAGCCGGAGCTTTGGGCCTTCATTTTTCCGGCAGCAAGGCAGAAGCGGCCCCGCTTCGTCAAATGCCGAAAAAGTGGGATGAAGAATACGATGTCGTGATAATCGGTTCCGGCTTCGCCGGCCTCGCCGCTGCCGCAGAGGCAGCAGCAGCCGGTGCGAAGGCCGTCATACTCGAGAAAATGCCCACATACGGGGGCAACTCGATCATAAACGGCGGCGTGTACGCGTCCTGGGACGATGAATACCATCTGCGTCAAAAATTGAACCTTGGCAATGACAGCCCTGAACAGCACAAGACGGACACACTCAAGGGCGGCGATTTCTATGGTTTTCCGGAACTCGTGGATATACTCACGAAGGGAGCGACACCGGCGCTTAACTGGATGATCGACAAAGGAGGCCTCAAGATCAGGGAGGCGGTCACAAGGGCCGGCGGACACAGCGCCTACAGGACCCATACCTGCGTTGAAGGCGTGGGGCGCGGTTTCACGGAAGCCATCAAGAAAATTGCCGAAGGAAAAGGGGCAAAGATAAGGCTGAAAACCAGGGTCACCTGGATCTGGCGGAAAGATGTCAACAGTCCTGTAGCAGGCGTCGAAGTGGAGACCGCAAAGGGAAAGAAGAACATCAGGATAAAGAAGGCTCTCATACTTGCTTCCGGCGGTTTCAGCAGGGACATCGAGATGCGCAAGGCGTTCAATCCGGGGATAGTCCCTGAATTCAACTGCACCAATCACCCGGGCGCAACAGGTGAGATCCTCCGCTTTGCCCAGTCGATCGGTGCCGATTCCCTGCAGCTCGCTTTCATCCAGTTGTATCCCTTCGCAGAACCGGAAACCGGGATCCTCGACACACCCGCCGTCTATCCCTTCAATGGTGTCGGCTACGGCCTCGTATATGTGAGCAAGGAAGGCAAGAGGTTCGTCAACGAACTTGAACGGCGCGACGTATGCTCCTATGCCCAGATCAAACTCGGGCAAAAACCGACCTACTCCATATTCAACGACAAGATGGTCATTAAGATGGGCGGTTCAAAGGAAGAGGTCGAGAAAGGGATCAAGAAAGGACGCTTCATCAAGGCCGCAACAATAGCCGAACTGGCGGGAAAGCTGAAAATACCGGCCGACGCCCTTCAGGCGACAATAGCGAAGCACAACCAGTATATCAAGGACGGCAAAGACCCCGAACAGAACAAACCGATGACGAAGAGCATGATCCCTCTCGAAGAGGGCCCTTTTTACGGCGTGGCCCAGTGGCCCGCCGTGCACCACACCATGGGCGGCCTGAGAATAAACAAGGATGCCCAGGTCATAGACATATGGGGCGACCCCATACCGCGCCTTTATGCTGCCGGCGAGGTGGCCGGCGGCGTCCACGGGTCGAACCGCCTCGGGAGCAACGCCATTCCCGACTGTGTTGTCTTCGGCAGAATAGCCGGGCTCAACGCGGCAAAGGAAAAGTGATAAATTATATGCCGGGAAGGTAATGCGGGGACCAAAACCCCGCCTCCCCTTCCCGCAATGTGAGTCATGGGACGTGACGAATGAATAGATCTCTTTTGAACACACTGGTCATCACGCTGTTCCTCGTATTGATAACCGATGCGGGGTACTCCGGAGCAACTTCCAAACCCTCGGTCCCCAAACAATCCTGCCATCAATGTCACAACGAATTCACCCCTCTCTTGCCGGCAAAACATCCCACCGTTGCCGGAAAAGATATCAGTTCGTGCACATCATGTCACGTCCCTGACTCACAAAACAAGGCAAAACCGGAACCCTATTCATCAAAGCTTCACCTGTCCCACATGCAGCAGAACGCCAAATTGGACTGCATGACGTGCCACATCTGGCAGCCAGGCAAGTCCTTTGGGCTGAAAGGAACAAAAATATCTTTTGGCGCCCTTTCAAAAGAAGGTATGGAACAGATCAAAAGGGTCTTTGATTCCTGGGCCGCTTCAAAACATCTCGACGCACACCATGGTAAAAAGAACATCACATGTTCCGGCTGCCACGAAGCAAAGCTGCCGGAGAAAGGTGATTCTGTCGAAAACGACCGCTGCCTCGCCTGTCATGGAGACTTCGAAAAGCTTGCGAAAAAAACTGAACCCAAAGATTTCCCCGACAGAAACCCGCACAAGTCCCATCTCGGCAGCATCGATTGTGCCGTATGCCACAAAGCCCACGGGCCGTCAAAATCCTATTGTCTCGATTGCCATAAGAAATTCGATATGAAGATCCCCTTCGGGGATGCCCCGGCAGACCCAAGGGCTGCGGCAGGCGGCAAGGTAAAATAAGGAGGTATTCACATGTTTGGTCTAGGCATGCCGGAACTCATCATTATCATGGTGATCGTCCTTATGGTCTTCGGCGCGGGCAGGCTCCCGGAAATCGGGGGGGCTATCGGGAAAGGGATCAGGAGTTTCAAAAGGTCTGTTGACGGTCCCGATGCGGCTGAGGTCACCGAAAAAAGCGCCACCCGCGGAAACAAGGCGTCCTGACGGCATATTCGGTTTGAGCGCTCATTCAGGCATCCAGGCCGCTTTTCATCGTTGTATCACGGCCTGCCATGTCAGCGGCTCCGGCAACCAGGGACATTTCATTTCACCTTTCACCGCTTTCATATCCGAGGCGAGAATGCCTGTGTAGGTGCAGTTTCCCTTAGGGTGCTCACGTACAACGGTAACCTCATTCCCCTTGATATCAATCTTGAGCGTTGCGTTCACCTGACGTTTGTCGGGAAGGGTCCATACCGCATCAAAGGTCTTACTGTTGTCCTTTCTCGTCCAGACCCCCTTCCTCTGTCCCTCTTCTTGATCCCATACCTGTCCCAGGGCATCGTTCTCATAGTTTTTCAGGAACTTTTGGAAGGCGGCGCAGGTCTTGTTCGGCGCGGGATCGATATTACACCCGCACGAAAAATCCTCCCACTTGCGATGTTTGCAGGTTTCCTTTTTAACGTGTGAACGGACACCATGCTTCATGCACGTCCGCTGCGCCTCGGTGTAGCTCGACATTGGTATGAATGTCTCGCCCGTGTAATAGAACACCGTCGGAGCCACCGACATGTGACGGACAAAGGTCGGCTGCCATTTGTCGTGCCTGCACTCTGCTGAAAAAAGCGGCGGGGCGACAAAAAGTAAAAGCAAAAGAGAAACACAAATGACACTGAAAATGCTGTTGCTCTTCATCATTTCCTCCCCGGACCTCAATGAAGCTTAAAAAAAGGTAATATTCTCCCGCGCGGGACCTGTATAAAAAATCGATCTTTTTGCGGGACGATAACAAGGATGTTATCAGATAGCGCGCCTGACGTCAATGGCGGACTTGCCGCCGCACAGCGCCCTCCCTTAAATTATCTTGCGGCTTGCGGGGATGCCCCTTTACGGCCGCGAAGCATCGGCAGCAGTAAAATTATGGCGGCGGCGGCTATAAGATGCTTCAATGTATGTCCGCTGATAAAACCCAACCGGGTAAAGACTGCTGAGTCATAAATTTCGAGCGCTTTTGCGCACCCGTATATCGCAATAACGAAGAGGAGATATGCCCCTTTCGTATAGCGCGGCGGAAAAAGGGCGAGCATGAGGGGAATGGCGATCATGGGATAGAACTGCATGAAAATATAAGGCCGAAGGTCGCCATGCCCTGCCTGCTGTGTCGTGTACCAGTAAGCAACGCTGCAAACACCTGTAATGACAAGAGGCAAAAGCATCAGGAGTCCGGCTTTCACATTGATCCGTTCCGCCGCCGTTACTGACAGAAAAGAGGCAAAGATGAGCGTCATGGGCAGCCTGTCCCATAAAAGCGTGCCGTCCGAAGGGGCCAGGTGATAATACGACGACCCGAAAGCGGTCAGGGCAACACCCAAAAAAAGAACGGCGTAGGGCCACCGCTCCAACGGATCGATAAAAAAGGCCCCCCTTGCAGTCCACCCCGGGAACGCGGTAATGAACATCCCGAGGACACCGGCGGCAAAAAACCCCGCATTGGAGACAACGTTCATGAAATTGGGAACACCAGGGAGGCTGCGCTCGTCTGCAAAATGATGGTATGACTGCGGCTGGCTGACGGGAGGAAGAAGGCACAGGATGATGACGGACACAACGGTCACCGCTATAAGGACGATGATCCTGCCCCCGGTCTCCCCCCGCTTCCCTTCCAGGGCGGAAACATCCCCGGTGCCTTCTTTCATGGATCGGTCCCTTCACCCGCCGCCGGCCCGGAGCGCCGCGCGAAGATAAAATGGACAGCACCGGCGATGAGCACGGGAACAAAAAGGATAACGGGCAGGGTGGTATCGTTGATGAGGTACCCGCCCATCCCGCCGTCAAGGTCCGCCACGCCAAAGCGGCCGTGGTGACGGAAATAGGTCAGCGCCATATCATGCATCACTTCCGAAAAATAAAGGAAGGCAATAACGATCGTATAAACCGATTCGACAAAGAAAAGGACGGGTATCCACCATCCTTTTCTGCCGGAGCGCAGGCATTTCCATATCAGCAGCGGCACGACCGCGCCGGGCACGAGAAGGACCAGCACTATCCAGTAGTTCGGGCGCATATCGAGAGGGAGCAGGGCGTGTATGTAATAGACGCAAAGGAGGGCGAACATTAAAAAGACCGTGACCGTCTTGATCCATATCAAAAGGAAGAACATCTTCCGCGCCATGGATCACTCCTCCTTCTTTTGAACCTTTTTGACCGCATCGCGCAGGTAAATGACCATCTCCATGTTCTTTGCCGCCATGGCGACATCAAGGGGCGTGGAACCTGCCGGGAATATCGCCCAGTCACGGGTGGTCCGTGCCCCGATGTCTGCACCGCGGAAAACAAGGATGTCGGCGGTCTCCGGGGCGCCTTCAAAGGCGGCCCAGTGCAGGGGTGTCCAGCCTGACGAGTCACGGGCGTTCACGTCGGCCCCGTGGGCCAAAAGCAGAAAAACAAACTCCTTCTTGTTCCAGTTGGCCGCGATATGGAGCGCACCCTTCAGGTATTCGTCGCCCTTGTCCCCTTCGGACCCC